>OGYG01000734.1_pt1 | contig 29326 bp, 27 predicted proteins | sample 1576481 | NCBI WGS metagenome assembly OGYG01 (sample SAMEA3541497, study PRJEB24748) | human gut metagenome | biome: human gut; feature: human-associated habitat; material: faeces | place: China | collected 2012 | reverse complement strand
ATGAATTATGTGCTAATATTCTGCAATTCTACTGCTGGTCGATTGATTTATGCACTAAATGTGATTCAGCGCAATGACGGCTGGAAAGCTTTTTGTATTCAAGGTGCTTTAGACTTTTCATTAATTGGAATATTGTCTATAATTGCCACAGTTTTAGCAAACAACAACATTTCAATTTTTGCGGTGTCTACTTACAATACGGATTACATTCTGATAAAAAATGAAGATTATCAGAAAAGTTTGGAAATCCTGAAATCCATAGGATATGACATTGTAGACTGCTAATTTTTCAATTGTTTGACAGCATGGTTGAAATGCAATTTTTGGGAGAATGACAGTGGCCATTTTTTCCAGACAGTTTTGAAATAGATTAACTGATTTGCACTAGTCAACAAAAACTGGACACAAATTTTAAATTATTCTTCAGTATAAATCCGATTTCCGTACAATGCCGTGCTTCTTTTTCTACATTCTTGTTTGACTGACAGGATTCTATCAGATGTTTCACGATTGTAACGTCTGCTTACGCAGCTTCGGGCCTGACAATCACTCCACACCTGATATTCTGGCTCCTAAGTCAAATAAGAAAGGCACCTATGCCTCCAGGCATCCATTCACATCGCTGGCATCTGTGCCAAAATCTTTCGGAGTATATTGGATAAGTTAATGAACGGACACATTACGAATGCCTTTGGCTGATATTAGAGCATCAGTCAAAGGCATTTAATGGTAAAACTGTGAAGATTAACAAATATCAGATTGAAATGTTCTTTTTAATAGAGTTCCTTCTAAATTCTTTTGGGGTACATTTTTCTAATTGCTTAAATAGTTTGGTAAAGTAATTGTAATCATCCATTCCAATTTGGGCAGCAATTTGATTGATCGGGATATCTGTAGATGATAATAAATTTTTTGCTACCTGGATTTTTAAGTTACGAACATGTTTCATGATACTAATGCCGTAGAGTTCGTGTGTGACTTTGTAAAAGTTAGTCTTTTGATAATGAAATTCTTTACAGAGCATTTCTACATTAATCGGCTGGCTGATATTTTTTAGAATATAATTGTCAAGTTGATATGCAAGATTATTTTTATTCATTTTAAGAAGACCAGTTACATTTAAGTAAGTTCCAATCATCTCAAGATAGTGCTGTAAAGAGGGAAGAATGTCTGTTGAAAACAAGGTATATTTATTATGTAAAGTATGTAAAGTTTCAATATCGACATTCTGTTTTTTTAATACAGGAAGAAGATTATCCCATTTTTTGTACAAGGAATCAGACGAAAAAAACTGTCCGCACATAACATAGCCGATAATAGTATCAGAAGAAATAATAGGAGAAATAATTTCTGTCATACCCATATGGCACTGATAGATTATTGTTTTCCTTTCATTAGTACATTTTGCAAAACCTTCGAAATCACAATGATGACACTTTTCATTTAATGTTATATCTTCCCGTAGAGTTTTGCAAAAGCGGGACAGCCTGGTCGGACAGGATAGAAACTCTGTAAAATTATTGTCAAACAATGCAATTCTGAAATTAGTCAGTTTGTTAAAATCAAATAAAATTTTGTTGATTTCATCAAAAGAATAGATCAGGTTCATCATTTTAAAAATCCCCTTTCTGTAAGAGACGTTAAACAGACTTTGGCGCCCAACGTAGCCATAGTCTGCTTCTAAGGATTAGTGATTCATAAAGGAATTTAATAAAATTATACTATATTATGAGCAATATAACAAACAAAATAACTTTATTGTTACTGTTAAAAAAGTAAATAATGACTGCTCAACAACACACGAAATTCCCAGGTCGTTGTTTTGGATCAATATCAGCATGAATTCCTGCTGTTTGTACCTTTCTACAAGTTTTATTTTTGTAGCAGGGGATTAAAACTTATTTTTTGTTATTGAGCAGTCATTAAATAGTAAAAATATATAAAACTATAAAGTGAAAAGAGAGTGAACAAAAATACTATTATTTCGAACTGCAATTCTATTTATTTCGTCTTTGATTGATTATACTGAGTACAAAGTTCAGGAGAGGAAGTGATAAGTTGTATCTAGCAGGGATCGATATAGGAACAACTGGGTGCAAGTGCTCAGTCTATGATGATGAGGGCAATTTCTTTATGGAGGAGTATGAAGAATACAGAATTCATATTACAAAAGAAGAACACACCATTGATGCAGAGGTGGTCTGGGAGGGAATAAAGTCAGTAATAAAAAAAATCACCAGACAAATACAATCGATAGAAGCAATTTGTGTAACGTCTTTTGGAGAAGCGAGTGTTTTACTCGACAAAGATGGAACTGTTTTGGATAAATCGTATTTGTTTACAGATCCAAATGGGCAGGAAGAATGTGATGAAATCACAGCAACGGTTGGCAGAGATTATATTTATGAGAATACAGGAATTGCACCGGGAAAGATGTACAGCGTATGTAAGTGGTGTTGGCAGAAAAGACATAAGCCGGAGATTTGGAAAAAAGTGAAATATATATGCCTGTTTGAAGATTATATTGTATACAAACTAACAGGAGTCAGACAGATTGATTATTCACTTGCAACGAGAACAATGGCATTTGATATTTATTCCTTAGAATGGGATACCAAAATACTGGATGCTGCGGAGATCGATGTGTCCATGCTTTCGAAGGTTGTTCCAATAGGAGCGAAAGCTGGAAATATGAGTCTGCAGATAACAGAGGAACTCGGATTTATGAACCGGCCGGTTATAGTGTCAGGATGCCATGATCAGATTGCAGCGGCTATTGGAAGCGGAGTATTTAATGAGAGGCATGGAGTAGATGGTACAGGAACTGTAGAATGCATCACAGTTGCTTTCTCGAAAGGTCAGAAAATTGATAAAATGCTTTTGCAGAAGTCTGGATTTGCGATCGTTCCATATATGAAGGATTTGTTTGTTACATATGCTTTTTCTTACACCGGAGGTGCGTTGTTAAAGTGGTATCGGGATAAAGTATCTCCTATGGAGGCAAAGGAAGCGTATGAAAACGGGCAGAATCCATACGAGGTATATAACAGGGGAGTTTCTGATGGAGAACCTTCAGAATTATTGATTCTTCCCTATTTCTCAGGCGCTGGAACACCTTATATGGACAATAGTGCAAAGGGAATAATTGCTGGTCTTACAATGGACACATCAAAAGAGAAGATTTATCAGGGAATTATGGAGGGGTGTTCTTATGAAATGAAATTAAATCTTGATTACCTCCAAAAAGCAGGAATTGCAGTAGAAAAACTTTTTGCTACAGGAGGAGGGGCAAACTCAAAAGAGTGGTTACATATAAAGGCAGATATATATGATAAAGAGATAAAATCATTGGGAGCCGCTGAATCAGGAACAGTTGCATGTATATTGCTTGCCGGAGTTGCATGTGGAAGATTCAGGAATTTGGAAGAAGCGTCAAAAGTATTTATCACTTATAGAGATACTTATTTCCCACGAAAAGGCGTGAAGGAAAAATATAAAAAATTATTTGATCAATACAGGATGATTTATCCGAGGCTGTATGAGAAATAAAGGAGAAAGGAAAGTATAAAAAATGAAGAAGACGACATTTGTTTTATATTTTGGAAACAGAGGATTTATGCCTGCAGAGCTTCTCAGTTCTGCAAGACAGGAGATGATAGAAGCTGTTGAAAACGCAGGTTATGATTACCTGATTATGGATGAAAAAGCAACCCGATATGGCGCGGTTGAGACAAGAGAAGAAGGACGCATTTATGCAAAATGGCTGGAAGAGCACCGGGGAGAATTCGATGGAGTTATATTATGTATGCCCATTTTTATTGATGAAAATGGGGCCATTACTGCACTGGAGAATGCAGGAGTTCCAATTTTGATGCAGGCATATCCTGACGAAATCGGAAAAATGGATTTTGCTCATCGTAGGGATGCATTTTGTGGAAAATTCAGCGTGACGGATGTTTTTGAACAATATAAGAAACCATATACAGTATTTTCTCCCCATGTAGTACATCCTCTTTCAAAAGAATTTGCTGAAAATCTCAGAGATTTTGCTGCAGTATGTCGTGTTGTAAAGGGAATGAAAAAGTTGAATGTGGGATGCATTGGTGCAAGAACAACTGCATTTAAGACGGTTCGTTTCGATGAGATAACGGCACAGAGATATGGCATTAATATTGAATCTTTCGATTTGTCAGAATTAATTTTTAAGGTACAGAACAAGAATGACGATGATGAGGATGTAATTATTAAGAGAGGAATTCTTGAGAACTACACCAACTGCTCCTGTGTGCCGGAAGAGAATATGAATACACTTGCTAAGACAAGTGTTGTTCTGGACGAATATATAAAAGAATATCATTTGGATGCACTGACGCTACGTTGTTGGAATGAAATGGAAGATATTCTTCATATCACTCCGTGTGTATTGTTAGGCGAATTAAATGACAGAGGAATTATTGCTTCATGTGAAATGGATCTCTGTTCTGCACTTACTATGAAAGCCCTGTCTCTTGCATCGGAAGAAGCATCTACTTGTCTTGACTGGAACAATAATTATGGAGAGGAAGAAAATAAAGTTATTCTTTTCCATTGTGGACCTGTTCCGCAGTCATTGATGACTTGTAAAGGTAATGTTATTGATCATAAGATGATTGCAAAGACGGCACCCGGACACGGCTGGGGAGCAAATGAAGGAAGAATAAGGCCTTTTGATATGACATTTTCAAACTGTAAGATGGAAGACGGAAAGATTTATATCTATTTCAGTGAAGGAAGATTTACGGATGATGTTATTGAAGATGGATATTTTGGCTGCGGAGGTGTAGCTGAAATTCCTAATCTTGAAAGTAAGCTGAACAAGCTTGCCAGAAATGGATTTAAACATCATACAACAGTTGGTGTTGGACATATGAAGAAGGTATTGGAAGAAGCGTTTAAATACTACTTAGGATATGAGATTGTTAATATTGATTAAGAAAAAGGTGAGAAAAAGTGGTGAAAGAAGATTATTATTTTGGGAATCCAGATCAGATACGTGGTGTAGAAGAATGTTATCTTTTGGAGGGAAAAGCTGATGGTGTGCGAATCATGCGCGTTCGAAATGGACTGGGGTTGGAGGTAACAGTCTGTCCAGATCGTTGTGCTGATATTACCCGGGTAATATTTAAGGGAGATAACATGGGGTATTTTGCACCTTGTGGTTATGTTTCGTCCAAATATTATGATGCAAATCAATCGGAAATGGTGCGTTCTTTCACAGGGGGCTTCTTGACAACCTGCGGTTTAGATAATGTGGGAGAGGTTTGTGAAATAGATGGAATTACATACCCGCTTCATGGAAGGATCAGTAATCAGCCAGCCAAACACTGCTATTGGAGTGAAAATGATGACGATTATACCATCCACGCAATTATATCGCAGGCGGCTTTGTTTATGGACAAGATGGAGTTGGTTAGAGAAATTCATATAGGCAAAAAAAATAATACGATCGAAATTAAGGATCAGATTCAAAATAAAGGAGATAAGGAATCCGCCTGTATGTTTATGTACCACATGAACATGGGCTATCCATTATTATCAGAACATGCGCAGCTACAAATAAATTCATGTGATGTTCGGCCTAGGAATGAATATGCAAGGGAACACATTTCTACTTGGAAAGAGATTTCGGAGTCGGGCAGTATGACAGAGGAGGCTTGCTATTACCATTCTTTTGAAGAAAAAGGAGTTGCAAAGATATATAATCCTGATATTAAAAAAGGTGTGGAGATATCTTTTGATCCCGAATCACTCCCGTGTTTTACAGAGTGGAAAATGATGGGGAAATACGATTATGTACTGGGACTGGAACCCGGAAACTGTAATCCAAACGGCCGTAAAAAGGTTAATCAAAGTGGTAAGCTTGTAATGTTGAAGGAAAATGAAATAGTAAAATATGGTGTTAAGATAAAACTTTTGGAGGAAGCATAAATGTTAACAACAATGAACGAAGTGCTGAAGATTGCAGAAGCTAGAAATATTGCGGTTGGTGCATTTGATACCCCGAATTTAGAAAATATGTTTGCGGTTGTGAAGACCGCTGAAAAGTACAATGTGCCTGTTATATTGATGTATATTCCACTGCTTGAGGATGTTGCTCCTGTGGAATTTATGGCACCTGTAATGGTTGCGGTTGCCAGAAATGCTAAAGTTCCGGTTGCAGTACATCTGGATCATTGCAGTGATCTGGAACGCTTAAAGCGTTGCCTAGAACTTGGGTTTACATCAGTTATGTATGACGGATCTGAACTTTCATATGAAGAAAACGTTAGAAACACAAAGATTGCAGTCGAATATGCAAGAAGATACGGTGCAGATGTAGAGGCAGAAATTGGTATTATGGGTGGACGTGAAGTAGGAGGAGCAAATGTAGGGAGCATAAAACCGGAGGATATGTATACGGATCCGGAAGATGCAAAGCGATTTGTGGAGGAAACAAAGATTGATGCACTGGCGGCTTCCTTCGGAACGGCACACGGGTTTTACACTGTTGCACCTAAACTTGATTTTGCAAGGATTGAGAAAATAAAGAGTCTGGTAAAGATTCCGCTGGTTATGCATGGAGGATCTGGCGTGAATGCAGAAGACTATGTAAAAGCAATTCACTGTGGTATTCGTAAGATCAACTATTACTCTTATATGGGAAAAGCAGGTGTAGACGGAGTGAAATCGTGTCTGGAAAAACATAATGGAGAGGTAGCGTTTTATCATGAGCTCGCAGCTGCAGCAACAGAAAAAATGCAGGAAAATGTTGAAAAAGCTATCTGGACATTCTCTATGCAGTCTTGATCTTTTTCTCAAATTAACTACTGAGAACAGGAGGAAAGTAAAGTGAATAGTTATATGATAATTATATCATTTATAATTTTTGCCGGATTGGTTGCAGTTATTACGTATTTCAAAACCAGAAACGATAATATGGAAACCAGTGACGGATATTTCCTTGGCGGGCATAGCCTGACGGCAATTGTCGTGGCCGGATCGTTGATGCTTACAAATTTGAGTACTATACAGCTTGTCGGACAATCGGCAAATGCATATCGTAACAATTTGAGTGTTATTGGCTGGTAGGTATCATCGGATGTTGTTATGCAGTTTGCGGAGGATTAAAAGCTGTAGTAGTTTCTGATACTATCAACGGAGTTATATTATTAATTGGTGGATTTTCCGTAGTAATCTGCGCGTTGCTTGCTCTTGGAAAGGGACATTTCGTTGATGGAGTGCAAAATTTTCTTAATATGACTTCGGAGAAACTAAATTCTATTGGTGGACCAAATGATGATGTGCCGTTTGGAACAATGTTTACAGGTATGTTGATTGCAAACATTTTTTACTGGGGAACAGATCAGTCTGTGATTCAGAGAGAACTTGGTGCTAAAAATTTAAAAGAAGGACAGAAAGGACTCATGTTAGCAGGGTTGATGAAAGTATTTACACCGGTTATCATTATCCTGCCAGGTGTTATGGGATATCAGCTGCTTGGCGGCAATATTAGCAATGCAGAAACAGTATATCCAACTCTTGTAAGAACTGTTCTGCCAGTACCTCTTGCCGGTGTCTTTGCTGCAGCAATGTTTGGTGCGGTACTAAGTACTTTCAATAGTGTTTTGAATAGTTCAGCGACATTATTTGCAGTAAATATATATAAACCACCACTTTACAACTTTTTCATAAAAAATAATCGTACAGGACTTTCTGATATATAATGAGTTTGCGAAAAAACATTACAAAGGAAAGTGACCCTGTACGACAGACTCATTATACAACGAAAAGACATTGATTGGTAGGCTTCATAAATATTTTTCAGCATATTTTGAAACTTTTTCAGCCCTAAGTGCTGAAATGCTGTTTCTGTCGATACTCTCAATACTGGCTTTGGAGTCGGCTCATTCCATACGTTTTTTGTACCGACACTTTTTATCCGGTATTACGACAAAGTCGCTGAATGCCTTTTATTATGTGTGTTCCTATGCCAAAGTTGATTGTTCAGGCTTTATGAATGTAACAGCTAAAATAGCCCTGCATCTGATTCCTGAATTTCTAAAGTCACAACCAGTATTTATCTGTATTAATGATACAATGGTTTCAAAATTCGGCTTGAAATTTGAAAATGTATCCAGGCTTTTTGACCATGCTGCGCATAACGGCTCCAACTATCTCAATGGGCACTGCTTTGTAAGCCTGATGCTCTGTATTCCGGTCTGGAGCCATGATAAAATCTCATACCTTGCCGTTCCTCTCGGATACCGTATGTGGTAGAAGAAGGAATCAAAACTGGAGCTCGCGGCTTCCATGGTACGTCAGGTTATGCCTGAATTTTCACAGCAGAAAAATGTGATTATCCTTTGTGACAGCTGGTATATGAAGCAGAATCTGGTTTCTATCATTGAAGAATATGAAAACCTTGGTCTGATTGGAAACGCAAGATCCGACTCTGTCATTTATGACCTTGCCCTGGCTCCTACAGGTCACAGGGGCAGACCAGCAAAACACGGAAGGCGTCTCTCAATAGAAGATGATTTTACTCTCTCTGATGAAAAGGTTGGCGATTATTATACCGGTGTTCGCCGTGTCCTGACAAATCTTTTTGGAACACGCGAGGTTCTTGCTTATGTTACATCAACAGCCAGAACCGGAGGAACCAAACGCCTGTTTTTTAGCACGATATCGTCCGAAGAACTGCAGATTTTCTGTGCATGGCAGGAATCTTCATCTTTAAATCAAACCGGAAGTGACCGGATGAAATATATTCCGCTATTTCTTTATTCGTTTCGCTGGAATATTATGCAGATATCGGCATAATTGGCCATATGCCGATATTTTAGAAATGCCGATAAATTTTCTATAAGATTCCATGCCTGACCCGATGTCAGGCACGGTAATAAACTATCGGCATTTATTTCAATCCACAAAGCCGTTTGATAGTATCTTCGTCATTGGCATACTTGAACACCACATCATCCTTAAAGATAGAACTGTCACTATCGCCAAGCTTATGCAGTGCTTCCCTCTTCATTTCTTCAGTAACCTTTGCGTAGAAACGAGTCGTTTCTATATTCGAATGACCAAGCCATTCAGATATAGTAGGGAGTGGCACTCCCGCTTGATACAGGTGCATTGCCCTCGTCCTTCTGAAAAGATGTGAATGCAGATGGACTAGGTCTGGATTACTTTTGCGAACCTCTTCTTCACATCCTGCAAGTATACGGCTGACATTATCACTGGACATTTTGTTTCTCCGACCATTTCGGAAAGAATAAAACAATAGATCCTCCGAAGTTTTGTCTGGATGGTATTTTTCACAGTAGTCTTCAAACTGGTTCCATATTTCCCTGGATAAAGGTGTGATCCTATGTTTCTTTCCTTTTCCGTAGAAATGCACATCAGCCTCTCCGTTGGATGTCGCTTTAACATCAAGGAGTTTTAGTGACAATACCTCGTTTATCCGCGCACCACTTTCATACAAAAATTCTGCTATGTTTTTCTGGCCGAAGTCAGATGACTGCATCGTCAGGACAGTCACCTTTTGTTCGGACTCAAGATATGTCACGAACAGATTTATGCTATATCTGTACGAGGCGATTGTGTCTCCATTGCGATTCCTGACACATGGAAGGTAGATTCGCATAAATTCACCCATAAGCGATACAAGACGTGGATCCTTAGCTTTAATTCTCATCTTCCGGCACCCCCCCCTTTCCATAAACCTGAGAAAGGAGATCCCAATCTACAGCTTTGGACTTGCGCAGACTCTCTGGAAGAAGGTGGATATAATAAAGCGTTGATGTGAGTTCTGAATGCCCCATATATGCCGAAAGGTACGGCAATAATTCCATCACGTCCTTCCCACTGTTTATCCAGCGGATTATATTACGCGAAGCAAAAGCATGCCGCAGATCATAAGGTCTTGGAGTACCCTTCCATGAAATGCCGCTCTTTGAGATCAGGTTTCTCCATACCTGGTTATACCACGATGTTTCATATGGTGTGCCGTCCCATTTTTGAAAGAACCATTGCCTCTTTCCTGCTACGTAATCGTATTTCTGACAGAGGGCACGCATATCATCTGACATAATGATGTGCCGGTCCTTATGCCTTTTAGACTGTCGTATATAAACATCTCCTGTAACCAGATCTACATCCTCTGTTCGTATCGCAGGTGGTTCCTGTGGGTGAAGACCGCAGCAGTAAAGCAACCGGCTATACACAGGAAGCACAACTTCTGGCTGATATCTTTTCCCACAGGTTTTGCCAATATATGAATCAATCGTTTTAAATAACCTGAAGAGTTCATCATCCGTAAATAAATACGGATTGAAGGCTATGCGTTTTACTACATAGTTGTCATCCGGTATGTAATCATCATATCCAAGAAAGTTCAGGTATTTCGTGTACTCCCGCAGAAGAGAGATGAAGGCGGCTTTGCTGTTGACAGTATAAGGATAATAAGCAAGCCACTCGTCTACCATTTCCTGGGTAATACGGGCAGACAGGGGATGGTTCTTTACACAAAAGTTTATAAATGGAGGAACCGAACTCCTATATGTGGCGGTGGCATATCCAATGGACTGACGATATTTCATCATCTTCTCAAATGCGTCATTGAGTTTTTTGTCAAGGGTCATGTTCCATCACCTCCCTCCAGGGATCTGGCGCTTCCTGTATGTCCAAAATAGAACCCGCTGGTAATAGGCACATCTGAAAAATCCATTGCCACGAATGATATCTGGTGCGTATCGTGTGTGAGGTACAGTTTATCCTCGGTAATGGATTTGTGTCCCATCATCTGGGACGCAGTTTCAATGGGAACTCCTTTTGACACCATAACTGTTTCAAAGGAACGTCGTAAACTATGAAATCCCCTAAATGTGATTTTGGATACTCCTGCTTTTTCACAATACTTGTCAATCATGCTGCCAAATCCTTTTGACAGTCTTCGATACGGATCCTTTACTGTTAGAAAAACCTCAGGAATATCGCATTTAGGACGCCAGTCGAGGATATAGTCAACAAGGGCATTCAAGGTGGCACCGTTTAGTTCAGATACGATTGGTGTATGAGTTTTTGACTGTACTACTGACACTTTGTGATTATGCCAGTCTATATCTGATAACTTGATGCCTATGATGTCGATTCCGCGAAGCCCTGTGCAGTATGCAACAAGTATGATCGCAAAATCCCTCTTTCCAATGATGCTGTCTGTATCAGCCGCCTGGGCTATTCCCGAAATCTCTTCTTCAGAATACCCCGGAATAATACGCCGGTGATCATTTTTCAGCTTCAGGAGAGTATAATCACGTTGCAGACAACAGTTCCCATGAGCACGAAGATATTCCGTGGCGTACTTTACACACCTTAACGTACGTTCAGTACTGCCTCCGTTCGAAACCGGTACTTCGTCAATCAGAAATGACATGACTATAGTGTCATCAATGAATTGTGGCTTTATCCCGAGCTGTTCAGCGTACCACAGAAAATGTCTGGTGGGAGCCCGGAGATCATTTTTTGTCGCAGTGCTGACAGGGTGACTGTCGAGTATCATTTCAACGAGGCTGTTTATCTCGTCGGATACAATGTACTTGAGCGGATGAGATTTAGTGCTCGAAAAATCAACAACGCCTCTTTCCGCAAGCGAGGACAGCATACGCATAACACGTAGCTGGAATCGATGATATTCCTTACATATCTCACCAGAAGAGCACCTTGTGTCAAGATTATCCTTGTAGGAATCCATCAGCTCTGGACTGTAGGAATCAACCTGTAATGACTGTGCAAAGCGTACTATCGAGTTACAAACAATCTGATACTGTTCTAAAGACACTTCCAGTATCCCGTAAGCTCTAATCTCCTCCATGAGCTGAGCAGTTAATGGTTTTAGTAGCGGGTAGGCTTTTATCATACACTGCCTCATTTCTATAGTGGTAACTGGTTACACCTCTATAGTAAGAAATGCCGATATATTTATAAAGCTATATAAATCCAATATTTCAGAAAGTCAAAATCGGCATTTCTAAAATATCGGCATATGGAATATTGAAATCAGCTACTATGAACAGAAAACTTTCTGGTCGCTATGCAGCTACATGGTACGGAGCTGCAAGGGCATTGAGATGATGATCAATCTGATCAATGTTGCTTATTGTGCGATGAAGTTATTGCCATATCAAGATGAAAGCTTTTCTGTTTCCGAGATAAAAGCGTGCAGGATTTCCGTTTTGCATTAAGCGAGGGTATACGCCAGCAGGTATTTTTTGCCACTTTCGTGCAAAATATCGAAACCCAAATAAAATCATCATCAATAATAAATGCCTTAAAACAGGCGATTGTTAAGCAGGAGCATTATTTATAAAGTTGTAAAGTGGTGTTAAATGAAAGTAATAACTGATATATAGTTTTTATTGACAAAAGGCTCTACATAACGGAGATTGGGATAAAAAGATGCAAAGGAGAAAAGATATATAAAAACAATTTTTGAGCCAATACAGATTGGAGATATGGAATGTAAAAATCGTATTTTACGTAGTGCTTCCTGGGAGGCTTTGTCGGATGAGGAAGGATTTATGAGTGAAAGACAATATGAAATCTATGAGGAGCTGGCAAAGAATGAGATTAGTCTTATTTCAACCGGATATGCGAGGGTTATGGAGGAAGACTGTCCCAATGCTGGGATGATGGGAATTTATGATGATAAGTTTATACCATCCTATCAGCGACTGACCGATTGCGTACATCATCATGGTGGGAAGATCATGATGCAGATTGCATATGGGGCACTAAAACTACATATGAGGTGGGAGAAAGACAGATTTTTGCACCTTCAGACATTCCGGAAAGAAGTACCGGAACACAGGGACATGCAATGGATTAGCAGGAGATTCAAGCTTTGGTCGAAGCCCATGCACAGGCAGTGCGGAGAGTCAAAGAGAGTGGGTTTGATGCAGTGCAGATTCACGCGGGTCATGGGTGTCTGTTAAATCAGTTTTTGAGCCCTTATTATAATAACAGAAAAATCAGTATGGTGGTTCTCTGGAAAATAGCGCACACCTGATTTTAGAATGTTATGGAGCCATCCGAAAAACAGTCGGAAAGGATTATTCAGTTTTGATTAAGTTAACTTGTACAGATTTTTCAGAGGGAGGTTTTTGCTTTGAGGAATGCAGAAAATTATGTAGCATGTTAACGGAAAGAGGAATGGATGCCATCGAAGTTTCTGGAAATATCCATGGGAAAGCAGAAAAAATGATTGGACAGGAATTTGACCAGCATGTGCTTACGAAAAACGGTTATTTTATAGAATATGCAAAGATTATTGCGGAAGAACAGAAGGTTCCTGTTTTTGTGACAGGAGGATACCGCGATCCGAGAGATATGGAAGAGTTGCTGAATACAACAGATATCACCGTTTTTGGAATGAGCCGTCCTTTGTTGAGTGAACCGGATCTGGTAAAACGATGGAAGGATGGAGAAGGAGCAAAAGCACGTTGTGCACACTGTTCAAAATGCAGAACACCGGAAGGAAATTACTGTACTATTTTTCAGGGAAGAAAATAGGTAAGACAAGTACAACAACTGCTATATCAGAAAGTTTACACAACAGAGGTATTTATGGTGGGACAAATTTATCATGTAGGACTGACTGTCAGTAACCTGGAGCGTTCTCTGCATTTTTATCGGGATGTGCTGGGGCTTGAGTATCAGGGGCAACTCTTAATGGAGGGGAAAGAAACAGAGGCTATGTTTCAACGGACAAACTGTAAAGCACGGGTGGCGTATTTAAACGGTTCGGAAATGCTTCATATGCCTCCGGTGGAACTGATTCAGTTTGTAGAGGAAGAAATAACGTGTAAATCGATGGATCTTTTTTCCACTTCCATATCAGAACTCTGTTTTTTGGTAGAGGATGCTGAACAGGTCTATCAAATGTTAATGGAGCAGGGAGTAGAGTGTTTGTCTGCACCTCAGGAATTTGATTTCCGTCAGGCTGGTTTTGGGCGAAGTAAAGCCTTTTATTTCAGAGATCCGGATGGAATTATCTTGGAGATCATGCAACCACTGGATACTTGATTTTAGTTTGACACGAAAACGAAAAGTATAAACAGAAATTTTTGAAACATGAGGTGCTGGCAGGAGGTGCTGATAATGAAGCTGGTACTCAAACCTGTGACGAGAGAGAATCGCAAGGAGACGGAACAGCTGGAAGTCTTTTCCTATCAGAAAGACTATATTGAAAGTGTACGGGAATGTATGGACGAGGCGGATCAACTGGAAGCATGGCACCCGGTATGTATCTACGATAGAGAGACTTTAATTGGATTGGCTATGTATGGCAAGATCCAGGAAGATGCATACACAAGGTTGTGGTTTGACAGGTTCCTTATCGATAAAGATTATCAGGGAAAGGGCTATGTAAGTCCTGCAATACGGCTTGTACTGGATAAAATCCGGCTACAATATCCAGATACACACATTTATCTAAGAAAATTATCGGGCAATTGCTTTGTATGAGTCTTTGGCTTTATTTTTACTGGAGAGCTGGATACAAAAGGGGAAAAAATTATGTTAAAACTGAGGTAGAATCATCTGTAAAAATGGGTAAGCTATCCCTGTAAAATCTGATAGAGTTTTTGAACTGTCAAGGTACATTAATAGTTGCTATTCCAATTGTAGGGTCAGATGCTGAATATTTTCCAGCGTCTTGTAGAATTCCCTATTATACGGACTGCTCTCGCAACAATCTTTATCAACTTTAATTGAATGGTATCAACTTGTTGCTTTCGTATATTTACAGAGAGAACCAGTCGCCTGAACCAATTGAATAAGTTGTATGCAAGCATGTGGATCCGCATTCGGTTAGCATTAACTGTTTTGGAATGACTGCTAACAGTAGCAAAGTCAAATCTTTCTCTGTATCGGAAGCAAAGGTAATGAGTGAAGAATTCTGTTTTAAACGGATAACTTAAGAACAGCCATTCATCTCATAGGGTTTATAAAATTTGGGAGATGGGAATCCGATAGCGTTATGAAGAAAGTTTTCATTCCTCTTTCCATGTATTCTTGAAAGAGGGGTTCCATAAAGTAAATTTATCTGTATCGGAGGATAAATCAGCTTCATTAAAAAGGTATACTAAGCTTCATCTTATTTTAATCTGTCTATTGCTTTTCAATGTTAAGGTGTTTAAAATATTCATAAAGCACTCCTTTGTGTGATTATTAAGATTTGAACACCTTAATTTTATCACAACTGGATGCTTTTTTTATTGATTTAATGGATGACTTTCCCGGCACAACTGTGAATAATTCAGGATTAGGATAAAAAAGTTGTATGTAATTTGCATAAGAATTATAATATTACTGGAAAGGGGGATTTTATAGAATGAAAAGAACAAATAAAAGTGTGTTAGGGAAAAAAGTGTTATTCTATAATTCGCTAGTTATTGGTATAGGCTGTTTTATTATTTATATTCTGGTCAGTGTCTTATATACAATAGGTCAGAAGAAAAGTTTTGATCGATCAGTTGAAGTTATATTGGAAAGTAAAGGAAACATAGTAAATGGAATTCTTGATGATGCTCATTCATCGACAGTAAAAGTTACCTTGAATTCAACAGTAGGAAAAATTTTTTCAAATCTGCGTGCAAATTCGTCGGCAGAGAATTATTTTAAAAAGAACCAGATAGAAAAGAATAATGTGTACGACGCCCTGATGGGTGAACTGATAATTAATGATATGATTAGTCGTATCTGTATTTTTAATGAGAATGGAGATTTCATTGCAGTAGGAGATGGAACCGATGATAAGAGTGTATCAAAATATATGTCGGCAGAGCGTCTAGATAATCTAAAACAGATGTTTCAAACGCAGAGTGTGGTTTATCAGGTTTCTGAGAAGGATTTGCTTAAAGAAGGTAGTGAACGCGGTTACATCAGTGTCATTCAGGAAATTAATTATTATACGTACGATAAACGACAACCATATGGATACGTAGAGGTTCAGATGGATCTTCCACATATTCTCCGAAAGCTTGATTCAGCAGATATAGAGCAAAAAGTAGAATTAAAATATAACGGAAAGACTTTTCTTGAAACGAGTGATATGGTTTACGATGGGTGGACGATAAAGGAAAAACAACTACAAAATGGTTTTTTGATAAAGGTATTTCAATCGAATCAGTCTGTTAAAAAAATAATTCTGTTGACAGTCGGAATATGGACTCTTTTGGCTCTCAGTATGGTTTTTCTGATCTATATTGTGCAGAAAAAAATTGTTGGAAGAATTACGACTCCACTCATAGAATTATGCACTAATTTAAGGAAATTTGATTTTGAACAGAAATCATATTTTGTTGTAACTTCAGAGGGGGAAGTGGATGAGGTAAAGGAATTAAAGAAGTCATTTGGAAACATGATGCAGAATCTGCAGAATTCAGCAAATGAATTGATTTTGGAAAAAACAGAAAAAGCAAATGCGCAGATGTTGGCATTGCAGGCTCAAATCAATCCTCATTTTATACACAATACATTAATGATTATTTCATCGCAGATAGATTTTGACAGGAATATGGCAAAGGAAACAATCAATTATTTATCATATATGATTCGATATAGCGCTGATTACAGTACCAGATATGTGAATCTTGCTGAAGAATTGAAGCAGGCAGCATACTATCTAGAACTGATCAAGATTCGATATACAGATGACTTCCAGTATTATATTTCAGAAGTGAAAAAGGAACAGGAAATTTGGATACCAAAATTTATTCTGCAACCGTTAATTGAAAATTCTATCCAACATAGCTTGAAGAAAAAAGAGTTTCCATGGAAAATTGCTGTTATGAACAGTGTTAGTGAAAATGACTGGCGCATAACAGTATATGATAATGGAGTTGGAATCTCTGATGAAGAGATTAAAAAACTGTATGAACAGTGGGAGAGCATTATAAAGTCTGATGTCGAAGGATTGATAAAAAAATTAAAAATAGGCGGTTATTCCTTGGTAAATACGCTGACAAGATTATATATTACATATGGAGAAGATATGAATTTTTCTGTTATGAGGAATAGTGATGGGGGTACAACAGTAACAATAGGAAGTACTATAAAGGGGGAAAAATGATAAACGCTATTATTATTGAAGATGAAAAACCGATTGCGAATTATATCAAGCAGATAATAGAGGAGGCAGATATGGGATATTGCGTAAAATATGTCTGCTATACTTCAAAAGAAGCAATGAAGTTGCTAGAGAATGAGGAGATAGATGTTGCATTTATCGATATTAACATGCCGGTGATAAGTGGATTGGAGCTGGTAAAATATATAAATGAGAATCATTTTAATATTAACACAGTGATTGTTACCGGAGAACGGAAATTTGAATATGCACAGATGTCGATCCGCTATAATGTTTATGAATATGTTTTAAAGCCTATAGAAACAGGGGAATTTCACAGAATACTTAAGGGGTTGGCTAACATCATATTAAGTGAGAAAAAAGAAAATAATATGATAGGAAACAGAAACATAAAAGAAAACCTTTTAAAAGACGGTAAGAGAAAATATTTTGCATTGTTCTGTATTGGCAATATGAGTCGGAATGCGTTGGATCGGGACTTGGAAATCAGGGTGGAAAAAGTAAAGAAAAAGCTGTCTGAGGATATCTATTCTGCTTTTCAGAGAAATTTAGCGTGGATTACGAATGGACGATACTCCACAGAAATCATATTGTTTATGGATGAGAACGTAGAAAATTATCTGGAAATATTAAAAAATGTATTTAACAACAGACTAGATGAATTGCCAGTGTATGTTGTGACAGACAGAGAAACATTTACGATGGAAAAATTCTATCCCACCTATAAGAAATACCGAAAAATTCTAGAAACGGACACTATAATGGGAAAATCTGAGTTTTTTGAGGCAAAAAAGCATAGTGCAGATGAAAATCAGTTTAAAATGAATCTTGAAAAAAGTATTTCACAGTACAGCAATCTTGAGGATATACAAAGGATTCTGCGACAGATTTTTGAGATTCCTGATTTAAATATGAAAAATCTGGAATTGTTAGTCCGGAATTTATTTCTAATGATCAGTCAAAAAATATGTACGAACGTTAATTATTTTGAAATTGAAAATGAACTGATATTAGCAAAAGAAGATTCTTGTTTTTTATCTGAATACAGGCAAAGACTGGAACGTGTCCTGGAAACCTATTATTTTAGTGTGTGCAGACAGGGGAATAAAGAAGAAATTGCTGAAATTATAAAAGAGTTTATCGATAATAATTACAGTTTGGATTTATCTAATCAGCAAATGGAAGATAAAATTGGTTATTCAAGTGTATATATCAGAAAAATTTTTAAAGAAAAATATAATAAAATTCCCAGTGTATATCTGATGGAAGTACGTTTGGGACATGCAAAGGAAAAATTGTTAAGAGGTGTTCCGGTTGCAATGGTTGCCGCGGAAGTAGGGTACAGGGATCCACTTTATTTTTCAAAAGTTTTTAAAAAAATGACAGGATGTTCCCCATCGGAATATAAGAAAACAAGTATATAAAAATTCGATATAACTGCCATCAGTGATTACAGATGAGATGATTTATATAAAAGTTTCTAAATTTCCATGTATGGGTTTCTGTTTTTCCATTAAAATAATGCTTCTCCATCATTATAATGTGATTACACCATTAATAATTATGTGTTTGATCAGACATAAAAAACAGGTTAAGGAGAGAAGAAAAATGAAAAAAAGAATGAAAAAGTTACTTTGTTTGTCTATGACAATTGGTTGCATTTGCGCAAGCTTGGTAGGATGTGGATCGTCTGATTCAAAAAATGTGGATTCTGCGAAAAAATCTGATGATTCCAGCGCTTTAAAAGGGGCAACTATTTCAGCCTTTTTTGACCAGAATCAATATACTCCCCAGCTACAGAAGACTTTAGACACTCTGCAAGAGGATTACGATTTTACACTGGATGCACAGGTTACTCCGGCAGATCAATCACAAAATATGTTAAGAATGAAAGCGGCATCCGGACAGCTCCCTGATCTAGTGTTGTATAATTCACCTCATATCTTCAATCTTGTGGATCCAGTAAAAGATTTATATGATTTGTCCGACCAGGAATGGGCAGGTAAGATGTTGAATCCGGAAAAAACACAGAAAGACGGTAAAACTTATGTGTTCCCGTTGAAGGCATTTTCAGGATATCAAAGCATGATTTACAATAAAGATGTATTTGAGGAAAATGGCATTGAGATTCCGACAACACCGGATGAGTTTTATGCAGTATGTGATAAATTAAAAGCTGCAGGTGTAACTCCTATTTTGATGGCGTCAGAAACTTGGGTACCTCAGATCTGGATGACTTCTTGTTTTGCAAGGGCAGTTGGATCAGATGAAAAGGCGCAGGAAATTGCAGATAAAGTCTTCAGTGGAGAAGCAGATTTTAGTGATTATCCTGAGTTTTCTGAAGTAATAGATTGGGTTTTGGATTTGAATAGAAAAGGTTATATGAATGATGACCTTGCCACACTTGGCTGGGATGATTTGTGGGGAGAATTAGCAGACGGAAAAGGTGCAATGGTAATGGGAGAAGGCGGAATGGTAGGCCTGCAGCAGGGCAATTATCCAGATGCTCATTTTGGTGTATTTAATGTTCCGGCCCCGTTTGATGAAAAAGATATCTTGAGTGGTGCTTTATTTACGAATGGTTTTGTAGTAAGTAAGAAAACGCAGAACATTGATGCAATCGAAGAATTATTTGCTTTGTTGTCCAGTGAAAAATATGGAAGTATGTTATTCGAGGGAACAGAAGCAGGATTCCCGGCTTTTGATGGAATTGACGGCGGAAATATGCAGGATGATGTAAGGGGACTTTATGAGAAACATCATGATAATCATACAATGGTAAGTGAGATGAACTATTTCTGGAGCAGTGTTGAGCCGGTACTTGGTCAGCAATTATGGATTGATTATTGTGAAGCTTTAGCAAAGGATAACAAAGATGGTGTTGCTATTATGGAGAAATTCCAGCAGGATGCGAGAAAGTATTTAGAAGGTCAGAAATAATAATCAGTTAGGGTGCAAGAAAAATGAAGAAAAAAAAGAAATTTAATTCATACTCACCTGTTATTACTTTACCTGCAATTTTGGTATATACGTCATTCTTAATTATGCCGTTGATTATCTCTTTTATTTTTTCATTCTCCGATTGGAATGTTATGTCATGGGAGACACCGGAGTTTAACGGATTGACCAATTATAAAGAGATTTTGGCAGACCCGATTTTTACGAGATCGTTACTCAATACATTTGTCAATGCATTTGGTACTGCTATCTTAAAAATAGTACTGGGTATATTGTTGGCATTGCCGTTGTCAAAAGCCTTTAAAGGAAATGGAATTTTCAGGACAATATTTTATGTACCGTGTGTAATAAGTGCAACGGTAGTGGGTGTGTTGTTTACATCTATTTTGGCAAAAGAAGGTTTATTAAATAACGTACTGGGATTCTTACATCTTAATGGATTGCAGCATGAATGGCTTGGACATTATGGAAGTGCCATGCTCTGGATTATACTGGTAGATGTCTGGATGTGGGCCGGGTTTAATATGTTTATCTTTATCTCCGGTATCCAGGCAATTCCTAAGGACTATTATGAAGTTGCTGATCTGGAAGGTGCAAGTAAGGTGAAACAGTTCTTTACAATTACACTTCCGCTGTTAATGCCGGCGATTACTGTGAATACTACTCTGAATATCTCCGGAGGAATGAAGGTATTTGATGTTGTGTATGTATTGACGAATGGAGGACCCGGTACGGACACGCAGGTGTTAAGTACCTACGCTTACAGGGCGTTTAGTCTTGGATATTTAGGTGAATCAAGTGCGGCCAGCATTATCTTGTGCATATTAGTAGTTATTATTACTTTTGCTTTAAATAAAGTTTCGCGTAATCTGGAGGTGGAAGTATAATGAAAAAGGGTGCTGGTGGTAAAATTATATCAAGAATTTTGTTAGTTTTTGTTGCGCTTATCTTTTTGGTTCCTGTAGTTATGATGGCTTTGGGATCAGTGAAGACAGCGGATGAAGCAGTTCGTTTTGACTTAAGCCTTCCAAGCAGAGTGACTTTTGAAAACTATCAGTATGTTTTTGAACATGGACATGTATTGACAGGTTATTTTAACAGCATTTTGATGACGGTGGGTGCCACTCTTATTGTGCTTTTATGTGGCGCTTTAACCGGGATATATGTAGGGCGGACACGGAGTAAGGTTTCATCCCTCTTATACAGCTATTTTCTTCTTGGATTGACACTTACATTCCAAATTGCGAGTACGTTTGCGATGCTTCAGAAAATTAATTTATATGGAACAAGAATAGCTGTTATTATGATCTACGCAGCGACACAGATGCCATTCACAGTCATGACATTTGCAAGCTTTATAAAAGGGATTCCAAAGGAAATTGATGAAGCGGGATTTATTGATGGATGCGGTATGCTGGATGTTATATTTAGAGTTCTGATACCGATGATGAAACCTATTTTTATTACAAACCTGATTGTTGTAGCTATCTCCTGCTGGAATAATTTTATGATTCCGTTGTTTTATCTGGAGTCTTCCAGTCAGTGGACGATTCCGCTAATGGTCTATAACTTCTTTGGTAAGAATGTAAGAAATTGGAACAATGTGTTTGCAATGCTTATGGTTACGATTATACCTGTTGTCATTTTATACCTGTGTTTGCAAAGATATATTGTAGAAGGAATGACAGCAGGAGCAGTGAAAGGATAAATAAATGGATAAAAAGAAATATTTGGAAAAAATTGAAGAAGTAATCAATAAAGGACCGTTTCACGACAGTTGGGAGTCTTTGTGTAATTACAGAACTGCTGAATGGTATAAGAAAAGCAAATTTGGAATATTTATACACTGGGGAGTGTTTTCGGTTCCTGCATTTAAAGATGAATGGTATCCGAGACGCATGTATCAGAAAGATTCAGAAGTTTATCACTATCACAGAGAGAAGTATGGCGACCAGAAAGAGTTTGGTTACAAAGATTTAATACCAATGTTCCGTGCAGAGAAGTTTGATGCGGAGGAATGGGCTTATCTGTTTGAAAAGTCAGGAGCAAAATTTGTAATGCCGGTGGCAGAGCATCATGATGGTTTCCAAATGTATGACAGCGATTTGTCAGATTGGAATGCAAAGAAGATGGGACCTAAAAGAGATGTTCTGGGTGAAATAAAAAGTGCAGTTGAAAAAAGAAATATGAAATTCTGTGCATCGTCTCACAGAGCAGAGCACTGGTGGTTCTTCTGCGGAGGACGTGAGTTTGACAGTGATGTGTTGGATGAAAAATACAGAGATTTCTATGGACCGGCAAGAGGACCGTTATATGATCTTTCGGATTTATATGAAAATCAGCCGGACCAGGAATACTTAGAAGATTGGCTTGTCAGAATATGTGAAATTGTGGATAAATATCAGCCTCGAATTATATTTTTTGATTGGTGGATACAGAATATTGCTTTTAAGCCATATCTGCAGAAATTTGCAGCATACTATTATAATCGCGCAGCAGAATGGGGAGTAGAAGTTGCAATTGATGCAAAATTTGATGCATATGCAATTGGAAGTGCTGTTAAGGATATAGAGAGAGGGCAGTTATCTAACGTATCTCCGGAATTCTGGCAGAATGATACGTCAGTTGCAAAAAACTCATGGTGCTATACGGAGAATAATGAGTATAAGACATCAAGATCAATAGTGTGTGATCTGGTAGACGTTGTAAGCAAAAATGGAGCGCTGCTGTTAAACATTGGACCGAAAGCTGATGGAACCATACCGGATGAAGATAAAAAAATTCTTACAGAAGTAGGTGAATGGCTGAAAGTCAATGGTGAATGTATTTATGATACATTACCATGGAGAGTTTATGGAGAGGGACCGACACTTGTTCCAGAAGGTACTTTTACGGATACGGATAGAAGTGACTTTACTTCAGAAGATATCCGTTATACGACTAAAAATAATTGCATCTATGCAGTCGTTATGAAATGGCCTGAATCAGGTAAAGTTAAATTAAGTGAATGTGGAAGAAAATCATCGTATTTGCATGCTGCTATAAAACAAGTCACGATTCTTGGTAAAAATCTCGCACCGCATATCGAATTAAGAGATGAGCTGGAAGTATATGCTAAACTGGAAACAGACGATATGCCTGTAGTTATTAAGATAGAATTGTTATAATGAAATGATATGATGCCAGGGTCCAAGGCCTTTCATCCACTTATAAGCAAGTTTATGTGGATTCAGACCTTTTGACCCTGGCATCATATTATTGTAAAAGACCAAGCACCCGGGATCTGCTTCGTGGTGCTTGAGTTATAGTAGAGTAAAGGACAATAGGAAAGAAGTTGTAAAAATCGGTTCTGGCATATATCTCCGTTGTTTTAACACTCACATGACCAAGCATATTACGAATATAAATGAGATCAACGCCTGAATTTACCAGTTCCATTGCGGCAGTATGCCTCATTTTATGTGGACTGATATCTTCTGGAATTAACTCCGGATATTGTTTTCGCGCCAGATCACCATATTTTTTGATGAGATAATTTATTCCCTGCCTGGTGAACTGTTTTTTCATATGGTTGACAAATAACCAGCAATTGACATCAACGGACCCATAAAAAATATCTGAATCCAGATATCTTTGAATGATTGGAACAGCATCTTTTAACAATGGTACATAACTGCTCATGCCACCTTTTCCATGAACGAGCAGTGTATAAGGCATATGCAGGGAGATGTCTCTGATTTTTAGGTTTATCAGTTCACTCACTCAAATTCCTGTAGAATACAGTAACATCAGGATGACATAGTCACGAAGTCCATTTGCTTTGGATGTATCTACTGTTCCCATTAAAGCGGACACACCATCCGTTTTCAGGTAAGAAATTTCCTTTTGCGGAGCCTTCTTTACCGGGATAGCAAGTATACGCTGGTATTCATTCAGATACTCCGGTCTTTCATACATAAGGAAACGGATAAAGCTGTTAATTGCTGCCTGTCGTTGGTTTCGAGTGGAAACGGATGAAAGTTTTGTTTCCTGAAGCCAGTCAAAATACCCTGAGATTTTTCCGTAAGTGATATCTGCAAATGACAGCCTATCAGGTCCAATCCTATAGATTTCCTCATAGTAATCTATAAGAAAAATAAATGAATACCTGTAGGAATCAATGGTTTGGGGTGAATCTCCTCTTTTGTTGGGAAGATAGTCTGTTAAAAAACGGTTCAGGAAAACAGCAAAATCAGTCTTTTTGACCATAGGCTGCCTTCTTTCCGAATACCTCGGAAAACCGGTGACTGAACCGTTCTTCTATATAAGGATACAGGCTCATCGTCAGCCGCACATACCGTTCTGTGGCGTAAATGGTTTTGTGTCCAAGATAAGTTGAATGGATAGGAAGGGCAACATACATGTCTATCCCGTCATCAATCATCTGCTTAAATGAATGTACTGCAAAGGTATGTCTCCAGTCATGGAGACATGGGCCATTCCCTTCTCCAAGAAATGTAATACCTGCTTTTTTTAGGATCATTCTGTGGATGTCATATATCCTGCGTCCCTGTCTGCGCTTGCCAGAGAAGGAAGCGAAGATATAATCGTCATTGCCCAGAAGATAAAAGGTTTTATCAGCATATCGCTTTAACAGCTTGTTCATGTTCTCATTAAGAACGATGTATCGTTCGCAGCCATTTTTAACCTCTGTGAGCCTGATAATGCCATTTGTCAAATCTACATCTGACTTTTTTATTCCAAGTGTCTCGTTGATTCTGGTACCGCAACAGTACAACAACCGGAACAGAATTGGCAGCTGCACATCTTCAATGCGATTATTGATTGAATGATAGGTGTCAACCGCATGAAAATACTTATGAATTTCATCGTCCGTATAAATATGTGGCTGAAAATCCGTTGCTTTAAAGAAAACATCATGCATCAGATATACATCATATCCTTTAAGGCGCAGATAATGTAGAAAGTTTTTCACCTTATTGACTCTGGAATAGTGGTAGGTAGTTGCTTCTTTTTCTCTTTTCTCAGCCCATGCATCTGTATCAGAACGGGTAAAAACGACTTTGTTAATTTTGCGCTGGAAACAAAAAGTATCAAAGGATTTCAAGATAATGCAGAAGCTTTTTTCCTTGTATCCGCTGGCGATTTTATAGTCAAGGTACAGGTTGATCTCATCAGCAAATCCAGAATACAGGTCTGCTCATATGTTTTGCACCTCCTCATACAAAGGACTTGCAATCGGTGGTATTGGAAGTACACATTTGACCAAACTGTCAGCATCAACTTTCAAATAAGTTTTTGTTGTTTACGTACACTGATGTCCAAGAACTGTACTAATAACAGGCATGGAAACATTTTTTTTCAAAAGGTTAGTCGCAAGGCTGTGTCTTAATGAATGAGGACCATGTTTTTTCTCCTTCCAATGCGTGATATGTGCTACCTGCATATATCTGCTGACAATAGAATGAATCGTTGGAATTGCAAGGGGCATCCCTTTGCTACATCCTTTACTTGCCACAATAATCTCAGGTGCATCCGAATCCGGTCTGCCATTTTTCAAATAATTAATAATGGCATTCCCCACCGACGCGAGAAGTGGAAATCAGGCTTGGAACAGCCAAAGAGGAAAGTAAGCCAATCATCCGTAACCTTCAGACAGAAATCATTATTGGAAAATCAGTGAGTGAATGTAAAAATAATAACTAGGAGGCCAATATGGAAAAACCATATTTATTGGGATTTGATATAGGGACAAGTGCTTGTAAAGTAGCTGCTTTTGACAGAGAAGGTAATGTAATAGCGGCTGCCAATGGTGACTATCCGGTATATTATCCAAAGGAAGGCTGGGCAGAACAGAATCCAGAGGAATGGTGGACAGCTGTCTGCGGGGCAATACGCAGAGTTCTGGAAAAAGGAAAGATTCTTCCTGAGCAAATCTGTAGTATTGGAATCGATGGACAGAGCTGGTCGGCAATTGCCATTGATCAGGATGGAAAAGTACTTACAAATAGAGAAATACGAAGGATTCTTATACTATGAAGACAGCGGAACAGGAATACAAAGATCATATCAAAGACCTCGAACAGCAGATACTGCTCCTGAAGGAACAGGTTGATTTCCTGACCCGTAAGTTATACGGCACAAAATCTGAGAAGACATCGTCCCTTTCCATTGAGGGGCAGATGTCTCTTTTTGATGAGATTGAAAACAATGCAGATCCTGACGCAAAAGAACCAGATCTTGTTGCGGTTGAAAAATATCTTCGTAAAAAGAAATATGCCGGACAAAAAGAAGATCTTGTCAAAAACATTCCTCACAATAAAGTACTACATACTATAGATGAAAGCGACCGTACTTGTGAAAGGTGCGGAAGTACTATGGTACGTGTAGGGGAAGAGTTTATTCGGACAGAAGTCCAGTTCATCCCTGCAAAACTGAAAGTGATCGATCATTACCGTGAAACATACGAATGCAGGACATGCCGAAAAAAAGGCATGCCATATATGGAGAAAGCTCCCATTCCTGCAGCGCCGGTCATGCATTCCCTGGCATCCGCGTCTACGATTGCCTGGCTGATCCATCAGAAATTTGAACTTGGGATTCCTTTATACCGTCAGGAAAAAGAATGGGCAGATATGGGATTAGACTTAAGCCGTGCTACCATGTCCAACTGGCTGTTAGTTGTGTATAGAGACTGGTTAAGCCATGTGGTGGAACGTCTAAAGCAGGAATTATTAAAGCAGAAATACCTGCACATAGACGAAACCTATGTTCAGGTACTGAAAGAGCCTGTCAAAATCAAAACTCTCAAAGGCTTTTGGATATGCCCTGAATAACCGGGATGAATTTTTTAATTATCTGAAAGATGGAAACTGTGCGATCAGTAATTCATTAGCTGAGAACTGTATCCGTCCGTTTGTGATTGGTCGAAATTATGTTCTTAAGCACATAAAAAGAAGAACTGGGAAATGATTGATACGATTAATGGAGCAACGAGTTCTGCGATTATCTATAGTATTGCAGAAACTGCAAAAGCGAATAATCTGAAACCATATGATTATTTTGAATATTTGCTTACTGAACTTCCAAAACATGAGGATGATACAAATACATATTTTCTGATAGAACTGTTGCCATGGTCAAAAACATTACCAGAGCATATTCGAAAACTTGTTAAAGAAACAGAAAAATAAGTTGGTCGCAAAAGCGACCAACTCTTTGTCAAGGCACTCATGTTCTACCGGTTCTTTCCGTGCTTAGTTGAATTTAACGTGAAAGAGTTCTCCGAATAGCACTTTCGCTTTCAATAATTCAAAACTGTTTCGCCCATACATTATTCGTTTTATAACTTTGATTTTATTTACACTGCCTTCTGCTAAGCCATTATTATACGAATATATAATTCCATTTTTTACAGCAGTTAAGTCCTTTTTTATGCCATTTATAAATGTTTGAAGTTCAGGGATATCGTATTTTTGTGCTTCATTGATCCATTCATCTAATTTTGCAGGATTATTAGAAAATAGGACATTACAAAACTCTTTGGTTAATGCATACAGCTCACTTAATAAAGGATATTTTTTTAATACTTCCTGATACTGTTTGGCTGTGATTGTACCGATATCCTCGAGTTTTTTATAAACCAACTGGCATAAGGATTTTCTTTGCACATATTCAGAATGCGGCTTCTCTGTTTCGTTCTGTTCATACATTCGTGTTCTTTCTTTTTGCATAAACATTCGTAACGAAGCTACACTGCCTGTATATCCCTTTTTACAAATAATATCATGTATTTTAGGGTAAGTTAATCCTTTGCTTCTGAGTTCTATTACTTCCCTTTCATATGGAGCTAATTTCCCTGGAATTCGAACATTATAGTGTCCATTCGTAATTGAAAAATCAGGATTTAAATAATTTTGTATGGTTTTATAGGGATGATGCATTAGAGTGGCAATCTGCTCAATGGGATATCCCGCCAAGGCCATCTGTCTTGCTTCTTCTATTTCCTGTTCTTTTTGTTTTACTGCCAGCTGATGTTGCCGTTCCCTGGCAATTTCCTTGCTTTTAGGAACTTGGTCTTCTGGAATAGCAAGATATTTTTGGATTGTTTTAGGCGAAGAATGTAGCAATAACGCTATATCCGATATGGTCAGTCCTTCCCTGCGTTTTTCATGGGCGAATTTTATACGCAATGACCGGTTTGCAGTGTTATATAATGCTTTCATTTCATCCGTAATGCTTTCTGTTAATGGTATTTCAACCCTTGCAGGAAACTCACGAAATATATATTTACAGATAACTTCCGAAAGTCCCTTTATCAAGTGAAAACGGTCACTAATCTGTATGACATCAGGATGAGAATTTGTAGCAGCGGATGCGTATGTAATGGCTCCATCCCTTGAAATAACTTCGATATTGTGAAACGTTTTCAACCAGTTGCAGACATCATTTGTGTCTCTTGACGGAATCATATCAATAATTCGATGATTCTCTAAATTTATCATAACTGTTCCATAAGAGAATCTTTTACGGAGCGCAAAATCATCCACACATATCATTTTTACAGAAGATTTATCCACAATGGATGGCATTTTTTTTAAGCAGATCGCAGATGCTGCTTTTACAAACTGTAATATTTTCACTTTTTAAAAGTTTAGAAGCATTCAACGAGCTTAGCTGGGATGATGTATATAAAATATTTTGGATTAACCGGTTCGTTTTTTTCGATTTAGCAGTCACAAATGGATGTTTCTCTGAAAAAGTTTTGTGAGAACAGTCCGGATTCATACATCGCATTTTCCTGGTATCGACTAACAGGATGACCTTTTTTCCCTGCATAGGAAGATCTTGAATTTCTCTTTGATAAATAGAATGAACTTTAGATGTTTTGCTTCCACAAAACGGACATTCTAATTCAGTTATTGTTGATGCAATATGAAAAATCACTTTATTTTCTTTTATGCGATATTGTATTAGTTCATAGGCTGGGTCAAGTAACTTAATAAATTCGTCCATACAGATAACCTTCCTAGTAAATATATTTTGAATATATTATATAACTTCAATACATTAATTTCAACCAATAACGGAAAGAACCGCTTAGTTTTCAGGTATGATAAAAAAATCCCCGGCTACTTTTCTGCAGCCGGAGCACCTTGACAATTCACATATGATTGATTTGATTCGTTTGCACGACGTTCG
>OGYG01000710.1_pt1 | contig 29922 bp, 29 predicted proteins | sample 1576481 | NCBI WGS metagenome assembly OGYG01 (sample SAMEA3541497, study PRJEB24748) | human gut metagenome | biome: human gut; feature: human-associated habitat; material: faeces | place: China | collected 2012 | reverse complement strand
CGAACGCCCGACCCTCTGATTAAAAGTCAGATGCTCTACCGACTGAGCTAACGGGTCAACACTGGCTGGGGCAACTGGGATCGAACCAGTGAAATGCCAGAGTCAAAGTCTGGTGCCTTACCGCTTGGCTATGCCCCAATACAGATTGCATTGTCAACTAACAACTTTTTGTTGTTGACCTTGCTAATTTTAACTTAAAAAGCTCTTGTTGTAAAGAACTTTTTTACAAAATATTAAATTTCTTTATTTTTGATGCAATTTAATCATAACTTTTCTTCATATTTTCTAAAATCACTTATAATAATTGTTCAATTTTTTTAAATGCCTGTTAAAATAATTTATAGTATATAAAGTTTATGTTATATAAAAGGAGAGAATCATGAAACTATTTCAACAGAAAACAGAAATTATACAATTTGACAATGTCGATACATTTTTAAAAGAATTCACATTTGAAAGCAGCGATTATATTATTGCCAGCCGCAGCATTTATAATGCTTATTTTAAAGAACATAATTTACCTTGTAAAATTACTTTTCATAGCGATTATGGAAAAGGGGAACCAACCGACACAATGTTAGATGCGATGCTAAAGGATGTTAGAAAAGCCAATCCAGCCAGAATTATCGCAATTGGTGGAGGCAGTGTCATGGATTGTGCAAAATTATTTGTCTTTGACGGTGATGATTGTGCAGAAGATATGTTTTTACAAAAATGTGAATATAAAAAAACAAGGCAACTTATCACAATCCCTACAACTTGCGGTTCCGGTTCAGAAGTCAGCCGAATTTCAATATGTGAACTAACCTCTCTGCACACAAAATTAGGTCTTGCTATTGATGAACTATATCCGGATCAGGCAATATTAATACCGCAGCTTCTTTCTAAATTGCCATTTTTTTATTTTGTAACAAGTGCTATCGATGCTTTAATTCATGCCAGTGAATCCTTTTTATCCCCCAAATCAAACCCTTATACAGAACTATTCAGCAAGGAAGCTATACATCTTTTAATCCACGGTTTCCAAAACATTCAACAGTACGGAGAAAATGAACGTTTTAATCATTTAGAAACTTTCTTAAGAGCCAGTAATTATGCGAGTATTGCATTTGGCAACACTGGTACTGGATCCGTTCACGCTTTAAGTTATCCACTTTCTGGTGTATATCATGTAACTCATGGAGAAGCAAACTATCAATTTTTTCTTGCTATTTTAAAATTATATGAAAAAGCTGATCCAAACTGTCAAATAAAACAGCTTAAAAACCTTTTATCCAACTGCTTGAAATGTAAAGAAGAGGAAGTATTTAACTCTTTAGAAAATCTTTTATCCTCTTTGCTTCCAAGAAAGCCATTAAAAGAATATGGAATGAAAGAAGATGAAATCAAGAAATTTAGTGAAAGTGTTATACAATCACAGCAGCGTCTTCTTACAAATAGTCCAATTGTTATGACGAAAGAATTCATTCAAGGCATTTATCAGCAATTATTCTAATTTTATATCTAGTATTTAAAATGTAATTCTTATGCTTTCTTAAAAATAAATAGTATTTAAATAATGAGTAGTTTCCTATTGCTATTTTGAAACTACTCATTTTCTTTTTACAAATATTAAAAACCGCCAACAAAATCAATTAAAGAACTATTTTGTCAACGGTTAAAATCAAATATGTAATTGTTATTTTAAGAATCCTTCTACAATCACTTTTTCAGCTTCTTCATCACTTAAACCGAACGTTTGAAGTTTAATTAACTGATCATTATTAATTTTTCCAATAGCTGCCTCATGTACAATCTGTGCATCAACATGATTTGCCGCAATTTCAGGAATCGAACTAATTTTCGCTTCATCCATAATAATAGAATCACACTGTATATGCGCTCTGGATTTATTATTCCCTACTGCAATTGGATGAAATACCTGAACAGATGTATCTTTTCCAACAGAACGTGACACAATCTGAACGACACTGTCTTCTCCATTCAAATTTACAGTAACATCACTATACGCTTTCTGCTTTCCATGGGTCATCAATTTTTCATTAATCACCAGTTTTGCTTTTGGCCCAAGATTCGCTTCTGTTTTACGCATGGTAGAGTCAACCCCTTTAATTTGACTCATATCCATTTTTGCATAAGAGCCTTCTTCCATGTGAATAACAGTAGTAGGATTTAAGATTCTTTCTCCACTGCCATTTCCTTCTCCTACATGTTTTTCAGAATAAACGATTTTTGCATTTTTCCCAATATGGAAAGTATGGATTCCATCATGTTGAGATGTATCACATCCATCGTTATGAATTCCACATCCAGCAATAATTTCTACATCACAGTTTTCCCCAATATAAAAATCATTGTATACAACATCTTTTATTCCACTTTCTGTTAAAATAACCGGAATATGGATACTTTCTCCTACTGTATTAGCATCAATCCTAATATCAATTCCAGGTTTATCTGTTTTCGCAGAAATTTTTACATGTTCTGTAGAATGACGTTCAACACCTTCTCCGTTTTTTCTAAGATTAAACGCACTTCCAGGCATAAACCCACGAATATCCGCAATCGTTTCTAAAAGATCTTTTTCCATGTTTTCCATATCAACACCTACTTTTTAAAGCTGCATGGCTCAAATTCATTCATCAAAGACGGAAGTACATCTTCTTTTCTTCCTTTTGTTTTTACCATACCATTTTCAATAATTACAATTTCATCTGCCAGCTGCATGATTCTTTCCTGATGGGAAATCAGGATAATAGATTGTCGAGAAGTTTCCTGCAATTGCTGGAAAGTTTCTACCAATTTCGCAAAGCTCCATAAATCAATTCCTGCTTCTGGTTCATCGAATATTGACAGCTTTAAATCTCTGGCAAGAATCGATGCAATTTCAATACGTTTTACCTCTCCTCCAGATAATGAACCATCCACATCTCTGTCCAAATAATCTTTTGAACACAAACCAACATCGCTTAAATAGCTGCAGCAGCGATCTTCATTCAATTCCTTACCATGTGCTAAACTCAACAATTTTCTAACACTCATTCCTTTAAAGCGAGGGGGCTGTTGAAAAGCATAGCCTATTTTTCTTTCCGCACGCTGTGCAATACTCATATTTGTAATATCTTCCCCATCAAAAAGAATACTTCCTCCTGTTGGTTTTTCTATTCCCATAATAATTTTTGCCAACGTGGATTTTCCACCGCCATTAGGTCCTGTAATTACTGTGAACTGATTATCATCAATTGTTAAATTAATATTTCGCAATATATGTTTTCCTTCTACTTCAAAGGATACGTTTCTTAATTCCAGCATATATTTCGCTCCTTTTTTCCAACGTACTTTATTTTAGCATATTTTCCCCTAATTACACGAATATATCCAAAGTTTCTTCATTTTTTTAAAAAAGCATAGTCTTACAAATGTAAACTATGCCAGTTATGATTAATTTTTCAAGCTTTGAAGCGGTGCTGGAATTCTACCTTTTCTATGAATCAAAATAGAATTATCTGTCTGATTGATGTTCATGATCGGACCACTTCCAAGCAATCCTCCAAATTCCAATACATCGCCTGCTTTCTTGCCAATTGCTGGAATCACACGAACAGCCGTTGTTTTCGAATTTACCATACCAATAGCAGCCTCATCCGCAATGATTCCACTAATGACTTCTGCACTTGTTTCTCCTGGTACAACTACCATATCCAAACCTACAGAACATACCGCTGTCATGGCTTCTAGTTTTTCCAGTGTTAACGTGTTTGCTTCAACTGCTTTGATCATTCCTGCATCCTCACTAACCGGAATAAAAGCTCCACTTAATCCACCAACACTGCTGCTGGCCATGACGCCACCTTTTTTCACCGCATCATTCAACATTGCCAGACATGCTGTTGTTCCATATGCTCCACAAGAAGAAAGCCCCATTTCTTCTAAGATATAAGCTACTGAATCTCCTACTTCTGGTGTTGGTGCTAAAGATAAATCTACAATTCCAAAAGGTACACCTAAACGTTCACTGGCAATTGCCCCTACCATTTGTCCCATTCTTGTAATTTTAAAAGCTGTTCTTTTAATAATATCCGCCAATTCATTCATTGGTGCATCTTTTGACACTTTGGATAAAGCAGAGCGAACAACCCCCGGCCCACTAACACCGACATTGATAACACAATCAGGTTCTCCTACACCATGAAAAGCTCCAGCCATAAAAGGATTATCCTCTGGTGCATTACAGAAAACAACAAGTTTAGCAGCTCCTAAACAATTTTTATCTTTTGTAAGTTCTGCACTCTTTTTTACAACTCGCCCCATCAGCTCTACTGCATCCATATGAATTCCTGCTTTGGTTGAACCAACATTAACAGAAGCACAAACATGCTCTGTCATGGCAAGTGCTTCTGGAATAGATTCCATCAATTCTTTATCTCCGGCTGCATATCCTTTCTGGACAAGTGCAGAATATCCTCCAATAAAATTTACGCCAACGGTCTTTGCACATTTTTCCAGTGTTATCGCATACTTTAAAGGATCTCCTCCACTTGCTGCCAAAAGCATTGAAATAGGTGTTACTGAAATACGCTTATTGATGATAGGAATTCCATATTCTCTGGAAATATCCTCTCCTGTTTTCACTAAATCTTTCGCAAGTCTAGTAATTTTGTTATATATTTTTTCACAAGATCGATCAATATCGCTGTCACAGCAATCCAGCAAAGAAATCCCCATCGTAATCGTTCGAACATCCAAACATTCTTCATCGATCATTTTAATTGTTTCTAATATATCATTGACATTCAACATACAAACTGCCTCCTAAATTTTATGCATGGAATTAAAAATATCCTCATGCATAACATGAATAGACAATCCATTTTCTTTCCCTTTTTCTTCCATATATTCTGCAAATTCTGCCAAAGAAACATTTCCTTTACTGATATCCACAAGCATGATCATCGCAAACATATCCTGCAGCAATGTTTGTGAAACTTCCAAAACATTCATATTTGCCTTTTCACATTCTCCACTTACTTTCGCCAAGATACCTACCATATCTTTCCCAATAACACTAATCACAGCTTTCATACACATATCCTCCTGTCATTGTTATAAGAATTATACTACAAACCAAACACCATAACTATATATTCTCAAAATTTGCATAATTAAAAAGGGAAAACTCCCCCCTTTATTTGATGATATCTGTTGATAGTGCCAGTGGCTGCATCTCAAATGGTTCATAGGCCATTTGTAATCCTTCCAGATTGCATAAAAATTCTTCTTCCTGATACAAAACATCTTTTTGTATGCGAAGCTTTTCCGCAATGACATCAGAAGTTTTACGCGATAAATGAAATTTCTTTCTCCCCATAACCCGATTTTCTTTATCCAAAAAATATAAACTGCATGCATATCCATTGTTATCCGGCAAAAACAATTCTTCTCCATATGTATTATCATGAACATTAAAAATAAAATCACTTGTATCCAATGCATCTTCAATCGTTAACAGAAAAACAGCAATATCATATTTGTATACAAACTGTATTTCCAATGGTTTCTGTTTTAAACATTGAAGTTCATAGGGCATCCATGTTTCATCTTTAATAACAAATACAAATTCCTGATCAATAAAATCCATCAAGGTTCCTTCTTCTATAATTTCTACTGGAAACTTTTCCTTTATTTCTACATTCATAAATTACACCTCTTTATTACAAGTATATCATAAATTCTAAACATCTTTTTTCTTACTTTCTTCCGTAACAGGAAGCACCACATAAAAACGAATGTGTTCTCCAATGGAACTAGCTCTTACAAATCCTTTATGCATATCCATAATTGCTTTGGCAACCCCAAGTCCTAAAACATGTTTAGAATTGGTTTGTTTCATATCTTCTAAGCGATAATAATTATGAAAGATATGTGCAATCTGATAAGAATTTAAATGAAAAGCATCAATATCCAAACATATTTCATATGTTTTTTTAGATTGTTTGAGTTCTACATGCAAAGTTGAGCCTTCTTTTCCAAGTTCGATTAAATTTCGTATCAAATCACGCATAGCTCTTGCTATCTTTTCACTATCTGCATATATAGGACAAGAAACACTACAGGAATAAGCCAGTCTTATATTCTTTTCTTCTATCATAGTATATGCTTCATCCAGCACCTGCTCCATCATTCTATCTAAATACATGGTTTCTGGATTCCATTTTGCATACTGTAAATTAAAACGTGTAATATCAAAAAACTCATTTATCATATCCTCTAAATCCATTGATTTAAATAAAACCTGCCGTATAAAATCTTTACGCAGTTCCTCGGATATTCCTTTTTCTTTTTGAATAAAATCCAGATACATTTCAATATTAGATAGTGGCATCTTGATATCCTGTGCTAATAAATAAATCAAGTCTTTTTTCTTTTCTTCATCTTCTTTTGCACCTTTTTCATAAAAGCTATATTCTTCCGCAAGACCTCGCAGGATATTTTCCGTCTGTTTCATTTCTTTGGGAAGTGATAACTGATTTCTTTTTTTCAACATTACATCATCTATACCTTCCATCAAATATCGCATATATTTCGATAAATCTTTACAAAGAAAATAAACTAACAAAAAACCAGTTATAATAATAAGAACAGGCAAAAAGACAGAAAAGATATTTCGAAACATCTTAAAAGGGTCCGTATTAATCAATAGAACTCGAAGAAAGTCAATAATGATTCCATTTAAAACATTATCAAATAAATATAAACATAGAGCTCCTCCAATACATAAAGCTACAATAATCATGATATATTTTAAAAAGAGCTGCTTTTGAAGAGAACGAAAATATTTTTGTTTCATAACTTTTCCTCCTCTTTATTAGGTAAGCAAATCACAAAGGTTATCCTGTCATCTTTTATAGAAGCTTCTATTGTTCCTTTATGCAACGTAATGATTTCTTTTGCGATAGCAAGCCCTAACCCAGCACCCCCACTACTGGAAGTACGTGCACTGCCTGCTCTATAAAACTTGTCAAATAAATGCAATACACTTTCCTGATTCAAATCTTCACTTTGATTACTCAAAGTAATACAAATTTTTTCTTCTTGTTTTTTTCCACAAATAGAAATGATAGAAGAAGGAGTACTGTAATTTAAAGCATTACGTAACAGATTATCAAATACACGCTGCAGTTTATCATAATCACCATACACCATCAAATCATCTTCTATATTTTCCTGAAGTGTCATATGGTTTTGTTCCAGCAAAGGATAAAAGCCTGTTAATTGCTGTTTTAATAATACAGATACATCAATTTCACTGTTTTCTAAATGCTCAACACGATCATCATAACGAAGCATTTCACTAAATTCATCAATTAGTGTGTCTAACCTTCTTGCTTTTTCACTGGCAATAAGAATTGCTTTTTTTTCTTCTTTCTCTAATTTATGATCTAAAATATGATTAATATAACCAATCATAGAAGTTAAAGGAGTTTTTAAATCATGTGCTAAATACATCAGCAGTTCATTTTTATGTTCTGTTTCCTGTAGGGATAATTTTCTAGTTTCTTCCCTTTTTTCTTTCATCTGCTCAATTTTTTTTAAAGCCTCTTGAAATTCCGGTATATATTTTAAAAAGATGGGATAAGAGTCTAATTCTTTTCCCTGCATGAAAATCACCAAGGCATCCATACACTTAAAAAAGGAATGAAGAAAGAAAAACAGCATAAAAATATAGCTCCCTGCAAATAAAAACGTATTCATTTCCCATGTATGATACCTGTAAAAATATAAAAAATCAGATTCTTTCAAAGCTCCCATAGAAGCAAGAAAACTAGAACGATAAAACAAAATTGCGATAATCAGCAACAAAACAAAGGTAACCAATACAGTACACAACAAAAAGATAAGAGTTAAACGACGCTGAACACGTCGATACAGATTATTCTTCAATTTTGTATCCTACTCCCCATACAGTCTTAATAAACCTTGGATTTTTAGGGGGTTCCATCATTTTTTCACGCAATCTTCGAATATGTACCATAACGGTATTGTTGCTGTCAAAATATTTTTCTTTCCATACAGCTTCAAATAACTCTTCACTAGGAACTACTCTGCCTCTGTTCTTACATAAATACCAAAGAATTGAAAATTCGATAGGAGTCAAATTTAACTGTTTATCATACAGCGTACAGGAATGAGAATCATTATCGATGATCAGCCCTTTAAAATCTATAACATTCACATTGTCATTGGTCTGATTATATTTTTTGTAACGTCTAAGCTGTGCTTTCACTCTTGCGACCAGTTCCAAAGGGTTAAATGGTTTTGTAATATAATCATCAGCTCCTAAGGACAAGCCCTGGATTTTATCTACATCTTCTATTTTAGCGGTAAGCATAATTACCGGAAAAGTATAATTCTCTCGAATTTGTCTACAAATTTCAAAGCCATCAATTTTAGGCATCATAACATCCAGCAATGCTAAATCAACTTCATTATGTCTTAAAAAATGCAATGCATCTTCACTATCATAAAATTCGTGAACACTATACCCCTCATTTCTCAGATATAGGGTTACCAAATCGGCAATTTCTTTTTCATCATCTAAAACAAGTATTTTTGTCTGCATAGTAAACCCTCCATGCTACTATTATATCAAATTCATTTCAACTTGTGTTAGAGTATTCAAAATGTAAGAAATACTTAAGTAAAAAAATATCATTCCATAGATTACAGAACAAGCTTTTATTACCACAGAAGATTATAAAAACTTCCCCATAAACTTTTAAAATCACATCTTACCAATCTAATAAGTAATATCTTCAACTACGAAACACTCTCTTACACACCATCTTTCCTAAACTTTATCGCTATATTTAAAAGTACTATTCGTTTAAATATCATTTTTTAAAGGATTCTTTACGAATCAATCTATTAATTTCTCTAATCTCTCAAGAACATTCTTCCTTCTCTATATTACTATCCATTCTATCAGTTTGTTAATCATAGTGGATAACAATTAAATCATTATGATACTTGCCACTTAATTACATAATTAAAAAGTAATTGAAATCAGCAGTGTTTTATCTGATATATAGTATAATTTTCATAGTTAATCTGAAGATTTCTCACATATAAATCATGTAAAAAATACACCTTATTCCATATGGAATTTAGGTGTATTCTTTAATCTAGAGCTTCTCCATCCCTATTATCTTCATTTATAGTTTTTCTCCATTAGAGGCAATTACATCTTTATACCAATAGAAGCTTTTTTTCTTATAACGTTGCATAGTCCCACTGCCATCATTATGACGATCTACATAAATAAATCCATAGCGTTTTGCCATTTCTCCTGTGGATGCACTTACTAAATCAATACAACCCCACGGAGTAAAACCTAATAAATCCACTCCATCTTCCTCAACTGCTGCCTTAAATGCTTTAATATGCTCTTTTAAATAAGAGATACGATAATCATCAGACACTCTGTAACCATCAATTTCTTCCTCTAAAAGCACATCATTTGCCCCTAATCCATTCTCTACGATAAACAATGGTTTTTGATAACGATCGTATAATGTATTCATTGTTATACGAAGTCCTAATGGATCAATCTGCCATCCCCATTCGCTTGATTTCAAATAAGGATTCTTTGTACCTTTAAATGCATTCCCAATAGTCTCTCCAACACCTTCTTGTGTTGTAATACAACGTGAAGAATAATAGCTAAAACTAATAAAATCTACAGTATGATTTTTTAAGATTTCACGATCTTCATCACTTATATCAAAATGAATGCCTTCACGTTCAAAAAATTTTAAAGCATAGTTTGGATAATATCCACGAGCCTGTACATCAATGAACATCATGTTTTCTCTGTCTTTTCCTAAAGCAGCCCAAACATCTTCCGGCATACAGGAATATGGATAATAATTCCCAGCTGCCATCATACATCCAATCATATTGTCTGGATTTATTTCGTGTGCAATTTTTGTAGCCCAAGCACTTGCGACTAATTCATGATGAGCACTTACATATTTTGCTTGTGTCTGATCTTCATTTTCTTCAAAATGTAGTCCTGCCCCCATAAAAGGTAAATGTAAAATCATATTGATTTCATTAAATGTAATCCAATATTTAACCAAATCCTTATAACGAGTAAATAATACTGTTACCAGGCGCTTATAAAAATCGATCATTTTACGATTTTTCCATCCGCCGTAAGTATTAATCAGATGCATTGGACAGTCAAAATGTGTAATCGTAACTAATGGTTCAATTTCATACTTTTTACACTCTTTAAACACATCTTCATAGAATTTCAAACCCTCTTCATTAGGTTCTTCTTCATCACCTTTAGGAAATATTCTGCTCCATGCGATTGACATACGGAATGTCTTAAATCCCATTTCCGCAAATAAAGCAATATCTTCTTTATAGTGATGATAAAAATCAATTCCTTTGAATGCTGGATAATACTGATTTTCATCTATACGATCCATTGTATATAAACCTCGCATTACTTGCGGACGTAATTCTCCATGAGGAATTACATCCACATTAGCTAAGCCTCTGCCACCTTCAAGGTAGGCACCCTCACACTGATTGGCAGCAGTAGCACCTCCCCATAAAAAGTCTTTTTGTAATGCCATACATACCTTCCTTTCGTTATTTAACTACTTTAATTACAGTTTCTTTAGGATGTGTATTTCCTTCTGTTAATGAAATAATATCATTATACTCTATTGTATTTGTAATAATCATCGGTGTAATGATATCATAACCTGCTTTTTGTATAGCCTCAAGATCTACCTTTAATAACGGCGTACCTATTTCTACTTTGTCATGTACATTAACTAAAGTTTCAAAATGTTCTCCTTTTAAATTTACCGTATCCAAGCCTACGTGAATCAGGATTTCTACACCTTCTTCAGATTTGATTCCTATGGCGTGTTTCGTATCAAAAATCATTTGTATAGTACCCTTTACAGGAGAAACAAAGGTTCCATTACTTGGATAAATCGCAACCCCTTTACCCATAATTTCCTGTGCAAATGTAGGGTCGTTTACTGCTGATAAGGGTTTTATTTCTCCTTCAACAGGAGCACAGATGTCTAATGCAGTTCCTTTTACCACTTCGTTTGTTTCTACTGGTTCTGTTACATTTTCTTCTGCCGTTTCACTCACTTTTTCATCTCTATATAGAATAAAAGATACGATAAATGAAATCACAAACGCAATCAAAGCACCAATACACGCAAAGATTAGATCATGGAAACCATCTCCACCTAAATATCCAGGTAATGTCAGTAACCCTGGAGAACCTCCTCCATAATTTTTGACAACAAATAACCCCATAAACAATCCACCAGCTGCACCACCAATACATGCAGAAATCAAAGGTGTTCTATAACGCATATTTACTCCAAATAGTGCTGGTTCTGTAATTCCACATACTGCTGTTATTGCAGCAGAAGAAGCAATTTGACGAACTTCTTGTGATTTAGTTTTAAAGGCAACACCAAAACTAGCGGCACCTTGGGCAATATTACTTGCTAAGTTTGCTGGATATACAATAGTATCAAAACCTGTTGTCATACGATTGTTGATTCCAATCGGAATAATTCCATAATGTGTTCCTGTCATAACCAATAATGGGAATAGACCACCTAAAAGCATTGGAACTAGCCAGCTGCAATATGTATTTAATGTAGTAACTGCTGTAGAAATCCATCCAGCGACAATATATCCAATGGGTCCTAATACCACCAATGTAACAATTCCCGCAACTAATATTGTTATTAATGGTTTTGTAAAGAATTTAATTGCTTTTGGGGAAATACGATCTGCTATCGGTTCAACATAAGACATGAACCAAACAGATAGTATAATTGGAATAACAGAAGAAGAGTAAGAAGCCTGATAAATTGGCAAGAAGAATAAAGAAATTCCTTCTCCTGTTTCAGATGCAGTTGATACCATTGTCAAAAAGTTAGGATGTAACATAATACCTGCAAGCATCATCGCAAGATATGCATTACACCCAAATTTCTTTGCGGCAGAATTTGCCAATAAGAATGGTAAGAAATAGAATGCTGCATCGCCCATAAAGTTAATAATCTGATAACTCTGGTCTGTTGTTTCTACTACATGGAAAGCAACTAATAAAGATAGAACTGCTTTTAACATACCTGCGGCAGTAATTGCAGGTAGTACTGGTGTAAAAATACCTGTAATAGTATCAATAAATCTAGCAGCTAAGCTTTTCTTTTCTTCTTGTGCTGGTTTAGAAGACTCTAGTCCTGTACATTTTTCCATAATAGGCTTATAAACATGATTTACATCATTTCCTATGATGACCTGATACTGTCCTCCATTAATCGCAACACCTAATACTCCAGGTGTTTTTTTTAATTGTTCTGTCTGTGCAATTCCTTCATCCTTTAAGTTAAAGCGAAGTCTTGTAGCACAATGTGTAAGACCTGTAACATTGTTAAATCCGCCGACTAGATTCAATATTTTATCGGCTAATTCCTGATAATTCATTTCAGTACCTCCTAATATGCAGATACGTCATTTTTTACATAGTAGTGATGCGATGAATGTGAATCATTAAATACATGATTTCGTCATTTGTCATTTGCAGATGATATTCTTTTCTAAGATACTCGTAAACTTTTAAAACACAGGCATATTCATTTTTATATTGATTTTTAATCATTAGGAAGAAATTATCTTCTTTATCTTCTTTTTCTCCTATTTCAACATTTGAAAAAACACGCTTCACAAAGAATTTTAAATGCGTTAAAAATCGATCATAATGAATAGAATTCTCATCTAATTCAATGTTGAAATGATATTTTACAATATTCAATGTATTTTGTATTACTTTCATCATCTCTTTTGTCTGTTCCATACCTATTGAATCAAAAGAAGCATTCACAACATGCAAAGCAATAAAACCAGCTTCTGCATCTGGTAAACGGATATCAGCCTTTGCCTCAATAATATCTAAAGCTTCCATACCAATTTGAAATTCATGCAGATAATAACGTTTAATTTCAGATAAAAGAGCATTTTGAATATTGATACCATTCTTAAATCGCTCAATTGCGAAAGCAATATGATCACATAAGGTTAAATAAATGGTATCACTTAATTCTTTCCCTAATGAAGCTTTTGCATAATCAACAATCTTATTTGTAATCTGAATGCAAGAAAGCGGAACTCTTGAAAGTATTTCTTCAAATTGATTATTTTGCTTATCATCTAGCATAGTATAAACTTTTTCTATTTTAAATTCATCAATTAAATCTCCTACTTGTTTTTTAAAGCCAAGTCCACATCCCATAACTAAAATTTCCTGTTGCTTGTTATTACGAGAACGTACTAGATTATTGTTTATTACTTTCTCTACGATCAAAATGCATTCTCCTTTCCCAAATAAGTAGAAAAAAGACTATACCTGCTCACACCACGCAAAAAAATAACGTATGTGTACAATCGGTATAGCCTGCCCTACCAGTAACAATCCTTTTATACGCAAAAAATATATCACAAGTACTTTTACCTTGTCAATCAATTTGTTTGGAATTATAGCCGATTAAAATCAAACATTTAATTTAACAACAGCGTAATTGTATTCCTACAGGCATAATAAGAAAGCCGAAATTAAGCAAATTCACCAATTATTTTACATTCTCTACTTTAATGTCTAAAAAAATTAATAACATTCTAGATCCCACTAGTTAAATGTAGAAAAACTATATAAAAGCTAACTTTATCGCCTAAAAATTGTTAAGGCTCATCCAAAAAAAATTTATGTTTTCATTTAAAAAGGACGGTTTCCCATCCTTTCTTTTATCTTATTTTTCTTCAACTGCATTCACGATATCTTTTGCAGTCAAACCATATTTTTCTAGTAATTCAGCTGGTGTTCCACTTTCTCCAAAAACATCTTTCATTCCTACCATACGCACTTTTCTAGGTGCATACTGACTTAATGTTTCCGCAACTGCACTTCCAAGTCCACCAATAACACTGTGTTCTTCACATGTAACAAACAAATCATGTGTTTCTGCTAACTTAACAAGCAAGTCTTTATCAATTGGCTTAATAGTATGCATATCAACTACTGTAGGATTGTACCCTTTTGTTTTTAGCTCTTCACAAGCTTTTAAAGCTGCTTCTACCATGATACCACAGGCAATGATTGCAACATCTTTTCCTTCGTGCAATACATTTCCTTTTCCAATTTCAAAATGAATTGTATTTTCATCATAAATTGTTTCCACAGCACTTCTTCCTAAACGCAAATAACATGGTCCATCAATTGCTGCTACAGCTTTTGTTGCTTCTGCAGCTTCTACACTATCTGCTGGACATACAACAACCATACCAGGAATTCCGCGCATTAAAGAAATATCTTCAATTGTCTGATGGCTTGCACCATCTTCCCCAACCGTAATACCAGCATGAGATGCACAAACTTTTACATTCAAATGTGGATATCCGATGCTGTTTCGAATCTGTTCAAATGCTCTTCCTGTTGCAAACATAGCAAAACTTGATGCAAACACAGTATTACCGCTAGCAGCAAGACCAGCTGCAACTCCCATCATATTGCTTTCGGCAATCCCCATATTGTAATGTTGTTCAGGTGCAACGTTTTTTACATCTTTTGTTTTTGTAGAACCGGAAAGATCGGCATCCAGTACGATAATATTTTTATTTTCCTGTGCCAGTTTAGCAAGCGTTTTTCCATACGCTTCACGAGTTGCTACTTTTGCCATTATTTATTTCCTCCTTCAAGTTCTGTTAACGCCTGTTCACACTGTTCTTTGTTTGGCGCAACGCCATGCCATCCAGCTTGATTTTCCATGAAGGATACACCTTTTCCTTTTACTGTTTTCGCAATCACAACGCTAGGTTTCCCTTTCACTGTTTTTGCTTCTTCACAAGCTTTGATAACTGCTTCTAAATCATTTCCATCTTCCAAAACGATAACATTCCAACCAAACGCTTTAAATTTTTCATCAAGTGGAAATGGATTCATAACTTCATTTACTTTACCATCAATCTGTAATCCGTTCATATCAACAAAGGCCAAAAGATTGTCTAATCCGTAATGAGAGGCAGACATAGCCGCTTCCCACACTTCCCCTTCCTGGCATTCTCCATCACCTAATAAAGTATAAATACGATAAGGCAGATTGTGATATTTATTTGATAATGCCATACCAACGGCTGCAGAGATTCCCTGTCCCAATGAACCCGTTGACATATCTACTCCAGGCAATTTGTCCATACTAGGATGTCCTTGAAGACGTGTTCCAATCTTACGGAAAGTTAATAATTCTTCTTCATTTAAAAATCCTTTTTCTGCAAGTAATGAATATAACAATGGAGATGCATGTCCTTTCGACAATACAAAACGATCTCTGTTAAGACTTGAAATATTTTCCTCATTGATATCCATTTGTGTAAAATACAAAGCAACTCCGATTTCAACTGAAGATAAACTACCTCCTGGATGACCAGATTTTGCTTCTGTTACCATTCTCACAATATTCTTGCGAATATTTACAGCATGCCCTTTTAAGATATCTAATTCTGACATTTTTAATAATCCTCCTTGTAATCCATATAGTATTATACTATATTTTTTTCTTTTTTTTCAAAGAAATTCAAAAAAAGGCAATCTTTCGATTCCCTTTTATTTATCGGCTTATTTTATATTTTATATGTGATTTTTTTGACAAATTCAACCCCCTTTAAAACTAAGCTGCACTTTCTGTTTTTCCATATCAATCCCAATAACTTTTACTTTGACAATATCCCCCACAGAAACAACCTCTTCCGGATGTCCAATCCTGTTTTCACTCATTTGTGAAATATGTACCAATCCATCTTCATGAAGACCAATATCAACAAATGCTCCAAAATCAACAACGTTTCTTACAACACCTTCTAAACGATCTCCAATTTTTAAGTCTTCCAATTCTACAACATCTTTCCTTAATAAAACAGGAGTAAATCGTTCACGATAATCACGGAAAGGATGTTGGAAAACTTCCAAAATATCGTCCAATGTATACATATCACAAGATAAATCTTCACATAGTTTTTCCTTATCAACACAGCGAAGCGTTTCTTTCATTTCTTCACTACCAATTTGACTTTCCTTAAGTCCTACATAAGAAAATAACTCTCTAGCAAGCTTATAACTTTCTGGATGAATAGCCGTACGATCCAAAAGTTCTTCTCCATCTTCAATACGTAAAAAACCTGCAGCCTGTTCAAATGTTTTCGCTCCAATTTTTGAAATATCTTTTAGTTCCTTACGATTTTTCAATTCACCATGTTCCTGACGATAGAAAACTATACTTTTTGCGCTTGATTCTTTTAGTCCGGCAACATGTTTCAAAAGCTCTACACTTGCTGTATTAACATTTACACCTACACGGTTGACTGCTTTTTCCACTACAAAGTCTAATCGTTCTTTTAACTGTGCACCTGCAACATCATGCTGATACTGTCCTACCCCAATGGATTGCGGATCAATTTTTATCAATTCACTTAATGGATCTTGTAAACGTCTTGCTATTGATACAGCAGAACGATGTTCTACTGGAAGATCTGCAAATTCTTCCTTGGCAGCTTTACTTGCCGAATATACTGAGGCACCTGCTTCTGACACAATCGTATAAGAAACATTTAAATCATGTTTATGAACGAAATCTGCTACAAAGCTTTCACTTTCTCTACTTGCCGTTCCATTTCCTATCGCAATTACTTCTACATGATAATTCTCAATTAATGACAGCAGTTTTTCACTAGCTTCTTTTACTTTCTTATGGGGAACATGTGGATAAATCACATCTACTTTTAATAATTTTCCTGTCGTATCAATAACTGCCAGTTTACATCCTGTACGATATGCAGGATCAAATCCTAATATTACCTTATTCTTCAAAGGTGGCTGTAATAACAAATGCTCTAGATTCATAGAAAACACTTGAATGGATTTTTCTTGTGCCACAGCACTTAAATCTCTTCTTACTTCTCTTTCAATAGCCGTATAAACCAAACGCTTAAGTCCATCTTCAATCGCTTCCTGTACCAACGCTTCTAATGGACTTTTTCGATTTCTCATAAGATAACGTGCTACCCATCCACTCAGATATTCTTTATTATAAGAAAAAGATACACTTATTATATTTTCTTTCTCTCCACGATCAATCGCCATAATACGATGAGGAGCTAATCGATTGACTCGTTCACTGAACTCATAATACATCTGATATACTTTCTTTTCATCCTCTGCATCTTTTTTCTTCTTTGTTTCTAAACGCCCAAAATTGACAATATTATCTTTTACCTTTGCGCGAATTTCCACATCTTCTGCTATCCACTGTGCCAAGATATCCTTCGCTCCCTGAATCGCTTCATCAATGGAAGAAATCGCCCCTTTTACATATTTTTGTGCTTCTTTTTGAATATCTGCATCTCTATAAAACTTTCTGATCCATTCTGCCAAAGGCTCTAGACCCGCTTCTTTTGCCAGCATCGCACGCGTTTTTTTCTTTTGTTGATAAGGACGGTATAAGTCATCAATTTGAGAGATTTTCTCACATGCAAGAATTGCTTTATTTAATCCTTCATCTAAAACTCCTTGTTCTTTTAATAAACGAAGAACATCTTCTCTTCTTTTTTCTAAGCGAAGCGTATTTTCTTTTAATTCTTCAATTTTTCGAATTTGCTCTTCATCTAGACCACCCGTCATTTCTTTTCGGTATCTAGCTATAAAAGGCACTGTATTTCCTTCCTCTAACAAAGATAAGGTATGCTCTACCTGCCATGAATGTAACTTTAATTCGTTTGCTATCATCTCTATCATACATTTTCCTCTTTTCAATACCATACCATTATACAAAGCCATCAAGTGCAATGCAATGCTTCTTTTTTTGTATACTCACATGTTATAATAAGCAAACAGGAAGTGATACTAATGAAAGAAAAAATAGAAACTCCAAGAATGTTAAAAGAACTCGTTCCTCTTTTCGATTTTCATAAAGAAGTTTGTGAAGAATCTTATCTGCAGGGTTATTCTATCTGTGATTTGCTTATTGAGGAAGAAGAACTTCCCTATCTCCACTTAGATAGCTGCTATTTTAAAAATTGTGTATTTGAAAACTGTACATGTGAAAACATTGATATGGTAGATTTAATTTTTGAAAACTGTGAAATCAGTAATTTACATTTTTTAGATGGAGCGGTCCACCGCATCCAATTTAAAAATTGCAGATGTATGGGCATCGAATTTTCTAATTGTACTTTACAAAACGTCATGTTTATAAATTGTAATGCCCGTTATTCAAATTTTAGTGGTTCAAAATTAAAACAAGTGTATTTCAAAGAATGTGAACTTTCTTCTTCCAGTTTTGTACAATGTAGTTTTTCTAAAATATGTTTTGAAAACTGCAAGCTTAATGAAAGTGAATTTTTTAATACAAGTTTACATAGTGTAGATTTTTCTACAAGCAGTATTGATGGAATCGCAGTTAGTCAAAATATGCTGGAAGGTGCTATCGTAAATAGTACGCAAGCCTTAGAACTTGCCAAATTATTAGGACTTATCATCAAAGAAGATATATAAAATATAAACATAATGTTAGAAATCCTCCTCTCCGTACGAAAATAAACAATGTTATAATCGATATATAAGGAGGATAAACATGTGGATTATATTGGGAATATGTAGTCTTATTTCAACGATAATAAATGTATATTTTGGAATAAAGAAGCGTCTTTGCACAAAGTGCACAACTACATTTGCACTAATTTTTATGACACTTACTATATTAAACCAATACATCATGGTAAAAAAACGGGTATTATTAGAAGATTGGAGTGCTATTTTAGATGTTGTTCCTTCTATGACAACAGTATTAATAATTTATACAATAATCATCGTTACAATAAATGTAGTTGCCTTATGGAATTTCTTTAATAAAATAAAATGTTATCATAAAAAAACGGGATTTCCCGTTTTTTTATGATAGGTTATTTTCTACTATTTTTAAAAGCAGTTCTACACTTTTTTCCATTTCCTGAATAGAAGCATATTCATATTTTCCATGGAAATTATACCCTCCTGTACCTAAATTTGGACAAGGAAGGCCTTGATAAGTTAAACGTGCTCCATCGGTTCCTCCGCGTATCGCATGAGAAGATGGATGAATTCCTATATCTTTCATTGATTTTTTAACCAAATCAACTACACGCATATCTTTTTCAATAATAGAACGCATATTTGCATAACTGTCTTTAATTTCTAAGCGAATCGTATCTTTTGGATACTTCTGATTTAAATAATCTGCAATTCTTCTAAAATCTTCTTTCTGTTTTTCAAATAATTGTTCATCATGATTTCGAATAATATAAGACATTACTGCATGCTCACATTCTCCATGTAAATCACAAAGATGATTAAATCCTTCATAACCTTCTGTATAAGCTGGATTTTGATTTACTGGAAGCATAGAATGAAATTCCATTGCGACATGCAAAGCATTGATCATTTTTCCTTTTGCACTTCCTGGATGAATGCTTAAGCCTTGAATTTGAATATTTGCATCTGCAGCATTAAAGTTTTCATAATCTACACTGTCTACTTCACCACCATCAACGGTATAGGCAAAATCTGCATGAAATTTTTCCACATCAAAATGATCCGGTCCTCGTCCCACCTCTTCATCCGGTGTAAATGCAATACGTATATTACCATGTGGACGATTTTCTTTTAGAATAATTTCTGCCATCGTCAAAATTTCTGCAATTCCAGCTTTATCATCTGCACCTAATAACGTTGTTCCATCGGTTACAATTAAATCTTCTCCAATTTTATTTCTTAAACTTTCAAATTCTTCTACACCCATAGAAATAGCAAGTTCTTTATTTAAAACGATACGAGAACCATCATAGTTCTTTATGATAGATGGATTTACATTTTTTCCACTCATATCTTCTGCTGTATCCATATGAGCTATAAATCCAATATCTGCACATTCTTTATCTACATTAGATGGAATATTTCCATATACGATACCAAATTCATCGACATGTGCATCTTGTATTCCTAATTCTTTCATCTCAGAAACTAAATATTCAGCCAGTTTCAACTGTTTTAATGTACTTGGTGTTGTCGTTGATGCACTATCAGACTGCGTATCAAAAGCAACATATTTTAAAAAACGATCTTGTACTTTCATCTTATCCCTCTTTTCATGGGTATATTATACAATGAAACAGAAAATCTCTCTATACATATTGTGCTTCTAGCTGAAATCTTTTTAATTCATACAATATTTCTTCATAATCTTTTTTCATTGTCCTTACTATTTTATCTATATCTTTATTTGGAAACTTTTTTTTAGAAACAAATGCACTTAAGGCTTTTCTTCCTTGTTCCATACTTGTAATTGAAAGCTCTAAAATATCCTTTTCATCAGAAAGAAAAATATAACGCATTTTATATAAAACATCTGTCATAGTACCCATAATGCCAGCAGTATCTACAGGTTCCCCTCCATATGTTTCAATTAGTTTGGTCAATATTTTCTCATGATCAAATAAGGTATTTATCATTTCTTTCCATAATTTTCTTAACCTTTTTGTTTTCAACTTTTTTTGTAAAAATTTAAACAGCGAAGTTCCCATATGGGTACCTTTTAAAAGCTGATTTAATGCTTTATTTACTTTTTTTGAATTCATGTATTTCACCTCAATTTCAGTATGTATCATATCGCTACATTTATGCATTATGAACCTTCTTATTCTGTAGTATCTCTTCTTTTTTTAATATCTATATGATAAGATAAAACTATATTAGAAAAGAGGAAAAAAGATGAATCATATCGATCTGCACATGCATTCAAAATTCAGTATAGATGGCGAATATTCTCCTGAAAGTTTATTAGAGATGGCATACCATCAGAATCTTCAAACCGTATCGATAACTGATCATAATAGTGTGAAAGCATATCAAGAAATAACAAATACGCATGACATCTCGCTTATTCCAGGCATAGAATTGGATTGTCGCTTTCAAGGTAAAGATTTTCATCTGCTGGGCTATGGGATTGATATTCATGCCCCTATTTATAAAAAAATAGAACAGGATATCATGAAACAAGAACAAGAATGCAGCCAAAAGCGACTATCCCTTATCAAAGAAAAGCTGCATCTTGAAATTGATGAGGAAAAACTAAAAGAAGTATCCCCATTTGGTATCTATGTGCCTGAAACAATTTGTGAAATTGCAATGAAAGATAAAAGAAATCAGAAGAATCCTTATTTACAGCCATATTTCCCACAGGGGGAAAGAAGTAATAACCCATATGTAAATTTTTATTGGGATTTTTGTTCACAAGGAAAAATTGCTTATACAAAAATAAATTATATTTCTATGGAAGATGCCGTTTCCATTTATCATAAACAAGGCGGTATCGCTGTAGTGGCACATCCTGGAAACAATGTGAAAGAAGATCTGCAGTTAATGGAAGATATTAGACATCTAGGTATTGACGGTATTGAAGTATACAGCAGTTATCACACACAGGAACAAATTGCATTTTATCATAAGGTTTGTCAAAAATATCAGTTAATAGAAACAGCAGGAAGCGATTTTCATGATAAAACAAAACCAAATGTATCCATGGGATTATGTCATATGCCCAAAGAACAGGAAGAAATGTTAATAAAAACAATGCTTTCTTTAAAAAGCAGAAGAACTTAAAATGAAGTATTCTTCTGCTTTTTTTCTCTCATGCTTGTTTTAAAGCAAAAAAGTGTTATTATTATATATGGAATTGCCGACGTGGCTCAATGGCAGAGCAATTGTTTCGTAATCAATAGGTTGGAAGTTCGATTCTTCTCGTCGGCACCATAAATTAGATAACTGAGTTCTATGGATAAATATGTTTGTTTTTCCAAAACTCAGTTTTTTTGATTAAGAATAACAGGACTTTTATGTATTCATTTGTAATTATTCTATATTTTTTTATCTGGAGGTGTACAGATGCTGAAAAAGAGTGGTACTATGTCAAGATTTCGGACACATTTAATTGAGACTTTTTTTCTTTTCGAAATTACGTTCATAATTATTAGGAGATTCATAGTCGCAATGGCTGTGAATCCTAACTGTATTGTAAAAAGTTTCGATATATTCAAATACCATTTGATACGCCATTTGATAATCAATCATCTTTTTTCTATTCAGCCATTCTCTTTTTATCAGTGAATGAAATGATTCTATACACGCATTATCCCATGGATTTCCCTTTGCTGAATAACTGTGCTTCATTCCTGCTGTTAATTCCTGATACCACTTTGAGACGAACTGTACTCCCCTGTCACTATGGATTACAACTGGTTTTTCCATGTTTCTTCTTTCTTTTGCCTTTTCCAAACACTCTAATACATCTTTTACTTCCATCGTCCTGCTCAGTTTCCAGCTTATGATCTTGCGTGAATACAGATCCATGATGCTTGTCAAATAGACAAATCCTTCTTCCTGCGTCCATATGTATGTGATATCCGTACACCATGCTGCATTTGGTTCGTCTTGTTGAAAATCTCTTTTTAGTATATTGGCAAGGGTCGCTGAATAATCACAGTCTCTCGTTGTTTTTGTTCGATGCTTGATATATTGGGCTTTAATGCCATTTTCACGCATATATTTTCCTACTGTACGCTCTGAAATTACTTCTCCCTGTTTTCTTAATTCACGAGTGATTTTAGGTGCACCATAATTTTCATATGACTTTTTATGGACTTCTTTTCTTTTTTCTACAACACGTTCTTTACGTTTTGCTGTTTTACTTTTATCTCGCTTTTTCCAGTCATAATATCCAGATTTTGAAATGCCTGATTTCTCAAGCACACCGGAAACAGAAAATTCTTTTCGTTTTTCTGCGGTATCTTCTACTTGTTCATATACAGCTCTCGTTAATCTCCCAGTATGCCTATAGCCTTTTTTAAGATTTCAAGTGCATCCTTCGTATCACGCAGTTCACGTTTCAGGCGTGCAACTTCCTTGGCTTCATCAGATTCAAAATTACCCGTTCCTCTCATTTCTATGGTACCATTACTGGATTGACGAGCTTCTCTTAACCATCTGGCTAATGTGCTCTCGCCTATACCTAGATTTGCAGCCCATTCTTTTCTGGAAAGATCTTTATGTTCCTGTGCATATCGCACAGCATTGTTTCTAAATTCGTTATCAAATACTGGTTTCTTATTTGCCATTTTTTTACTCCTTACGTTGCTTCTTTTATATGTTGTCATCATTGTATCAAATACATGCATGTTTCTCTATTAGGACTGTCCAGTTTTTATTCTAACATCAGCATCCAGGATAGCCTGAGCCAAAGCCACTTTCCTAGGATCTCTTTTCTTTCTTGCCATTTCCATACTTCCTTTTCTCCTTTATTTTAACATAAAACTATTAAAAACCGTGTGAGTTGAGCCGTACGCTCTCAACTTACACGGTTTATATTACACTCTCAAAAGTTTATGCTTCACACTCTGTCTCTGCCTCATCAAAAAAAAGAAAGCTGTCCAAGACCAAGTGAATGCGATGTCTCACTTTTCGTTCCAAACAGTTTTTTCTTCAGATATTCATTCTCTTCTTTCAGTAATGCATTTTCATTTTTCAAACGTGTATTCTCATCCCTTAAGATCTGCATATCTTCGTTTAATTTCTTGATAAGTGAATTCATTTCAGTAAGTTGTGCCGTAAGATTTAATAACACCTGTTCTTTCATGAGATCCACTCCCTTTAACTGCTTATATTATACCATTTTCAAATAATAAAATCATGGATAAACAGGGATTTAAAGTACTTTTTTAGGCATGGATTTCTGTATCCTTTTGGGCTGTTCTATATGCAGTCCTTCCATCAGCCAGCGAAACTGCTGAGAAGTAATGAGCTGTGCTTCCTGTTCATTTCTAGGCCATTTGAATTTTCCATTTTCCAGTTTCTTGTAAAGCAGGACGAAACCATCTTCTTCCCAGTAGAGTGCCTTTAATTTTGAGGAACTTTTTCCACAGAAGAGGAAAAGAGAATTGGAACATGGATCAAGGTGGAAATTCTGTTGAACGATGGCAGCCAGTCCATCAATGGATTTTCTCATATCTGTATAACCTGTTGCGATATAGATTTTCTCAGCTTTTGAGATATCACCTAGCATAACAGCACCTTCAACATATTCACAAGCACATCAATATCAATATTATCTGGCACCTGGATATGAATATCTCCTTTTATGATTTCAATATTTTCATGAGTGATTTCTTTTTCTTCATTTACCACTATGGGATAAAAATCTTGATGATCATCAGCCTCTTTTATTGCCAATTCTCTAAACTTTTTAAGATAGTAGTAATAGGAAGGTTCTGATATATTATTCTCATCGCACCACCTCTTTACAGGAAGCCCGCTGTCACGACAGTTTTGTATGATCTGTTTCCATTGACTTAATCTGACATTATCATTTACGCATTGGATCTTCGTTCTCATAAATAAAGTCACACCCTTCTGATTTATAGTAAGGTGATACTCGAATTACTCTAATATAGTAACTTGAGCACTCAGCTTACTGTATCTCAGCTATAAGTGTGACATATTGTTATCTTTTATCATATACACTATTTTATTTTGCGGTTACTTTTAAGTTCATAAAATTTTTATATATGCATACAGAATTTTACCCCCCCCCCCCGATTTTTGTCAACCTTCTGCAAAATAAAAGATGACCCGCTTCAAGTCATCTTTTACTTCTTTTATTACCCAGCCTGAGAAACTAACTGATTTTGATATGCAATATCTTCATCTGTAATTAATTCACCAGAATCTATTTTTTCAATTAATTTTTTTGCATTTTCTACACATGCTTCATTTGGAATCATAACATATGCATTAAATCCATTCGCAGGTGACCAAGTTGTTGTTCCTTGTCCACTAACCTGAATCTGCTTAATATCCCAGCCTTTCATATCATTTAACTGCATTTTAATAAGGCTTGTCATTTCACTTTGACTCATATTTGTCTGGAAACTTCCACTTACTGCATTCATGATACTTGCATAGTTTGTAATGATAGAAGGTGAAATAGCTTTATTAATCATTGCTTCAACAGCGCGCATCTGATTACGGCTACGTTCTCTATCTCCATCAGGCAAACTATATCGTTCTCTTACAAACCCAAGTGTCTGTTCACCATTCAATGTATTTTCTCCTTCATGAATTTGGAATGTTCCATGCAAAGTTGTAAATGCAAATGGAGAATTTACTGTGATTCCACCTAATGCATCAACGATATCTACTACACTTGAAAAATTCACACGTGCGTAATAGTTCAAATCAATTCCCATATAGTTTTCAACAGAGCTAATTGTGCAATCTACTCCAAAAATACCAGTATGTGTCAATTTATCTTTCTGATTTCCCTGACAAGTCTGTGGAATATAAAAATCACGAGGAATACCTGTCATTAAAATTTGATGTGTTTTAGGATTTACTGATACAATCATGTTTACATCCGAACGAGACTGTGTCGCGATAGTTCCATATGTATCAATACCAGTAATATATATATTAAATGGTTTCTCTGTAACATCTACATTTTTACTAATATCTTTTGATTCAGTTTTATATGTATACTGTTTTACAACTCTTGTCTTTGAATCAAAATCTTTATGATTATCTTCAAACATACCACGTGATCCTTCATTTAACAAGATTGCATCTACTTTCCCTTCATATAAATCATCACCAAAATCTTTATATGAATTATATTTAGCTGTAGTAGGCTCACTACCTAAGTCCTTCTTTAAGTCAGCCATTGCTTTATCCTGAGTTTCTATATCTCCCAAACTCATAATACCAAGCTTTTGTCCATCTAAATCAGAAACCTTCTTAATTGAGCTATCTTTCATTACTACTACAGAAACTACAGATACATCTTTAGAACTTGTCATCTTACTGAAAGCAGAGCCAGTCGTAAACAAATACCAGTTACCTACACCTAAAATAACGGATAAAATAACAATCAATACTTTCCCTAATACTTTATTTATCTTATTAACATGTTTCCCCAACTGTAAATAATACATACCAAGGAATAATAGTAATAAAACTACGATTACTGGAATTAAAAACTTCATTGGTAAAACATTAACAGTAACTGCTTGTACAATCAAACCGATTGTAAGCAATGCATATACTAAAACAAAATAAAACCCTACATTTTTAAATATACTTTTTTTATTTTCTCTCTTCTTCGCCATCATACTCCCTGCCTTTCAAGTATAAATAAATAGCCAATAGTATTGTACTATAAAATAAATACTATTGGCTATAATATTTCTTACGTTTTATTAACTTATATATTTCCAAATGCAAAATAATACAAGATATATATGTATAATAAAGATGTTCGAATCAGACTGCTCTTATAATTTGAATCACTTTACTTACGTACATTAATTAGAAAAATGGTAGATTCTGACTATCTGGAAATATACTATTTTAGTTTTCTATTATAAATTTATACATAGGAAAAGTTAAATATATTTCTTAAAAAGAGAATTTATACGATTCAAGCAATAAATTATATAAAAATGTCTTTTATATATTAATCTTCCAGCTATTTTTTGCATTTTTGTTAAGTTACTCTTAACGTATTGATTTTGTATCCAATTTGGAAATTTATCCATATAATTTGCTATTAAGTTTAAATATTGCTTACCATCTTTGGTTTTAGCCAAACGCATCCCACCACTTATCAATAATCTTCTTACTACAATATACTCAATTTCATCATAGTATTCATTCTTTTTATCTATCTGAGTAAATAAATTGACTAGATGATCTATTGCTTTAATAATATCTAAATGTTTCTTTATAAAAACTTTAGACCCAGTAGTAGAATCTTCTCTTCTAATATAAACATATAAAGGTTGATCAACATGTGCTACATTATTTGCAAGCAGAACAAGTGCAGGGATAATTGCAATATCTTCAAAAATATATCCTATTGGAAATTTAATAATAGAATTTTTAAAAATATTTTTTTTAATTAATAAGTTACAGGGACTATTAAGCTTTATCATAAATTCCCTTTTAGAGTTACTCTTTGTTTTATAAGAATGGATAATTTTTATATCTCCTATTTCTTCCATGATATTACACGAAACTATATCAGCAGATTCCTTTATGGCTTTCTCAACCATTAATTTACAAAAATCCAGAGAGATTATATCATCACTATCAACAAAGCAAATATAATCACCTTTAGATAAATCAATTCCTAAATTTCTTGCAGACGCTTGTCCTCCATTTTCTTTATAAAAATAAAAAATGTTTTTATATTTTTCTAAGTATTTTTTGATAATATTTTTACTGTTATCCGTTGAACCATCATCAATTACTAGAATCTCGATAGATGAATAGCTTTGTCTAACTAAAGATTCTAAACATCGTGAGATAAAATCTTGTGAATTGTAGACAGGAACAATTATAGAAACTAATTCATTCATGTGGTGCTCCTCTTTTCTTATTTTTTATTAGTTTAGCACTTAATTTTGAAGCTATTTCACAAAACAATTTTTTCAAATATATTGTATTTTTTGAAGTAAAAACTATTATAATGTCTATAAAAACACTAACTAATATAATAATTGTTTCTAAAACCAACATATTTAAGAAAATATTAGTAAGATGTATAAAATTACATATAATAGTAAGACATACTACCTCAGAGAAACTTATACAAAGATAATATAATTGGCGCTTTAAATAATCTACTCTACTTAAATTAAATGACTTACAGAATTTCCACGAAGCAATAGACCAACCTACTAGACTAGAAATTAAAGTTCCAATGAAAACTCCAAGCAAGCCGATTTTACTAGCTAAAATAATAGATACTATTAAATTAATTACAACTTCTATTCCACTTGAAGCTAATTGTATATTAAACAGTCCTTTTGCTGATGAAAAATAATTTATAGATTGCCTTAAAATTTGAATATATAAATTAATACATAAAACAAAAACCGTACTATGACCTAATAATAAATCTTTTCCCAAATACCATATAATAAATGGTTGAAATAGAATAAGCAATGAAACAAGACAAAACGAAGCCATAAAAAATGACAAATAATCTAAATTTATAAATACTTCATTAATTTTTTTCGAATCCTTTTCAGCAATAAGATTTCCAATACTGGCCCCTATTCCGCTAAAAAATGTTGTAATTAATTGAAAAAGTTGTCTTATAATCATATTATAATTTGCATATTTTCCAACAGAAATTACATCAATAAAAGTAGAAATGATGATATTATCTGTTGAATTTATACCCACGGACATTATCTGCAAAGCAGATAATTTTTTTACAGAATTAAAAACTCCAGTTCTAACTTCCCTTTTTACATCCTGATTTAAATTCGAACTTCGAGAATATACTATTGAAAATTTTTTTCTAGCAAAGAAATGGACACATAGATTTGCGCCAAAAGTTGCAATTAAATTTACTAAAAGATACAATACAAAGCTTTTAAATTTGACTATACAAATAATCTGAACAATGGTTTTAATAAATCTAAAGACAAAATCTATCGTCAAAACTATATAGTTTTGTTGTGTTGCATAAAATAAATTTCTATTATAAGAGAAAAAATAACTTAAACTAGAACTTAATGCAAATAAGATAAAAGTATATCTAATATATTGAATATCAAAAGTTGTGCTGTTTACAAAATATTGAATAACAAAACTAAAGGCAATAGAAAACAAAAATATCGCTATACCAATAAATCTATAACATTTTTTATATAAGTTCATTATATAAGAGATTTTATCATATTCTTCATTTGCTACAGGACCATATAAGGAAAAATTAATAGCTCCCCCTAATCCTAGCTCCGTAATTGATAAAACAGCAATTACGTTAGTAAATAATCCATTTAATCCATTAAACTCAACACCTAAATATGTTACAAATACTTTAGTAAAAATAAATCCTAGAATTGTTATAATTACTAAGTAAATTCCACCTAATATACTATTAAGCGCTGAATTTTTAACTCTCATTTTTTTCCTCAAACATTAATAGATTTGGATTATCATCTAAAATAGATTTATACTGCTCCATATTTCCCATTTTTCCTTCTTTATCTAAAGCTAAATATCTTTGATATTTTCTCTTTCTATCTTGTGGATTCATCCATCCTAAATGTTTTAATCTAATATCTGAATCCGCATACTTTAACCATAAAACATTTTTAGGCATTCGTCCACAATGTTGGTTCTTTTTTAAAAATCTATACTTAAATTCTTTTTGATATCTTATTAAGAAAGGCCTGTATATTGAATGAGCATTCCAAAACTCATCTTCTCTATATTCATTTTCATTCCACATATCATATAATCTAAAACAATAAGCATCTACATTTGGGTTGTTGATTAAATACTTGACGTCTTCTTTAAATTTTTTCTCAAAGATTTCATCTGCATCTAAAAATAATATCCAATCAGGATCTGTTTTAACTGTTTCTTTCCACTGAAGCTTTCTTAGCTTATATTCTTTAGAGAACATACTATGTTTATTTATAATCATATGTAATTTTTTATCTGATAAAACTGATTTACATAAATTTACAGTATTATCAGTACTACAGTCATCAATAATAACGTATTCATCTACATAGTCTTTTGTTTCCTCTAGCATTTCTTTTAAATATCTTTTTTCTTCATTTTTCACAACCATAGATAAAGTAATTTTACTATTTTCATTAATCGTCCTTTTTGGTTCTATTTTTTTCCTTAAATATTTAATATATAAGTGTTTCAGTGAT
>OGYG01000700.1_pt1 | contig 30284 bp, 21 predicted proteins | sample 1576481 | NCBI WGS metagenome assembly OGYG01 (sample SAMEA3541497, study PRJEB24748) | human gut metagenome | biome: human gut; feature: human-associated habitat; material: faeces | place: China | collected 2012 | reverse complement strand
TGCATGTGTTAAGCACGCCGCCAGCGTTCATCCTGAGCCAGGATCAAACTCTCATAAAAAGTTTTTCCCGTTTCAGAATCAACTGGCTAATTAACCATTAATTCCAAACGTTTTACTGTTTTAGGTTGCTTTGACTTTCGTCTCTGCTTTGTTCTCTCGAACTCATTTCAATGCGAATTACTTCGCTGTTCTCAATGAATCTTTCAAGGTTATTTCACTGTTCAGTTATCAAAGTTCTTTGTTTTGTTGCCGCTTAGCAACTTTTATATCTTATCAGATGTTTAAGTGCTTGTCAACAACTTTTTCAACTTTTTTCAAAGCTATTTGTTTTTGTTGTGTCACTCACGCGACAGCTTGTATATATTATCATAAGCACTTGCGCTTGTCAACAACTTTTTTCTTTTATTTTCAACTTTATTTCTCAGCCCTGTTTTTAGAGCAAAAAAATAACGGAGAAAGAGGGATTTGAACCCTCGCGCCGCGCGAACGACCTACACCCTTAGCAGGGGCGCCTCTTCAGCCTCTTGAGTATTTCTCCATATTTTTTTATAAAATTGATGCGCCGTAACGCTTTATCTACTATACAAGACCTTTGCCTTTTTGTCAATAGCTTTTTTTAACTTTTTTGAGAATCCTGCAACTTCTTCTATTACATACTTTTACTACGAATTTTGCGACCAACTTTTAATCATATTGAAAACCTTATGTTTCACATAAACGCTCCTTCAAAAAAGTGTTCCGCTTCGTAACAGTCACATTCCTGACCGCATAGGACAATGCCTTTCTGGTTCCTACTATTACCAGAACCTTTTTTGCACGGGTGATGCCGGTGTAAATCAGATTTCGCTGCAACATCACATAGTGGTTCATCAAAACAGGCATTACCACGATCGGGTATTCCGATCCCTGCGCTTTATGAATGGTTGTGGCATAAGCATGCACCAGTTCATCCAGCTCCGATGCTTCATATTCTATGATATGCTGGTCAAAATTTACTTTCAGCATCCGTTCCTGCAGATCCACTGACTCCACGGTTCCAATATCCCCGTTGAAAATCTCTTTTTCATAGTTATTGCGAATCTGCATGACCTTATCCCCGGCACGGAACAGATATCCGCCCCGGCGCAGACCGTCTCCCTGGGGATTCAACGCTTCCTGCAAAGCCAGATTCAAATTTGCCGCTCCGACAATACCTTTCTGCATTGGTGTCAGCACCTGAATATGATTCCACGGTGTTTTGTAATAGCGCGGAAGGTTATTTTTTACCAGTCGGACGATCTCCTGAACTGCTTCCTCCGGGTCTTCTTTTTCTATATAGAAGAAATCCGTATTTTTGCCATTGGAAATATCCGGGAATTTGCCTTCATTGATGGCATGTGCATTCATGATGATCCTGCTGCTCTGTGCCTGTCTAAAAATCCGGGTCAGACGAACCACCGGAAACACACCGGAATCAATAATGTCGCGCAATACATTACCTGCGCCAACAGATGGGAGCTGATCGATATCCCCCACCAGTATCAGACGCATTCCCTCCGGAATTGCTTTGAGCAACGCATTCATCAGTATCATGTCGATCATAGAACATTCATCAATGATCAGTACATCTCCATCCAGGGGATTGTCCTCATTTTTCTGATATCCTTCCGGCGGTTTGCACTCCAACAGACGATGGATTGTCTTTGCCTCTAATCCGGTTGCTTCTGTCATACGCTTGGCGGCACGACCTGTAGGTGCTGCCAGCAGGATTTTTAATCCAAACGAACGGTAAGCGGCGATAATTCCCTGCGTTGTCGTGGTTTTACCGGTTCCAGGTCCTCCCGTCAATACCATGACTTTGGAAACGGCTGCTTTTCGAATGGCATCTGCCTGAATCTCATCATATTCCATGTGTACTTTTTCCTGAATTTTACTAACATCAATGGACAGGCTTTCGTTTCCTGTCTTCTGCCGCGCATCCAGCAGTGCATGCCAGAGCCGGTCTGCTGCCAGCGCCTGCGCCAGACGCTTTAATTTGCCTGCCACACCTGCTTCCGCATAATAAAATGCCGGCAGATATATAGCTTTCATTTCTGCCTGATCTGTGTTATAGTCTACCGTTTCACAGATCAGATCTTTGTCCATGATCATTTGATCCAGAGTCATTACGATGCTGGATTCTTCCGCTTCCAGTAATTCTGCTGCCTTCGCGATCAGCTGCTCCTGATATGCAAACACATGCCCCTCATCTGCCAGATTACTGAGTGTATACATAATACCGCTGCGCAACCGGACGTAAGCCTCCTTTGCAAAACCAAGCTTCTGTGCAATTCCATCTGCTGTCTTAAATCCAATGCCCCAAATATCATCTGCCATCTGGAACGGATTTTCTTTCATTTTATCCAGACTTTCATTTCCGTACTGACGATAAATTTTTGCTGCAAAAGAGGTACTGACGCCATGATCCTGCAAAAAAAGCATAACATTTTTAATCTCTTTCTGCCGTTCCCAACTATCCCGGATCATTTTTATCCGCTTCTTCCCAATACCATCCACTTCCTGCAGCCGGGAAATATCTGTCTCAATCACTTCCAGCGTTTCTATGCCAAACTGTGCTACGATCTTTTTCGCATATTTCGGACCAACGCCTTTGATCAGACCGGAACCAAGATATTTTTCAATACCAAATACTGTGGCCGGAAGAGTTTCTTCCCAGCTCTCTGCCGCAAACTGTCTTCCGTAACGACTGTCCACTTTCCAGTTGCCGTAAATCAGAAGAACTGAACCAACATTGACATCCAGCAGGCTTCCGATAACCGTCACCAGTTCTTTGTAGCTTTTCACGGCACATTTGAGCACTGTGTAGCCATTTTCCGGATTTTGATAAGTAATGCGTTCTACTACTCCGCGGATTTTTACCGTAAAATGCTGTGGACGCTGCTGAACTTCTACAGCTTGCGACTGTACGTTTTCAGTCTGTACCTGATGACTGTTTGCCTGATTATTTATCGACTCTTCCGATTTCTGACCAATACTTCTATTTGCTGCTTCCGATGCCTTTTTTCTGGCTTCCTCCACACGCTTCTTCTGTGCCTCACGCATCTCAGACACCATACACTCATACACTTTCTGGTTCATATAGCAGTCATTCAGTGCTCGATGCGCACCTTCCGATGAAATACCATAATGCTCCGCCAGATCCACCAGACGATGATGATCCATCTTCGGTAAATGTTTTCGCGCCACCTGCAACGTATCCACATAATTGTTCTGCGGAATTTCACCAAAATACTGCTCGGCGTCACGCCAGATGAACTTCATGTCAAACCGTGCAATGTTATGTCCCACCAGAACAAGACCTTCCGCAAAATCCAGAAACTCTGCCAGAACATGCGAAAACGCCGGTGCCTCCGCAACCATCGCATTTGTAATTCCATTCACTTTCGTCGCTCCAAATGGAATCTTGCGGCCCGGGTTCACCAGCGTATTAAATTCATCCACTACTTCGCCACCTTTAACCTTCAGCGCTGAAATCTCAATCACTTCATCATAGTTCGGTGAGATTCCAGTCGTCTCAAGGTCAAAGATGACATAGTCTGGTGTGTATTTATTGATCAGAGTTCCTTTCTGTGTGGACATGAGTATCACTACTTTCTATTCATTCTTTTTCGTATCTTATCATATCCCATTTTAAAGTACAATCATCAATAGTTTTTCTCAGTCTGAGTTAAAAAATTTACTCATATCTCAGCGCATCAATAACTTCCATTTTTGCTGCTTTCTTCGCCGGATAAGATCCGAAGAACACACCGATCAGCATTGAAAAGCATACGGAGAGGATAATTGCTAATACAGACGGATGTACATTCATGATAATATAACCTGCATAATCGCTGTAGTAGCTGTTGATGACAAGCATTGCCACTTTTCCGAGAATGAATCCGAACAGGATTCCGATCAAAATTCCAATGATTCCACCAACGAGGCAAAGTACCACAGACTCAATCAGAAACTGCTGCTTGATGGCCTTATTTTTTGCACCCAATGCTTTTCGGATACCGATTTCTTTGGTTCGCTCGGTGATGGACACCAGCATAATATTCATAACGCCGACACCACCAACGATCAGAGAAATAGCCGCGATAAAGGAAATGGCCACGGTTACTACATTAATAACCGTATTAATAACGCCCATATCCGAAGACATATTGTATGTTGTGACCTGCCATTTTTCATTTTTTGCATATTTGTCTGCAAAAAAGCTCTGTATATCTGTTTCTGCCTGATTTTGATCCGCACCTGTTTTTAAAAGAACACTTATATATGTATATCCATTGGTCGCTTCACTATGATTTAATTTATTTGCAGTTGTAGCAGGGATATACATGGTAGTGCTGCGGTCTTTTTCCGGAATCGTCGTATCCTGTTTACCGAAAATAGCAGCATTATATTCATACACACCTACTACTGTAAATTCATAAGAATAACCATCACTTCCACTGTAAATGATCTGCTGTCCGATAGGATCTTCACTGCCGAAATAATAGGATGCCATCGTATCAGATACAACACATACACGCTTCTCCTTTTTCATATCCTGCTTTGTCAGATTACGTCCACGAAGAATATTAATTTTCATGTACTCCAGTTCTTCTTTTGTCGTTCCTGTTGCGTCCACATTCGCATATTTATCACTGTTTTTGTAAATCTGACCGCTGCCAAGATAAGCTGAAATACCAAAACCTGCGATCTCGTCCGGGTATGTTTCCTGTAATTCATCCAGCATATCCTGCGTAATATAATCATCTGCTGTCATCTCCGGATATTCCCAGTTTGACCAGTCCGCATCATCTTCCGGATAAATAGCATCCACACTGGCACTGATACTGTTTCCACCAAGGGAATTTAATGTAGCATTCAACGTTGATTTGATGGATGTTCCGATGGTGGTTATCGTGATAACCGCAGAAATACCGATGATGATTCCAAGCATGGTCAGCAGGGAACGCATTTTATTGGAAAGAAGGTTCTGAAAGGCTTCTTTGATATTCTCTATCAGCATATCATTCCCTCCTCTCCGATTTCTGGCTTATTGCATCCATCATTCATCTTGTGATGTTCTGACAAATCACAGCCTTTTTCTGTTTTTCTGCTGTCAGATACGATCATACCATCATTTAATGTGACAATTCGCTCGGTCTCTGCAGCCAGTTCCTTTGAATGAGTGATCAGTACGACTGTTTTTCCCTGTTCTTCATGGAGCTTGTGAAAAATATCCATGATCATATGACCGGTCTGGGAATCCAGTGCACCGGTCGGCTCATCTGCAAGAATAATGGAAGGATCATTGATCATCGCCCTGGCAATAGCAATTCGCTGTTTCTGTCCACCGGACAGCTCATTCGGACGGTGTGTGGCACGATCTGCCATTCCCACCAGTTCCAGCATCTGCATACCGATTTCCTTTGCATTTTTCGGACGATGCTCACTGTACATCAAAGGCAGGGTTACATTTTTTAAGGCATTAGCTCTGGGAATCAGATTAAAATTCTGAAATACAAACCCTATTTTTTTATTCCGCATGACACTTCGCACGGTATCATCCATGCTATTGACATCCTCTCCTTCCAGAAAATAATTACCGGAAGTCTGACGATCCAGAATCCCCATAATATTCATCAGCGTACTTTTTCCGGAACCGGATTCTCCTACGATGGAAACAAACTCGCCACGTTTTACGTCCAGATTGATACCATGAAGAATTTCCAGTTCGTTTGGCTGACCGATATAATATGTTTTTACGATCTGTTCCATGCGGATCATAATTTCATTTGACATGTATAAAAACCTCCATGATTAATCCGCAGTTACTTCAGAACTTACACTTGTAGAACCGTCACCTGTATTTTCATTTCCACTCTCATCACTGCCAATTTCTCCAGTAAAGGTATCTCCTTCGGAAATAGAGTAATCCATGATGACATAGTCGCCTGCTTTCAGATCTCCACCGGTCACTTCGGTATAATAGTTAATCTCATCGCCTACTGTGACATTTTTCTTTACAGCTGTATAAGTTCCGTCACCGTTATCTTCGGCACAAAGTACATAATCTTTGTTATTTTCATCCTGCTGCACCAGATCATATGGAACAGCCAACACATTTTGACGGTCTGTCAGGACAACTTTTGCCTTGGCACTCATGCCACTGATCAGATCACAGTGATCCAGTTTGATCTGTACGGAAAAGCCACCTGTATTGGAAGCACCGGAAGTCTCCTGTCCGGTCTGCTCGGTAGTTGGCTGAGATGCATTGTATACTTTTACTACTTTAATGATCTCACCATTGATTTCCTGATCATCCAGTGCATCGGAAGTAACGATGGCTTTCATACCCTCCTGCAATTTCAGAATATCCTTCTCTGTGACGCTGGCATTTACGATCATATCGGTATTATTTTCAACCGTAACCAAAGTACTGTTTGCTGTATTTACATCACCAACAGAAATATTGACTGCAGTAACGATACCTTCACTCTTGCTTGTGATGGTGCAGTCTTCCAGCTGTTTTTTCAGCTGATCCAACTGTGTCTGTGTATCACTGTCATCCGTCTGGTTGTATTTTGCAGAATCAATACTGTTCTGAGCAGAATAAATAGCATCATCCGTAGATGATTTCACACTTGTATAGTTATTTTTTGCTTCTTTTCGGGCACTGTCTGCGGAAGTCAGATCACTTTTTGCACTGGAAAGCTGATCCTGAAGGTCGGAAAGTTTTGATTGAAGATCTGCTTTTGCGTCCTCATCGGATGCTGCATTTATCTGATCGGATACGGTTTTGATCTGATTATTTAATGAATTTACCGTATTCTGTGCTGCGGTATATGCAGCCTCTGCACTGTTGATGCTGTCGTTTGCCTGCGCAAGCTGTGTTTTCTGGTCTTCTTTCGCACGCTCTAAAGTACGCTGATTCTGACTGTTTTCATTCTGCTTTAAGGCTGCTGCGTTAGATAATGATTTCTCCAGTACATCAATCTGTTTCTGAATGGAATCTTTGTCCAAAGTTGCTATCACATCACCCACTTTTACTACATCACCGACCTGTACATTGACCGATTTGATTTCTGTCGCTGCGGTAGATGAATAGTTGATCTTGGTTTCGCCGCTTACGGTTCCTGTCAGAGATATAAAATCGGACAGATCCCGTTTATCTACTTTTTCCAGTTGTACAATGTTGGTTGCCTCTGCTACGCTGTTTAATTTTCGTTTGGCTACACCAACCAGCACAATGATTGCTACTACAATGATGGCCAGTACGATCACCAGTTTTTTGTGTTTGAATTTCTTTTTCACCGTCAGTCCTCCTGTGTTTTGCTTTTGGTGCCGAATCAGATTATGTAAATTTTTATTCTGATTTGAGATATAAATATATTAGAAAATAAAACTGTGAAAAAAATGTATGAATTTCTTAATTTTTTATGTATTATATGGCTATTTTCCAACTTTTTTCATGTTTTTCATTTTTATAAAACAAATCACACATACTTTGATATTTCCTATCACTATCAGTATTTATCAAAGCTATGTGTGATTCCTTTATTTCATCATCTTCTAATTCAAGTCGAACGCACGTGAGACTTGGTGCATGATTCTGGTCAGCGAAAGCTGACATATTCTTTTCAGAATCACTGCACATCCACGCGGAGCGTTTATCTCAGTCGGAGATTGTACTCCCACTGAGAAAGACTTGTTTTTACTCACCACTTGCAGAAGTGGGAGTCTTCTCGACTGAGATAAAAATTATAACGATTAATCTTCTACCGCAAATTTTTTGATTGCGGTTTCATACAAGTTGTTTCCCGCGGAGTCTACGACCACAATAACAGGAAAATCCTCTACTTCAATCTTGCGGATTGCCTCTGCCCCAAGATCTTCGTAGCAGATGATCTCTGATTTCTTGATGCACTTTGAAAGCAACGCACCTGCACCGCCGATCGCTGCGAAGTAGACTGCTTTATTTCGAATAACTGCATCCATGACTTCTTTCGTACGTTTGCCTTTTCCGATCATGGCTTTTTCGCCAAGATCCAGCAGACGCGGAGCATATTTATCCATACGGCTTGCGGTAGTTGGACCTGCGGAACCGATCGGGCGTCCTTCTCTTGCCGGGGATGGTCCCATGTAATAAATGGTACAGTTTTTGATTTCGATAGGAAGTTCTTTTCCTTCATCCAGTACTTCCATCATACGTTTGTGTGCAGCATCTCTGGCTACATAAAGTGTACCTGTGATATAAACGTAATCGCCTGCTTTTAAATCAGCGGTAATTTCTTCTGTAATTGGTGTATGTATATGTTTATCCATAATGATTTCCTCCTGGTATTCAATCAATTTTCTGGTCATTCATGTTCCTAGAATTTTCCCGGAAGTCATAAATATTATCTATATTCCTGTAAATTTCCCGCATTTAACTTAAATCTACAGTTCTCTTACTGCATGTCTGTTGACATGGCAACAGATATTGATTGCCACAGGAAGTCCTGCGATATGGGTCGGATAAGTATTGATGTTGACTGCCAGCGCTGTGGTTGTGCCGCCAAGTCCCCCCGGTCCAATACCAAGATGATTGATCTTTGTCAGCATTTCTTCTTCCATTTCTTTGACATATGGAATGTCGGAATGTTCATTTACCGGTCTGGTCAGCGCCTGTTTTGCAAGCAGGGCACATTTTTCAAAAGTTCCACCGATACCTACGCCCACAACCATTGGCGGACAGGCATTTGGACCTGCATCTTTGACTGCCGCCAGAATCGCATTTTTTACACCTTCGATACCGTCTGCCGGTTTCAGCATAAAAATGCGGCTCATATTTTCACTGCCGAACCCTTTCGGTGCAATAGTAATTTTTACTTTATCACCCGGAACAATTTTTGTATGCAGAATTGCCGGTGTATTATCTTTTGTATTTTCACGGATCAGCGGATCTTTTACCACGGATTTTCTCAGATATCCATCCACATAACCACGACGTACTCCTTCATTGACCGCTTCCTCAAAATCGCCGCCCACAAAATGTACGTCCTGTCCGATTTCCATAAAAATAACGGCCATTCCCGTATCCTGACAGATTGGAATCATCTCTTTGTCCGCAATTTCCAGATTTTCCTGAAGCTGATTCAGGATTTTTTTTCCAAGCTCTGATTTTTCTGTCTCAACGGCCTGTTTCATGCATGCATCCATATCCGGTGACAGATAATGGTTCGCCTGTATACACATCTCGCTGATGTTATCGGTTAATTCTTTTACGTTAATTTCTCTGATCATTTTTTCACTCCCTACATTTTTCTGTAAGCTATTTTAACAATAAGATTATAGTCAAAAATGTATGTCATTCTTCTGCACATTTTTGTAATCCTGTAAAAAAGAAAACCATCCACTTCCTCTGATGTTTTCCCATAGATACGTTTATCATAGCTCAAACAAAAAGAAATGTGAATGGTTTTCTAATTATATTATTTAGAAATCATGCTTATAATCAAGACGTAGATATAGAAAAGCTCCCCCCTGACAGGTCTTCCCGCTCCAGCGGCATGCTCATACAACGTGGGCCTCCCCGACCTCTGGAAAGCTCCGAACTTGCCATTTCCAGCACCTCAATGCCATGCTGACGTAAAATCTCATTGGTCACATAATTTCGATCATATACGACAACTTTTCCCGGCTCAATGCAAAGAGTATTGGAACCATCGTTCCACTGTTCACGCTCAGAAGCAATCCGGTCTTTTCCACCGCATTTGATCAACGTCACTTTATCCAATTCCAGATATTTTGCAAGAATATCCGAAAGCATCGCATCGGACTCCGTTACTTTCAGCTGTCCTTTCCGATCTCCCGGTTTGATTTCAAAAATACGCAGCGTCTGCATGATACCCGGATGAATCGTAAATTTATCATAATCCACCTGCGTGCATACTGTGTCCAGATGCATAAATGCACGTACAGCCGGGATATCCAATGCGATAATCGTTTCAATCTCTGACGCTTTATCCACGAAAATATTCTGTGCCAGAAGTTCAATGGCTTCCGGAGTGGTACGCTGTGAAATTCCAATGGCGATCACTTTATTGCTCAGGTTCAGGATATCTCCGCCTTCAATAGAAAAATCCATATCCCGATCATAGTAAAACGGTACTTTTCCTGCAAAATCCGGATTATATTTTAAAATATATTTTCCGTAAAGTGTTTCCCGTCTTCTGGTTCGGGAATACATCCGGTTCAGACTGACACCGTTTCCTATGCAGGCAAAAGGATCTCTGGTAAAATAAAGGTTCGGGATCGGATCAAGTAAAAACTGACTTTCTTTTTTCACCAGGCTTACCAGCGGGCAGCTCATTTTTACATTCAATTCAGAAGCCCGGATTCCAGACATGGTCTTTAACACCAGTTCCTTTTCATCTGAAATTTTCATCAGATAGTCGTACAACTGGTCACGGACTTTCGCTGCCGAAGCACCGCCCTCTGCAATAAATTCACGGACAAACTGCTCCTTTTTCTCCGGATTTTTCAGTACATCTGCGGTCAGATCTTCCAGATATACCACTTCCACTCCCTGTCCCCGCATGATTTCTGCAAACATATCGTGTTCGATTTTTGCGGTTTTCAAGTACGGAATATCATCAAATAAAAGCCTCTCCAGATCTTCCGGAACCAGATGTTCCAGCTCCTGACCGGGTCTGTGGAGCATAACTTTTTTCAGTTTTCCAATTTCGCTTTTTACATGGATTGCCATTTTACGGCGTCCTCCTTCTCCCGTTCATTCATAACGTACATTTTATCCCAAAATATAATTTTTTTCACTCTTTTTTATAAAATATTTCACATGCATACAGACTGACAGGACTAATGTACACAGTTCCGAGGAAGGAATCGCGATCCACGCACCGTTCAAGCCCAGTACGTGCGGCAACACAAGTAAAAATAAAACGGTAAAAAGTAATGTCCTGCAAAAAGAAATCAGCGCAGATACTTTTCCATTAGACAGAGCGGTAAAAAATCCAGAAGATGCAATGTTAACTCCACTGAACAGAAAATTTATTGCAAAAATCTGAAATCCTACAGAGGCCAGTTTCCAGGTTCCAGGATCCTTTGTAAATATCGAAACGATTGGTTTTGCCAGAAATGCAGCGATCACAGTGATCACAACAGATGATGCAATTACAAAAATAAAAGTTGTCTTATATATACGCTTCAGCTGAGCTTTATTTTGTGCACCATACTGAAAACCGACAATCGGAGCAATTCCAACAGCGAATCCAAGATGAAAGGAATTAAATAAAAATTCTCCATACAAAATGATCGTGATGGCAGCCACACCATTTGCACCGGCCAGCCGCATCATAACTGAATTAAATAAAAACGTGATAATAGCTGCTGCCAGCTGAGATACCATTTCGGAAGAGCCATTATAGCATGCATGAAAAAAATCTCCAACTTTCACACGAAACCGTGTAAAACAAAGTCCCTTTTTATTTGTGAAAAAGAAAATCAATCCCGCAATTGCCGGTATCGACTGACCAAGTCCGGTTGCCAGCGCTGCACCGCTGATTCCCAGATGGCAATGCACGATCATTACATAATCCAGCACTGCATTTAAAACTCCTGCTAAAATGATCAGAACCAGTCCCAGTGTCGGACGCTCTGCAGTTACCAGATAACACTGAAACAAAGACTGTAACATACAAGCCGGAGCAAAAAATGCAAGAATCATCAGATAGTTTCTGCAATATGGCAGTAATTCATCGGTAGAACCAAGCAGATAGCAGATCTGATCCAGAAAAATCAGCGTGATCAGCATAATCACCACACTGACAATTAAAGTAATGACCACAAACATGGTAAGCCTTTCTTTGGCTTCTTTCTTTTTTCCTTCTCCCAGATATTTACTGATGATAGCATTTCCACCAGTCGCAAGCATCGTTGCAATTGCGATCATAATATTTACAACCGGGTACACAATATTAGTTGCAGATAATGCATTACTTCCAACAAAACGTGATACAAACATTCCATCAATGATCGTATACAACGACATAAACATCATCATAATGATGGATGGTGCCGCAAATCGCAACAATTTCAAAGGAGTAAACTCTTGGTTCAAAGACATACTCATAAAAACACCTGCTTTCTAATTACTATCCAATTACTTTCTACTGATTATGATAATTCTATCTGTCACCAACAGTGATCCTGAGAAGAATATGACAGTTCAAGAATGCTCTTTTTAATCATTTCGTTCTTGACATCTGTCAGCATACAGTATAGGGTAACCCTATAGTCAAGCAGATTTTTACACTATATTTTTTTACAAAACAGGAGCATTTAAATTATATGGAACGCAAAGATTATCTGACTACCGGAGAACTGGCCCAACTGATGGGAATTACCAAACATACACTTTTTCACTATGATGATATCGGTCTGTTTCAACCAGAATACATTAATGAAAACGGTTACCGCTTCTATTCCATTGATCAGATTGAGATTCTAAACACCATTCTGGTTTTGCGTGATCTGGACATGCCTTTAAAGGAAATCCAAACTTATCTATCACAGCGAAGCCCGGAACTTTTTCAACAAATTTTTCTTGAAAGAGAAAGTCAGATTACACAACAGATAAAAAAACTGCAGACTATGAAAAAATGGATGCAACAGCAGAGAAAGAAGATAAAAATTGCCGAACAAACCGATTTTTCCACAATTGAAATAAATACCTATCCACAATATTATTACCTTTATAAAGAAGCAGATCCGTCTTCCACTCAGTCATTTTCAAAAAAACTCAATGAATTAATTACGCTGCTGCAAAAGAATAATCCCTATCTGGATTACGATATTGCTTATTTTCAATATGGAAAAAATGTAGAGCACGGCATTTACGATGCCTACGACAACGTTGCACTGCTCATGCATCAGAAACCCTCGATCAAAAACTGCCAGATACTTCCTCCCGGAAAATATCTGACAGCCTATCACATCGGTCACTGGAGTACGATTGGTGAGACTTACGAGCGAATACGAAATTATAAAAAGGAGCATAACCTTAGAACCAGCGATCTGTACATCGAATATGACGTGGTAAATAGTTTTATTGAAAAAAATACCGATGACTTTGTAACCCAGATTGAAGTTGAAATTATACAATAAGGATAACTCAGACATAACTCTGCTCTACTTTGATCACACAGCGATAGCGCGGATTCCATTCTGCCACACGTTTCTGCAGATAAGATGAAATCTCGCCATCGCTGCTTTTAAATCCAGCCGGTTTTACACAGTCAAAAATTACATTACTGGACTCATTTCCCGGAACCAGACGGACTTCGTGAATGGAAAGTCTCTCATCAAACTCCTTTGCAGCCTTGCTGACAAAAGCTCGGATTTCTGCCACTTCCGCATTTTCCTCAACGATCGGATCATAGTGAATTGTCAGAATCATATGCTCCTGTTCCTGAAAATCACGCTCGATCTCATCCATGACCTCATGTGCCTCAATGACAGGTGTTTCTGCCGGAAATTCCACATGCACCGTGGCAAACAGATTTCCCGGGCCGTAATCATGGATCATCAGATCATGCACTCCGATTACTCCCGGATATGACTGAATTTTCTCCGTAATATGATTGACAAATTCTGCTGCCGGTACTTTTCCAAGCAGCGGACTTAACGTTTCTTTGATCAGTCCAATACCACTGTACAAAATAAATACAGCCACACCGATACCGGCAATACCATCAATAATATTTAACCCTGTCACCTTACATAAAATAGTTACAACTACAACAGCTGACGTAGAAATCACATCATTTCGACTGTCTGCCGCCGTCGCGATCAGTGTATCGGATTCGATTCTCATACCAATTTTCTTATTAAAAATACTCATCCACAGTTTTACGCAAATGGAAATAAGAAGTACTACGATCATCAGCACATTGCAATCCACTTCTGACGGATGAATGACTTTCAAAATACTTTCTTTTGCCAGTGACAAGCCGATAGCCACGATAATGACACAGACCACAAGTCCCGCCAGATACTCATACCGCGCATGACCATACGGATGCTCCTCATCTGCTTTTTTTGAACCAAGCTTGAATCCCAACAGACTTACAATATTGCTGGACGCATCACTTAAGTTATTTACCGCATCTGCTGCAATTGCGATGGATCCGAATAACGTTCCGATAATATATTTTCCAGCAAACAGCAGCACATTACATAAAATACCTACAATTCCTGCCAGATTTCCATAGGCCAGTCGAACCTTTGTATCTTTCGTGTCCTTACTGTTTTTCACAAAAAGTTTCACCAATAACTCAGTCATAATTTTTCACACTCCCTTTTTCAAGAATACTCTTAGCATTCTTTCTGCAAATCTACACTCCGTTAGGGACAGCGCCAATCCAGAGTCCATATTATTTCAGTTATTCCTGTCCTACCTTTTTTTCAGTCTGCTTACCTTTCTTTCATATTTCTTACAAAAGATACGCATTTCTAACTTCCCGTATACTAAGAAAAGCACCTCAGATGCTGCTCTGAGATGCTTCGTATTTCTATTCGTTTTTATGATAGTAAAAAAGTCATCCAATTGGATGACTTACAATGCGCCTTCAGGGGTCCACGAGATCCGGGGGATCTCGGATTTGGACCGACCGGAGCGAAGCGAAGACCGAACCCGTATGGGTTCGAATCCCTGTCATCCTACTCAAAAAGGTCATCCACTTGGATGACCTTATATAATGCGCCTTCAGGGATTCGAACCCTGGACAAATAGATTAAGAGTCTACTGCTCTACCAGCTGAGCTAAAGGCGCATACGTCTTTAACGCAAGTGCTATTATAACGGATATAAAACTAAAATGCAAGTATTTTTGGAAAAAAGTTGTTATTTATGATACGATAGTTACAGTTCACACGCGCCATTCGCAAAAGAGCTCGCTTGCGAGCGATACTTCTTGAACTCTGTTCAAGAAGGTGCCGGCTACTACTTTTGCTCATAAAAAGGCGCTCCCTTCATCACTATGTATCCAGCTAATTCCTCATGCAAGCATGATCATTACCTGAATACATGTGATGAGTGAACTGTAACATACGATACGATTAATACCTCCAAGTAAAGGAGCATTTACTCTTATGGATAAGAAAAAGCGGACCCTCATCTCCTGCGCCATGCTTGCAGATGAGGTCAATCATATTTTACAACAAACGGACATTGATCTTCCCGTCATCTGGGTGGAACGCGGTCTGCACAGCACGCCGGAAAAACTGAACCGAATCTTGCAGCATTATATTGATGCCTTGCAAAATCAAGATGAAATTCTGTTGACTTTTGGGCTTTGCGGCAACGGAACCGCAGGACTTATCAGCAAACATACGCTGCTTCGTCTTCCGCGTTTTGATGACTGCATTAATCAATTACTTTGCAAACAACCGCGCACCGAACGTAAACAGACCGAAACTGATGCGATCTACCTGACCCGCGGATGGACGCTGGATAAAGAAGCGATTTTACAACAGTACCAAATTTTATCCCGCCAGTATGAACCTGAAATGCGCAATATGATCCTACAAACGATGTATGATGGCTATCACACCTTATCCGTAATCAATACCGGATGCTTTGATTTAAAACCAGTGGAACAATATGCGGACCAGGCTGCTGCCTGCCTGAATTTTACCAGAAATACGGTTTCCGGAAACATTTCCACACTGGAACATCTGATCGTCGGAACCAATGATCCTAACATTTTAACGCTGAATCCCGGCGAAATGATACAGGCATCTTTATTTGAACTGTAATTTTTCATACAAAATAACAAAAAAATATCATTTTTTTATGAGAAACAATAGGCAAAGTAGCTTGCAATTTAAAGCAAAACGTATAAAATAGAAATGACGAGTATATTAAATTATTAATGGAGGTAAACGAAACCAATGTTCAAAACATTAATACAGAAATTAAAAGACAACCCTCGTACAATCGTCTTTACTGAGGGAACAGATGCACGTATTCTGGAAGCTTCTTCACGTCTGCTTGCAGGTACATTCTTAAAACCAATCTTAGTTGGTAATGAAGCTGAAGTTAGAGCTGCTGCTGAGGAAGCAGGCTACAATATCAACGGTGCAGACATCATCGATCCTAAGAACTATGACCGCATGGATGAGATGGTTGCACAGATGGTTGAACTTCGTAAAGGTAAAATGACAGAGGAGCAGTGCCGCGAAGCATTATCTCATGGTAACTACTTCGGAACAATGCTTGTAAAAATGGGCGTTGCTGACTGCTTACTTGGTGGTGCTACATATTCTACAGCTGATACCGTTCGTCCGGCTCTTCAGCTTATCAAAACAAAACCAGGCAACAAGATCGTATCATCCTGCTTCATCCTCGTTCGTCCGGCTGCTACAGGCGACAACGAAGTACTGGCAATGGGTGACTGCGCAATCAACATCAAACCGTCTGAGGATGATCTGGTAGAGATCGCTCTTGAGACAGCTCAGTGTGCTAAAATCTTCGGTATCGATCCTAAGATTGCTTTCCTTAGCTACTCAACACTCGGATCCGGTAAAGGTGAGGACGTTGACAAAATGCGTAACGCTTGTGCAAAAGCAAAAGAAGCTGCTCCGGATCTTGCTATCGATGGTGAGCTTCAGTTCGACGCTGCTGTATCTCCGCGTGTTGCTGAGACAAAATGCCCGGATTCAAAAGTTGCCGGACATGCTAACACATTTATCTTCCCAGACATCAACGCTGGTAACATCGGTTACAAAATCGCTCAGCGTCTTGGTGGATTCGATGCTTACGGTCCGATCCTTCTTGGTCTGAATGCACCGATCAACGATCTGTCTAGAGGATGCAACGCTCTGGAAGTTTACTCCATGGCTATCATTACTGCAGCTTTAAGCTAAGTTGTGAAAACTTGTTTTTAAACGATAGGTTGTGATAAAGAAAAGAAGAAATTTACCTCCGCAGCTAATAATCGCTTGCTGAGGAAAATTTCTTCTTTTCTTTCATTTACGTTACATATCCCTATTTCATATCGATACTTATTTTTCTACAATACTTGTAACATTTTCCACTATTTACAACTGGAAAGTTTCTTTCTGGCACGCAGCGCCGTCGTGGCGTAAAATTTTATCTCAGTCGAGAAGACTCCCACTTCTGCAAGTGGTGAGTAATAACAAGTCTTTCTCAGTGGGAGTACAATCTCCGACTGAGATAAACGCTCCGCGGGGATGTGCAGTGATTCTGAGAAGAATATGTCAGCTTTCGCTGACCAGAATCACGCACCAAGTCTCACGTGCGTTCGACTTGAAGATTGCCGTAACGTAAATAGCGTCAGTCAGGCAATCTTACCTCGGCAAGCGATTGTTAGCTGCAGAGGTAAGATTGCTGACTGGCGCTTTCACAACCTAAAATTTTCATCCACCAGGCAAGATCTTAAAAGCGCTTCCGGTCCCGTTGTGCCATTTCGTACATCATCTTCTCACGCTGCGCCTCGAAATATACGTGCAGAACGTCCCAGGAGGCGTTTGTAGCCGTCATAACCATTTTATAGTCTATCTTTACCTTATGGTTTCTTAAATCCATCAGAAGCCGATCTAGCTGCTTCTCCGTAAAGTCACACATTATGATCATGCTGCCCTTCGGATACTCACCGCCGAAATACCCACCATCATCTTTTCCCCTGGCAAGATCCCCCAATGCCATATGAAATTTCGTCTTCGGGACAGACACCGCCTGTATTTTCATTGGTGTCAGAATCTGACGGATCTCATTCTCATTTTCACACTGAAATAATAATACTTTCGCCATTTTTTAGCAGTCTGCCTTTCCTGTAATGATCCATGGTGCCGGCTGCTGCTCGAAAGAATTTTTGCTGTTCAATCTGGCTACGGAAATCTGGATAACCTCAGTATCTTTGATACCGTATTTTTCAAAAATGCCGGAAATAGATGCCGCTACGCCAAAATCTAATGTATAGATCACAATGCTGATCTGCGGATTTAATTTTGTCAGGTACTCAATCTCCTGCTCCATACTTGCGGATGCCACCATAAATACCAGTGACGGAACCGGACATCCTTTCATCGTCTCCTCATCCACATGATCGATCACCTGAATGTTGTGCAAGCCAAAATGGTCAATGTTCTCTTCCATGGTCGCACGGTCGTCTTTGTTGTATTCTACAGCGATCACAGTGCCCTCTGTAGCGATGATTGCAGCCTCTACCGCAATACTTTCTCCACTGATGACACAAATGTCGTCCTGACGCCCTACATACATCTTATTTAAGATGACGGAACGGATCTCGCTTCCTACATAATGAATGGAACCACGTTTAAAATTATGGTTGTCCATACCAATCTTGTAGGTGTTACGCGCATGCTCATTTACGATCAGCATGCCTGCGGATGCGTTGATGCCACGGTTGATCATATTGCTCACTTTATCGTGTTTTATCTCGCCTGCAGGCTCTGAGCCCTCGTTATACCATACATCGCAGTCCCCCAGTCCTGCGTTCCACATCCGGTAAAAAATATCGTCAATTCCAGCTTCCGTAAACACCAATACTGCTTTGTGTGACTCAACTGTCGGAATCAGGTTTTTATTTTTTCGGGTGATATCAAGCATCTTTACTTTTTCCAGATCAATGGCTGTGTTTTTCGCAAAATACTGCAGCCAGGATAAAATGCTCTCGTTGGTAAAAATCTGCTGTTCCATAAAAAATACCTCCCAATACATTAATCAAAAATGCCTTCAGCATCTAATTATGTTAATTTTACCATTATCAAAAACACACGTCAATAAATCCATGCTTTTCGAATACATCCCAGAATGTTCTCCGTTACAGTTCACTCATCACATGTATTCAGGTAATGATCATGCTTGCATGAGGAATTAGCTGGATACATAGTGATGAAGGGAGCGCCTTTTTATGAGCAAAAGTAGTAGCGAAGCTACGGAGAAGCCCGAAAGGGCATTTTGCGAATGGCGCGTGTGAACTGTAACTGTTCTCCATGTATTTTGCGTGTAACATCTATAATAATGTAAATCATTTCACGCCTAAGGTATCATTTCCGTAAAATACTACAGATTTGCCTTATTATAATTTGTTAAGAGATACTTTCTTTTTTCTTCATATTTCAGCCACAAAAAGAACACAATTTCCCGGTAATATAACAGTATCAAATAAATCAAGTGAAACGCATAACAAACATTTGAAATTTGATGAAAGCCTTAACCTGAGGTAAAAAGATCAAGTCGAACGAATATGAGACTTGGTTCAGTGATTTTAATTAATATGAGTTGATATACTTTTAGAATCACTGTCAGATATAAAAAGCTTCTGAGGGTAGTCAGTTAACCAGCATTGGCACATTCAGGGGCGACAAAAAACTATTTCCTTTATATAGATAAATTTTTCATAACTCACTCTCCCCCCAAAAAACCGGATTCGTAAGGAACCCGGTTTTTTATTTCGTATCTGAACATAATTGGTCAAGCGGATATTCGCAATCCGCTTCGCTACTTGCTCATAACCGAATAACTGCTCCGCAGTTTATCAGAAGGAGCTTGCACTCCTCCTGATACAAGCAAGTCCCCACCCCCTGCTTATTGCTTTTCGCAATTGAAGCAGGGGACTTACTTGATTCGGTTAAAAAGCTGGCATGTATTAAAATATGCATATTATTAATAAAATGTATATTTATGCATTTCTATGTATAATTTAAGCCACCCAGGTTTTTGAGTTATAATAAGTATTTCTTATTATTAAAAATCCGGATGGCTTTTTCTTTTTTAACTACATATTTGTATGTTCATATTTTTCAACATTGTTTTTGATCTGGTCAATGATCTGATGCACTTCCTGATCTTCATTTTTGAATTTACTGCTGAACATGAACACTTTTCGTGGACTGTTTTTCTTACATAACCAATAATCTCTGCCAGCCAAAACAGATCTTTCCGTTGTCACTTCAACAAAATATCCCTGTTGATAATGATATCTTGCAATTACTTCAATACCCTTTTCCAAAAAATTCACCCTCTGTTGATAATTATTTTTTTATGAATTGGTTGTGTGAGTTATCAACAACAACATGTTCAAGTATAACAGAAAAAAAGTTTAAGTTAAGTATTGAAGTTTTTTTTCTTGTTGTTCTCATTGATATAGAAATAAAAGATTGGTTTTGATGTAAGTGAAAAAATTTTTTGTTTATCAACGACACCGTTGTTGATAATATTCTATTCTTTTTATTTATTTGTAAACAACATACTTATATTCTTTATATTATATCCACAAAAAATGTCGAAAAACGTTGATTTTACGGGATTCTTGAAAATAAAGTACGGACATTTACAGGCTAAATGACGGTGGCTGGTTGGAAAAGATGCGAATATACGTAGGTGAAGAAGCGGACAAATGTGGGATGCCCGGAAAATCGAAGAAAAAGCGGGCTATTGGCGAAGAAAAAGGCATAAATGGGCAAAGAAAAAGGCAGATATTGGTCCCAGATTTGTCCGTTAAAAGAAAAATTGAGCCTTATTTTTGGCCATTTTTGCTATTTTACGGACATTTATGGGCAATAATTTGTGAACTAACGGCAATTTTGAGGAGAATTGAATTGTTTTACAATTGTTTTTTGGAAAGAAACGGACAGATATGGGATCAAAAAACTGGAACTAACGGACAGATTTAGGATGCTTTTTGGTTAATTAACGGACAAATGTAGGACTTTTCGGGAGATTTTTGTGGAAGAAACGGACAAATTTGGGATCAATGAGTGGAACTAACGGCATTTTTGAGGCAAACAAATGTTTTAACGGACATTTATAGGATGTTTAGTTTTAAGAGATATCTACATATTGTGCCGTAAGTTCGGAAATAATACTTTTTTAACGGACAAATTTAGGATAGTAGTTTGGGAACTAACAGACAAATGTGGGATGCCCCTTGAAGAAACGGACATTTATAGGATGTAAAAAAATAAGAATAAGACATTTGTGGGTTCGAACGGATGTTTTTAACGGACATTTGTAGGACCCCATCGAAAGAAACGGACAAATATGGGATGCCAAAATACAAGATATGGACATTTCTGGGTGAAAAAATGGATATTTAGTGGACAAATGTAGGATGCTAAAAAATTTTTAGCGGACATTTATGGGATATTGTTGCGAAATAACGGACGTTTATGGGATATTGTTGCGAAATAACGGACGTTTATGGGATGGATTTGAATCTTTTAACGGACATTTTTGGGTGTTGATAACTTTTTCAAAAAAGTCTGACAGTTTTTTCGTTGACAAATTGAGGATTTAAAGGCATAATTAAGGAAGTAAATTAGAACGGAAAATAGTTAGTTTATCTGGTGCATTTTTGCATCAGATCGTTTTGAGGGATACAAAAGAGAGAATATAAAAAGGAACTTTATCACTAATGGCAAAGAATGAGATAGCGAAATCGGATAAAACGATGTTCCCGGACATGTTAAAGAAAAGTAATTTTCTGATTTCCTCCGTATACAGAGCATCGCTTTTAGAGAACAAAGTGCTGGCACTGGCATTGACAAAAGTGCGTTTGAGTGATCAGGGGCGTCCGGTGGCGACACTCCGTACGAAAGAAATTAAAGAAGTTTTACATGTAACCGGAAATGCAATGGGTACATATCTGAAAGACGTTGCTACTTCTCTGGCAGGTCGAACCATGTTCATCGAATCTGCAGATGGAAGTTTTAAATGTATGAGTCTGGTCGGTGTGGTAAGTTATGAATCCGGTTCCGGTACGATGGAAATTAAGTTTGAGCCTGAGATCAAAGATTATATTTATGATCTGAAGGCTAATTTTACCATGTTAAATATTCCTATGATGTTGTCATTTCGTTCCGGATGGTCATACCGTCTGTACGAACTGCTTTCTTCGCGCGCCTATCATACGAAATATGATAAGGAAACAGGCAATGTTTTCCATATAAAATATGGTGTTTCGGAGATCAAGCTGCATCTTGGAACCGTTCAGATTAAAGATGATAAAGGCAAGATCAACCGTGATATTCAGCGTGAATTGGAGAAAAAAGAGATCGATTATGACTATATTGTCAACGAATTAGTGCATGAAAAGCTGAAATCCTTTGATAAATGGTGTGATTTCAAGCGTCGTGTTCTGGATGTTGCGGTCAATGAGATCAATGAGAAGTCTGATATTTCTGTAAAATATGATCTGATGCGAAGCGGTCGTGGCGGAAAAATCTATGGAATTGATTTTGAAGTAACGAAGAAAGATATGACGGTGGAACCGACACTGGAAGAAGAAGTTCCGACACCAGCAGATGCAGAACTGGATGATCTGATCGATAAAGTCATGGATATTATTGATGAAAAGATCAAGATTTCTCAGGCGAAAGCATTATTAAAAGTAGCAAATTATGATATTAATAAGATTGAATATGCGTATGAACTGGCATGTAAGCAGGAAAATATCAAAAATCTGATCGGCTGGCTGACTGCTGCGATTCAGAATGGATATGAAGATGCGCCGATTCATAAAGTAAAGGGATATTCTCAGGAACAGACAGAAGAATTCGATGAATATATGGAACAGATGCGTCTGGAACATTATGCAAAGGCAGATTCTACGAAATAATTTTATGGATTTTGTAAAAAATAATGGTGTAAATAAAGTCAATAATAAGAAAATGTGATGTATAGAAATGTACATCACATTTTTTTGTACAAAAATTGGGTCCCATAAATGTCCGTAAGTTCGCCTATAGATGGCGTGAGTAAAAAATATAGCCTATAAATGTCCGCAAGTTTGCCTATATATGTCGTACATAAAAAATAGATCCCATAAATGTCTGTTAGTTTACCCATAGATGGCGGGGATAAATATAGCCTATAAATGTCCGTTAGTTTGCCTATAGACGGCGTGCATGAAAAACATAGCCTATAAATGTCCGTTAGTTTGCCTATATATGTCGTGCATAAAGAATATAACCTATAAATGTCCGTTAGTTTACCCATGGGTGGCGTTTATAAAATATAGCCTATAAATGTCCGCTAGTTCGCCTATAGAGCGCGTGTATAAAGAAATAGCCCATAAATGTCCGTTAGTTTACCTATAGGTGGTGTGTATAAGGATATAGCCCATAAATGTCTGCTAGTTTTCCTATAAATGTCTTGCATAAATATACATCCCATAAATGTCCGTAAATTTACCTATAACTGTCCGTTAAAAAAGACAGAAGAATGAAATCTTCTGCCTTTTTATGAGCTTAATCCTGTAGCAATGCAAGTAATTCTTCTCTGGAAAATGCCGGATTTTTAGTTGTTTCTCCACCAAGAATCTGATCTGCCAGCTGTGCTTTCTTTTCCTGTAGTCTCAGAATTTTTTCTTCAATGGTGTTCTGTGCAATCAGACGGTACACAAGGACTTTGTTTTTCTGACCAATACGATGTGCACGGTCGGTTGCCTGGTTCTGTACCGCGGTGTTCCACCATGGATCGTAATGGATCACGATATCTGCTGCTGTCAGGTTTAGTCCGGTTCCGCCGGCTTTCAGGGAGATCAGAAATACTGGTGTTTCATCCTGATTGAAGGCGGTTACAAGCTGCATACGCTCCTGTTTTGGCGTGGAGCCTTTCAGTACATAGTATGGAATATTTTCCTGTTTTAAACGCTCTGCAATGCCATCCAGCATGGTAGTGAACTGGGAAAATATCAGTATTTTATGTCCGCCGGAGATTGCATTCTGAACAAGTTCCAGACACAGATCCAGTTTGGCAGAACCTGCCTGATAATTTTCATATAATAGTGCCGGATCACAGCAAAGCTGCCGCAGTTTGGTCAGTTCCGCAAGAATTTCAATTTTGGACTGATTAAATTCTTCCTGAGACTGTTTGGATAACAATACCTCCAAACGCTGGACATGTGCCCGGTAAAGGTCTTCCTGCTCTCCTGTTAACGGCGTAAACATGTTTTTCTCCAGTTTTTCCGGAAGATCCTTTAATACATCCTTTTTCAGACGGCGCAGCACAAACGGCGCGATCAGTTTTTGCAAACGTTCCAGTGCAGCGGGATTGCCGATTTGAACGATCGGGATTTCAAAGGTGACATGGAACCGCTTGTAGGAATAAAGGTATCCGGGCATCAGGTAGTCAAAAATACTCCATAATTCGCCCAGATGATTTTCTACTGGTGTACCGGTCAGGGCAATGCGAAAATCGGAAGCAATCTGTTTGACCGCTTTTGCTGCTTTCGTGGTGGCATTTTTGATAAACTGTGCTTCATCAATGATCTGGTAGGCGAAGGTCAGCTGCTGATACAGTTCAATATCCCGGCGGAGCAGATCATAGGATGTGATGAAAATGGCACCTTTCTGGTGGTGTTCAAGCACGGATTTTCGTTCTTCTACGTTTCCGGCTACGGTATAAACGGTCAGTTCCGGTGCAAAATGGTGGATTTCCCGTTCCCAGTTGTATACAAGGGATGCAGGGCAGATAATCAGTGTATTTTTGTGTGTTTCCTGCCGTTCAATGTAATGGGCGTAGAGAAATACAATCACCTGAAGGGTTTTTCCAAGTCCCATATCATCAGCAAGAATTCCACCAAAACCGTTCTGGCAAAGGGTTTCCAGCCAGAGATAACCGGTTTTCTGGTATTCGCGCAATACTTTCTGGAATTTTTCCGGAACTTCAAAATCACTGTCTTCCACTGTTTTCATATTTCGGATCAGTTCGCGGAAGCTTTTTCCTTTTTGTACGGAAAGAAAACTTCCCTGCCGTAGCTGTTCGTCTAGATAAGGGGCACGGAATTTTGGCAGGGTGATATCACCGGAAGCCAGTTCCTCATAAGTGAGCATCAGTCCTTCCTGTAACTGAGCCAGAGTATCCAGATCTGTGTCCTCTACAGGGAAAAATTCACCGGATTTTAAGCGGTAAAACTTCTTTTTGCGGTCGTATTTGGACAAAATGTATGCCAGTTCGTCCAGATCAATGCTGTCTGATTCAATCTGAAAATTCAGAAGATCTTCTTTCATCATGATACCGATGGATATTTTCGGCGGCTGAATTACCCGGATTTTTTTCAAACGATCAGAGATAAAGACTTCAGCAACTTCTTCAAAGGCTCCCAGTCCTTTGGTCAGAAGTTCGAACATGCAGTTTTCATCACTGGAAGCTACTGGATTGCCGGTTCGATCATCGATGGCATTACAATAACTGGAGATGAGTGCAGCAACTTTTGCTTCTTCCCGCATATTTCGATTACTGTCTTTTTGACGATTACTGCCGTCAAAAACATGGTAAACCTGGTCATTTCCGTAGTCTGCCACCAGATCGCAGGTGATCAGATTCTGTTGTGGAAGATCCAGATATACACGGAAAGCAGCTTCATCTGGAAGGTATTTTTCCGGAACATAGCCAATTTTCTGAATCTGATACACGGATTCCAGTTCTGGAAGAAAATCACGGGTAAATACCGGTAGATCGTCATTAGCGATAAAACAGTTTCCGTCCCAGCGAATAGTCATATTTTTCTCAAATGTATTTAGTGCGGTTGAATTTCGACGGCTGATCCGGTAGATTTTCTGATCGGAAAATACATATTGCCAGTCGTGACTGTAAATGACCGGTGGTTGTTCCAACGTCAGTTCAATTCCATCTTCTACGGATGAAATCTGCAGAGATTTCCGATAGGGTTCGTCTACCGGATACCACAGTTTGGAGGATTTTGTATAAGGTGCCAGATAGATTCCTGTGGTGCGCACAACGTCCATAAAGGAATCCAGCGTCTCATGCCGAAGAAAATATTCTCTGGAACTTGTGAAGTTATACCATGCGTCACTGTCTTCAAACTGGCGCATAAAATACTCCATGAGCGGTCGGCTTTCCGCATCAAAGGCTTCCAACTGATGGGTAAATCCGAATTGTTTTCCATAAGCAAACCACTGTCCGGTCTGTACGCGGTTTACCAAAGCGGCAATATCTTTGACTACATACATTTTGTTTTCGCCGATTCTCAGGGAAACACATGGATATCTTGTGTCTGTATGTAAAATTGCTTCCAGATGAATTTTGCCTGCGATGGAACCGGAGGTAAGAAGCCAGTTTTCCTGCTCTCCCATCCGACGTAAAAGCTGTGCCATTCCATAATCTGTAGAACGGGCACTGGTATTGTCCTCAGGGAGTTCAACCAGGGGAATACGTGAAAAGGTATGTTTTGGCTCATCTGGCGTGAAATCATCGTCAATCGTAAGTAATGATTTTTTGGGCTTATGGATATAGTGAAGCAATGTGGCAACACAGTGTTTGCACAGGTCTTTTTCTTCGCGGAAATAATCACAGGGACAATAATAGTCAAAACGATCTTCTTCCATGTCGTCATCGTAGTACATGGTCACTTCTACAGAGTAGGAATGCTCATTTTTGTCCCGAACTTCTGCAACGATATCCAACTGAAGATCACCATATTCGGATGTGGATTTATAAGTTTCAAAAGAATATACGCCGCCGGTCAGCTCAATCAGTCGTCCCTGATAAAAAAGCTGAGGATCCAGCATCGTTTGTAAATCACGTTCTGTCCACATAGATTCAGAGCTCCTTCTTTCTTTGGTAATAAGTTTGATAACTATATTTTGCATTAAAAAGATAAAAATAGATATATCAAATGAGAGATGTCTCCCACCGCTATAGGTGGGAGCAACAATGCCGGGATCATTCTTGAACCTGGTATCAAAAATATAGTTATCAGTTGTAAGAAAATAATAAATCAGATGTTATCATTATACATTAGGAATCTATGATGGCACAAGTGAAAACCGTGATAAAATCGAAAAAATGTTCGATTACATTTGCTTAAAAATAAAAACATTACAGATAAATGCCTTTCATGGCCCGGTAAGTTGCTGCCAGTGCTTCGGAAAACGGTGTGTAAGTCAGACTGAGTTCATCGGTAAGTTTGGAACCGTCGAATAATTCACTTTCTGCTTCTGTTAATGGGAAAGGAAATGGAATTCGGGCAGTCAGTGAGCGGGCAACGGTCACATTCTGTTCGGTAAAATCCACATCACTGGCGTTGTGCAGTTCATCAAGAAATGTCCGGTAGGTGAGAACTTCCGGTGCGCTTAAATTATAGGCTTCGTTATGGTTTTTTTCAGACTGGATGCAGCGAATAATTGCTTCGGCGGCATCTTTGACATAGATCATCTGAAAATGGCCGGTGCTGTCGGATGGATAATAGACAGAATGATTCTGGATGACATTCTGGATAAACCAGGATTCTCTCGGTGCGTAATTATATGGTCCGAATACAAAGGCTGGTCTGAGAATCGTATATGCAAAATGATTCTGTTCATGCACTTTCTGCAGTTCTTTTTCCAACAGCATTTTCCGATAGGTGTACAGTCCTACTTCATTCAAAGGCTGTATATGGATTATGGCAGAGTATATGAAAACATCGTTTGCATCGAGCTTCTTCGCCGTGGATATGATGTTTATGTCGGCAAGCTCTATCAAAGGGAAATCGACTTTGTTGCTCAGAGAGGCAGCGAGAAGATTTATATCAGATGGGAGATGACTCCCACCTCTATAGGTGGTGAGAAACAAGCTAGTATCAGTGGTGGGAGCCAATCCCCCATCTGATATAGCCTCCGGCAGGATTACAGAGGTGCGCAGTTGAAGTATGTCATGCAATTGCATGACGCGCACCTCGCAACAAGAATGCCGGAGCATTCTTGAATCATGAATTACAAAAGAGTCATATAAGATACGGAGAAGAGGGAAATTACAATGGAACTGAAGATGGAGCTTAGTCAGAAGCAGATTTTGTCACAACACATGGTCCAGTCGATGGAGATTCTTCAAATGAGTGCTCAGGAACTGGAAGGTTATATAGAGAAACTTGCATTGGAAAATCCGGTGATCGAACTGGCAGAGACCAGTCCGATAAAAGCAGATACCCAACAGGAGGATCTGCAGCGTAAGCTGGATTGGCTGGAGTCTACCGATTTGCAGAACCGCGTGTATTATCAGCAGGAACGGTCTGACGAAAATATGGAAGCAAACTGGCATGACAGCAGACAGTCCGAAGAAAATCTGGAAGAATATCTGCATGCACAGCTTTTACTGGCAGATTACACAGATCTGGAACGGGCGATTGTGGATTATCTGGTCTGTTCTTTAGATTCCAAAGGCTATTTTGTGGGGGATATTGCACAGGTCGCAGATCATTTTTCAGTATCTGAAGAAGTGGTTGAGGAAATGCTGCAGGAGATCCAGGAACTGGATCCGGCAGGTGTCGGCGCCAGAAATCTTCAGGAATGTCTGTTGCTTCAGGTAGAACGAATCAAGGACTATTCCGATGTGACGGTTGAAATCATCAAGAATTATATGGAAGAAGTTGCCAAAAATCATCTGCCAAACATTGCGAAAAAGCTTCAGGTTTCTCTGGAGGAAGTACAGGATGCCTGTGAGGAGATCCGCAAACTGAATCCAAAGCCGGGCAGCTCTTTCAGTGACCGTGAACAGCTTCGTTATATCAGTCCGGATGCGGTTGTGGTAAAACTGGAAGATCAGTTTGAAATATTGATTAATGAATATCAGTATCCGGGATTTTCCATCAGTGGCTATTATCAGGCGATGATGGAGAGTACCACCGATGAGGAAGCAAAAAAATATCTGAAAGATAAAGTACAGCAGGCACAGTGGGTATCTAACTGCATTTCACAGCGTTCCTCCACTTTATCCCGTGTTATGCATCTGCTGGTAGCAAAACAGAATGATTTTTTCATGTATGGACCCGGACATAAGCGCCCGATGCGTCTGGTAGATCTGGCAGAAGAATTGAATCTCCATGAATCTACCATCAGCCGTGCCATGAGGGGCAAATATCTGCAATGTTCCTGGGGCGTGTTTCCGCTGAACTATTTCCTGACTTCTGTTGCAGTAAAGAGCAGCTGCGGAAATGAAGGGGACGAAAAGACACCGGAGCAGATGAAAGCTATGATCCAGGATATCGTAGACGGTGAGAATAAGAAAAAACCGTACAGCGATCAGACAATCAGTGACCAGCTTGCGGCAAAAGGAATTAAACTGTCCCGCCGTACGGTCAATAAATATCGTACCGAGATGGGAATCCCGGATAAGAGTGGTCGAAAAGAGTACATTTAGTCATAAAGGAGAAGGAATGACACTGCAAGAGTTTTTTACAGAAAATCCGCGGATCGCAATTGCGTTTTCCGGAGGAACAGATTCTGCCTACTTAGCTTATATGGCAAAAAAATATGCAAAAGAAATGACAGCGATCTATGTATCCACAGCATTTCAACCGGCATTTGAACGGGAGGATGCCATTCGCTTCTGCAAGGAGTATGATATTCCGTTGACGATTTTGGAACGGGATGTATTAAGTCAGGAGGCGGTTGTACAGAATCCGTCAAATCGCTGCTATTATTGCAAAACAGTTATTTTTACCGAGATTCAGAAGAAAGCACTGGAACTTGGATTTACCTGTCTGGCAGATGGAACAAATGCGTCCGATGATGCAGACGACAGACCGGGGATGAAAGCGTTGCAGGAACTGAAAGTACTGTCACCGCTTCGTATTTGCGGGATCACAAAACCGGCACTTCGGGATGAATCCGAAAAACTTGGATTATTTACTGCACGGAAACCGGCGTACGCCTGTCTGGCAACCCGTATTCCTTCCGGTACACGGATCAGGGCAAAACAGCTTCAGGATGTAGAACAGGCAGAGACCGCACTGACAGCTATGGGATTTACAGATTTTCGTGTGCGCCATCCGGAAGGCTATGCAAAGCTTCAGGTAAAACCGGAGCAGCTTTCCCTTGTAATGGAAAAACGAGAGGAGATTCTGACCGTTTTGGAACCGATTTTCGGAACTGTCTGTCTGGATCTGAAAACGAGATAATGCGTCGCAAACCCGCATAAACACTGGACTTGACCAACGGTCGAGTCCTTTTTTTGACCGAAAAGATTGACGGGTGCGGGGATTGCTGTTATAACTGGGAACACAGACAGCGCTGCAGAAATCGAAAGGAGCAAAATCTGAAATGGAAAAAAGAGAAAATTTCGGAAGATATATAAAAGAAAAACGAAAAGAAGCCGGGCTCTCACAGAAAGAGCTGGCAAAGCAGTTATTTGTATCAGAATCAGCAGTCAGCAAATGGGAGAGAGGAGTTTCCCAAACAAAAGGATATTAAGAAATAACCTGTGTTTTCCTGCTTGCG
>OGYG01000698.1_pt1 | contig 30410 bp, 35 predicted proteins | sample 1576481 | NCBI WGS metagenome assembly OGYG01 (sample SAMEA3541497, study PRJEB24748) | human gut metagenome | biome: human gut; feature: human-associated habitat; material: faeces | place: China | collected 2012 | reverse complement strand
AGATACGCTTACCAGCTTATCTATATCGTTGAGCCTACTTTCAATGAAACCAAATGTCGTAACGTTCTATTTCTACTTTCAAATATGAGTAGAAAATTTGAATACCAACGCATGTGGATGGATTTCGAACCAGAATACCGAGATGTTAGATGCTTCATTCTAGTTAAAAATGGCATTTACGACAAGCGTAAAAAGAAACTACTGTCGTTTGATTATAAGTTTATCAACTTCAGTACCATCGAGACAGAATTAGTAGTGGATGCACCAAAACCAACTATAGACGGTTGGAATGTGGATGATTGGTTGCTTGACCTCATGAGTGGTGACAGTGAACTCGTTGAACTGTTATGGCAAGTCATTGCAGCGTCATTAAACGGAAACCACTCTTACCGAAAATCAATCTGGTTGGTCGGTAATGGTAACGATGGTAAGGGTACATTTCAACAGTTAATTAGTAATCTGGTTGGACTTAAAAATGTAGCGCCATTGAAACTCAACCAATTCTCAGAGCGTTTCGGTCTTGCCATCATCGAGGGTAAGACCGTAATCATCGGTGATGATGTCCAAGCTGGTATCTACGTTGATGAATCTTCTAACTTTAACTCGGTCGTAACGGGTGAGCCGGTATCAATTGAAAAAAAAGGCGAGAATCCATATCTGGCACAGTTTAAGAAAACGGTTATCCAATCTACCAACGCTATGCCGGTATTTAAGAATAAGTCAAACGGGACTTATAGGCGTATTGTTATCATCCCATTCAAAAAAACATTTGGGATCAAGGATGATAACTGGGCAATCAAGGACGATTATATTAATCGTAAAGAAGTTTTGGAGTATGTGCTTTGGAAAGCTATTAATTTAGACTTTGACCGCTTCAGCGAGCCAAAAGCTACACAAGAACGCATGCAAGAGTTCAAAGAGGAAAATAACACAGTTTATAAATTCCTTAATGAATACTTGTCTGATGTTGTTTCTACTCGCATTCCAGTTAGATTCTTATGGGATGTGTACCGCTCATGGTGTCACGAGGGAAATCACACTATTCCTAAAAAATCTAATTTTGAAAAAGAAATGGCGCAGAATTTGCCGGTCGGTTGGGAAAAGAATAAATTAAGACCGCTTGACCACTTTAACCCAACCGAAGACAAACCAGATTATTGGCATGACTTTAATTTTAGTTGGGATGCCGAAAAAGATGGCAAAAAAACGGCTGCAATCATAATCAAGACACCGTGATACCGGTCGACACCGATAGTGGTGTCCTCGCAAACCCTTGATACTAAAGCAATTAAGACACCTTGGACACTATGTTACTACTTTTATAAATATTTAAAATAAATAAATAAATAAATATATATATAGAGAGAGACCCTAAAAACTAGGTGTCTGGGTGTCAAAATCGGCTCAAACCCCTTATTTTACAAGGGTTTGCGAGGATACCACTACAAGTGTCACAGTGAGTGTCGCGGTATCCAATTAGGAGAAATATGACCACAGAATCATCGATTCAAAATCAAATCCGGGTGGAATTATCAAAAGCTGGCTATATGGTATTTCGAATTAACGTTGGTAAGGTCAGAATGGCTGACGGGCGTTGGTTCGATACTGGAGCACCGAAAGGGTTTTGTGATCTATTCGGTTTTAGACCAGACGGACAGATATTTTTCATCGAAGTAAAAAATGAAAAAGGTCGTGTGAGAGACGACCAACGGAAGTTTATGGATGCCATGAAAAAACGAGGGGCACTCGTTGGAGTGGCGAGAAATGTTAAGGAAGCTATGGATATAGTTAATGAGAAATAAATATATAGATAGGCTCGTCGGTATCTACGCTCCGGGAAAATATGACCATACCAGTGTATTGGGTCAAACACAAGAATTCTCGAAGTGGTTCTGGGCTAATCACGAAGATATGGAATTTATCAGTGCCAAGCTAGGTATCGACATCAAGAAGCTCAATCGGATTTTGACACTGGAACAATTACCGGATGAAGATTTGTTAAAAGGAATGGTGAAATTATGCAACGAAAAGTGAAATTCTTTAGCAAACTATATAACATTGACACGCTTAGATGTGAAGTTGGTTGCAGACTGGGAAAATGATGGTGACTATGTGAAGTACACTGCCACAGTAATCTATACAGATAGAACAGAGGAATGATATGAAATATAAAGTTATCGTCTATTACGACGACATGGAAGACAGTGAGCATGTCTTCAGTAATAAGAATGATGCGATTAATGAATTACACCGTCTAAGAGGTGTGAAATATCGCAATGCTAGGAAGTACAAAGTAGAAATGGTGGAAGTGAATGGATAGACAAGAACAAGTACAGAATTTAGCAAAGATAGCACGAATCTCGGTATCATACGCAGAAGACCTATATGACTCATTCTTCCCTAAACCAGTAGTTCCGCAATTCGTGGCGGATTGGTATGAGGAACACAAAGATGAATTTTACTTAAATTTACATTATTTAGCTTGGGAATTAATCGAAAATCTGGATGAAAATGTTTTTTTAGATTTAAAACCCTCAGAACTGGATTTCAGACGTTGGTATCACAAAAACAAAACTGCTTTTCAAACCCTCGTCAACATGCACCAATTTGGCTATGAGGTGGAGGTGGAGAAAGAGCCTAGATACACGGTTAAAATGAAAGGTATTGGCGGATACAGTAAATACCTCAATCGAGATACAAGCACTCAAAAATGGCTTTTTGCATCGAAAACAGAGCTTGAAAGATTTCGAGCACACCACACCCGCAAAGAGCTAGAAGCGAACGGTTTCGGCTGGGTATTTGACTGTCCAGGCGTTGAAGTGAAAGAGGTGGAATAGATGAATTTATTAGAATTAAAAAAAGCAGAAGAAATTAGACAACAGATTGAAGAATTGGAAAAATTCATCAACTATAAACCGTCACCTCTTGACAAGCTTTTTATTATAAAACAAGAGCCAAAAATCAGCCTGGCAATTAAAACGAGATTCTTTTTTGATGAAAAAACTATGGTAGTAACATCGGATTTTTTATCAGACGCAATCAATGACGCATTAAAACAAACGGTCAAAAAATTAAAAACACAATTAGTAGATTTAGGCGTTGAAATCGAGGAGGTGGAGTGATGAGTAAAAAACTACTAAAAAAAGAGCATTTAAAAAATCTTTCGCACGATGATCTTATAAGACTCGGTGCGGCAACAATAGTAGGACATTTAGCAGATGGTTTAGAAGCGAGTGAACCCAGAGGAGAAGACGGAAATGAACAGACTTAAGCAGTTACGAAAACAAAAAAAGCTAACTCAAGAAGAACTAGCTAATATGGTTGGTGTCACAAAGAGAACGATTATCCACTGGGAAAAATACGGTTTTAGTAGCGCAGATAAGCTCCAAAAGTTAGCTGATTGTTTCGATGTGTCAATTTCTTACTTGCTAGATTCTGACACCGATAACACGTTCTCAGAGCTAATCACCAAGGTTAACGAGTGGGCTACTAGTCATGGACTGGACAAGAGCAATCCCAAAACTCAATGGATGAAGGTAACGGAAGAAGTGGGCGAGATTAGAGATGTTTTTCTAAAGCCGCACGATTTGGTTGACCCAGAATGGTCGTTGAAAGATGCCATAGGAGACTCTATCGTGACGTTAGTAGTTTTATGCTTGCAACTCGGTTACGACGTGGAAGAGTGCCTCACAATTGCATATAACGATATCAAAGATAGAAAAGGGGTAATGATTGATGACAACTTTGTCAAAAAAACCGAAAAGAGATAACCAGTTGGGGATTGCAACGGCTCTACTACTAATTTCACTAGCCATTAACGTTGGTACAGTTATCAGCGTAGTTAACAGACCAGTAGAAGCCATTGTGGTGCATAAGGCTGACAATGCCACTGTATTGCATGGGAAGGTTACTGGCAAGGAAATGGTCGGAAAACTCTACACGCTTGATTGTGGGCCGTATGGTAAGTTCCTGGTAAGCAAGGAGCAGTACGATGCGGTGGACGTCGGTGATGATATCCCTAGCTATTTGAAAGGGAGAGGCTCATGAGCGTGAAATACAAATATTCTGGGCTGACACCAGAGCTCTATCAGAGACTGGTCGATGAACATGCGGCACTGAGGAAAACGCACAAGAAAGGCTCTTATAAGCAATTTTTCCAAGATGTGAAACAATGCACGGAACCACAAGCTCGCATTATATACCAAGCGTTTAATAGTGCAGTCGTTGAGCGTGCGAGGATATCGCCAGTGACTGTTGACAGGTTAGAAGGCATCATTTCTGATGACTTATTCGACGATCTTCAAGACTATCTGTCTATACATTACACAAGGGGTAAAACCACGCGCCCATTTTTGGATAAAACGAACGCAGGACTGCCAGAGGACTTGTTTAAGCGATTCCGTGAGGAAGTGGAAGAACTACGCAAGGAACACCATAACAATCTAAATAACTATATTAGAGAGGTTAAAGGGTGCGATAAGAAAACAGCTGACAAAACCCAAAACGCCCTCAATTGTTGCTATGTGGAGAAAGCCGCCCTAACACCTTTGAAGGCTATTCAAATGGAAGGGATGCTGTCAAGAGGGCTATTCAGCGAGATTATTGATTATGTCTTCAATAACTACGAATGGAGCGAGAGATTGGACGATGAAGTTGACCGCATTATGCTTGAATATCGCACCAAAGGCAAGACAGGCATGGATAAAATCGCTGTCAGAAAAGCCTTATATAAAGCCTACGCTCTAGGTGTGTAGCTAGTGAGGGTTCGACTCCCTCGCTGGCTATTACCAGTCAATCTATATACGGAAAAGAGGAGCCTTTTGATTTCTTTTCATTCAAATCAGCAGAAGCGTGACTGGTCGTGGATGCACCAAAATCCAGTAAATAATAAGTTATAGAATCGAGGAATCCTTTTTTATTTTCACCCTAGCCTTGCATTACTGGTGGCATGGCTAAATCTAATGTATGGGAGGTGGTATATTCTCCGCTCTTTATTCTTGTTTATCTATGCGGATATTAATTAATACAAAAAAGACCCAGACTAATGCCTAGGACTGTTCAAACGCTAATAACAATATTATACCATAAAGGAAAACGGATTTATGAGAACAGTGGAACGGCTGCAAAAAATCAAGGCGCTTGATAGATACATTGACAGTCAGACAGAACAGATTAAACGACTGGAATCACAAGCGCTGAAAGTAACTGCTGGTGCTATGCAGACTGACATGGTACAAGGTGGGAAGAGAAAAGCTAAAGATGACCTGTACACCGAATTGATAACGGAAAAAGAAGAGCTGAAACAATTCGTTGCGGAAGCTATCAAACAACGTCGAGAGTTTCGCAGACAGGTAGCAAACGTGGGGGACATAGATGCTAGATCCCTACTGCAAATGGTATATATAGACCAGCTAGATATCTGGCAGATATGTGACCGCATGGGCTTTAGTAAGGCTACCTACTATGTCAAACTTAGACAGGCTGAGAAGTATTTGGATTGATTCATAGTGGTATATACCAATCCATACTCCATCATACTACGAACGTGGTAGTATAGTATTATCGAATCAGAAGGACACAGCAGTGTTCTTCTTTTAGTTTATCTGAAAGGAGGTATGCCAATGCCAATGGTCAGACGATGCAAGGCAGAGGGGTGCCATGCCTTAGCAGAGAGACCAGCACGCTACTGCACTACTCACCATAGTATGGAAGCAGCATACATAGCAGAGCGAGAGAGATACTCACGCACAAGATACAACAAGCGAGTAAGAAACAGAGATGATGAGAGCAAGGAACGGTATGCGTTCTATCGCTCGAAGGTGTGGAGTTCTATTCGTAAGATAGCATTGCAACGTGACAACTATCTATGTCAGTACTGTCTAGCGTTGGGTGTGACCACACCAGACGCTCGTATAGGCGACCACGTTACACCCGTTGAAATTGCACCCGAACTTAGGACGGAAGTTTCCAACGTGGTAGCAACGTGTAGAAGCTGCGATAATACCAAACGTACCTTGGAGCAAGAAATCTATGGTACTGGTCAAAGCAGAACGAAACAGAACACTGAGCTACGACTTTCCGTGGCATCGTGGGCCGATTTAATAGCCCGCAAAAAAAGAGGACGTCGTTAAACCCCTCTAATAAGCCCATAGCACGATTTTATAATAAGGGTGGTATTAATACCCTCGGAACGATTTAAAATTGATCCCCGCCCCCTTCTCGTGCCAAGGAGAGCCACGACAAGGTGTTCTTTTATGTCGGACACCAATTTTTCAGATTTTTAAAGAGTGTCAAAATGAACTAGAAGGAGGCGAGGTGCACTTGGTTAAAAATCCGTTTTATAAACAAAACAAAGGGCGTTTACCAAGTGACCCACCAAACTACTTAGGGCAAGTAGCTAGGGAGGTTTGGCGCAAAGTCGTTCCGTTTTTAGAAGGAACAGGCAAGGTCGAGCGCATAGATACATTCTTGGTAGAATCCTACTGCACTAACTACGAAATCTACAAGCTGGCTTACGAAGATATCAAGCTAAACGGCATCCAGCAGGAAATTAAGAAGCCTATTCAGTCGCAGGGGAGCGGTAGGGTTTTAGGCGAGCAGTCACTTGGCTTTAAAAAGAACCCAGCGGTTGCCACAATGAAAGATGCAACAACTACGCTGAATCAGATAGCCATGCAACTAGGTCTTACGCCGAAAGGTCGGGCAGAGTTGCTGACGATTGCTGATAGTAGCAAACCAGAGAAATCAACTACTGAAATGATGCAGGAATTTTTAAATAATTAAAAAGATGAGGAATTTATTTCCCCATCTCTTTTATTTTTTTTATTAGAAAGGGGGTGATTTTAAAAGTGGAAACCAAACAAGTAACGAATAAAACAATAGCAAAGATATATCAAGATAGCGACTTTTCGAAAGTTAGAGAAAAATACAAAGACCCAGGGACTAAATACGCTTTTTCTGTTATGGATGGAAAAATACAAGCTGGTTACATGATAAAGCTTGCTTGCTTAAGGCACTTGCGAGATTTAAAACATCAATGGGAATCTGATTTCCCTTATCACTACGACTTGGCTGAAGCTGGGAAAGTGCTTAAGTTTGCTAAAATTTGCCCAAACGTTGACACGGGACAGCCAACGGCACTTATGCCGTGGCAAGAATTCCTACTCAGTCAGTGTTTTGGCTGGCGTAACGAAAACGGTGGGAAACGCTTCTCGCAGGTTATTGTATCTGTTGGTCGCAGTCAAGGAAAAACATACATTCAGGCTATTTCCATGTGTTTCTCTTACCTTTTTGAAGGACTTGGGCTATCTAACCAAGATTATCTGGTAAGCTCAATCAACTTTAAACAGACAATGAAGCTGATGGGCTATATCAAGAATATGCTCAAACAGATAATCACTAAAGAGCCTTTTAAATCGCTTGCTGAAGAGTTGGACTTGTCTATTCAATCAGAACAAGTCATCACGAGAGCTAATAACAATGTTTTGAGGGCTATATCTTCAGAAAGCGGTAACTATGATGGATTCCACTTTACTTGACCAATGCGATTATGGATGAGTCGGGTGATTTGAAAGACCGAACAAGCATTTCTAAAATCGTTTCTGGACAGGTTAAAATACCAAACCGCCAATTCATTCAGATTTCAACAGCTTACCCTAACCCCACTTCGCCATTAAGACAAGACGAACGGACGATGCAAAGTATTATGGAGCGTGATGATAGGGCTGGTGATACTCAATTGTGCCTAGTTTGGTCGCAAGATAGCATAGATGAGATTTATATGCCTGAAACATGGAGCAAGTCAAACCCGTTACTAGACCTTGAAAGCGAACACGATACGCTGTTGAAAGGGCTTATGGATAAGCGAGATGCAGACTTGCTTTCTGGCAATATAAACGATTTTCTAATCAAGAATATGAATCTTTGGGGCGAGCAAGACGAAAACAGCTTCTTAAAATTGGAAGATATCGACCGCTCAGTCATTTCTGATTTTGATATACGTGGCAGGCGTGTATATGTTGGATTTGACGCATCAATGTTCAGTGATAACACCGCAGTTGGTTTCGTCTACCCTTATTTAGGGGCAGATGGCAGTCAAAAGTGGCATGTAGAACAGCACAGCTTCATTCCTTGGCAACAAGCAGGAAGCATTGAAGCCAAAGAAAAACAAGACGGCATCAACTATCGTGAGCTTGAGAAAAAAGGCTTTTGTACAATTACAAGCCATCCGCAAGGGCTTATCAATCAGGAGGAAGTGTATCGTTGGTTTTGTGAATATGTAGAAGACAATCAGCTTGATGTTTTGTTTTTTGGATACGATGCTATGATGGTCGATAAAATAATAAAAAGCCTTGAAATGAATACCAGCTTTCCGCTCTTGCCGATAAGACAGCGTACTAGCGAATTGAAAGACCCAACAAAATTCCTTCAAACGCTCTTTATCGAAGGTAATATCACCCGCTTGGATGATGAGATTATGCGTAAAGCCTTGATAAATGCGGTAATCAAGGAAGATAACATCGGTATTCAAGTCGACAAAATGAAATCGACCTATAAGATTGACGTTGTGGACGCTCTAATCGATGCGTTCTATGATGGCATGTACGCTTTTGAAGACTACGCTATTACCAACAACCCAACGTGGAAGGTCGAACACATGAGTCAAGAAGCTGTTCTAAACTGGCTAAAAAACCCAGATAGTGGGCTACTAGAGGAGTATTAATACATGATTTTGAAGTTTTTTAAAGCGATTTGGGCTATTTTTGACATTTTGATGTTCATTTTAGCTGCAATTTCGCTCAATCTGACCACTTATAACCTCGGTTACGTGTGGTTTGGTGTCAGCATGACCATTACATTCGTACTAGCAGGTTTAATTAGTGAGCTAGCCGCTAAGAAAGGCTAGAAAGGAGGTGATAATAATTGCCAATATTTAATTTAGCAACCGAAAGCCCACCGAGCAATCAAGGGGGCTTTTTTGATATCACTGATCCAGAGTTTTTAGCTACCTTGAATGGTAGTGAGTGGGTTTCAGCCGAAACCGCTCTAAAAAACTCGGACCTATTCTCTATTATCAGCCAGTTATCTAACGACCTTGCAACCGCTAAACTTACAACCAGCCGAAAACAAATGCAAGGCATCGTAGATAACCCGTCAAACAATGCTAACCGTTTTAACTTTTACCAGTCTATTTTCGCTCAAATGCTATTGGGTGGTGAAGCCTTTGCGTATCGGTGGCGTAATGATAACGGGCGTGATATGAAGTGGGAGTATTTAAGACCATCCCAAGTCTCTTTCAACCGATTGGATAATCAGAATGGTCTCTATTACAACATCACATTCGATGACCCACGCATCCCACCAAAACAGCACGTTCCACAAAGCGACATCTTACATTTTAGACTGCTATCCGTGGACGGTGGCTTGACAAGCGTTAGTCCGTTGATGGCTCTTGGTAGAGAACTGGATATTCAAAGGGCTAGTGATAAGCTAACGCTTAATTCTCTTAAGAATGCCCTCAATGCCAATGGTATTTTGAAGATTAAGGGCGGTGGTTTGCTCGATTTCAAAACCAAGGTCTCACGTTCTCGACAAGCAATGAAACAAATGCAAGGCGGTCCGTTGGTATTGGATGATTTAGAGGACTTCACACCTCTTGAAATTAAGTCCAATGTGGCCCAACTACTTAAGCAAGCAGACTGGACGACCGGACAATTTGCCAAAGTCTACGGTATCCCAGAAAACGTAGTCGGTGGACAAGGTGACCAACAATCATCACTAGAAATGAGTTCTAATGTGTATTCTAAAGCAGTCGCACGTTACTTAAGACCATTTCTCAGTGAACTGTCTCAAAAACTTTCGTGTGATGTTGATGCGGATATTTTCCCAGCGGTTGACCCGACTGGTGCTAACTATATCAGCCGTATCAATAGCATGGTTAAAAGTGGCACACTCGCACAGAACCAAGGCTTGTACATTTTGCAACAAGCTGAAATTCTACCTAAAGAGTTGCCAGAGGGTAAAAACCCTAACCGAACCACATTGAAAGGAGGTGAGACAAATGGGCAAGATTGACATTAAAGGCGATATTGTAAGTGATGATGCTGGTGCTTTCTACGAGTATTTTGGCATGTCTAGTACCTATCCTAAACTGGTACAAGATGCCATTGCTAACGATGAAGATGAAGAAATCACGCTTAATATAGCGTCAAATGGTGGTGATGTGTTTGCAGCTAGCGAAATCTATACGATGCTTAAATCAAGTGGCAAGCGTATTGTGGTCAATGTGCAGGGCCTTGCGGCTAGTGCTGCGAGTGTCATTTCTATGGCTGGCGATACTGTTCGTATCAGTCCAACGGCGCATATCATGATTCACAAAGCGTCTACTGGTATTGTCGGTAATAGCGATGACCTAGAGCATCAATCAGCGGTATTGAATAGTATTGATGAATCTATTGCTTTGGCTTATGAAATGAAAACTGGTCTTAAACAACCAGAGTTACTTAATCTCATGGCTAAAGAGACATGGCTTAATGCTAAAACTGCCGTTGATAAAGGCTTTGCGGATGAAATCATGTTCTTCGATAATGACGAAGAAGAAATCATGGTTACCAATGCCGTACATCAACTACCAAGCAAATCAGCAATCACTAAATTTAAGAATATGATTGCTACCCCTAAAACCAATTCATTGCGTGAGCAGAAATTGGCGATTTTACTTAAAAAATGAAAGGAAGATGATTGATGAAAACATCAAACGAATTGCATGACCTTTGGGTTGCACAAGGCGACAAGGTCGAAAACTTGAATGAAAAACTTAACGTAGCTATGCTTGACGATTCAGTAACCGCTGAAGAATTGCAAGCAATCAAAAATGAACGTGACACTGCCAAAATGAAACGTGACATGTTCAAAGAACAGTACACAGAAGCTCGTGCTAGTGAAGTTGCAAACATGTCTGAAGAAGACAAGAAACCATTGACTGAGAACGAAGAAGAAGTTAAAGCTAACTTTGTTAAAGACTTTAAAAACCTCGTTCGTGGTCGTTACCAAAACTTGCTTGATTCTAAAACAGACGGCACTGGTGCTGATGCTGGCTTGACTATCCCTCAAGATATCCGTACAGCTATCAATACATTGGTCCGTCAATATGATTCATTGCAAGAGTACGTTAACGTGGAAAACGTAACTACTCTTACTGGTTCTCGTGTTTACGAAAAATGGGCTGATATTATCGGTCTTAATAAAATTGATGATGAAGCTGGTCAAATCGGTCAAAACGATGATCCAAAACTTTCTCTTATCCGCTACGCTATCAAACGCTATGCTGGTATCTCAACAGTAACTAACAGCTTGCTTGCTGATTCTGCTGAAAATATCCTTGCTTGGTTGTCTGGTTGGATTGCAAAGAAAGTCGTTGTAACTCGTAACAAAGCTATCTTGGAAGTTGTCGCAACACTTCCAACTAAACCAACATTGGCTAAATGGGATGACATCATTGATCTTGAAGCTAAAGTTGACCCAGCTATCAAACAAACATCATTCTTCTTGACTAACACTTCTGGCTTCACTGCCCTTAAGAAAGTTAAGAATGCAATGGGTGACTACCTCATGGAACGTGATGTGAAATCACCAACTGGCTACTCAATCGATGGTTTTGCAGTCAAAGAAGTATCTGATCGCTGGCTTGCTAACGGCACTGGTGGAGCTATGCCACTCTACTTTGGTGATTTGAAACAAGCAGTAACACTCTTTGACCGTCAACACTTGGCACTACTTTCTACAAACATCGGTGGTGGTGCGTTCGAAACTGACACTACTAAAGTACGTGTTATTGACCGTTTCGATGTTGTAAAAACTGATGAAGAAGCATTTGTGCCAGCGTCATTCAAAGCAATCGCTGACCAAAAAGCTAATCTCACTCCAGGAGCTTAATTTAGGAGGTAAGTAATGAGTGTATCTAAGGAAACTATCATGCAGACTCTTAATCTGGATGAGACAGACGACACTGCACTCATTCCAGCTTACATTGAATCGGCTCAACAGTACATTATCAACGCCGTGGGTAGCGATAAGAAATTCTACGACCTTGAGAGTGTGGAATCTCTATATGACACGGCTGTAATAGCCCTCACAAGCTCATATTTCACCTATAGAGTGGCTTTAACAGACACGGTGACTTATCCTGTCAATCTCACATTGAATAGCATAATCGGGCAATTAAGGGGCTTATACGCAACGTATACGGAGGGAAAAGATGGCTAAAGTTAGATACTTACCCTCAGACTTTCGTTTCAAGGCTGATTTTGGCACATACCAAAGCACCCCTAACAAGTTTACGGGTGTGAGCGTGCCAAAATTCGTGAAACAGTTTACGTTGCACTACAAACCCCACACCCGCACACTCAATCAAGAGTATTTAGCCCAACAGAATGGCGAAAGCGATACACGAGTGATTGTTATCCGCCATAATGCGAAAGTGATTGAAGGTCAAGTGGCTGTCCTGAATGGCACTCAGTATGATATTGTGCGTGTGAGTCCAAACGAAAACTTTGGGCTTAACCGCTACGACTTTCTGACTTTGAGAAAGCACAAGAAAGTTGGGTGATAGCTTATGGTAGGGCTTGATGAGGCACTAGAGGGCTGGCTTGAAACGGTAGCCAGTATCGGCGATATCACACCAGCGGAACAAGCTAAAATCACTACCGCCGGTGCGAAAGTGTTTCAAAAGGAGTTGGAAGATGTAACTCGTGAGAAACACTACTCAAATAAGAAACATTTGAAGTATGGGCACATGGCTGACGGCTTATCTGTCCAGTCCACTAATGCGGATGGCAGAAAGAACGGTGTGGCAACCGTAGGATGGAAGAATAACTACCACGCCCAAAATGCCAGACGATTAAACGACGGTACGAAAAAATATCGTGCTGATCATTTCGTTACCAATGTCCAAAACGATAGCGCTGTTCAAAGGAAAGTGCTATTAGCAGAAAAAGAGGAATATGAAAAACTGATTCGAAGAAAAGGAGGAAAGTGATTAAGTGCTAGCAACCGTAAAACTTAAAGAGCTAATTGACGGCAAAGAATTTGGTGAAATAAGCGAAGTGTTTGCAAACAACTTGCCTAAAGAGCTCGAAGAAAATACCGATAAGACAATCGTTTTGCTCACTGAAAGCAATCCATCCCTTGATTTGAGTGGGAATAATACCTTTTTCGGAAAAACAGACAGAGTAGAGGTGCAGATTTTTTACAAGGCTGATATTGATTTTGATATCGAAGCCTTTGAAATGGAATTGCTGAAATTCCTAAAATCTGAACACTACTCGATAACAGATATGAGAGAACATAGTATAGACCCCGATACATTACAGATTACGGCGGTCTTTTTTGTTGCTCTCGACAAGATAATTTAACAAAGGAGAAATTACTATATGGCAATTGTAGGTTTGAAAATGGTTCGCCTTGCATTGGTTGACCCTAAAACCCAAAAACTTATCAAAGGCAACGATGGTCTTTCAGCAGAAGGTGTTATCGAAGTCGATTCAACTATGCTTGGTACTCGTACCGCTAACATCTCTAACTTGGAAGGCCAAGCGACTAAGATTCCAGGGAACAACTCAGTGCAAGACGTAATGATTGCGCCTGGTTCACCAACGGTAGCGTTCGACTTCAATAACCTTGACTTTGAAATTAAGCAAAAAATGCTTGGTTTCAAACCAGACGGCAAGGGTGGTTATGTAATGGATGGTGAAAAACCACACACAGCGGTATTGATTGAATCTGAAACACTTGACCGCAAACACTCAGTGTTCTTTGGTTTTGCTAACGGTATCATGCAAGAATCAACTCAAAACGTTGCAACAGATACCGATACTGCCCAAACTCGTCAAGATGATAACATGACATTCAACGCCTTGTCAGCGACTGCGTTCGGCGGTGAGCCTTACAAAAAATACTACACTGGTGCATCTAACTACGATAAAGCTAACATGTTCAAAGAAGTGTTCGGTGGATATGCCCTTCCTGCTGCATCAAATAGCATTTAATAATTCGCAAGAGGTCGGGCTCATGGCCTGACCTCTATTTTTTGTTAAAGGAGTAAAGATAAATGGAAATCAAAACTATTCAAATCCCAGAAATCAGTAAAAAAGCCTTCAAAGTCACTACAAGCAACCGTAATGTATTGCGTATGCATGAGTACCAACTTGCCGTGCTTAAAATCAGCGACACCGTTGAAGAAGGCGACACGCAAGAGCAAGCACAAGCGAGCTTCACAATCCTCAAAGAAATGCTTGGTTTTATCCGTGCTATCCTCAATTTGGATGATGAAGCCTATGACAAATTGCTTGATTTGGATAATGTTCGCACACAAGAAATTTCTGAAAAATTGGTAGGTTACATGTACGGATTGACAGACGAACAACTTGAAAACGCTGCTGGTGACATTGACCCAAAAGACTGAAATCTAAAGGCGAACAGATTTTTGATTTAGAAAATCGCATTGAAGATTTGAAAATCATTGCTAAAAAATCAATCCAAGGCTTTGGGTGGACGCTAGATCAGTATTATGACACTGACTATTACGAGCTAATGAAAATCTTAAATGCCAAAGAGGAAGAAGATAGAATGGTTGACCCAACATCTTTACTCTAATTTTTAAGGAAAGGAGGAAAATACATACATGGCAAAAGTACAAGCTACCATGTCCACCGAAATCGCCTTGGACACGCTTCAAGCGGCTAACTCGATTAAACGACTAACTCAGTTAGTTAATAGCTCTACAAATGCATGGAAGGCACAAGAGAGCCAAATGCGTAGTGCTGGTGACTATTTGGGGGCAGCACAAGCTAAGTATGATGGTTTGGGTAATGCTATTCAAAACCAACAACATAAGATTGAGAAACTGAAACAAGAACAGTCTCAGCTTAAAGGAAGTACCGCTGAAACCGCTGAACAGTACCTTAAGTATCAGCAACAGATCGACCAAGCGACAACACGTTTGGCATCGTTGGAAAATCAACAACGGCAAGCTAAGAATAGCCTTGATTATCATAGGTCTGGGCTTGCTGAATTGCAAAAAGAGTACAAGCTACAAAATGAGTCGTCTGAAGCCTACGTCAAACGTTTGAAAGCCGAAGGCAAAGAGGATGAAGCGAGACAAGAACAACTTAAGCAATACAAAGGTTCTATCACTAACTTAAACAAGCAGTACGAGACCCAAAAAGAAATGCTTGAGCGTGTCGCTAAACAGTCCGGAAGAACAAGCGATGAATATCGTAAACAAAAACAACGTTTGGATGAAACGGCTACTAGTCTTGCACACACTCGCAATGCTGCTGATAAGCTGAACGATGAAATCGAACAAAGTCAACGTTCTAGCACGTTCATTGGTCGCTTGAAAGATAGCTTCAAACGTTTGGGTAGTGAAGTCAGTGAGACTGAAACGAAAACCTCACGCTTAAAAGGTATCTTCGGGGCTACGTTTGCAGCTAACTTGATCAGCAACGGTTTCCAAAACGCATTGGGAGCTATTAAGGGTAAATTTGACGAAATCGCACAATCCAGTGCCGAATACGTCAAATACCAACAAACCATGAATGCCACTTGGTTAACTCTTACTGGTAACGCTGAAGAAGGTAAGAAAATGGTCGATATGACCAACCAAATGGCGCAAGCTGCTGCTAACTCAACCGAAATGGTTGACGGCATGAACCAAAAATTTTATGCCGTAACTCACAACACAGAATTAACCAAGCAGCAAACGCAAGCCATTTTGACTTTGCAAGATGCGTTTGGTCAAACCGATGCAGCCGTTGAGAATTTCGCTACTCAGTGGGCGCAAATGATTGCCAATGGTAAGGTCCAAGGGCAAGACATGATGTCAATCATCAACGTCTTCCCAGAGATGAAAAACCAACTTAAAGAGGTGGCAGCGCAAGAACTTGGGATTACTGACATGACCCAAGAGAAATATGCAGAGCTTCAAAAAGATGGTAAGATTACCGCTGAGATGGCACAAAAAGCCTTGTTTGAGTTGCAAGACAAGTACAAGGATGCGACGGCTAACTTCTCAACTACTATCGGTGGTCTTGAAAGAACTATCCAGTCTCGTATGCCGGCGGTAGTAGCTGCTTTCCGTGACCCAATCGACAAAATGAAAAACCCATTCTTACAACAGATTGGGAACTGGGTTGCTGATCCTAACACTGAAACTAAATTTAAAGATTTAGGGGAGCATGTTTCCAAAGGTCTAGGCACTATCATGGATGCCTTTTCTAAGGTCTTTAATTTAGGTAGTGGAACCGATAAACTCAATGGCTTCATGGACGGTCTCAATAAGTTTGTCGATAATCTGAGTAAGAGCATTGCTAACAACGCCCCTAAAATTGTAGCTTTCTTCAAGGAAACCAAAGACAGTTTAGGTGCAGTCTTTAGCATTGCTAAAGACTTTGCCGGTGGTGTTTGGGAAACCGCAGTGGGCATGATTAAGGGTGTCGCTGGAGCACTCGACCTCATGACTGGTAACGGTAAGAAAGCCAAAACACCAGTAACATCACTGTCCAAGGCTTTAGGTGGCATTGCCGAACATAAGACGGCTATCAAAACAGTCGGCTCTTTGTTTGCTGCTTATTTCGTGGGTTCTAAAGTAGCGTCTGGAGTGATGAATGTTGCGAAAGCTATTAACGTGATGAAAAATTCAACGATAGCCGCGACTGTTGCTCAAAAAGCTATGGCTGCTGCTCAAAAAGTTGCGACTGGTGTTCAATGGGCATTGAACACAGCAATGGCTTCTAATCCTATCGGCTTGATTGCGGTAGCGGTGGCCGTTGCGGTAACTGCCCTAGTGTTGCTTTACAAACACAATAAGAAATTCAAAGCCTTTGTAGACGGCATGTTTTCTGCTGCTAAAAAAGCCTTTGACAAAATCTTCAAAGTGACCAAAGAAATCTTTGGCAAAATCATTGATTTCTTCAAAAAGGACTGGAAACAAGTCCTTTTATTTATTGCCAATCCGATTGCTGGGGCGTTTGCTTTAATTTATAAGCACAATGCGAAATTCAAGAAATTCGTTGATGGTATCGTTAAGAGTATCAAGGACGGTTTTTCTGGTGCTGGTAAATGGCTTGGTAAAACATGGGATGGCATGAAGAAAACCTGGACGGGTGCGATGGATTCAATGGCCAAAAGCACCAAAAAAGGCTTCGAACAAACTAAGAACTACTTCACTGGTGGCGAAAAAGGTATCAAAGCCTTCACAAACACCGCTAAGAAGTTGCTTGTTATCTCTAATCCAGTGGTTGCTGGGTTTAAGTTGATGTATGAGCATAACAAGCCATTTAAGAAGTTTGTTGATAGCACGGTTGACCATGTTAAAGATATGGCGAAAGGCATTGCAAAACACATGACCAACCTAAAGAAAGACTGGTCTGATAAGTGGGACAACGTCAAGAAATTTGCATCTAAAACATGGGAAGGTATCAAGGGTAACGCTACTGAAGCCATGACCGCCCTTGGTAAAGATATCGACAAGCATCACAAAGGTATCAATAAGAATTGGTTTGACGGTTGGGAGAACTCTAAAAAATTCCTCTCTAAAAAATGGGATGAAATCGGAGCGTTAACACAAGAGAAATTTGGCGTTAACATCACCAAACTGATTACCGATGCATTGACCAACATCGCTAAATTCTTCAAGGATACGTGGGATAACGTTAAAAAAGGTTTTGGCGAAATGTGGGACGGCATGAAGAAACTTGCCGGTGATGGTATCAATGCTGTCATTGCACTCCCAAACGCTGGGATTGACGGTATCAACAAACTGATTTCTGACTTTGGTGGTAGTAAAGAAGCTATCTCTAAAATTCCGAAAGTCAAGTTTGCTGGTGGTACTGGTATGTTTAGCTCATACCGAAACCCAATCACTAAGCCTACGCTTGCTACGCTAAACGATGGCTACGATAGCCCAGAAACCAACAATCAAGAAATGGTAATCTTGCCTAATGGTAAGTCATTCTTGCCACAGGGCAGAAACGTTGAATACCTCTTGCCAGCTGGTTCGGAAGTCATTAATGCTAGTGAATTGGCTATGCTCATGGGTGTTGAGCGTGGAGCGTTTGCCAAAGGTACTGGTTTCTGGTCTAAAATCTGGGATACGGCTACTAACGTGGCTGGCTCAGTGTGGGATACTATGAAGAACGGTGTTGACAAATTCATGAAGATGATCGAATTTGTGACCGATGTTGTCAAAGACCCAGTCGGATCATTAGCTAAGAAATTCAGCCCTAACGCTGATAAGTTAGCCGGTATGTTTAACCCATTAGGTAACGCTCTTTACAAGAAACCAGTTGAAGAAGCTAAGAATTGGTGGAAAGAGCTTTGGTCTATGGCTAATGCCTCAATGGACGAAGGCACAGTGGCGATGGGTGCTAAAGGTGATGACTACCGCTTCAAAGACAAGGCAAAAGATGCTGGAGCTGACCCATGGGGGTACTTCTATCGTGAGTGCGTGTCCTTCGTTGCCAGTCGTTTGGCAAACCTCGGTGTTAATTCAAGCTTGTTTAGCTATCTCGGTAATGGTAATCAGTGGATTTCAGCTAAAGTGCCACACTTAAGCAGACCGAAACCGGGCACAGTAGCCGTCTATACTGGCGGACCTATTTCAAGCAACCACGTTGACTTTGTAACGGCAGTACATGGCGATACTTATGACGGTGAAGAATACAACTACGGTGGTAATGGTCAGTATCACCAATACGCCGGCCGTCATATTTCAAACGCTGCTACCTTCCTAGATTTCGGTGTTCGAGATAGTGGAAGTAGTAGTGGTGACGATAGCAAACCGTTGAAAGACCGGAACAACCCACTTCAAACGTTGATTAAACGACAAGTTGGTGGCATGTTCGAATGGATTAAGAAAACCCTTGGTCCGTTGTTAAGCCCTCCGGGTGGTGGTGAAGACGGGCCACAAGGTTCTGGAGTTGAAAGATGGCGTAGCTCTGTCGTCAGAGCATTGGAAGCTAACGGTATCGAAGCTAACAGTTTCCGTGTATCTAAGATTTTGGCAACCATTCAGCGTGAATCTGGTGGTAACCCGAATGTTCAAAACAACTGGGATAGTAACGCAAGAGCTGGGACGCCGTCCATTGGTTTGATGCAAACTATCCAACCAACATTTGATGCTTACAAACACGCTGGGCACAACAATATCCGAAACGGTTATGACAACTTGCTTGCTGCAATCAACTACATCAAGCATCGCTATGGTACATCGGATGCAGCCTTTAACCGTGTCGCAGCCTACGGCTACGCTAACGGTGGTCTAGTCCACAAAAACGGTGTTTATGAATTAGCTGAAGGCGATATGCCAGAGTATGTTATTCCAACAGATATCGCCAAACGTGGCAGGGCGTGGCAACTGCTTACTGAAGCAGTGGCACGTTTCGCTGGTGATGCCCCACAAGGCAACCACGATAATACTTCAGACCGTGAGCGTGTTTCTGTTCTCGAAGATAAATTGGATGTCATGATTGGTTTGCTAAGTCAGTTAGTAACCAATGGTTCTAACCCAATTGAGATCAGAAATGTCATTGATGGTAGAAGTGTGTCAAACGGGCTAGCACCCTTTATGACAAAAGCAACAAGCGATTATGAACGCAGACAAGCGTTGTTAGGAGGTAGCATTATTTGATAGGAATGTCAGTCACTTATGACGGTAAAAACTTAACCGAATTATTTAATGAAGGTCAAGGGCGTACCGTTCCAGTGGATGTCACTAAAAACGTGGCATCTAACTTCAATAACAACTATCAAGACCAAGGGCGTAGGCGTTATGGTCAGCAATTCCTATATAGCACCTTGTCAGTTAAGCAGATTCAAGTATCGTTTACCTTGGTCGGTAATTACGACTACTTTAATACCATCGCTGAAACGCTGGGCGGATATCTCAACGCAGACAAGCCTAAACCATTGATTTTCGGTGATGAGCCTAACAAGGTTTGGGAGGCTATCCCGTCTGGTCAAGCGTCGCTTACCGTGGATAAGAACACTGCACCGATTACCGCGACGGTAACGGTTACGTTCGATGTGCCTAAAAGCTACGGCGAGAACAAGGCACAAGCCCTAGTAAGTAGCGATGGTGAAACCAAGTACGGAAGTATTAAAAAAGTCTCTACTGGTCATTACAAGGCTACGTTAAAAAATTTCGGTACGGCTGAAACTTACCCAGATATTAAGCTGAAATTTAACTCAGATAATGGTTGGGTTGGGATTGTTAAATCGTCTAGCGAAAGCTACGAGATTGGCAATCCTAATGAAGCTGACACACAAGATGTTAAGCGTTCGGAAATATTGCTAGATTATCGAGACGAAAACGGGATTCGAAAAGGTTTTTCAAGTGGTTCAAAAAACAACGGTATCTTTAACGACAATAGTGCTGATTTAAACGGAACATTGGGAATTGTTGACGTCTTTAATCGCCCAAATATCGCACTGACTTCAAGAGGAAACGGAAGTAAGTTTCTTCAAGGTGGCTCGATTTCATGGGATATTCCAGTAGATTCAAACGGTGAAAGAGGTTCACTAAATGACTATATTTGGTGGAGACAAGTCTTTTGGTTAGGGCTACCTAGCCAATATGGTTATCTTAAAATTTGTGTTTCCGATGATCAAGGAAGATTTCTTTACGGCGTAGAGTCTAAGAAAAAAGAAAATGGTCTAGGTTGTGATTACAACCTCATGACCACCGATGGCAAAGGTAGTTATCAAATTATTGACAGTAGACATTTTTTGGGGACGCATTTAGACGAACACAACCCGTTTAACGCTCAACGTGGGTGGTCAGATATGGCACGTAGAGACGATGAGTTGATTTTTTATTGGTGGGGCTCTTATTTAAAATACAAAGTACCTATTTTAAAAGGACGCAAATCAGCCAAAGTTAGTATTCTATTGTCTGGTGTTGGTCAAAGCCCACTTGTAACTCACATGTATGTCGATAAATTCTGTTACCGCAAAGATTTTGTCAGTGCTACAGAGGATATCCCTAATCGCTTTGGCAAAGGCTCGGTGTTGGAAGTGGACATGTCAAAAGGCAAAACCTTCGTTGACAACTTGCCAGCATCTAATGAGTTAACTTATCTATCAGAGCCGTTCGGAATTGGCACTGGTGAAACTGAAATCGACATTTACACATCGAGTTGGATAAGAACTGACCCAACTATTGAAATCTCTTGGAAGGAGCGTTTTGTTTAATGCAAATTTGGATTCATGATAAAAACATGCGTAAGGTTTGTGCCCTAAACAATAACGTTCCTGGCATGTTGCCCTATTCTAACAGTCAATGGCACACTTACCTTGAATATTCAACCAGTACATTCGATTTCACGATTCCTAAAATTGTGAATGGTAAAATGCACGAGGATGTAACTTACATCAATGATCAAATGTATGTGTCATTTTTCTACGATAACACCTATCACGTATTCTATGTGTCGCAGTTAGTTGAAAACGATGATAGTTTCCAAGTAACGTGTAATAATACTAACCTTGAGTTTGCAATGGAATCTGCACAGTCTCGCAAGGCAGATAAACCACAGAATATTGCTTGGTATTTAAAGGAGCTAGAATTATTAGGGAATGCCGGTCTTGAAATTGGTATCAATGAAATCGCTGATAAAACAAGAACTATCACGTTTGATTCTCAAAACGGCACTAAATTAGAGCAGCTTCATAGCTTAATGAATCAATTCGATGCAGAATTTGTTTTCCGTACCGAATTAAATCGAGACGGCACTTTGAAAAAGTTTGTCATTGATATCTACCAACAACCAGACGATAACCACCACGGTATCGGTAAGGTTCGAGGGGATGTCATTCTCTACTACCAAAACGGCTTGAAAGGTGTTCAAGTCGCTAGCGACAAGACCCAACTATTTAATGCTGGGTATTTCGTGGGGCAAGAAGGAACTAATCTTGAGAGTGTTGAGTTTGAAGAAAAAAACGAGCGTGGGCAAGTAGAATTTTATTCTAAAAAAGGCAGTCCGATGGTCTATGCACCGCTATCTATGAAAAAATACCCATCCACATTAAAGGATAGCGATACGGATAGATGGACACGTAAGGACTTTGAAACCGAATACAAAGATGTTAATGCGTTAAAAGGGTACGCCATTAGCACGATAAAAAAATACGCTTATCCGCTATTGACCTACACCGTCGATATTCAATCTAGTTTTATTGAGAATTACAAGGATATTAACTTAGGTGATACTGTTAAGATTATTAATAATAATTTTAGAGGTGGGTTAGCTCTTGAGGCTCGTGTGTCTGAAATGGTAATCAGCTTTGATATGCCACTTAATAATTCAGTGGTGTTTACCAATTTCAGAAAGTTGGACAACAAACCATCTGGTAGCTTGCAACAACGCATTGATGAGATTGTTTCTAAATCTCTACCATACCGTGTCGAGATCACGACAACCAACGGAACGGCGTTTAAAAACGGTGTTGGGCGTTCTACTGTTCGACCAGTTTTAAAACAAGGCGATAGAACCGTTAACGCAACGTGGCGTTTCGTAATTGACGGTGTCATAAAATACGTGGGGATGACCTATGACATGGTGGCATCACAGATTACCCAACCAACTGCCTTGACGGTTTCAGCATGGGTTGATAATAAAGAAGTAGCTTCGGAAGAGGTTACTTTTTTAAATGTCTCCGATGGTAGAAACGGAGTTAAGGGAGATAAAGGCGACCCAGGACCAGCCGGACCTAAAGGCGATAAAGGCGACAGAGGATTGTCGGGCGAACGTGGTCTAACTGGTCCTCAAGGTTTGCAAGGTCCGAAGGGTGATCAAGGGATTCCCGGCATTAAAGGTGCTGATGGTAGAACACAGTACACCCACATTGCCTATGCTGACACGGTGTCCGGTAGTGGTTTTAGCCAAACCGACACTAACAAGCCATTTATCGGGATGTATCAAGACTTCAATGCTATCGATAGCCAAAACCCACAAGATTACCGTTGGTCTAAATGGAAAGGCAGCGATGGGCGGGACGGTATACCGGGTAAAGCTGGAGCAGACGGACGAACACCTTACGTCCATTTTGCTTACGCCGATAGCGCTGATGGTCGAACTGGTTTCAGTCTAACGCAAGATGGCACCAAGCGGTATCTGGGTATATGTACTAACTTTGATAAAGCAGATAGCACTAACCCAGTCGACTACTCATGGAATGACACGGCTGGTAGCGTGTCAGTTGGTGGTCGGAATCTCTTAAAAGGTTCGAAGGGGCCTTTTAAACCGGACAAAAAACCAACGAATTTTGATAATAACGTTTTGTACAAAACAGAAACTTCTGTTTACTTAGAGCAAAACCAAAAGTACCTTGTTAGTGCGAAATCGGACGGTAATTTTACCGCTCTGCATAACGGAAATGTTGAGAGTGATAATGTGACACTCTGGTTGATGGATGACAAATACCAAAATTATCAGATTGTATCTGATTTAAAAACGGGTACTACAGGAACGCTAATCACTTGGGTCAAGCCGACAGGAAACTATCATCTACGTGTCAACACATATCACAAAACGGCTAGCAAATCTGTTTGGGAAGTAAAAATCGAAAAAGGGACAGTCAAAACAGATTGGACCCCTGCCATCGAAGATGTACAGGATGACATTGATTCTAAGGCTGACAGTGTATTGACACAAGCCCAACTCAACAAGCTTAATGAAGTTAATTCTGTGGTACAAGCCGAGCTTGAGGCTAAAGCTTCCCTCAATACGCTCAATCAATGGGTGAAGGCATACCAAGACTTTGTTAATGCAAACAATGCCAACCGAACACAAGCTGAGAAGAATTTGGCTGACGCAAGCGCTCGTGTGGCTAAGCTAGAGAACAATCTGAGCGATATGTCGGAGCGTTGGAACTTTATTGACAGCTACATGACTTCATCGAACGAAGGGCTTGTTATCGGTAAAACCGACAACTCCAGCTCTATGCTATTCAGCCCAAACGGTCGTATTTCGATGTTCTCAGCTGGTAACGAAGTGATGTATATTTCACAAGGTGTGATCCACATCGAAAATGGTATTTTCTCTAAAACTATCCAGATTGGTCGTTTTAGGGAAGAACAGGATTTCATCAATCCAGACCGTAACGTTATTAGATATGTGGGAGGTAAGTAAGATGGCAGAATACTGGTCTAATAATGACCGTGGGTATCGTATCAAACTGACAATTGATGAAGTTGGGACGAGCGTTGAAACGAACAGCAGTTCTGTTCGTATTCGACTGAGTCTTTTTAACACAAACCGCACATTTTCAAGAAGGCAATGTAAGTGGTATGTTGATGCGTTCGGTCAATATATTGGTGATGTTAGCTATTTTGAAGTTTTAAGACAGGACTCAGAATTGCAAATTGTTGATAAAACAATAACGGTCGAACATACAAACGGCAAAATCGTTTTTGGGGCAAAAGCGTATTTCTACGGATACGGGAATGCAGACAGTCCTTACGATTTAAACCTAGGCCCTTACGCTATCACATTAAGCCAGCTAGCGAACGTCAGCCTCTTAACTATGCCTAGCAATATCGTGTTGGGAGATGGCATTAATTTCGCTATCACAAAAAGAGTTTCGTCAGCTAGACACACACTTAGATATTCGTGGTACGGACACGAAGGAAAGTTGGCTGACAATATTGACACATCGTACAAGTGGGTAATTCCAGAAAGTTTTGCTAACGATATTCCTAACAGTGCGTCTGGTTGGGGAACAATTTTTCTAGACACTTATGTTGACGGAAAACTAATCAACACACAATCGAAAACGTTCACTGCTGGATTGTCACTGAATAGGATCAAGCCGTCGTTTTCTAGGATTGCGTTAACCGATGCTAATGCCCTAACAAGAAACATCACTCAATCAGATAGGCACTTTGTTTCCGTGTTATCAAAAATCTATGCACGTTTTGATAATGTTCAAGCGAAGTATGGAGCATCTATCACGGGCTACTTTATGGAAATCGTCGGCAATAATAACACGATTTCTGCACCTAGCGGAACTTTTCGTGAAATATCCGTTAACAAAGATACACAATTCACGTTAAGGGGGTATATTGAAGATAGCCGAGGGATTAGATCTGACCCTTACGAAACGACTATCACCGTTTTAAATTACTTCAGTCCAACATTGAGATTTGAGGTCGTCCGTAGCGGTGCAACTAACAGTACGCTTACCGTTAAGCGTTTTGCTAAAGTAGCGCCACTCACGGTTAACGGCGTACAGAAAAATCCAATGAAATTAACGTTTACTACACGGCAAGTTGATTCTGCTACAGAAACCATTGATAACGGTGGTGCTGGTGGGAATTGGTCACAGATTTCAGAGTTCAACGCATCAAACGCAAATCTCGGTAATTCGTACCCAGCCGATACATCCTATATCGTGGTTGGGAAGCTGGAAGATAAGTTTACTAGCGTATCGTTCCAAGTAACCGTTCCTGGCGATAGGCTTGTGATGTCCTACGATAAAGAGGGTATCGGTATTAATAAATACCGTGAGCGTGGGGCGTTAGATGTCGATGGCTTGATTTATTCAAACCGCAAACAAATTCAACACCACAAACTAACTGAGCCAGACGGTGCTGCTATGGATAGCAAGGTGGATAATCTAAATGATTATAGAACCACTGGTTTTTATTCAATTTTAGGTAACTACCGAAACCATCCCGCATCGGGTGAGGGTGCTTATTTAGAAGTCGTGGAAAGTTTATCTGGCTATCATCAAACGCTAACCACTATTAGTGGTCGAATGTTTAAACGGACAGTAACCAATAATTCCAACGGCTCATGGATTGAGTACACACCTAAACCGGAAAAGCCAGAACCGGCTTTAATAAAAAAAGAAGTTGCTATGGGATTTGGGGTAAAAGCTAATATGGTTAGAAAAGGGAACACGATAATGTGTAGCTTAGTTCGTGGGATCTATTCAACACTTGGTGGGATAGAGTACAAAGAGCTCAACGAAAAGATGCCGGAAGGTTTTAGACCAGCCGTCGAAACAAATTTGAACGCTAGTAAGAACATAGGTGGTAATCAAGTAGGCGTAGCAACATGGCACCTATTGCCTAACGGGAATATTAATTTAACCAATCAGTCTGATGCTAAAGCGGTTTACAATGGAACGATCACTTACATCACTGAAGACAATTATCCAAGTTAAGAAAGGAAAAAATAATTATGTCACTTAAAATCACAAAACAACGCACAATCAATGCAGAATTTAATGTCGAAGAAGAAGGAGCTACAATCCTTGTTAAACAAACATTTATCAGCGTAGATTCCAATGCAGTCTCTACAGTTCAAGAGAATCTTCTTAACGCTGAACTCTACGCTAAGCACCGTCAAGAAATGCGTACAGACGAACGTGCATTGCGTGATTTGCGTTACAAGGTAGAGGATGAAATTTTGGCAGATACTACAGAGGCTTAATGCGTTAAAAAATGGGGGTAAAAAATAAAAAGAGGTAAAGTACATTGAATATTTCTGATTTGATTGACCACCTTGCCCCTACTATCGGAGTCATAGCAACGGGCTGGTTTGGTATGAAAGCTAGCAAGTCGGCTAATTTAAGCAAATCACAATTCGGAGATTTGAAAGGAGAATTAAACAATATCCATGACTCTGTCGAAACTATCCAAAAGGTTGGAGAGTCGAACGGCGAGAAAATCAACGAATTAAACGACAAACTAGCAGTGCATGATGAAGCACATCTTGTTACCATGTATCTACGCCTTGAGCGTGATATTAACAAAGAGTTAGAGCGTGGCTATACCACTGTTCACAATTCAGATGTGATTCATAAGATGCACTCTAGTTACAAAAAATTAGGTGGCAACGGGTACATCGATGCCCTTTATAAGAAATACATTAATTTAGAAGTGAGGAACTAACATGAAAATTAACTGGTCTATTCGTTTTAAAAACCGTACATTCGTAACACGCTTTGCACTTGCTTTGGCATTGCCAGTTTTGGCTTATTTTGGTATCAAGTTTGAAGATATCACAAGTTGGGGAGCTTTGTTTGGATTGTTTGGCAGATTCTTGTCCAATCCATACTTGGTAGGTTTGACAGTGGTCAACGCCTTGAATATGCTCCCAGATCCAACAACGAAAGGGCTTAGCGATAGCGAACGAGCACTATCATACACTAAACCTTATGAGGACTAGCTTATGTCTAGACTCATGACCTCTATCAACCAAACGGAAGTATGCAACAGATAATAATAATATTTTATTAAAATAGAAAGGAGACCTATGACATCAAAAACACAGTTATTAAACACGCTTGAAAGCCTAGTCGATCAACGTGTCACCGTTCCCACTAACCCGTATGGCGGTCAGTGTGTGGCTTTGATTGACAATGTGCTACAGTATCAAGGGTTGTTTAATCTTAATTTCAGCTACCTAAACGCTATTGATGCGTTAAGTCGTGCTGAAAGTCTAGGTTTGAAAGTCACTTATTTCAACGGTGCAAACAATCCACCCGTTGGGAGTGTCTGGGTGACTAACTGTTTACCATATCACCAATTTGGTCACATCGGCTTTGTGGTCGCAGAAAACCCAGATGGTACTGTTACCACAGTCGAACAGAACATCGATGGTAATGGTGATGCCCTCTATAACGGCGGATGGACACGCAAGGTCACTCGTAACCTCGATAGTGCTGGTAATTTTAGCTATATCGATTGGAACGCACCGGCTCAACAAATGGTTGGATGGTTTGAATTGCCATTCGACGGCATGACCGAGAACGCTTATTTTATCGACGTGTCAGCGTATCAACCGGGCGACTTGACTGGTATCTGTAGTGCTAGCGGTACGAATAATACAGTTATTAAAGTGACCGAGGGTGTGGGCTGGGTTAGTCCAGTGGCCGCTCAGCAAACAAACACAAGTAATTGTATTGGTTATTATCACTTCGCTCGTTTTGGTGGAGATGTAGGCACTGCACAAGCTGAAGCGAATTACTTTATCAGTAACTTGCCATCTCATCCACGCTATTTAGTGTGTGACTATGAAGACGGGGCTAGTGGTGATAAGCAAGCGAATACTAATGCAGTCCTAGCGTTTATGGATATCTGTAAAGCGAATGGCTTTGAGCCAATCTATTACAGTTACAAGCCATATACACTGGCTAATGTGTATGTAGATCAAATCACTGCACGCTATCCTAATAGCTTATGTATTGCAGCATACCCAGATTATGAGGTACGAGCTGAACCTTATTGGGGTGTATATCCAAACATGGGACACACACGCTGGTGGCAGTTTACATCAACCGGATTAGCTGGTGGATTGGATAAGAATGTCGTTATCATCAATGACGGTGATAGTTTAGTAAATCAGAAAGAGGAAGAAGAAAATATGGATTATGTAGTTCGTAGCGAAAGTGGAAGCCAAGGATATCTTGGTGTAGTTAATGGCCGTGTGTTTGGTATTGGCTCAATGGGAACAGTAGACGCTCTACGCTCAGCGGGTGCTAAACACTTGATGTTGCCAGACGATGATTTTGACCGTTTTTTGAATAGTCAATCAAACGACACGGCAGCAGTATCTAAGGCGATCAATGAAGCTAGTGCATCGGTAGTTAAGGCTATTGAAGAACGTGCACAAGCCACACAAGGCCAAACTGGTAAATAAATAGACCACGAATTAAATAAACGAAAAGGAGTATATCACCTCCCGACAGACCACAGTTCGGACATCATGGTGGTAGTGGTCGAAGCCTCAGCATTGTGCTGGGGCTTTTTTTATTTGCTATAAAATGCTATAAAATGCTATAATATACATGAAACGACAATCCCCCTGCATCCATTATGGACAGATACGTTCTGACGCAGGGCTTTTTTTATGTTATAATATATCTATCCATCATAGGCAAAGAGCCATGAGTTAGTCTCATAGCTCTTTTTTATATTTGCCAATCTCTACGATAAGTGATATCATAATTTCGGAATACTTGGCGTCTTTCGATAAAAATTCTCGAACTGCCCCGACTTTATGTCGGGTTTTTTGTTTTGCAAAAAAATAAAATATTTTTGATAAAAGTGTTGACAATATATAACATATGCGATATAATATATATAGAAAGTGAGAGAGGTAAAGAAAAAATGAAATACGACAAATCAGGAATTATGAAAGAAGCGTGGGACTTGTTTAACAACGATGATATCACTTTGGCAGACTTCGAATATCTTACTGTTAGCGAACTTGGTGACATAAAAACATTTGCTACTTGCTTGAAAGAGGCTTGGGCACACGAAAAAGATATCGTTGATAGAATCAAAGAAAACTACGCTAACGCTGAAAAATCAGAAGAAGTGAAAGCTTGGGATTGGGCTTGCAAAAAGTTAGGCGTTTCATTCGAAATGGACGCTTACACAAAATTCGTTAATGTTAGCGATATGGCAAAAGAAGCATGGCCTGGAACAAGCGTTTGGTCTTTGGCAATGCGTGCAGTAAAACTTCACATCAAACTATTCGGACAAGCAGCATAAAAAGTGGGGGTTGGTATGAAAGTAGATACAAATGAAATTGAATGGCTCTTAAAAAATACATCGGGATACAAGATTTCAAAGATGAGCGAGATTCCACAATCAACCATTTCGGCACTTGTCACAAAAAAAAGGAAAATTGAAAATCTCACAATCGAAACAGGACATAAATTAACTGAATTAGCTAAAAAGTTGCATTAAGAGGAGTTAGACATGAAAAAAGCAAAACAACTACTTGAAGAGATTAAAAACAAAGACGTAGCATACGCTATTATGAACGAGAACGGTGAAGTTTACTGCAATAAGGAAACCAACAATATCATGGACGTTTATGGTCACGATGACGAAAATGGCCATTTTTACGGCGTTTATGGCGACGTGGTTGGTGGACAAGTTGACAGTCGAAACGTATCTGATGAAGCTATTTTAAAAGCTATTGAATTAATGCTGAATTTAGGGAAACCTGTAAAACGTTCAGAATTACCTGCGGACACTGATTTCAAACGGACATTCTTTTTCGAAGAATAATCCGTCCACAAATCTGTCCACCTTTTTCAGAAATCAGTGGACACAAATAAAAATAAAAAAACTATAAACGACTAATTTCAGTGTGTTTATAGTTTTATTTTTTATCATTTATTACAATAAAACGTTCCAGTGGACCTTTTTAGGTCCGAGCCAAGAAACCCAAAAGCGAGGCTGTTCAGTGGACCTTTTTAGGTCCAATCCCAGTAAGTTAGATGGCGAGATAGTCAAGTGTAATTTGATAGATTTCTGAAGCTAATAATTGGAAGGTCCATCCGTGTAAAAATGAAAAGAGCCTAGACTGCTTGTCCTAGGCTCTATCTAT
>OGYG01000690.1_pt1 | contig 30748 bp, 19 predicted proteins | sample 1576481 | NCBI WGS metagenome assembly OGYG01 (sample SAMEA3541497, study PRJEB24748) | human gut metagenome | biome: human gut; feature: human-associated habitat; material: faeces | place: China | collected 2012 | reverse complement strand
GCGAAATACCGCTGTCCGCATAATTTTCGCGGATAAACTCCTTTGCACGGCTGATTTCCGCGCTGTATCGCACATTCTGATGGCGATAACACAGACGAGTCATGCGGCCGAGCACCTCGGCGGCACAGGCCTTTGTGCCCTCGAGCGTCGCCACCTGACCGAGCACCGCCTGCGGATCCTCCGGAGGCGGAATACTGCCTGCCTGCACCTCATCAGCCAGCTGAGAGGCTGTGACGAGCAGATTCATCAGCAGATAATACCGGTACAGCACGCTCTGTACGTCCTGCGCCGCAGAGTCGCCGAAGTAGCCCTCGACAATGCGCGGCACATCCTCGGGAGCGGCATGCCGCAGCTTGTCCGCCAGCGAGCCGCCCGCCGAGAAATCGAACTCGTGCTGCACACCGGCAAAGTCCGTGCTGCCGAATACGCCGTCCTCCGCACATGCGGAGGCCTGCAGCAGTGTATCCTTCGCTGTGCAGTAGCTTTCCGGCAGGGCGCTGACACGTGAAACCGGTGCGCCGATCGCGCACAGCGCGTTCCAGCCCAGCACCTGACAAAGCTCGTGCCGCAGGTTCTGACAGAACTCGTAGGCGGTTTCGCGCACAGCTTCCTCGGTCTCCCCACGCAGCAAGAGCACCAGCCGGCGGCTGCCGCGGAAAAAGGCGCAGACCTCGCTTTCCTCACCGCACAGACGCTCAGTCAGCGCGCGCACCTGCTCCTGCACGGCATTTTCCGGCAGGCGCACGATGCACACAAGATACTGCTTCGCTGTCAGCAGCAGCCCCCAGCGTTCTCCCTGTACAGCCGCCTCCGCAGTCGGCACGCTGCCCGAGAGCAGGTCGTTGAGAAAATGCTCACGCAGTACGTCCTCCTCGCGCTCACTGCGGCTGTTTACGCCTGCCGAGCGAAGCTGCTGCTGCTCCTGCTCAATCTGCTCGGCAACCTGTCCAAGCGTTTCGAGCAGCTGCGCCGAGCTGACCGGCTTGAGCAGATACGCATCCGCGTGCAGCGAAACCGCCTTCTGTGCATACTCAAATTCATCGTGTCCGCTGAGGAACACAATACGCAACCATGGCATGGTGCGCCGTACAACCTTTGCCAGCTCCAGACCATCCATAAACGGCATGCGGATGTCCGTAATGAGCACATCCGGCTTCATTTCCATCAGCATAGGCAGTGCCATTTCGCCGTCCGGCGCTTCACCTGCAAACAAAAAGCGTTCCTGCTCCTTTTCAATGCAGTTGCGGATGCCATCCCGGATGATCTCCTCATCATCCGCAATAAATACACGCATCATAGCGTTTTCCCCTCCTGTTCGTCCGGTACGGTGAAGCTGATGCGTGTGCCGTGCCGGTATTCACTCTCGATCGTCAGTCCGCAGCCGTAATACAGCCGCAGACGCTGTTCCACATTGCGCAGACCGTAGCCGCCCTTGCCGTCCGGGTCAAGCGGTGCACCGTTCTGCAGCGAGGCCCGTACCTCGGCAAGACGCTCGGGTGTCATGCCCATGCCGTTGTCCTCCACGGCGAAGTACATGCCGCCTGCCTGCCTGCGGCCGGTCACGGTAATCTGTCCTCTGCCGCGCCTGCGCTTAATACCGTGATAAATCGCGTTTTCAACCAGCGGCTGCAGCACGATTTTCAGCATATACCGCTCGTGCAGCGCCGGATCAATATCAATCGTATACCGCATGATGCTGCCGTACCGCACCGACTGAATCTGCAGATAGTTTGCAACGTGCTGTTCCTCGCGCTCGACCGTAATGTAATCCGCGCCGCGGCTGAGCGAGATGCGCAGAAAGCCGGTGAACGCCATCGTCATCTCGACGACCTCGCTGTTGCGGCCCTCTTCGGCCAGCCAGACGATGGTTTCCAGCGTATTGTACATGAAATGCGGCGTAATCTGCGCCTGCAGCGCCCGCAGTTCAGCTTTTTTGATGGTCTTTTCCTGCTCGACCCGCTCATGAATGAGCGCACCCAGCTGCTCCGCCATTGTATTGAGATCGCGTGTCAGCAGATGCAGCTCGTCGATCTCGGTCGGCGGGACGCGCTCGGTCAGCTCACCGGCGGCAATGCGATTGGCAAACTGCTCCAGCTGCCGCAACGACGCGCCGATCGCGCCTTCCAGATTGTCGGATGCCCGAATAGTCAGCCAGACCATCACGCCGACCAACACAATGAGTGCAAGCGCTGCCGCACCCAGTCCGTGCTGAATGCGGGCGTTGAAACGGCCCATGCGGGCGATCTCATTCTCGATATAGCGGTCAAGCATGCTGCCCGCCAGATGGCCGACGCTGTGAATCTCGCGGTACAGCGATTCGTTGCGGCTGACCGCGGCACCGGCGTCCATCTGCGTTTCCAGCTGATCAACGTAGCTGTCGATCGTGCGGATGGCGCGCAGCGCCGCATTGAGATACTGTGCCTCGTCCTCTCCGGCACTGTCCAGCATATCGTTCAGTTCCCACAGAGCGCTGTCGATCAGCATCCGCTGCCGTCCATCCTCGAAGGAAATGCGGCCGGAAACCACGTTCCACACCTCATCCGGCAGGTCCTGCACCAGCACAGTGCGGACTTCGGAGGCACGGGTCGTCAATGCAATATCCACGCCATAGCGCTGTGTCAGCACAACCAGCAGACCTGCCAGCACGCACACCGGTAAAATCATGCAGACCACACTGCGCAGCAGCGACCGCCGCAGCAAGCCGTGCAGGCTGTGATGGGATTTACGCATCGGCTGTTCCCTCCTCCGTCAGCACGGCGGTGTCCGCCAGAGCGATATAGGGCTTCCACGGTGCCTTTGCAATCTGCTGGGCTGCGTCTGCGGTCAGCTCGGCCAGCTGGGTGTCATCCAGCGCACCGATTACGGCAACCTCCCCTTTTTTCTGCAGCGCGCGCAGCTCCGCACCGCCGCCAAACGCACAAATCAGCACATCCTTGCCCGGTTTGCGGTCGTGGCTGTGCAGATAATCCACCGCACCGAGCGCCATCGCGTCATTCTGGGCGAAAATGTAGCCGATTTCGTCCAGATGATCCTCCATCTCCTCCAGTATTTCGCAGCCGCGCGAGCGCATGCCGTCGCCGCACAGGCTGTAGGTTACGGTCAATCCGTGTTCCTCCAGAGACGCGCGGCAGCCGCGTGCAATCTCTCTTGCGTCCGAAGCATTTACCGTGCCGTAAAGCTCCAGTACACCGTCCCGCGGCATGCGCTGCTGCAGAAGCGCATCCGCCGCCTGCTCGGCGAGCGACGCATAATCAAATCCTATATGCTGCAGCGGCACATCATCCACGCCGCGTATCGCGCGGTCTATCGACAGCAGCGGCACGGAGGCGGATTTTGCTTCGCGCAGCACGTTGTCCCAGCCGCTTTCCACCAGCGGCGTAAATGCGATTGCGTCCACCTGATACACGATCAGCGCACGCACGGCTTCAATCTGTGCCTCCTGCGTGCGCTCGACCGGCATTTCCAACACTTTGAAGCCATGTTCCTCCGCCGCATGTACAAGCGCTTCGGACTGCGCTTCGCGCCGGTCATCCTCTGCCGCCGTGGTGACAATGCCGAGCACCGGCACATGGGCATTCTCTTTTTCCGGCTGTGCCAATCCCTGCAGCAGCCGCAGCAGCACAACTGTGCAGAGCAGCAGCAATGCCGCCCCTTTCCATCGTTTCATGGTTTTCTCTCCGTTTCTTGTTCTCTCCTGAATGATTTAATCATATCACACTTTGGAGGAATGAGCCAAATGTATTTAACCATAGTATAAAAACTATCCAAATAAGCGCCCATGATATTGTGCATATTCCCGCACTTAGACAGAGAAATATCTTCCGGCGCAGTCGGATCTACTTGCATTGGCTGTTGATATGCGGTATATTATGATTACACAAGGAAAGACAAAGTGATAGACATCGTGCACACCCCCTTTCTCTGCCTTTATGGGGGGCGGTAGCACTATCAGTATATCATAGCCGCAGTAAATCGACAAATATCGATAAAAGGAGCGCAGATTGCAAACATCTGCGCTCCTTTTGCACCTGTATTACCGATCATCTTTTTCTGTCGGAATCTCCGTCTGCTCGGCTTCGCGCGCCTTCCTGCGCCGACGGCGCAGGACCGCAACAGCGCCGCCTCCGGCAGCAGCCAGCAGGAGCACCGGCCAGAACATCACCGCACCGACGATGAGCGCGCGAACCGCGTCAACCAGACCGCGTGTTCCAGTCTTAGCCGCCTGCGTGAGCTGTGCGCCGAAGCCGCTGCCCTCAGGCGTTGCGGTCAGCGTCTGCACCTCTTCCAGATCCACATAGAAGGTCGAAAATCCGACCAGATCATCGTAATGCCGCTTAGAGCCGGTCAGCGAGTCGATCTCGTATTCACAGTCGGCCAGCGCGTTCTCGAGCGAGATGATATCCTCCATCTTATCCGCCTGATCGAGCAGCGCCAGCAGCCGCTCGTGCTTGGTGGTTAGCGTTGCCAGACGGGTTTCGATATCGGTATACTGCTCGGTCACGTCCTCGCTCGAACGCGAGCTGTACACCACATGCACGCTGCTGCCGAGCTGCTCGTAAAACGCCTCAAATTTCTCCTGCGGAATGCGCAGGACATAGCTTGCATGCCGGCTGCCTGCATCGCCGGAAAGACTGCTCGATTCAAGGTAGCCGCCTGCATCCGCTGCCATCTTCTCAATATCTGCAGAGGCTTTGTCGAAATCCTGCGTTTCGAGCGTCAGATTGGCGTTCAAAATCAGCTTGGCATTCTTTCTCACCGCAGAAAAGTCCGCACCGCTCTCAGCGGTATCTGCCGACGCGTCCTCGGTCCAGCCGTTCGCGTCACCCGGCATACTGCCGCTGCCACCGGCTGCCGCCGATGCCGAGTTGCCGACGCTTGCTCCGCAGGCGGAAAGCAGCAGTAAAAATGCAAGGAACAGGGGGAACAATCGTTTTTTCATAACGGACACCTCGTTTCTTGAGCGGTGCGGCGCACGGCCGCTGTATTTTCTCTTGTTACTTGATTAGACGAGATGCCGTGCAATTTGGTTCCCTCTGTTCTGTATATCAATCAAACAATTTTTAATACCTCATTCTATTGAAATTGCGGTCGATTTTGCGTCTTTCTCTTGCAACTCTGTCGTTCTTCACCTATAATAAACAAATAAATATTCAGCAAACCAGGCGAAAGCCTGCGACGCAAAGCTAAGAAGCCGCTTTCGCAATGACTGCGAAGCCAGCTTCACAGGGCCTGTAAAATGGCAGCCAGCTGCCTCGTTTGAGATGCACAGATGCATTACCGATGTAGCAGTGCATCTTTTTCCTTTTACAGAGAAAAGCCGGACGCATTCCGGCTTATGGAGGGGCATATGAACAGAATTACAACCAGACTGAAACGGTACGGCTGTCTGCTGCTGTGCCTCTGCCTGCTTATGCCGCTGCTGCAGGGCACAGCCGCCGCTGTGCAGGATTCCTCTGTCGTGCGAGTTGCATGGTATCCGGATTTCGCCTACAACATCACCTGCGAAAACGGCGAACGCAGCGGCTATGGCTACGAATATCAGCAGTCCGTCGCCGCATATACCGGCTGGACCTATCATTACATCGAAGCAAACTGGTCGGATTCACTGAACATGCTGCAAAAGGGCGAAATCGACCTGATGGCCGGCGTATCCTACGCCGAGGGCCGTACCCAGACCATGCTGTTTTCCGATCTGCCGATGGGCGAGGAAAATATTACCTGTATGCAAACCTTGCCGCTGACGACATTTCCGTATCCGATTTGACCACCCTGAACGGCAAGCGCATCGGCATGCTGTCCGAAAGTATCGCGACCACGCAGTTCTGCGAATGGGAGACGCGCCACGGTCTGCACACCGAGCATGTGACCATCACCAGCGACGAGGACGCAGCCGCCAAGATCGCCAGCCGCGAAATCGACGGTTTTATCTCGGTCGAGAGTCCCCAGTGGCAGAAATACGGCCTGTCCGCGATCACCTCGTTCGGCAGCTCGGATGTTTACTTCGTGATCAGCAAAAGCCGTCCCGACCTCAAGGAAGCGCTAGATAATGCCATGCGCCGTATTGCACACGACAGGCCGTTCTATCAGGATGATCTGTATCAGCGCTATCTGTCTGCCCAGTCGGTCGAGCTCCTCTCGACCGAGGAGCAGGACTGGCTCCGGCAGCATGGCGCCATCCGCATCGGTTTTCTGAATCATGACACCGGCATCAGCACCTTTGATATCCAAACCGGTGATGTTACCGGTGTTCTCACGGATTATGTCGTATATGCGACGAATTGTCTGGGGGATAACGCCTTGCATTTCGACCTGCATGGCTTTGACACGCAGCTTGAGCAGCTGCAGGCACTGCAGAACGGTGAGATCGACCTGATTTTTCACACCAGCCAGAACCCGCGTGCTGCCGAAGAGAACGGTCTTGCTCTGTCGAACACCGTCTTGAGCTTCAGTCAGGCGGCGCTTACCACGAAGAACTATTTTAATGAGCTTGAGCCAAACACCGCTGCCATCTCCGAGAACGATTTTTCGCTCAAGCAGTACCTTTCCTATAATTATCCCAAGTGGACGATCCTCGAATACCCTTCGGCGAATGACGCGATCAAAGCCATGCGTACCGGCAGTGCGGACTGCTATGTAACGCGTGCCGGTCAGCTGCCGCGCTATATGAAGGACAAAACGCTGTACCGCGTGTTCCTCACACAGCCGAGCAAGACCTCGTTCGCCGTACGGCAGGGCGATACGGCTTTGCTGTCCATCCTGAACAAGACGCTCAAAACCATGCCTTCTTCCCTGCTGACCGGTGCACTTGCCATGTACGACAGTGCGCCCGAAAAGGTCACCGTTGCGTACTTTGTCAAGGACAATCTGACCACTGCCTCTGCTGTGTTCATCCTGCTTTCTCTGCTGCTGTTCGGTCTGTTCCGCAAGGCCCGGCAGTCCGCCAAACAGGCGCAGGAGCTGAACCTCAGGCTGCAGCAGAGCCAGGCAGAGCTGCAGGAGGCGCTCACGCAGGCCAAGGCTGCCAACGCCGCCAAAACAACGTTCCTGAACAACATGTCGCACGATATCCGCACACCCATCAACGGCATCATCGGCATGCTGACTATCATCCGAAAAAATAAGGACGACCACGCGCGCGTGCGCGACTGTCTGCATAAAGTCGAGCTGTCCTCTCAGCTGCTGCTGTCTCTGGTGAACGATGTGCTGGATATGGCTCAGCTGGAAAACGGCACCGTCATTCTGCGGCGCGAATCCATGAATCTGGATGAAGTCTGCGGCAGCATTACCAATTCCGTGCTGTTTCAGGCGGAAGCCGCCGGTCTTACCATCACCGGTGAGCATGACGATTTTTCCGGCATTTACGTCCGCAGCAGTGCGCTGCATCTGAAAAAAATCCTGATGAATCTGTTCACCAACTGCGTAAAATACAACAAGCCCGGCGGTTCCATCCACATGCAGATGCACATGCTCGAACGGACGGACGAGAAGATCACCTGCCAGTTCATCATCGAGGACACCGGTCTGGGCATGTCCGAGGATTTCATCAAAAACCACCTGTTCAAGCCGTTTGAGCAGGCGGACGAGTCCTCCCGCTCAAGCTATATGGGCACCGGACTCGGCATGTCTATCGTGCAGCAGCTCGTCGAGCAAATGGGCGGCACCATTTTGGTGGAGAGCAAACTCGGCGAAGGCAGCCGGTTTACCGTCGTACTGCCGTTTGAACTCGACCGTGACGCGACCGCAGCAGCAGCTTCGCCGCAGACACCGTCAGATATTTCCGGCGCGCGGCTGCTCGTTGCCGAGGATAATGAGCTCAACATGGAGATTGCAATCTTCCTGCTGCACGACAGCGGCGTGCAGACCGTGCCGGTGCAGAACGGCAGGCAGGCGCTTGCAGCCTTTCGGGACTCCGAGCCGGGCAGCTTTGATGCCATTCTCATGGACGTGATGATGCCCGAGATGGACGGTCTGGAGGCTGCAAAAGCTATCCGGGCACTCGACCGGCCGGACGCGAAAGCCATTCCGATTATCGCCATGACAGCCAACGTCTTCAAGGAGGACCGCGAGAAGTGTCTCGCCGCAGGCATGAACGCGCATCTGTCTAAGCCGCTTGACGCCGAGACGATGAAACAAACCATCTCTGAGCAGCTGAAAAAGCTGAATTAAATACAAAAAGCGGGAGAAACCAAGGTTTCTTCCGCTTTTACTCTGCAAATCTTACTCTATTTCCTCATCGTGCTCCATGGCTCCGACAAGCGGCGCTACCATCTGCTTCTTGCGGCTGACGACGCCGGGCAGGACGACCGAATGCTCGCCGCAGTCGGTCTTGAAGGCTGCACGAACCAGCTGCTGCGCGCCCTTGCCGACGTAGAGCAGCTCTGTCTTTTCCTCGATAATGTTGGTCAGCATAGCGAACAGCATGGACAGACCGCTCGATGCCAGGCAGCTTTCCATGTACTCGAGCATTTTATCACGGATGCCGGACAGCTCGTTCTCACTGACACTCGTCACCTGCGAAATCGCAATCTTCTGATTATGCACCTGAAAATACTTGAAATCCATGTGGAACAGCTCATCCATCGAGCGATCGAGCAGACGCGAGCTGGAACGGAACATTTCTGTTGCATACTGCTTGATGTCCAGACCGGCGATTTTCGCCAGCTCTTCTGCAGCCATGCGGTCAAGCGGCGTACACGTCGGCGAGCGGAACATCAGCGTGTCCGACAGGATTGCCGAGCACAGCAGACCCGCGATTTTCGGCTCGATCTCCACGTTGTGCTCATGGTACATCTGCGTGATGATGGTCGCGGTGCAGCCGAGCGGCTGATTGCGGAAGTAGATCGGTCCGCTGGTTTCCACCGAGTCAATGCGGTGGTGGTCGATGATCTCAACAATATTGGTCGAACGAATGCCTTCGGCGGCCTGATCGCGTTCGTTGTGGTCAACCAGAATGACCGACGGACGCTCCAGATCCAGCAGGTTGCGCTGTGAGAACATACCGACATATCGTCCCTGTTCATCCATCAACGGGTAATAGCGGATACGCTTCTTGGAAACCGTGCGCTTTACATCCTCAACCGTTTCCTCCGGCTCGAAGGTGATAAGTCTCTTTTTCCGCATCACATGCCGCACCGGAACCGCCTGACCGATAACCTTGACACAGGTGTAGGTATCATACGGGGTGGCGATGATGGAAACGCCGTTTTCCGAGGCCAGCTTTCGGATGGTGCGCGAAACCTTGGAGCCGAGGCCGATGACTATGCAGCCGGCGCTCATCTCAATGGCGCACAGCTGGCTTTCGTAACGGTTGCCGAGAATGACCATATCGTTTTTGCCGATGTAGTCCTCGAGCACGTCCGGATTAGCCGCCGCAACGACCACACTGCCCTGCTCAAACCGCTGGTCAATGTCGCCAACCTCGAGCGTGCCGTCAAGCACATCGACCAGATTGCGATAGCTGGTCTTGGCCTCCGCCAGCGCATTGGCGTCCTGATCCTCGATGTAGAAGCGCGCGATGTCGCCCAGCGTCAGCAGACCCTTCAGATGGCGATCCTCATCGACAACGGCCAGCGTCTGAATGTCATTTTCGTTCATGTAATCCCATGCGCGACGCAGTGACAACTCCTCGCTGATGCCCGGCACCTCACGGTACTGCACATCGCTCAGGCGCGGCTCAAACGACTTGATGTAGCGCGGCGGCTCCACGCCAAAGCGTTCGAGCACAAATTTGGTCTCCGCATTAACGTGACCCGCGCGGCAGGCTATGTATTCTCCGCCGGTCAGTCTGCGCTTGAGGTGCGCGTAGCAGATTGCAGAGCAAATGGAATCCGTATCCGGATTGCGATGTCCGATAACAAAAACTGGGTTCATGCACTGATGCTCCTTTATGTGATAAGGGATGGCTTCCCTTCGGAATCCGTTTGATGGAATGAAACCTTGTGGTTTGATTGTATCATTTAACCGGGGAAATCGCAAGGTATGGAAGAGGAATCCGACTCAAAACCATCTGCGGCCGCACTGCGTAGGCGATGAAGCTGACAGCACGGATTCCGCCGCTGCACCGAAAATCCTGCCGAAGTCCGCTTCTCCGTCTGCTCACCTATCTTTTGAAAAAACGAAAATCGCAGCAGTCACCGCCGCAGCCCAACGTTTTTGTGCGCGAAAAGCCAAGCTTGCGCAGTCCGCCATAGGTCACGTCATCCACGTCGCAAAACAGCGGACACAGCTCCGGACAGCCGTTGTCCCGGCACGCCGTGTGCCAGAGACACTTGGTGATCGACGCGGAAAAGTGCGTTTTATCGTGTGCCTGTGTACTCTCCCACAAGTCGGAGGTGCGCATGACTTCGAGAAAACAATAGCTGTAAATCCGATAAAATCCCGGCACAAGCTCCATTTTCGCCGTGAAAGCGTGCTTTTCTGCCGCCACCCAGTCCATCATGTACGTCCGCATGTGCGTAAAGGTTTCCTCCGCAGGCAGCTCTGCCTGCAGCACCTTGTACAGCGCAATGCGCGGCAGAATGGTCTGCACCAGTGTTTTCATCTGGTTTTTGGACCTATTTGCTGCGGTTTTGATTAACCTATCCAGCATTTTTTCCTGTCGTGAAAACAGCGAGCCGCCCCTGCTTCCGCCGAAGGTCTGTATCAGAAATACCTTAATTTGCTTTTGCTGTTTGCTTTGCATAATTCCTTCATCTCTTTGCTTTTATGGGATTCCAGTGTCAATCCATAGTTAGTTCACCCTAACTATGCCACACTGACTTCCAATATACCATCCTGATACACAAAATTCCCTGCCGATAATCGACATAGTATTGCTTTTTCGGCATAGCCTGATCGAGCTTCACTTCCCATATCATTCCGTCAGATACTATGGCGCACATCAAAAACGGCTCTTTCCCGAAGGCAAGAACCGTTTCCCTTTGTCTTACATACCCAGAAACTGTACATACTCTGCGGCGGACATCAGCGGCGCATCCAGTTGTGTACGGGGCTCTGCTGTGACCTCGCCCTGTGCCGCAAACTCATATCCGGCCTGCTCGGTCAGCAGCGGACTTTTGAGCGGGATCAGACGGTCTGCAAAATTCTTAAGCAGCGCCGTCATGTTCCACGAGTACACTGGCGAGTCCAAGCAGACCACATCCGCAGACTGATATGCGCGAAGCAGCTTCTCCATGTCATCGTGCTGCACGCACTGTCCGATGCTGTAATCGCCAAGATGGTACAGCTCGGTTTCCGCTCCGGCACGAGCCGCGCCCGCCAGAAAGACCCCGAGCATGCGTCCAGCGGCACTCTTTTCGCCCGCTGGACTGCCGTTGAATGCCGTAAATTTCATTGTTTTCTTTCCTCTTTCGTTTGCTGAAACCTATTGCAGCAAGCAAACGAGAGGGAAACAAGGAACGCTCCGTAGCGTCCAAAAAGCTCGCCGGTTTATCCCCTTCCCAAAATCGCATCCAGGTCCTGCTGCGGATTGGTGGTCGGGTGCAGATCGTAGGTCTCCACCAGTGTTTTGACCACGGTTTCCGACAGAAACGCCGGCAGCGTCGGTCCAAGGTAAATATTCTTCACGCCGAGCGCAAGCAGCGTCAGCAGGATGCACACCGCCTTCTGCTCGTACCACGAGAGCACGAGCGTGAGCGGCAGGTCGTTGACCGTGCAGCCGAACGCATCCGCCAGTGCAAGCGCAACCTTGATGGCGCTGTACGCATCATTGCACTGGCCCATATCCAGAATGCGCGGCAGGCCGCCGATTTCGCCCAGATCGAGGTCATTGAAGCGGTATTTGCCGCACGCAAGCGTCAGAACCAGCGTATCCATCGGCGTGGATTTGACAAACTCGGTGTAGTAATTTCTGCCCGGATGCGCGCCGTCACAGCCGCCGACCAGAAAGATATGCCGCACCTTGCCGCTCTTGATGAGCGAGATGATCTCCTCCGCGTGAGCCAGCACCGCGCCGTGTGCAAAGCCCGTCATCAGCATATGCCCGCCGTTGATGCCGCTCATGCTGTGGTCGTGCTCGTACCCGCCGAGCGCGAGCGCCTGCTCGATGATGGGCGAAAAGTCCTTGCGGCCGCACGCATCCGCCTCGATATGGCGCAGACCCGCATAGCCCACCACCGAAGTCGTGTACACGCGGTCCTGATAGCTTGGGCGCTGCGGCATCAGACAGTTGGTGGTGAACAGCACCGGCGCGGGAATGTTCTCGAACTCCGTCTGCTGGCTCTGCCATGCCGTGCCGAAATTGCCCGCAAGGTGCGGATGTTTTTTCAGTCCCGGATAGCCGTGCGCGGGCAGCATTTCGCTGTGCGTGTAGATGTTGATGCCCTTTCCCGCCGTCTGCTCGAGCAGCTGCGCTAAGTCGCCCAGGTCGTGCCCGGAAACCACGATGAACGGGCCTTTTTTGATGTCGGTCGGCACTTTTGCGGGCTGCGGCGTGCCGAATGTGCCCGTATTGGCCTCATCGAGCAGCTCCATGCACCGGAAATTCACCTGCCCGAACTCGACGATCAGCGCCAGCCATTCCTCGACCGAATGCGGGCGATTGACCGCGCACAGGCCCTTGTAAAACCACGCGCTCACCTCGTCATCCGTGTAGCCAAGATTCATCGCGTGGTGTGCATAGGCGGCCATGCCTTTCATGCCGAACAGCAGCGTGGAACGCAGCGAAACCGTATCCGTGTCGCCCTTCCACAGCTCCACGACCGCACACGGTTTTCCGCCGAATTTCTCTCGTTCCGCGCGTACCCGCTCGGTGAATTCCGCAATCGCCTGATTGTCAAAATTGACATTGGTCAAGGTGATGAACAGGCCGTCCATCAGCAGCCGGTCGACGATTTGTGTGCGTTGACCGGCCGCAGCTGCCGCCTCGGCCAAGCGAATGAGTTCGTACACCAGCTCATCCTGCAGCGCTGCCGTATCCGGCTGCTTGCCGCAGACACCCACGCTCACGCAGCACTTGTTGCCTGCGGTCTGCTGGCACTGAAAGCAAAACATATCTGACATGAAAACACACTCCTTTTACGAGTAGTGTTGCCAAATTTGTCAGAAGGTATGCGTTGTTTTTTGTTTCTTCAGCTGCTTCTGCGCCTCCAGATACATGGGTTCGGTATCGCACCGATCGTTGGTATCCTGCTCAGCGAGATTGCACTCGACGGCAAGGCATCTACTCTGTCCACCGAAGCGTTTCGGTGGGATTGGTTTGGGTAATCTTCCAAAATCATTCGTGCACCAGGACAATCACATTCCTGCATCGTCTACTAAGATAAAAAGGCTGACCGGATTTCCGGCCGGCTTTTTTCTCCCCGTGCGCGATACTGTCCGCAAATTTTATCCATATTATTAAAACTGTGAAAAATGCCTTGCATATTCCACATAAAAAGTGCTATAATCATTGCGAAAAAATAAAAAAGGAGGCAAGTCCTATGGACAGTTGTGACAGACGAAATGTACATATGACGATGGATACAGACTATACTGCTGTTTCGAGTGTCCGTAAGCATCCTCTTTTGAAATAAGCGCCGAGCCTTGCTCCATCGTGATGAACAAGTCCACAACTGATGTTTGTGTCACTGTATCTGTTACGGTGGATTTTTTGTGCCCTTTTCCGGGCACAGAAGGAGGCTGATTATGAAAAAAGCAACATGGAAAAAAACATCTTTTGCCGAGAAAATCGTTGAGATCATCCGCACCTCCCCTTCGATCAATGAGATGCGGGAGCAGCTGCAGGATTATCACGACAACGATATCGCACAAAGCCTGCAATTCCTAAACCGCGCGGAACGCAATCTGCTGTACAGCGCACTTGATGCGGAATGGCTGGCGGAAATCATCTCCTATCTGGATGATCCGGCGGAATACATTGATGAAATCGGCATTGACAAGCTGGCCGAAATTCTGAACGAAATGGATGCGGACGACGCGGTCGATCTGTGGGAGAACATCGACGAGAGCGTAAAAGTAAAGCTGCGCCCGATGATCGATGACGAAACCAAGTCAGCCATCCTGCTTATCAATTCCTATGACGACAGCGAAGTCGGCAGCCTGATCACGACCAACTACATCTGCATCAAGCAGAACCTGACCATTCGGCAGGCCATGCACGAGCTGGTAAAGCAGGCCGGTGAAAATGACAACATTGGAACGATTTATGTAGTCGATGATAAAAACCGCTTCTGCGGTGCAATCGACCTGAAGGATCTCATCGTTGCCCGAGAGAACGTTCCGCTGGATTCCATCATCAGCTACGCGTATCCGTATCTGCTCGACCACGAGAAAATTTCAGAGAGCATCGAGAAGATCAAAGATTATGCCGAAGATTCCCTGCCGGTGCTGAATAAGGACAGAAGGATCATCGGTATCATCACCGCACAGGACGTTGTCGAGGCCGTGGATGACGAGCTCGGTGAGGATTATGCAAAGCTCGCCGGTCTGTCCGCCGAAGAGGATCTCAACGAAACCACCAGGGAAAGCATGAAAAAACGCCTGCCGTGGCTGATCATCCTGCTGTTCCTCGGCATGGGCGTTTCGACCGTTGTCGGTGCATTTGAAGGCGTTGTAGCCGTGCTGCCGGTCGTTATCTGCTTCCAGTCGCTGATTCTCGATATGGCCGGCAACGTCGGTACGCAGTCGCTGGCGGTTACGATTCGTGTGCTGATGGATGAAAAACTGAGTGCTAAGGACAAGCTGCACCTCACCTTCAAGGAAATGAAGGTCGGCACCTGCAACGGCGCGCTGCTCGGCATTATGGCACTTGTCTTTCTCGGTGCATACATAGCGCTGTTCAAGGGTTATGCCGTCGGACATGCGTTCCTGATCTCCGGCTGCGTCGGCATATCACTGCTTGTGGCGATCGTGATTTCCAGTCTGGTCGGTACACTCGTGCCGATCCTGTTCCATAAAGTCAAGGTGGACCCGGCGGTTGCGTCCGGTCCGCTGATTACGACGATCAACGATCTGGTTGCCGTTGTAACCTATTATGGTCTGGCATGGCTGCTGCTGATTCAGCTTTTGCATATTGTTTGAGCGAAAAAACACCCTCTATATCGGATGATATAGAGGGTGTTTGCTATCTGTTTTTGCTTTTAATCGTGCTTTCTGCGGATACCGAAGTACGCCAGTCCCATTGCGGACAGACCGCACAGAGCCGCCCACAGACCGCCGATATCGCCGGTTTTCGGAACGCTGGACGTCGGAGTCTTGCTGTCGGGAATGTTCACTGTCTTCGTTTTATCCGGCGTCTTGGTCTGTGTTTCCGGCTTGGTCGTCGGAACCTTGCCGTCCGGGATGTTCTCCGTCGGCTTCAGCGGATCAAGCGGTGTAGGCTGATCCGGAATGTCAACCGGAGGCTTCGGATCGGGATCGGGAGTCGGTTTCGGGTCCGGCTTGTGGTGACCGCCGCCGCCACCGCCGCCGCCGGATTTCTTGCTGTTGGTGATGGTGAAGCCATCTGCCATGCTGCCGGAAATCGAGGTATTAAAGCCGTCAACGGCCTCCTCTTCGACGGTATAGGTGTAAGCGCCGTCTAGATTTGCAAAGGTGTACGACCAGGTCTTGCCGTCCTTGTCGGTAGATCTTTCGCTCAGAAGCACCGTACCGATCGCGGTTCGCGTGCCATCCTTCGCAATGCGGATAAGGTTTACGGTAACAGCGGTCGGATACGTGCTTGCGCCGCTCCAAACCTTGTGTACGGTGAGGGAAACCGGATTTTCCAAGGTGTCCTCACCCGGGATGATCACTTCGCCGTTTGTGCCGACACCGCCGCCGCGCTCTGCGGTATTGCCCATAATCTTGAGCGGTGCGGTTTCAGCCAGTGCCTTGCTCTCTGCGGAAACAACAGCCTTGAGACCGTAGCCATTGGTCGCACCGGAAGCCGGCTTAACCGGGGCACCCGGGTTCGCTGCATCATAGCGGTCGCCTCCGAAAGCGCCGTAGTTTGGATCACCCGCGGCGATTGAGGTATCGCGGTACCAGGTTACCAGTCCGCCACCGTACATCTTGCCGCTGAAGCTGGTGGAATACGTCTTGTCCCACTTAAGCAGGAATGCCGCATCATCAGCAGATTTGCCTGCCGTATTGCCGAATACAGCTGCATCCGTGCCAAGACTTACCGTGCCCACCGGGCAGGACCAGATGCCGCCGCCCTGAATGGCTGCCGTGTTTGCGGTGATAAGCGCATTCTTAATCGTGATCGACCACGGTGCATGGCTGACGTAAACGCCGCCGCCCTGTCGACGCGCCGTATTGTTTACAATATTGCCGCCTTTGAGTACAACGCGGTTTCTGCCGGACCAGCTGTATACACCGCCGCCGCAGGATGCCGTATTGTCCGAAATCGTGCCGCCGGTCATGTGGAACAGGCCGCCGCCAACCGTGTCATCCTTGCTCAGAACAGCCGTTGCAACGCCGCCGCCCATACCGTTGGTCTTGTTGCCGGTAATCGTGCCGTTTGTCATTTCAAACGATGCGTTGTCCTCTACGAAGACACCGCCGCCGCCTGCATTCGGCTGCTGAATTGTATCGGACTTGACTGCCGTGCTGTTGCCGGAAATCGTACCGCCGGACATGGTGAACGTGCCTTTCTCACGCACGCATACACCGCCGCCGCGCTTTGCCGTGTTGTTTTCAATCGTGCCGCCGCTCATGGCAAGAGACGAAGTGCCGTTTACGAGTACGCCGCCTGCCGCGTTATACTCCGATGCGGTATTGCCCGAAATCGTGCCGTCGGTCATCGTCATGGTGCCGTCTGCGAGGGCAACCGCGCCGGAATACTGGTTCTTGAACATACATCCGGTGATTTTGCCGCCGTTCATGGCAAATGTACCGCCGTTCTTCACATAAACCGCGCCGCAGTATGCGGACGAAGCGGAAATGCTGCTGAGCTCGCCGTTCCCCATGGTGAAGGAGCCGCCGTCTACCGTAATCGCACCCATGTTCGAGCCACTCAGGCTCATACGGGTAATCGTGCCGCCGTTCAGCGTCATTGCGCCGTTTACCTCGGCAAACGAGCCGTTAGCGATGCGGAAGCAGGAGAAATTGAAGCTGCCGTCCAGAATCAGCGCCGCGCCTTGCTCCACGCGGAAAGCCGGACCGGTGAAACCGTTCTTGAACACAACCGAAAGGCCCTTGCCTTCATCGGTCAGCGTGATGGTCTTGCCGGACGGAATCGTAACCGTGCCGTCTACAATGAAGCTCTTGTTTGCGGTAATGGTGGTGTTTCCCTCTGCTGCCGCGTCAACGGCCTGCTGCAGCGTGGTTTCTTCGTCTTCGCGGATATTTTTGCCATCGACAGTGACCGCAAACTTTACAGCAACACCGGCAGGAATCGTCAGCGGATTCGAGTCAATCGCAACATCTGCCGAGCATGCTTCAATATAGAAGTAGGTGATATTGGTATCGTTGTTAAATGCCTTACTGCCGATGGTCTGCAGCTGGCTTTTGCCCTTGCCCTGTTCGCCAATCTGCACGGAAGTCAGCTTGGTGCAGGTGCTGAATGCACCGGCCGAGATGGTCTGTACGCTGTCGGCAAGCTCCAGCTTTTCGATACCGGTTTTCGTGAAGGCTGCCGTACCGATGGAAACAACCCCTTCAGGGATGATCAGCGTGCCGGAAAGATTCGGACAGTTGTAGAATGCGTAGTTTCCAATATTTTTCAGCGTACCTGGGAACGTAACACTGCTGATGGCAGTGCCGCGAAATGCATAGGTACCCAGAAAAGTCAGCGCATTCGGCAGAACCAAATCGCCCTCAATCTTGACATCCTTAAACGCATTATTTCCAATCGAAGTAATCGAATTCGGCAGCTGTAATTCTCCGGTCAGACCCTTACAATTGCTGAACGCACTCTTGCCGATGACCGTGATATGAGACCAGTCAACGCCGGTAATTCCGGTGTTCAAAAATGCACCTTCCGGAATTTCGGTAATGCGTTCCGGCAGAACAACCTTACCAGTAATATCCGTCATGTTAGCGAATGCGCGGACACCCAGAGACTCGAGCGAATCAAAGGTATGCTCACCCAGCTCCAGCGAGAAGGACTCCATATTATTGAAGGCTTCCTGTTTAATGCTCGTCAGTGCGGAGAAATTCAGGCCTTCCAGCGTAGTCAGCGAAGAACAGTTCATAAATGCCTGAATACCGACAGAAGTAACCTTGGACAGATCAGCGACCGAAGTCAGCGCCGCGCATCCCGTGAACATATAGTCACTGACTGCAGTAATATTATCCATGCCTGCAACCGTCGTCAGCGACTTCTGACCGCGGAAGGCATACTCGCCGATTTCCAGCGGCAGACCGCCCAGATCAGCGGTTTCCAACGCAAGACTGCGGTGATTTGCCCAGTCAAACGCATGATCCTGAATGCCGACAACCTTGTATTCCTTATCGTCATAGGTTACAGTTTCCGGAATAACCAGCTTGGTCACGCTGTCTGCACAGCCGGTAACAACGGCATCGCCCGAGGAAACATCATACCGGATGCTGTCCTGCGTAAACGCGGTGACTGCATACGCCGCAACCAGCTTTTCTTCAGCAGGCTTCTCCTCTGCCGGAATCTCAGCCGCAGGCGCTTTCTCAGCCGGTACGGACGGTGCCGCCTCGGCCGGTGCTTCAGATGTACTCGGCGGTGCAGACTCGCCCGGTGCAGACGGCTCGCTCGGTGCAGACGGCTCGGCGTTCTCGCCGGTGCCCTCTGTCGGAGCGGGGCTGCTCATGTCCGGTGTGTTTTCTGTACCGCTGTCCTCTGCTTTCGGAGCGGATGCTGCGTGATCGCCACTCTCGGAGTAACCGGTGTCGGTGCTGCCGTCTTCCGCTTCAGCCGCAAATGCTGCAAAAGTACCCGTACTGAACGTCAGATTAAGCGACAGCAGGATGGCCATCAGCCTTGTAAACTTTTTGCTCATACTACTCAGTCCTTTATCATGCAATCAGGAAATATATCCTCCTCGCCGGTGGTCCGTATCCGCGACAGACGAGGTGTTCTCTCTGTATGGTATAGCTTACCATACAGAGGGTACGAAAAAAGGATACATTTTGGCAGAAAGCCTTCAATACTATATTAGCAAAACGTAGAAATTATTGATATGCGATTGTACAATGTGCTGAAACGCGCGGTCAGGCGTGTAAAAACAATCAAAATCTGCACGAAATATCCAGTATCGATGCGTCTGACAGATATAATTTTTTCTGTTAAGCAATAAAATATATCCAATTTTACAACTTAAATCAGATATACTATAATATTATGCAAAAAACGAGGTGAGCACATGAAGCCCAAAATACAGACTGTGATACTGTTTTTTCTGACCGCGGTGTTTGCCGTCAGCGCATTCATGCTGGTGCGCCAGATGACGAGCTACCGTGCAGGTGATGAAGCCTACGCCGAGGCTTCCGAGATTGCCGCGATACCCGAAGTGCCGGAGACGGAAACCGTTCAGCAGCCAACCGAACAGCCGCCGCAGGAAACGCAGACCGAACCCACTCCGTCTGCCGACCCGTATGCACAGGCGCTGGAGCAGATGGATCTGCCTGCTCTGCAGCAGGTCAACAGTGATGTCATCGGCTGGATTGCCATTCCGGGCACCGAGATTTCCTATCCGCTGGTGCAGGGCACGGACAACGACTATTATCTGACACACACCTGGAACCAAAACAGCAGCGCAGTCGGCGCGATTTTCATGGACTGCCGCTGCTCTGCCGATTTCAGCGGCTTTAACACCATCGTGTACGGTCACCGGATGAACAACGGCTCGATGTTTGCCGCGCTGAAGCACTACCAAAAACAGGATTTCCTGCAGGCACATCCGCAGATATATGTGACCAATGCAAGCGGAACCCATGCGTACAGCATCTACGCGGCCTATGAGGCAGCGCTTGACGGAACCGCGTATTACAGTGCGTTTTCCGACGAAACGATCAAAAAAACCTTCATTGACGAAGGCGTTTCCCTGTCGGTGATCCGCACCGGCGCAGTACCGACCGTAAACGACCATATCCTCACGCTTTCCACCTGCACCGGCAACGGGCATGCAACCCGCTGGGTAGTGCAGGCGGTCATGGAATAAAAAAGCATCCCGCTTGCTGTGCTTCAGCAAGTGGGATGTTGTTATATACTCTTATTCTTCCTCGTCCGCCAGCTTTGCCACGCGGACAAATTCATCCATTTCGCGTGTGCGCCATTTCTCCTTGTGGCTGAAAATCTGGCGGTAGAGCGAAATATAGCAGTCCTCGACCGACAAACGGATCAGCCTTCCCTCTTTTACGCTGTTCTCGACTGCGTACCACGGCAGAAAGGATACACCGCGATCAATCTCAAGCATGCGAATGAGCAGCGAGGTATCACCGCACTCGAGCGACGGCGTAAGGATGGTCCGCCGCGCGGCAAGACGGCGGTTGAGTACACGGCGATAATTATCCTGCTCGGTAAGGAAAAAAGGCTGCGTGAGCAGTTCCTCAATCGTCAGCTCTTTTCCGCCTAGCTCCTCGCGCAGCGAGGCAGACGCCACAAATACGATCTCCTCGCGCTGCTCCATCAGCTTGTTCCAGTTGTTGCTGTACAGCGGCTCATCGAGCACATAGATCATGTCCAGCTCGCCGCGTTCCATATGCTCGATCAAATCTTCCGGCTCACCGACCGTGATGCGGATAGACACTTTCGGGTTGAATTTGCGGTACAGATGCAGCACCGTCGGCAGCTTGAGACATGCAAGCGACTCAATCGTGCCGATATGCAGCGAACCGTGCAGCTCTGCCGTGGATGTGACCGACATGCGTGCCTGATTGACCTGATTCATCACGTCGCACGCATGGCTGAGAAAACGCTCGCCCGTGTCGGTCAGCGCGATACGCTTGCCCATGCGGTCGAACAGACGCGTGTCCAGTTCCTCCTCCAGCTGGCGTATCTGCACCGTTACCGCCGACTGTGAGTAGCCGAGGCTCTCTGCTGCGCGTGAAAAACTCTTAAACTGTGCTACCCGAATAAAGGTTGCAAGCTGCCGAAGCTCCATGAATTTCCCTCTCTCCCCTATATTATCAATATTTTGAATCGAAATGATAAAATATATGAATTTGACTTAACCCATTAAACAGAATATACTAAATCTACAAAGAGGTCAAGAAAGAAATTGGAGGTTTACCACAGATTTTTTATTTATCCTTTTTACACAAAAACCGCGTCTTATTTTACAGCATTTCGCCTAAAATAAGCGGTTCTTTTTGTGTCCGGAGGCAAAAAATCTCGGCAGACTTCCACGGCAGCAGACCAAAGAGGGGCAAACAAACGGTCTGCGCCGCAAAGGGTAACATCGCATAACCGAACAGGTGCACTTTCCGCAAAGTGCCGCAGTTCAAATTGTGTGGTGCTGCCCGCCAAAAAGGAGGAAAAAGAAATGAAAGAAAAGAAAAAATTCAAACTCGGATTACTGCCTAAGCTCATCATCGCCATCATTGTCGGCATCCTGTTCGGCCAGTTCCTGCCGGAAGGCTTCTGCCGCTTTGTGGTAACGCTCTCGTCGTTCTTCAGTCAGTTCCTGTCGTTCATCATCCCGCTGATGATCCTCGCGTATGTTACCATGGGCATTGCTAACCTCAAGAGCGGCGCGGGCAAGCTGCTGCTCATCACGGTTGCCATCGCCTACTGCTCGACCCTGATCGCAGGCTCGGCTTCGTTCTTTGTAGCCGACACCCTGTTCCCGCACTTCATGAGTGCGGACGCGCTCGACAAGATCGCCGCAACCGCAGGCAACTCGCTGGAGCCGTACTTCAGCCTGGAAATTCCGGCGCTGATGAACACGCTGTCCGCTGTTGTTACGGCGTTTGTGCTCGGTCTGTGCATGTCCAGCCTGCGCGGCAAGACCATCGGCGACACGCTGTATAACGGCGTTTCCGACTTCTCCGGCATCATTGACTGTGTACTGCACAAGGTCATCATTCCGCTGCTGCCGCTTTACATCTGCGGCACGTTCACCGATATGACCAAGTCCGGCAAGACCTTTGCCATCCTCGGTATTCTGTGGAAGGTATTCATCGTTGTTATCATCATGCACCTGATCTGCATCTGCATCCAGTTTGTCATTGCAGGTCTGGTCAGCCACAAGAACCCGCTCACGCTCATCCGCAACCAGATTCCGGGTTACGCAACCGCATTGGGCACCCAGTCCTCTGCGGCTACCATTCCGGTCAACCTGCAGTGCGCTGAGGCAGACGGCGTTTCCTCGGAAATCCGCAACTTTACGGTTCCGCTGTGCGCGAACATCCACATGGCAGGCTCGATGATCACCATTACCGCCTGTGCGACTGCCGTCTGCCTGATGAACCAGCTGCCGATCTCCATCGGCACCGTTATCCCGTTCATCATGACCCTCGGCATTGCCATGGTCGCTTCTCCCGGTGCGCCGGGCGGCTCCATTATGACCGCCCTGCCCTTCCTGTACATGATCTTCGGCACCGAGGCCGGCGACCCGAGCGGCCCGATCTGCGCCATCATGGTTGCACTGTACATCACGCAGGACTCGTTCGGCACCGCATGCAATGTTTCCGGCGACAACGCGATCGGCGTGATCGTGGAGACCATCTACCGCAGGTTTATCTGCAAATCCTCCGCTCAGTAAGGAGAATCCCCTATGTCCTTTATCAGTGTTTTGGATGTGCTGGGACCGAATATGATCGGTCCCTCCAGTTCCCATACCGCCGGTGCCGCCGTTATCGCGTATCTGGCGCACAAGATGATCGCGCCGCCGCTTAAAAAGGTGGATTTCACCCTATACGGCTCGTTCGCCAAGACCTATCACGGCCACGGCACTGACCGCGCCCTGCTCGGCGGCATCATGGGCTTTTCGACCGATGACACCCGCATCCGCAATTCGTTTTCGATTGCGACCGAGCGCGGTCTGTCCTACTCATTCACGCCGTGTGAGACCGAGACCGATGTCCATCCGAACACCGTGGACATCCGCATGAAGAATGCCGCCGGTCAGGTAATGACCATCCGCGGTGAGTCGCTCGGCGGCGGCAAGTGCCGCATCGCGCGCATTAACGGCGTTGAGGTTGACTTTACCGGTGAATACAGCACGGTCATCGTCGTTCAGCAGGACAAGCCGGGCGTCGTGGCGCACATCACCAAGGTGCTCAGCGACAAGGGTGTAAACATTGCATTCATGCGCCTGTTCCGCGAGTCCAAGGGCAACACCGCCTACACCATCGTCGAGTCGGACGGCCATTTCCCCGAGGGCATTGAAGAACCGCTTAAAAACAATCCCAACGTCCACGATGTCATGATCATCGAACCGTAAGGAGGAGAGCAGATTATGGATTTCAAAAACGCATCCGAGCTGCTTGCACTCTGCACGCAGCAGCAGCTCCCCATCTCCGAGATCATGCGCCGCCGCGAGTGCCAGCTGGGCGAAACCACGCGTGATGAGGTCACGCACCGTATGAAGAAGGCACTCGAAATCATGCGCTCATCCGCGCTGACACCGCTCAAAACGCCGGTCAAGTCCATGGGCGGCCTGATTGGCGGCGAGGCAAAAAAACTGGCGCAGCACGCGGCCAAAGGCCATTCCATCTGCGGGGATGTGCTGCACAAAGCAGCGCAGTACGCGATGGCAGTGCTTGAGGTAAATGCTTCTATGGGCCTTATCGTTGCCGCTCCGACCGCAGGCAGCGCCGGTGTTCTGCCGGGCATGCTGTTTGCCCTGCAGAACGGTTACAACATCTCGGACGAACGGCTGATCGACGCCCTGTTCAACGCCGGTGCGATCGGCTACCTTGCCATGCGCAACGCAACCGTTGCAGGCGCGGTCGGCGGCTGTCAGGCTGAGGTCGGCATCGCATCCGCAATGGCGGCCAGCGCGGCTGTCGAGCTGATGGGCGGCAAGCCTGAGCAGTGTCTTGACGCGGCCTCCACCGTGCTGATGAACATGCTCGGTCTGGTCTGCGACCCGGTCGGCGGACTGGTCGAGTATCCGTGCCAGAACCGCAACGCGGCAGGCGTAGCCAACGCGCTCGTTGCCGCTGAGCTCTCGCTGGCCGGTATCCATCAGTTTATCCCGTTCGACGAGATGCTGGACACCATGTACGCGGTCGGCCGCCGCATCCCCATCGAGCTGCGCGAGACCGCCCTCGGCGGCTGCGCTGCCACACCGTCTGCATGTGCAAAATGCGGACTGTGCTCTTAAATCAGATCATATCGATACTCTTTTTCGCAGGACATTCCCACCCCTCGGGAATGTCCTTTTCGCTTTTTGTTTGCAGAATAAGCTCTTATAAGGAAAGCAGAACCGCCCAAATCAAACTATCCCTCCCGGACAGTAATCGGGAGGGATAGTTGTATCATCTGATTGTTACTGATACTCCGCATTGAGGAACATGGGCTTGATGGCGACAACCTCATCGTATTCCTCCTGCGAGACTGTGACATCCGCGTTCAGCGCCTTCAGGTCAGCCTTCACAATGTCGAGCGCCTGCGCGGCAGTCACTGCGCGGCCATCCATGACGGCACGCTGCATGCGGCGCAGCACAACCGGATGTGCATAGCGGGCCGGCAGCGGGAAATTCAGATAATCCGCAAGATAAGCCTGCATTTTCTCCTGTGCCTGCGCATCATTCTGCATGATGGAGGTACGGTTGTTGCGTGCTGTCGGCAGGACGCTGAAGCCTGCAAACGTGAAAATCGCGGCAAGGCCGAACAGCGTAAAATAAATCGAAAACGAGCCGTGACGCACGAAGGAAACGATACCGTAAGCCAGCGCCGCAAATCCCAGCAGTGTGATCGCCATAGCGGCCCAGCGGTAGCTGCCGTTCGTACACTGAAAGTTCCGGCGGCGTTTTGCGGCTGCGCTCAGTCGTTCGGTCAGCTCAGGACGGCGCTCCAGATAGTCGATTGCGTTATCGAGTGCCTGCACGGTTTTCGCCGCCTGTGCGCTCATCGGCGGACGATTGCGCTCCTCTTCCTCCCGGCGGATCTTCTCCTCGGCAATGCGCCGCTCGGCCGCCGCGCTGACACACGGAATAGACGGGTGCTCAGCTCGGATAACGCTCAGAAACTCATCGACCTGCTGCTCATACTTGAAATTGCACACCTTCTGTCCGCCGTCGAACTCCACGACCAAATAGGACAGCGTGGCGAAAATGCCCTTGCCGGAAAAGCCGCCCTTGCTCATCGCAACGCGCTTGTACACACGCGTTACCATGGAAAGCGGAACATAATACCGCCGGTCAACAAAAAAGCTGTTCAAATAGAGGGCATGCCTGCCGATGCCGCACGGACCGATTTTCCGACAGGTTTTTCTATCCTCAACAAGCGCCGCGTCATCAATGCGCCCCGCGCTGAGCGGATAAGGTTTCAACATTTTCCGTCACCCCGCAATTATCGTTATGGATGGCCGCAGCCGACCGCACAAAGGAACGGCCGGCTGCAGCAATGCTATTATATTCAAGCAGATTTCTTTGCGCTGCGCTTCTTGGTCGCACGAATGAACAGTGCGAGCAGCAGTGCCGCGAATACAATACCGATCGGGTACGCCACTGCGGTATTGTAAATTACCGTGCCGTCCGCTGTCTTGCTGTTCAGCAGGCTGCCGAGGCACTCCGGCGCGAGGATGAAATAGGTGCAGGAAACTGCACTCATGAACGTAGCCGGAACAGCTGCCATCCAGAAGTTCTTCTTTTCGGTGAACAGGTACATAGCCGCTGCCCACAGAACGATCATAGCGAGCGTCTGGTTGGTCCAGCTGAAGTAACGCCAGATAACCGTGTAGTCGATCAGACCGGTCGCATTGCCGATGCCGAGGATAGCGCCGATACCCAGTACCGGGATACACAGCTTCAAGCGGTTTGCGTACGAACCCTGATCCATGTGGAACCAGTCGGACAGCGTCAGACGAGCGGAACGGAATGCGGTATCACCGGAAGTGATCGGGCAGACAACAACGCCGATCATGGCCAGAGCAATACCAACGCCGCCCATAGTCTTGGAGCATACATCGTAGATCGCTGCGGACTGACCGCCTGCCAGCGCTTCCGCCAGACCGGTGTTGAGACCGCCGGTGACCTCATACAGAGCACAGCCGGCTGCCGCCCAGATCAGTGCGATAATGCCCTCGGCTACCATTGCGCCGTAGAATACGAAGTGACCCTGCTTCTCGTTCTTCATGCAGCGAGCCATCAGCGGCGACTGCGTGGAATGGAAGCCGGAAATTGCACCGCATGCAACCGTGATGAACATGAAGCTCCATACCGGCGTACCGGACGGGTGCATATTGTACAGGTGAGACCAAATCTCCGGAATGGTGTAATTCGGGTTGGTGAAGATACCGATGATAACACCGACCGCCATGATGATCAGGCACATGCCGAACAGCGGGTATACCTTACCGATGATCTTATCGATCGAAATAAAGGTTGCAATAAAGTAGTAAACCAGGATGAGGATCAGCCAGAACAGCGTGGTCGAAAGCACACCGGACACACCGTTGCTCTTGCACAGCGTAACGATCAGACCGGCCGGACCGACTGCAAATACCGTGCCGACCATGATCAGCAGTATGACCGAGAACACACGCATGATATTCTGCATGGTGTGACCGAGGTACTTGCCGGTAACCTCTGCGATGGACGCGCCGTCATTTCGCTCACTGATCATGCCGGAGAAGTAATCGTGTACGCCGCCGGCAAAAATGGTGCCGAATGTGATCCACAGGAATACGACCGGGCCCCAGAGCGCGCCCTGCAGTGCGCCGAAGATCGGGCCAAGGCCGGCGATGTTCAGCAGCTGTACCAGAAACAGCTTCCACTGCGGCATGACAACGTAGTCAACGCCATCGTTAATGCGAACTGCCGGCGTTTCCCGGTCATCCGGGCCAAAGGTTTTGTCTACAATTTTACCATAAGTAAGATAGCCGGTGATCAATAATAATAAGCATACGATAAAGCTGATCATATTATCTCCTCCTCTATACCGGCTGCGAAAGCATGACTTTCGCATAAAAATCACCGAAAAGCCTACTTTTTGAATTCCTCTTTTCTCTTTCGGCAATCCCTATTATGAACCTATGATATAAAAACCACAAGGGGCAATATGTTATAATTTTAACAAGAGAAATTCGTTGAAATTTGTTTCCTTTAGAGAAAACTATCAGCGCAATAAAATCCCCCGGCCAATGGCCGGGGGATTCGTTCGCCCTTACAGGAAAGTATTTACTTTTCAAGCTCGGTCCAGTCACGAGCGTCGCGGATAGTGGTCCACTTCTCGTACTTATCGTCCTTGCTCTTATCCGAGTATGCGTGGCTGTTGGTAGCCTCCTGCACAGCGAGATAGTACCATGCGGAAGCATCGGAATTATCCGGCCACTTGATCATGCTGTCGAGCAGATCGCTGCTGTTCTCGGGCAGACGGTTGAGTACGCGGTTGACAAGCGTCATCGCCTCTGCGCGGGTGATATACTGGTTCGGACGGAACGTATCATCCGGATAGCCATTGATCCAGCCCTTGTTTGCGGCGATACCGATCTCATTCTTTGCCCAGTGAGATGCAATATCCGTGAACTTCGAGGACGTATCCGTGTTCTTATCGTCGAAGCGAGCGGCGATTGCGGCAAATTCCGCACGGGTGATCGGCGCATTCGGCGCGAACGTGCCATCGTTATGACCCTTCACAATGCCCATCGAGGACAGCGTGGAGACAGCATGGTTAAACCACTGACCACGCGTCACATCGGACAGGCTGTTGGACTGGGTGGAATTTGCGGTGCGGACTTCCTCGGTCAGCAGACGGAAGAAGATGGTTGCCACTTCTGCGCGGGTGATGTTGCCATTCGGCTCAACGTTGCCGTTCGGGTAGCCGACGATGTAAGCATAATGGTCATCGCCGTTCAGACCGGTCGGTACATCATCCGGAATGGTCACGGTGGGCTTGTGGCCGCCGCCACCGCCGCCGCCGGAGGATTTTTTCGTAAAGGTCCATACGCCATGCAGCGTAATGTCTGCGGTCAGCTGCTGCTCACCGGTCAGAACCTTGCCGTCCTTGTCCTTCCAGCCTACAAAGGTGAAAGTGCCATTTACGCCGTCCTTCGAGCCGGACACACTGGCCGGAACCTCGGCAACGGTGTATTTGCTGCCATTGACCAGCGTCTGCTTTGCCGGAGCGGTATAGCCTTCCGGCAGGTCGCCGGTAACATCATACGTCAGCGTGTACATCAGCGGATGCGCTGCCTTGAGCGTAATAATGTACGGATCCTTTTCCACCGGGGTGTATTCGTCAGCCGTTTCTGCCGTCCAGCGGTCGATCTGCTCATAGCCGCCCTGACCCTTATTAGCCGCAGCATTCCATTTACACCAGCCGTCATGATACCAACCGGTAATCTCCGCCTTGTCGGAGGACAGAATGCGGTCGCCGCTCATCTTCTTCGCGTTCGGGAGCGTAAAGGTCGCGCCGTTGAACAGCAAGTCATCACCTGCGGTCTTTGCGGTGTTGTTGTACACTGCGCTGTTCGCCGCGATGTTGATGTTTGCAGCATTATAGGCGTAAATCGCACCGCCCATATTAACTACTGCATTATTATCGTGCATCACAGCACCGGACTGAAGATCCACATTGATAACCGCCGAGCCAGACTTATAGGTAAAGATGCCTGCACCGCCGGCAGCAGTATTGCCGCTGACAGAGCTGTTTTCCGCTGTAACGCTAAGGGTGTTAGATATTGCATAAGCATAGATGCCACCGCCATAGCCGGTTGCCTTATTGGCGTCGATTGCCGTACCGTTCAGCAGGCGAATGTCCGTGTTGCAGACAGCAGTACACATAGCATAGATACCTGCGCCGCTCTGTGCCTTGTTTTCAGAAACCGAAACTCTGTCAAGTTCAATCGTTCCTGCGCTGTAAGCTACGATTGCGCCGCCCTGGATTGCGCCGTCGTTATTCAACAGCTTGGAATTACGGAGAGTCAGATTAGAGGTTGTGCCGACATACATACCGCCGCCGATACCGTTTTCAGGGTCGAGAACCGTATTGCCGGAGATTGTGGAATCGGTGATAAGGTGGTTGTGCTCGCCGGAACAGCCTTCTTCTGCTTCGTTCGGCGTATCGCCAAAATAGATACCTGCACCGAATTTTGCGGTATTATTCTCAAAAAAGGACTTGGCAGCGTTCAGCACAGAATGTCTCAGAATCATACCGCCGCCGCAGTCCGGAGCGGTGTTCCTCTCAACATGGCAGCCGTCCATGGTCAGAGAACCGTATCTAACCAGAATACCGCCGCCGTCACTGCTGCTTCCCGTAACGCTGTTTTCGGACACGGTAACAATCCGCATGGATACATCTGCGTGCGACGCATAGATACCGCCGCCGCCGACTTCGCCATTGCCGTTGCCGCCGACTGCTTCATTACCCGTTATGGTCAAATCTTCGAGCTGAACAACTGCGCTGTCGATTGCGAAGCCGCCGCCATTCTGCGGATTCCTGCCGCCGGTAACCGTACCGTTTTTCACGGTAACCTGCGGTTTATCACCGGAAATGGTCACAACAGCCGCCTCTGTGTCACCCGACAGCGTAAATCCGCCGAGGTTGAGCGTCAGAGACTTGTTGATGGTGATATTTTCCGTAACATCACGGAGCAGAACGATGGTGTCGTCCTGCTGTGCATCAGCAATCGCGTCAGCAACAGTCGGATACTCGTTCTCGCCGATCTTTGCAGCGCTTTTCGGTGTTTCCGGTTTTGTCGGAGTTTCCGATTCTGTCGGAGTTTCCGATTCTGTCGGAGTCTCCGATTCTGCCGGAGTCTTCGATGCGGATGTGCTGTCTCCTGCAGTGGTGTTCTCATCTGCAGGTTTTACGTCCTTAGAAGACTGGCCTTCCGTCTTAGGCGCTTCGGAGCTTGTGTCCTTAGGAGACTGACCTTCCGTCTTAAGCGCTTCGGAGTTTGTGTCCCCAGAAGACTGACCTTCCGTCTGAGACACCGTGGGATTTGCGTTCGTTTCATTTTGGGTGGCAGACTGAACCTGCTCCTGCGCTGTCATTTCTTTCTGCTCCGCTGTATCCGCTGCTGCAAATGCGAACGGAGACATCGTCAGCATCATGGATGCCGCCAGAATGCTGGCTAAGAATCGATTATTTTTTCCTGTTTTCATCATGAAAACCCCTCCTTCAATAGTAAAAGACTACTATGAAGAAGCTGCATTAGGAAACCGGCTGCCATGCGGAATACCTTCCGTTTAGGCCCTTGGCTTTGCGAGACCGGCTTTCACCGGTGGTGCCCTTGTCTGTACAACTTACTCCTTACCGAGTAGCACAGATGGTTGGTTCTTTTTGAAATGGCTGTTGGCAACGCAGAATGGTTGTTCAGTCTCCAAATAAAATACCCCCTTTACAGCGCGCATAGCTCTGCAAGGGGGTAACAAAGTACCTTTGGCAACCGGCTGCCATGCGGAAAAAAACTCCGTTTAGGCCCATCTGGCTTTGCGACACCGGTTTTCACCGGCTGTGCCTTTGTCTGTACCTGTATCCCTTTACGGAAGTCATGCACAGAATTTTACGATCTTTTCTGTCGGCAGACACACCGGACTGCATACACAGTCCTTTGCCTGCGCAGGACAGAACTCCTCCGGATCCTCTTCTTCAGTATACCATAAATGCCCGCAAGCAACAAGCAAATACTGTAAAAAAAGCGAAGAAGGATTTCAATGATATGTACCCAGAATTCTGGACACATGAAAAATTGAATTAGGTGCACATGGATGCCTCTCTGAATTTTGTAGGAGGCATCCA
>OGYG01000682.1_pt1 | contig 30995 bp, 16 predicted proteins | sample 1576481 | NCBI WGS metagenome assembly OGYG01 (sample SAMEA3541497, study PRJEB24748) | human gut metagenome | biome: human gut; feature: human-associated habitat; material: faeces | place: China | collected 2012 | reverse complement strand
ACTCATCAAGAAGAACATCAAGGAGTGGGAGGAGTGTCTACCCATCTGCCATGGATTTTGTTCCTGTTTCAGAGGTTACACACCAGTTCATGAAATCCAGAGTTGCCTGAATGTCTTCTTCAGATGCATTCTTGTTTACGCACCAGTAGTTCTCTGTACCTGTTGCAAGTCCCTCGTTCTCATCATCTACACCAAAGTAAATCGGGATCATTGCCATTTCATCATCACCGTATGTTTTGGACAGTTCTGCATATTCCCATGTACCATTCTGATAGAATACTGCTTCGCCGTTTACAAATTCGTTTCTGGAGTCATCTGCTGTCTTTGCAGAAAGTTCAGCTCCGTCACAGGTAGAATCTGTGATGTACAGGTCAAACAGGTTCTTGTAGTTGTCAAGATATGTTCCTTTGATTGCCTCTGTATCATCGATTCCGTCTTCTTTGTATTCATAGTAGATCGGAAGGTTTGCAAGATGTGTTTTGAATCTCCAGTCAGAGGAGCCGTCCATACCTGCTGATGTGAAAGCACCTTTTACTCCGAGTTCGTCTTTTCTTGCCTGAATGTCATCAGCTACTTTCTTCAGATCATCATAGCTCTTGATGTCGTCCAGTGAATAGCCTGCTTTTTCAAGTAAAGTCTTGTTTGTAATAAGACCATAGGATTCGATTACGTATGCGATACCATCTACTGCATCTCCGTCTTTCAGTTCGTATGTATCAGATGTAAGACCTTTTGTGATTTCTGCATCTTTCAGATCATAGCAGTAATCTTTCCAGCTCTTAAGTCCAACCGGTCCGTTTACCTGGAACAGTGTCGGTGCATCGCTTTTAGCCATTTCAGACTGAAGTGTTGTCTCATACTGTCCTGATGCTGCAGTTACAACAGTTACTTCTGTTCCTGTTTCTTCTGTGTAAGCTTTTGCCAGGTTCTGCCATGCTTCATCTGCTTCCGGTTTGAAGTTCAGATAATAAACCTTTCCGCCACCGTCTGCCATAACCGGTACTGACGGAATCATTGTTGCTGCCATTAAAGCTGCCATACCCATTGCTGTAACTTTTTTCATTTTCATAGTGATTGTCCTCTCCTTTTCTTGTAAGGTTTGTTCTTTCTTAAGCTGGTTTTATTATAGTTTTTGTTCATTTTTTATACCATGATAAAAAATCAAGATTTATGTTCATTTTTCAATTTTGATATATAAAATTTTTCAATCAAGTCACCATTCTCGGGTGTCGGTTGATGGAATTAGGATTTACTTTTCTCCAAGTCATCCATTTTCGGGGTGTCGGTTGATGGAATTAGGATTTACTTTTCTCCAGGTCATCCATTTTCGACAAAATTGGTTTGCTCTTATTCCAGATAGTTCCTACTGAGTCATCCGATTGCAAAATTTTGGTTGTTCTATTTACAACATATAAAAAATCAAGTCACTCTTCAGGCAATTTTCTGATGACCTTAGTACGAGTACCGTAACACTAAGTCACCATGCTCCATCGAAATGACTTGATTCTATTTATTTTCTACTATTCATTTTCTTTCTTACTGCCTTTACGTTTGCGGGAGATTACATCCAGAAGGCTTTCATCCTTCATATCTGAGAGGTCTTCGTCGGTGATCGTCGGCTGAGATACGGTATAAGCCCCTCTACCGGCTGGTGGGATGTCTTCCTCTGCCTCAGCGAAAGAATTCTCTGTTTCATCCGGTCTCACATCTTCCTCATTTGTCTGCACCGCCTCGAGTGATTCCTCCATCCGGGAAACTTCTTCTTCTTCAAAATGTCTTTCTTCTGATGCTGCGTTCTCTGCAGCATCTGCGAAGTCATGCATTTCCTCCGGTGCGTCTTTCTTCTTTCGGGAGCTCCACGGTGCATACTCCGGTTCCGGCTGCATGTCTTTCTCTTCCTGTACAAAATTCTCTGCATTCATGCCATCCGCATCACCGTCTGTTCCATCAGACAGGATTTTTCCATCTGCGTCTACTGCTTCTACATCCTGCTTCAGCTCTTTGAGGCCTTTTTTCAGAAGAACCAGATAGATCAGATCAATGATTCCGTTGCACAGGAAAATCCATCCTGCAAAAATCACTGTGTATTTCACCATCGTAAACGGATTGACCACAAGTGAAATACCAAGTGCAATAAAAATCAGGCTTCCAAACAGAAGTAACCTCCATGTGTCGACTCCACGTTTCTTAAGTTTGAAGCTTCCCTTGAGCGTCCAGATGCTGTCAACCAGAATAAATGTACCGAGTAAAATCGGGAGAAGTTTGACCACGATCTGTGGATTCATAAACAGGAAAATTCCGAGTACCATCAGGATACCACCTGAAAACAGATCGAAGATCGTTGAATTCAGTTTCTCGGCAACGTAAATCAGGATGTGATACATTCCTACCAGAATCAAAAGGATTCCGAACACAAATTTGCAGATGACGTTAATTGTATTGACCGGCATAAACACGAGACATACGCCAAGGGCAATGTAAACCAGAGAAGTTACAATCTGCCCTTTTAAAAAATTATTGATTTTTTCCCACATTGGTTTCCGCTCCTTTCATCCCAGTGGATATCTTAGGAACAGTATACCGTCTTTTTTACGATTCGTCCATAGGACATTCTGCGCCGAATGTCACTAATTCTGCCCATATAACACCGGCTCTTATCAGGTACAATAACGAAACGTTCTGTCTGTCAGTATCCTTGCAAAAATCAGCCCGAGCGGCAGTGCGGCAATGATCAGGATCGCCGCTGCAAACCACGATGCCGCAACAGAAAGAGACATCATACCCAGGTTATAAATTCCACGGTACAGATAAAGTCCCGGAACCATAATCACGATAGACGGAACCGTCAGGGAGATTCTCGGATATCCTGCTTTGTTTTTTATCAGCGATGCAAGAAGTCCGGCAGTCAATGCGCCGATAAAAGCAGTTACCGCCGGCGGCATTCCGGCCAGATCTACGAGTTCAAGTCGAAGCGTATTTGCGACTGCACCAATCAGTGCTGCAGTTGCCGCAAGACGGATCGGACTGTTAAACATGACAGAGAATCCAAACACACCACAGAAACTTGCTATAAGCCGCAACAAGATCCACATTTCCACCGGCATGGACATTTTAATAAAGTCAACCGGTTTCAAATGGAGAAGCAAAGCCATGATCCACGCTGCCATCGTTGCAACCTGAATGATGATCAGCGCATACATCAGACGTTCCATTCCAGAACGCATGTCAAGCTTTGCAAGGTCTATTCCACTGGTAATGAACGGAAAACCCGGAATGATAAAAAGCATCGCACAGATATACCCCGCCTCATGCTGAATGGAAATGCCCCACAGCATTTCTCCGATTTTCAGGAAACCGGCATATACCAGACATGCAAGCGATACGGATGATACAATAGAAAGAAAAAGTGTAAAATGATGCTTTGTCAGTTTGCAGCGGAGGAAATTACCAAAACCTGCGCCGACAAAGGCACAGAACATTTCCACCAAGCCGCCTCCAAGGAGAAATGTAAATCCGCAGCATGCAAGAGCGGCAGCAAATCCAAGGGCTATCGGGGAGTACAGCCCGTGGATTCTTTCGATATCATCGAGAAGAGAATGCAGTTCTTCTCCTGACATTTCTTTTCCGTCTATTTCAAATTCACGGATAAAATTTTCCAAACGATTCAGTTTGGAGGTGTTAACTCCGGTATTTGTCAGACACAATGACTGTGTAAAACCATCCTGACCATCAAAACATGTATATTCGATAGACATCAGGCCTATATCGGCCGTGCAGGTAATTCCCATAACCTCTGCAAGTGTATTCATAGAACTTCTGACACGCCACGCTCCCGTGCCGCAGGACAGAAGCATGATTCCGACACGCCCAATGATAGATGCCTTCTCCGTCAGGCTTGCCTGCGTGACAGGTATATCCTCACCGTTTTCGTCCGTATATTCATGCCACGCAATATCCATGTGATTTTTTCTGATCATCTGCTGCATGATTTCCACATCCCTGCTGATTTTTTAGCTTTTAAAATCATTTTGCCTGCGCCTTCATTTCTGCCAGAATTGCTTCACGGCATCCCAGTCCGATGCCATTTGCAAGCTCAATCGTTTTTTCCATTTCCCGCTCAAAATGACAGAACGGGAGAAAAATTCCGAGGGTGCTTGTATGCTTTTCAACTCCATTCTCATCTCGTTTGCCATAATACATCAGCGCACGCGGAAGTGCTTCCTGAAGCCGCATCAATGCTTCCCAGACAATGGCATATATTTTTTCTTCGTTGATCTCGAATTCTATCGATTCCGGGAAATTAAACATCAAAAGGATTCCTCTGTGTTCGGAAATCTTTCTTGTCTCGACCTCACTCTCATCGCTATAGAAATGATTCTCCCTGAAACCGTCCGCCATATACATCTGATAATCCGGAATTTCGTTTTGCTGTTCAAATAATTCGCGGAACATTTTGTATTTTTTCTCCCAGAAATGAAGTTCGGATTCATCAAGAAATTTCCCGTTTTCATCCGTCAGTAAGATCGGATTTTCCACACCTTTATCGTTGAAACGAATCGGGATCAAAAAAGAATTCCGAAGCAGATCAAAGACGCTGTTGTTGCATACTGCCATCATAAATGCTGATAAATCTTTGTTTTCGTATGCATTAAATAAGGCTGCTGCAAAAACAGTTCCCGGAATGTCGGTTCCGGCACCTTCGCTTTCTTCTGCTGAAGGAATTGCAGCAAAAAAAGTATTTTTCAGGCGGTCGCATGCGCGGGGATTTTTGAGGATCTCATCAAAGATCTGCTCCGCCTTTTCTTCTCTTGGAAATATTGTGCCCATAATAAAGCCTCCTTTTGAGGCTTATTATAGGAGGATAGGTGGGGAATGTAAAATTCATCTCTTCTATATTTAATATAATCAATTAAAATATAACGGTAAAACAGACCGGGACTTTGAATATCCCGGTCTGTGTGAAATATAAATATTATTTAACTTTTACTTTGATCGTGCAGGATTTCTTTCCTGATTTCACAGTGATCTTTACAGTTCCTTTTTTCTTCGCTGTAATGACACCTTTTTTATTTACAGTTGCCACTTTTTTGTTGGAAGATGTATAAGCAACCTTTTCCTGTGAGGTAAGTGGGCTGATCACCGGTTTCAGCGTGAACTTTTCACCCTTCTTCATACTTACCTTTGATTTCAGTCCGCTGATCTTTGTTGTTTTTACCTTTGGGGACTGAACTTTTACTTTCAATGTTGCTTTCTTACCACTTGCAAGTGTTACAGTGATCTTGGCTGTTCCATTCTTCTTACCGGCTTTGATCACACCATTTTTGTTAACTGTCACGATCTTCTTATTGCTGGATTTCCATGATTTGATAGAATCACCGTTTGCCATTGTAACTTTGATTTTCTTTGTAGTCTGTTTTTTCTGAAGTTTGATGGATTTCGCATTCAGTTTGATCGTTGCTGCAAGTTTGGTTCCATAGTCTCTTGTAGTTGTCTTGCCGCATACGGCGCATGTTCCCTGCTGTTTCTCCGGTGCGAATACGGTTGCTTTTGCAGTTGTATTCCATACAAAGTTATGAGAATGAGCCTCTACCTGAACAACTGCTGTCGGCGCTACAAAATATGTGTACGGTGTTTTGGTAACTGTAATCTGATAACTTCCTGCCTGATCCGCACTCAGCGTTACATTACCATCTTTATCGGTTATTGCTTCTGTTGTTTTGTTTGTGTCCAGATTCTTCATTTCAACAGTACATCCTGCCGCTGCTTCATCTGTTCCCCACATATCTGTATCCCTGAAATTAATTGTAAATGCCTGCTCAGTTACTACTTTTTCCGGTACATTCTGGAAATAAAGATATTTATCACTGTATTTTGCAGTATCTGCCAATAAGAATACACCTAATTCATCACCATTTTTCAGTACTTCCTCATTTGTAGTACCGCCAAATCTATTGTTTACCAGCATACCAACTGCGGCACCCTGAATTTTGAAGATTCTGTTGATCCATCCATTGCCGCCAATTTCCAAATAAGCTTCCGGATTCTCAGCAAACTGCTCTCCATACATCTCTGCATGAAGTTTGTATAACGCATCTGTGATCGTTACCTGATTTCTTACTGTCTCTGGTTTCTCATAGCCATATTTTTCAGCATCCTTTGATGTCACTTCAACCGTTCTGAGTTCACCATTCGGATCGGATGCCAGATGTGTACGTACTGTAATCGTTGCAGTATTTACATTCTGTGCATCTTTTGCTGCTTTTACAGCTTCATTCAGTTTGAGAAGTACTGCACTGGCTGTTTCCTCCGTCTGTGCATTTGCATCTTCTGCCTCTTTAATTGCTGCCTCAAGCGCTGCCTTTGTTCCTTCTTTATACTGTCCCGGTTCTGTGCCTTCAACAATATTTTCTGCCAGTTCTTTTGCTTCTTTAATTCTGTCAGGTAATGCTGCAAGCGCCTCTTTTGTTCCCTTTACTGTAACTGTTACAGAAACCGACTGTTTGTATACCTGCTTTAAAAATTCGTTTTCCGGATGCTTTTCGGCAAATTTACCATATCTCTCACTGCTGAGCACAGAAGAAATCGTAATCTGAGTATCATCTTCTCTTCTGGTTACGAGCAGATTTTCATGCGTAATTACCGCATTGTTAGATGATTTGAATTTGTTATATCCGGCACCTTCCATGATCCATGGATCAGTAAACTGACTATCCGGAATGATACCTTCACCAGTTTTATTCTCACCATTATAAATCCATTTTGGCTGTCCGTTTTCATCAAGAATCATTTCCTGAAATGGATGAAGGTTCTCTTTGACAGAATCTTTATCTGCATTCTGTCCGTCATTGATTCCTGCAAAGTAATTCTCCTTTGCTGCCTGCATCATCTTTAATTCAGCCTGTTTCTCCGCATCAGTGATTGCTTTAATTGTAACAGCAATCTGTTTTGATGCGCTTACTCCACCACGGGTAAATGTAACGGTCAGATGTCCTGTCACATCGTTGTCACCGGTAAAGCGGTCCAGATATGCTGCGTATCCATTAATCTGAATAGCATCTGTATCGGAGGTTACCGTAATTTCCTTGTTTTCAAATACAGGCTTTCCATTTTCATCTTTAATTCTGGTATATCTCGGAAGCTGAAGATCAGATTTACAGTTTGAAAGATCTACCACTTCTTTTGTATTAAAGTCAGTTATGCGGTCTGCTGTGTAATACTTGTTCAGGATTTTCTGAAGTTCTTCTTCTGTAGCTCCAGTCTCACCGGTTCCCTTTACTGTAACTGTAAAAGTTTTTGTATATGTAGCAAAATCTTTTACAGATTCTACATTAGAATTTAACAGAGTATCATTTGCCGTAAAAGTTGCCGTCAATGTTACTTCTGTATCTACTGCCGGTGCATGAATCTCGCCTGTTACCGGATAGATGATTGCATTTATAGCCGGATCTTTCAGACTGATCACATCTGGTTCAGAGGAAGACCATGCAATTTCAGACCATGCAGTTCTGGCATTACCAGTTATGCACTGCGGAAGTGTCAGTGCTGATTTTACATCACCAATGTCTGTATTCTCTCCCTTGATCGTATCCCATGTAAGAGCATCTTTTTCAGCAGACATTTTTGCATTGTAATGATCACAATCCCATCCAATTGTTGCCCTGCTCTCTCCGCTCTTTACAAAAGCTCCGTTCAGCTCAAATATATACACAAGAGAAACATTTGTACTGTTAATTCCACTCAATGATGAATTTGGAGTATCTGCCTTGTTGTAATTGATTGTTCCACCTGTTGCAATTACATCTGGGGTATCTGTTGAAGCAACGTATACATTTACATCTGAAGCGCCTGCAATATCATATTTCGCAATTTTAGTCTTTACAAAATCACAAATATTTTTGCAGGATGCAAATTTCGGACGAAGTGTATACTCTTTGTCAAACTGTTTTTTTACAGCTTCTACTGTTGCCTGATCAGCTTCTGAAACATTTGCAGCTTCCATAAGAACCGGAACAGTAATGTTTTCTTCATCACCTGATGGTTTGTAGGATCCTGTTGCTTTTTTGTATCCGTCTGCCTCAACGGTATAATCATAGGTTGTATTTTTATCTAAGGTATAGACGCCGTCATTCGGAGTTATAGTTTCCGTACCACCGTAGCCGTAATCGTCTTCTTCCTCATATGTCACGGAAATTTTTGCGTTTGCAATGTCTGCGCCCTTAAAATCAACCGGTTTGAATGTAACATTATACTTGCTGATGTCTTTTTCCATCTGAATGTCGATGGTTTTGTTCGCATCCGGTGTAATGGAGCCGTTCACCGTCTTGTAGTTCGTAGCTTCAATGGTGTAATTATAGGTTACTCCATTGACAAGCTTATAACTGCCGTCGTCTTCAGCTTTTATAGTATTTAAATAGTCGCCAGCTTTTTTTACCGTTACTGTAGAACCTGTAATTGTATTTCCGGTTGACTTGTCAGTAACATTAAAGCTGATATTTCTTATAATTTTTTTCTGAAGCTGTACAGTTCTTACTGTATTTTCTTCTGTTGGGTTGAAAGTAAAATAACTGTCTTTATAGTCAATATATCCGTCTCTTGTAACAGTCAGCGTATACCCTGCGCCCTTTTCCATCTTATATGAGCCATCTGTTTCCGGAGAAACTGCTGTCCAGTTTTTCTCCAATTTGATGGTCGTTTTTCCATCTGTTGTAAGATCGGAATTATCGTCTGCATCCACTACCTTGACAGTCATGGTGTAGTTCGGCTCTGCAGATTCAAGTGTTATCTTAAATTCCTGTGTCGCCAGTGCAGCAGTGGAAGCTTCGTTCACATTATTTATGATATCTGTGCTCGTGTCTGCTGAAAAAAGTCTTAACGTTGCCGTAAAACTCTTTTCTGTTGCAGGGCGTTTACTAATACCTATACTTGCATTTGTTGCTGGCTTTTTACTTCCAATCTTCAGCCAATTGCTGGCTTCTTCATCAAAATACCATCCTGTTTTGTATGAGCTGCTGCTGCCCTCATACTTCAATCTAAGGCTCGAAAGACCACCTCCACTTGGAGTTTTTAATCCTACAAAATAAGATAAACCGTCACTGCTTTTTACAACACTATTTCCGCCTGTTGTAATAATCTTATTTTTTTCAATGTAGTTTGTCTTTAGATATGCTTCCGCTGCTGCTTTTGCTTCAGCATCACTGTCTGCATCTGACCCTGCATCACTGAATGCTGCAATGTCGTCACTGTCAGTTACATTCTCATCCCCTTCTACAGAGAATTCCTCTGTATCATCCTGAGATGCCCCCAAAATTGTCAGATTTTCCGCATCAGCTGACTCTTCGTTCTGGACAGAAAGCTCCGCATCAGCTTCCCCATCTGTATCTGCCTGCACTTCTATCGCATCCTGTCTGCCATCAGAAAATTCGATATCTGCTGCAAATGCATTTGATGGAATCATGGTCACTGTCATCATTGCCGCCATAGCAACTGCTGACATACGTTTCATTAATTCTTTTTTCTTCACTTTGCTCCTCCTTTAGTAAGCTATTTTTGGCAACAAAAAACAGAGTCTCATGGTATAGATGAGTCTCTGTCCTTTATAACGCGTTGGTTTGCCGACTTAAAATATACTCCGCATTTTACACCTTACACAGCAAAAGCAGTTCCGGATTCTCACCGGATTCCCTTAAACTGACCATTTCTGATCTGACCACGTCTGGTTGTCCTGTTGTCCGACTATTATAACATTCTTATTCAATTGCGTCAATGTATCTGAATCATGAATACACTCTGTTGTTTCTTGCAAAAAATGACTTTATCGCAAAACAGGCCGGAGCTGTTCGCCCCGACCTGCTTAAATTAAAGATTTTTTATAATATTATTTTACTGTTACTTTGACTGTGTAGGATTTCTTTCCGGATTTTACGGTAATCTTCGCAGTTCCTTTCTTCTTCGCTGTGATGACACCTTTTTTACTTACAGTTGCCACTTTTTTGTTGGAAGATTTATAAGTAACTTTTTCCTGAGAGGTAAGCGGGCTGATCACTGGTTTCAGTGTCAGTTTCTCTCCCTTTTTCAGGGTTTCTTTTGATTTCAGTCCTTTGATCTTGGTTGTTTTTACCTTAGGTGTCTGAACCTTAACCTTTAACGTTGCTTTCTTTCCGCTTGCAAGTGTAACAGTAATCTTTGCAGTTCCGTTCTTCTTGCCGGCTTTGATCACACCGTTTTTGTTGACTGTCACGATCTTCTTATTGCTGGATTTCCATGATTTCACGGAATCTCCGTTTGCCATCGTAACTTTGATTTTCTTTGTTGTCTGTTTCTTCTGAAGTTTGATGGATTTCGCATTCAGCTTGATGGTTGCTGTAAGCTTGCTTCCAACCTCTCTTGTAGTTGTCTTACCACAGATAAAACATGTTCCCTGCTGTTTCTCCGGTGCGAACACAGTTGCTTTGGAGATTGTTTTCCAGTCACTGATGCGGCATACATGGTCGGCATTGATATTATTCAGATCCGGCACGCCATCTTTTGTGTAATCATCTACGTAATACCATGTCACAGTACAATCACTGTTCAAAATCTGCTGATCAATTGCATTTACATCATCAGATGTTCCGTTTACTGCATACATCCAGCCAGATCCCGGACCATTGTCAAATTCTTTCAGTCCATTGATCTCCGTCACATAATTTCCGTTTCTTATAGTAAACGGAATATCATTGTTCAGGAACATCATTTCTGTCACATATTTTGCGGTACTACCTTCCGGAATGCTGCACTTGACCTGATTCAGCCAGAAGCTTCTCCATGTATGTGCATCTTTTCCATGTTTTTCATCACCTACGATAGAAAAGTTTACCTGTACCATTTTCTGATCTTTGGAGTCTTCTCTTTTGACGATCACAGAATAAGGTTTTGTCACTTTTCCATTTCTGGAAGTTACTTCAACAACAACTTCTGTATCACCATCATTTAATGGAATTACGTCACTTAAATAATCTTCCTGGGCTGTTACAGACTTTCCATTTACTTTTACTGTTGCATCTTCATCTAATGCTTCTGCTGACAAACGGATCTTTTTACATTCTTTTGTCATGTGAAGCACATATCCGTCACCATTTTCTTCTGCCTCAATACCGCCCGGCATTGCAGCTACCGTTTTCAGTGTGGTATTGTCTTCCGGATCTGCTGTTCCTGACAGATTAAAGTAATAAATCACCGGTTCTTTCTGGTCATCCTGTACGATTACACGCAATGTTTTCTGTACACTGACCGTCTTTGATGTTGCTCCAGATTTTACTCTCTGGTTTGATACATAAATATTACTGTTTTCTCCTGCTGTTGGTGTTACTTTAAATGCAGATATATCGCTTACCGGCACGTCATTGTATCTATAGACACCGGTTTTTAATTCGATCTCATTGCCATCAATCACGATATTTTTGAGATCTTCTGTCTTTCCTACGGATGTACCCCCTGATTTCGCTCTTAAAACGCCACTTACCTCAGAAGAAACTTCTCCCATAGAGCCATTATCTTTGCTTTGTGCAGTATAAATTTTTACATATTTGACAGAATCAAGCTGAACCGGATTTCCATCAGTATCAACTGCCCATGAAATATCCATTCCATCGCCATTTGTATTGTAGTTTGGATTTTCTTTATACGGATTCACTGCAGTATTGTCGTTGCCTGCCGCATTCGCATGTGTATCTCCGTAACCAAAATTCAGCGCTGCAGAATTGCTTACCCTTGTACCGCTGACTGTCATGGAAGCATCTGTATAAGATTCATTTTTACCTGTTCCCTTATTCGTTTCGCCATAATTCAGCGGATCCGGATAATATGCCTGTGAATGGTAGGTGTTCGCTTTTACTGTACCGGATGCACCTGTGGAATCTGTCCACAGAACATCCACCGCTGACTTAAATGTCGTATCAGTATTGGTATAAGTCATGCTTATATTATGCTGTGTGGTACGTTCATAGTAATCACTTCCCGCCAGCTCATACCATGTATTTCCATCCTGAGAAACCATCACTGCTGCCGGTTCCATTCCTGAAGAATAGCTCTCCCCGGTCTCTGATTTCTGAACATTGCCATATACGATAAAATCAATACCATATGGATTCTGGTCACTATTCTGTATCGGTTCTTCAAATTCATATACAATACTTCCGCCGAAGCTTCCGAGTGTGACCATTCTTCCACTGTTCGGACCTGCAAGTGTCACTGACGGATCTTTATATATATCAACATTTACAAACTGTCCCGGTGCCGGAAGATAAGAACCGAGAAAATCTGCGGAATCTGCCGGTGCACGCATAAGATTGAGCACATATTTCTGTGCTTCCTGAACAGTTACTGTACTGTCCTCTCCACTCTTTGTATTTCTGATCCAGAACAAAGTAATGATTTTGCTTGCAGACTCGTCTACTGCAACGCTGATGATATCTCTGTTTTTGTACTCTTTCTCATCGCCGGAAACCTTCACCGTAACATCATCCGGTACATTTACTTTTAAAGGTACTTCACGAAGAGAGTGATTGAAGTTGATTCTTCCTGTCCAGTCTTTTGCTGTTGTCTCTTCTACCGCAAAAGGAAAAATTTCTTCACTTCCATCAATCTGTACGTTTCCTTCCGGTTTCTGTTTTCTGTGAACCAGAATCGGATATGTTTCGGAAGAAGAACCGTCCTTTTTGGTCACAACTATCTTAATTGTGTTATCACCAACTGTAAGCGGAACATTTGCAGACACTTTGTTGTTTGCAACGTCAATACTCTGCTCTTCTCCGTCTTTTTGGTATTTTATCTGTACTTTATCCGTTGTAGTTGTAAGCGCAGGTTTGAAAGTCACCTGATCTCGGTAATAGTTGACTTCGTATCTGTATTGTTCAGCCACACCACCCTGATCCACTGCCGGGCTGAGTGTTTCCTCTGTCGTATATTCTGTTCCTGAAAGTGTATTTACTTTCATTCCACTTCCAGCTGAAGCAGATGCTGACAACGTAAGACTTTTCAGTGAATGTGCTGCCTCACCATTTTTGTGTACAGTCAGTTTGTAAACTTTTGTCTTTGTTTCATCCCCCTGCACACTTCCTGTTGGAGCTGTGACTGTAATCTTGATCTCAGTATCCGCATTTGATTTAAGATAACAAGTTACACTCCCTGTTGCAGACAATGAAGTATCCACAATAGTTCCTTTATTTGCATTCGTAAGACTGGAATGTCTTGTTACCTTAACAGTCGCTTCCGGAACGAGCGTATTTCCTTTAATTGCAATGGAATCTATCGCACCGACAGTCATCTCATATTCGTATGTATCTTTATCAAAAGATGCCATCGGACTCTTAATGCTCGGAGCACCAGCAGTCGGTGATGATACATACAGATTTTCGAGTTTGGCATCATCTTCAGAAGATGCTGTAAGTGAAATTACCTGTTCCTGTTCTTCCCCGCTTTTAACTGTAATTTTCCCCGATTTGGTAATGTATCCTTCTTTTTCTGCTGTCCATGCATAAGTCTGTGTTGCAGTGGAAGCACCTGCATGAAGCGTATATTTACGTAATGCTCCATCTTCTTCAGTAGAAATATAGGATGCATCTACCGGAGTTTTATAATAATTATCAGTTACTGTAAGTGTGGCATCCGCCGGTGCGATCCGTATCGGAAGAACTACCGGCTCGAATGCCGGAACTGTAAGATCATAGCTCAGTGTCTTACTGACTGCAGGATCATTCTCATTAGCCAGAACTGCCTCCAGCTTATAGACGGCATCTTCCTTTCCTACATTCGGACGTACAACAGTAGTTGTCGTTCCTTTTGCATCCAGTGTAATGCAGTTTTCTGTTCCGCTCACATATGTCAGTTTCCATGACAGAGTGACCGCATTATCTCCTGATTTATAAACCTGTGCTGCTGTCGGAAGCTTTGCAAGTGCCGCCACTATCTGATCCTGACTGGTATTTGTGCCTTTGATCGTATCAAAACTGATCTGCTCTGCTTCAAAATCTACGGCTTCCTGTGCAGTTACTTCAAGCGGTTTTACTGCCAGATAAAGCAGATTGATTTTTGATGAAACCTTGTCCCCAATAGAAAATGTCACACCTGTAAATCCCGGTTTGGTATCTGCTACTGCATGCACCGGTGCGATATCCAATGACGCAGTATCCATGGTTGTTTCTTTTCCTGACGCACCAGATAAAGTTCCTGTATAATTAAACTGTACGTCATATTCTGATTTCGGCACGATTTTTTCTATTTCTGCCTGAATAAATGCCTTTGCATTTGTATACTGACCTTCACCTGTTCCATATGGAAATGCAAGTGCTGTACCTATTTTATAATTTTTGAATGCATCATAGAGTGCTGTCAGGGCTTCTTCCGGTGTCCTTGTTTCAGCATCCGCAAACTCTGTTATTTCTTCTGACTCACTATCTAAAAAAATATCGTCCGTTTCGCATTCTTCATTGATTCCGTCATCCAATCCGATTACGATATCTTCCTCGGATTCCTCCTCAATCGTGACAGAAGAATCATCCTCATCGTCAGTCACAGAGAAATCACTGTATGAATTCTCCTCACTCTGTGTACCTTCTTCTGTAAAAACCGTTATTTCTGCTGCCATCGGACTTACCGCTGATGTAAGAATCAATGTTCCGGTCATTATAAGTCCCAGGAAACGCTTCACAAGCTTCTTTTTCATCTACTACATTCCCCTTTGCTTCTTCATTTTTTTATTTTTACATTTTTCATACTGCTCCAGCTTCCATACAGCTTTCCCCCGGAAACTTTTTTGTAGCTTCGAAGGCGCACATAGTAACGTTTGTTTCTGGCAAGTTTCTTTACTGTGCAGCGTGTGGTTTTGTATTTTTTGATATTGACGGTCTTAACGTTTTTACGGAATTTTTTGTCTGTGGAATACATGATCTGGTAACCGGTCGCACGGGTATCTTTTTTCCATGAGACGGTCATCTGTCTTGACTTCGATGATTTCAGTGCCGGTGCACTCTGTCTGATCGGCGTAATCGATACCGGGATCTTAAGTACGGTTGTTTTCTTACCTTTTAACGATGCTGTAACCGTAATTTCTGTTTTTCCCGTTCCGCAGATCACTGCTCTTTTTTTCTTATCGATGGAAACGACCTTTTTGTTTGCCGATTTTACGCTGACAGAAGCACCCTTCTCTGCCTTGATGTTCAGATTGAGTGTTTTTTTTGCATAAGCAACATTTACCGTTTTTCGGCCGACAGATAAATTTACGTTTGATACCGTCGGTTCCTGCGGTGTGACCGGTTTCGGATCTACTCGATCTGGCACAACAGGATCCGGTTCCTCTCCGTTTTCTTTCAGTACGGTTACTTTATATGTCGGAAGGCTTGCATTCGTTTTTAATATGTACTTCGCCTCATTCAACTGAAATATCGGTTTGAAATCATAGAAGCCCGGTTTCTGCGGATTATAATCTGCGCACTGCCAGGTCACATTCCAGATGTTGATGGTATTAATGCCGGTGTCACTTATCGTATTTTTCTGTCCAATGAGTGATGTCGGAAACGTAATGTCTGAAGCCGGTGTCCCATAGCTTACTTTCGCCGAAGTATTGCTCTCGCCGACCACGAAGTCTACCGGCGAAATAATTCCGATATTCTGTGCAGCAAGGTTCAAAGTGCCATAATCTGTCAGATCACTTTTTTTCGATGTCAGATTTCCCAATACATTGATGCAGCTTACATATGCTGCTCTGATATCTGACCGGTTCATCAGTTCACTGGTCTTATGTATATAAGCCATTGTTTTGTACAGGTTATCCCTGTTCAGCTTCTCGCTGGCAGAAATCGACGGATCACCTTCTTTAAGATCCTGTCCCTGTCCGACCAGAGTAAACTGCCAGCGAATCACATCTCCGCTACTTACCTTCGTTGAGGCTGCGCCAACTTCCGGATAAACATTATTGACGCAATACATCCATCCGGATTGTGGGGTATAGTCAAATTCATTCAGATACTGTGCATTTTTTATATCTTCTACATTGACACTCAGATTTTTCGCTGTGATCATCTGCTGTACAAACGCAGGAATTGAAATTGCACCTCTGTTCGGATCTGATATTCCCTGAAGATAGTATCCGTATGTGCTGTTCATTGTCGTAAGCGCGGATCTGCTATTTGCTTCCAGCACTCGTTCTGTAACTGTTTTTACAGTATCTCCACTTTGAAGTGTCACTGCTGTCGGTTCTATGATATATCCCTGTCCCAGAGTTCCCTTCTCTACGGAAATGACGGCTTCATTTGTTGCTGCCGGTGTATGCTCCGGAAAAATCCAGAGCATACAGATTGCAGCAATTACCGCCAGAAAATAACTTTTCCATTTTTTCATGCGGTCTTTCCTCATTTTTTAACTGTCACTTTAAATTTCGCTTTTTTGTTTCCAACCTTGACTGTGATTGTTGCTTTGCCCGGTTTCAGTGCTTTGATGCGTCCTTTGGAATCAACTTTTGCAACTTTTTTGTTGGAGCTTGTAAAGGTAACTTTTTCTCTGCTTGAAATCGGTTTGCAGATTGGAACAAGTGTAAATTTCTTTCCTTTTTTCAGGGTAATGGATTTCTTTCCGCCCTTAAATCCTGTGATCTTTGTTGTTTTGACTGCGGACTTCTGAACTTTGATCTTGATCGTCTTTTTCAGTCCGCTCTTGAGTGTGATCGTGATCCTGGCTGTACCGGTTCGTTTCTGTGCGGAAATCTTACAGGTTCCGTTTGCCTTGCCGGAAACTTTCACAATTTTTGTATTGCTGGATTTCCATGATTTTACGGAATCACCCTTTGCCATGCCGGTCACTTTGAAGTTACGGATGGACTGTTTTACTTTTAACGGGACGGTATTTGCGGAAACTTTCATAGTTGCTTTGAGTTTATTTCCGACTTCACGTGTATCTGTCGTTTTGCAGACGGAGCAGGTTCTCTTCTGCACCTCTTTTGCAAATACGGTTGCCTCAGACGTTGTCGTCCAGTTGCTCCATGTATGTCCGAGTGCCGGAATCTCTTCTGTCTTTGTTCCATTGCATTCTGTACATGTATAAGTCTTTATACCTGTTTCTGTACAGGTCGGCTCTTTTGTAACGACACCTTCGTCCCAGTTATGGGAAACATGCGCGCTTCCTGCCACATCCCAGTATGCAGCATTATTTTCTTTGAATAATATATAGGCATCCAGTGCCTCAAGTACCTGTGTGGTAGCCATTCCATTTGTCGCATTTCCAAGAACATGGGCAAATCCGCCATCTTCACATTTGTATGCCATCATGCTGGTGATCATATTCATGTTGACTGTTCCGAATCCGGAATCAGATACGGTCGGGTCGATACCCAGTGCCGAAAGAGCAATCAGTACCTGTGCGGTTGACTCCGGAGTTCCGTATCCAAAATCGTCTTTCACTGCTCCTTTGAGCCATGTAACTGCTTTTTTTACTGCTGCTTCCACTTTTGCATCTGTTACCTGATAACGTGCCAGTGGCTGCAATGCCATCGCTGTAATATCGACACTTCCACCTCTGTTATCAAACAGGCCGAAAAATCCCTTCTCATTCTGGTAGGCCAGAAGTGCACTGATCATGGATTCTCTGCTCCATTTTGCATCTGCCGGAATCTGAATATTCGCAGCGTCCAGTGCCAGAAGTACCCAGATCAGTTCGTTGGAACCATCCAGCAAGTGTGTAGAGTTATACATCATTTCGGCAAGATTCACACCATCTACATCTGTGATATCTTTTCCCATTATCGTAAGTGCAAGGGATACTTTTGCAATATCGGTCGGTTTCTGATCTGTCCATGTCTTCACTGTTTTCACTACAGAATCATAATAACTTCTGTTCTGTGCATCGCTGAGTGTTTCCCCATGGCGAAGAAGTGTAAATACCGTCCACTCATCCTTCGTACATTCCAGAGTATCTTTTGCCTGTCCTTTTATCCATGTTGCCGCACTGTCTGCACCTGCTTTGGCAAGAGCGAGATTATCTGTATCTGCCTTGTCTCCCTTTGTTACGGTAATTGTCAGTTTGATCGGGACAGGATTATTAGTCTGATCCACCGGTGTTCCGGTAGCAACTACTGTTCCCTCGGAAATTCCTGTGATTTTGTACTCAGAGCAGAGGAAATAATTGTTTGTATCCGGGGCTCCATCTACCCTCTTCCAGGCACCGCTTTTTGTCTTTGTGATCGTTGCAACGCCTTTTTTGTCAAATGTCCAGTTGACGGACGGTTCTGTAACTTCATATCTCTGATCAGATAAAGTTCCTTTTACATCAAGTGCAAAATCTGTACTCTCCTGTGCTTTTACGCTGAAATCAGAAGTGTCTCCCGCTACTTTTATCTCTGTCAGCGGGTTCTTATATCTGTAAGTTACAGAAGATGTTCCGGTTACTGTATTTTCGTCACCAGTATTCGGATTCATATCCGTCAATGTTGCTGTATATTTAACTGTACCGGCCTGTTTTGGAACATACACCTTTGATCCGTTATCGTAGTATCCGATGGTCTCGTTATCGCTTGTAATCTCCCAGTTGTCTGCATAACTTGCATTCTCCGGTGTTACGATCACGGTTCCATGAACCGGATTAAATGCTACACGGCCGTCTGTTTCCTGTCCGTCACTATTTGCATTTCTTCCGTGAATTTCAATTTCTGATCCGTCTTCCAGCGCCGGTCTCACAGATTCAACTGCTACATAGGTGGAAGTAAGATTTACTGGTGCACTTACAGACGGATTGTTCCTTGAAGTAACTTTGATTGCAGAGGTACCCGGCTTTTTGAAGTAGAAAGAGCTGTATACGCTTTCATTATAAATCAGGTCAGTATCTTCTGCCTGATATGTAAAGCTGGAATATGCTGCATCCTTAAAGCCTGTCTCCCCTTCATACTGTGCTTTTACTTTGATGGATTTTGTCGCAGATCCTTCAATTATATAATTCTTGTTTGTTACATCCTGATCATCAATATATAACTGAATAGCTTCGATCTTTGATGTTTTGGAAATAACTGCTGCATAAGCAAGTGTCTGAACTGGATTTGCCTCCGCATCAACCAGAGTAGCCTTTACAGTTGCCTTTCCATCTTTGTAAACATAGAATTCTCCGCCTTCTTCCGCGATTGCCACGGCTTTATCCGGCTTCTGATTCTCTACTGACCAGTACACTGTACAACCATCCGGAACTGTATATCCCGGCAGGCTGAATGTACCTGCTATCTTATAGGCATTTACAGAATCCAGCGAAACCTGAAGTTTCGCATCCTCAAGAGTTACTGCCTCTGAATCATTGTAATTTGTAAATGCAATATCGCAGTATTCCCCTTCCGGAAGCTCCGGCCAGTCGCTTCCCGGAGTATATTCCTGATCTTCGCCGAAATAGGCAAATCCGGAGCTGCTCTGTCCCCAGCTGATTCCATTCTCACCACGATTTTTATTAAGAGCAGAGATAAAGTCTTTCGTCTTCATGATCTCTTCGCTTACTGCTCCGGAATTTATAAGTGTGCCTTCTGAATATGAAGGTACAACAGAGGAGGTGAGCCAATGTGTATTCTTGATCATACCGGTAAAACCTGATGCACATGTATTTACAATTCCACCTTTTGGACTTTCGCCGTATGCAAAGCAGTTGGAAATAACGGCTTCATCAGAAACACCGCCAGCTATACCACACGCATTTTTTCCGCTTATATTGGACCAACAGTTGATGACAGAACCTCTCACATATCTTCCAAGAGGTCCTACCGGATCACCATTATTATCTGCCATAGTTCCATTAAAACCAATATTCTGGATCACACCCGTTGCAGCAATTCCGGCAAACATTTTGGGTGCACCATCAAATGTGATGGTATGTCCCTGACCATCTAAAACACCGGCAAATGTTTCATATGGCATGTAGAAACTCTCATCTTCATAATTGCTGTTCAATGTAATATCCGCGTTAAGAACAAAATAAGAATCCTTTGTAGCATAACTCATTTTGGAGAAATCTGTCTGACTTGTAATATATGTAATCTTACTTGTATCTGCCGGCAATGCCACCGGTTCAGATGGAAGTGGTTTCTTAAGAGCCGCGATCGCATCTGTCAGTTTTTTTGTTGCTGCATTTATCTCAGACTGCGTTGCCGTTTCTTTTTCTTTCAGTTCATTCGCTTCAGTTAAAGCTGTTTCCACTGAATTCCATGTATTTTCTGTATATTCTTCCTTTTTCAGTACAGAAGCCTGCTGAATAGCCGTATTCAGGTCGTCCCAATTCACTTCAACAGAAAGTGTCCCTTCCTGTAAAACCGGAAGGCCATTATTTCTTCCATCTGTTGGAAGCACCCAGTAATAGCCCGTCGCTGCGATTTCTGTATTTAAGACAGCAACCTTTGTTTTAATCGCATCTGCTGTCACCTTTGTTTTACTGTCTTCCGATGTGTTGTCAGACTTACCCATTCCAACCGCCGACATCCCAGAAGTCCAAAGTGCATGGCTGATTTTATATGAATCAGTATTTGTTGCTGCAATACCGCCTCCAAAATTATCGGTATTTCCTGCAAAATAGCTGTTGCATACAGTTCCCTGCAGATTTCCTGCCATTCCTCCTATTGTATCCATATAAGCGCTTGCTGCCTTTGAATCAACTGTACAATAGCAGTTTCGGATCGTACCTGTAGCAGTGACGGTATTGACCATACCTCCCTGTGCATCGGAAAGAGTCAATGTCACACTTCCCTGAACTCCCAGATTCTGTACTGTTCCACTGACTGTTGCTGCCAGTGGTTTATCTGCCAGTGTGATCACATGGCCTTTTCCGTCCAGTGTTCCGGCAATCGTACTGATCTGCTGTCCTTCCGTAAGTATAATGTCACCGCCCAGTGCATAAACAGTTCCTTCTGCAATCTCCTCTGGAACATCTGCTGCAGTTTCAATCATGTACGGATTTGCTTCTGTTCCCACACCTGAAAGTGTCGCAATCTGTCCATCCTCTTCAGAAGCAAATGCGTCTATGTCCGTATCTGCCTCTTCTCCATCCGGGAAATCCGAATAATCTTCTACATTCTCATCCTCTGTTACATCGACAGTTTCAGATGCTCCGTCATCTGTCCCCTGCCCGTTATCCGTGATTTCTATATCCGCATCATTGTCAAAATCACTGATCTCGTCCTCTCCACTGTTTTCTACCTGAACATTATCGTCCAGTTCCGCCGCCGATACCGGCAGTGCGAGGCTGCTTCCGGATAATGCCAGTGCCAGTATCCAGCTTAAAGCCCGTTTTTTCATAATCAGTTTTTTTCTTTTCATATAATTCCTTTCTTTTTTCTTATTTATTATCACTTTCAATCAACCCGTACTTCCGTTTGATTCTTTCCAGTTTCTCCAGCAATGGTCTACTCATAAACCAGAGAAAAATTACGGTAGAGGTTGCGTGCACCAGGTCAACCGGTGCACCTGAAATGTAATAAGCAATCAGACTTTCTTTTGTTATATATCCATAAGACATCAGAATACTTGCAGGATTCATAATACCTCCATAAATCAGAAAGACACTCAGAAAACCATAAATACAGAGGTCCGGTTTTCTTGCTTTCAGGATTCCCTTCTGATAAAGGATTCCCGCCAGGAATCCGATCACGCCAAACGCAAACATCTGCCATGGTGTCCATGGACCATGTCCCATAAAAATATTCGAGATCATCATGATCATGCAGCCGACCAGAAAACCAGCTTCTCCTCCGAAGGAAACTCCGGTAAGGATCACGATTGCCGCAATCGGTTTGAAACTCGGCAGCATAAAGAAGGCTGCTCTTCCTGCCACTCCAATGGCTGCCAGTACGGAAATCACCATAATTTCTCTTGCTTTTGGTTTTCTTCCCTCAAACATCATAAAAAACGGAAGCATCGCTGCAACAACAACGATCAGGCTGCACACCATATATCTTCTTCCGTGAAAAATTCTCACTGAAAGATAGAGGATCAGCGGTACAATAATCACCATCAGCGCAAGTGCCGCCCATGTACGCCTGCTGACTTTTCCATCTCTTTTCATCTGGCGAATGATCAGCCCATCTGTCGGAAGTGTATATTCCTCCAAATCCTCTGTGCTCTCATCTGTATTTTTTTCTTCGGACTGTACCAGCATGGTGCCATCAAAAAATTCGTCTAGAAAACGGTCTAACTCAGCTTCTTTAAGCATGACACCACATCCTTTCCTGTAACTGCATCCGGAAAGAACTGCCTTGCCATCCGGTTGGCGGCTGTCGTGTAGAAATTATTGCCTGCAAAAAATGCCCTCGTCTCCTTACTTGTAATGACATTTCCCTCAAAAAACAGTCCAACCCGGTCTGCATACTCCGCCACAAACTCAACATCATGAGAAATCATAAAAACAGTCATTCCATGCTGCTGAAGCTTATTCAGTATTTTCCCTAATTCCTGTTTATATTCTGCGTCCATTCCCTTGGTCGGCTCATCCAGCAGAAGAATCCTCGGCCGAAGAAGCAGTACTTTTGCAAGGGCAAGTCTCTGCTGTTCCCCGCCACTTAAATCATAAGGATGTCTTTCCAGTAATTCCTCAAGCTTTGTCAGGCTGACGATTCCTTCAATTGCCTTTTCCTTTTTCATATCTATCGGATATTCCAGTGATTTTTTATTCTTTCTGCCTCCGATCACAGAATAAAGATCCTCAAGCACTGTTTTTTTAAGAAAAATACTCTGCGGATCCTGTGGAAGCACACCGAGGTATCCGTTATACAGCTCTTTGTCTCTAAAGGAACGAATATCTCTTCCATCCAGATAAATTCTTCCCCTGTATGGCTGACGCACCCGGCTTACAAGTGACAGCGTTGTACTTTTTCCCGTTCCATTACCACCTACCAGCGCATAAAATTCACCATTATCAACCTTTAATGAAAGATCCCTTATTACATCCGGACTGTCCTTCTCATAACGGAACCAGACATCTTTAAGCTCGATCGCACACGGACTGTTTTTTCCGGATTTCAGAGTCTTCTGTTTCTCATCTTCTTTTGACTCTGGCATTGAATCTCCGTGTTCCGGATTTTCTGCCTGTCCCGCGCCGCTTTTTTTCTTTGTTTCCAGATAATTACTTATCCAGATTCTTCCCTCACTGACTGTAAGCGGGCATGGGAGATCATTGTCAATTTCTCCATAAATCTGCACAGGCTCCGGCATAGACAGATAAATTCCCCTGTCCTCTGCTTTCAGCTTCTGTCCCACCTCACGCGGTGTCCCCTCAAGAAAAACACTTCCCTTATCCATAACAAACACCTTATCTGCATAGGGAATGATATCCTGAAGACGATGTTCTGTTATAATCACTGTCGTACCAATATCACGATTGATCTTTCGTACAGTCGCAAGAAAATCAGAAGCCGCGATCGGATCCAGTTGCGAGGTGGGTTCATCCAAAATCAAAAGTGACGGATGCATTGCCATGACAGATGCCAGATTCAAAAGCTGCTTCTGGCCCCCGGACAACTCCTCGACACTTTTATAAAACCACTGATGAATACCAAAATAGCTCGCCATCTCTGCTACTCGAAGCCGGATGTCCTCTGTATCATATCCAAGGCTTTCCAGCCCAAATGCAAGCTCATGCCAGACTTTATCGGTAACGATCTGATTATCCGGATTCTGCATCACATAACCGATCTCGCTGCTCTGCATCCGATGGTCTACCTTGTTGAGTGCTTTTCCTTTAAACAAAATACTTCCTGCCGACACTCCATGTGGTGCCAAAACTGATTTCATCTGCCTTAAAAGCGTACTTTTTCCGCAGCCACTTCTTCCACAGATTACATTCAGCGTTCCTTCCTGAATTTCCATAGATGCATGTACCAATGCCTCTTTTCTCTGCTCCGGATAGGAAAAGCTAAAATCCTTTACCTCGATTATATTCATTTTTTATAACCCTTCCCGTTCTGTTTCTTCGTAGATCTGCCGATAAGTCACTCCAATGTCCTGCCCGATGTTTTTGCGGCTTCGCTCCAGACTTTTTGCTTCTGCCATATCCAGGATCACAGGGATAAAACAAAAAATCCCAAATGCAAGATATGTAAGCAATGCAAATGCCGTACTACATTCAACCGGTGCATTTTTGCCCTGAATAGTAAAACCGGCCAGCAAAATACGCGGATCATACTGGGCAAAAACTGCTCCGCGTGCACATCCTGTCACGATCAGGGCAAACAATCCTGTCATGATCACGCCAAGGATTTTATCTCTTTTCGTAAATCTGTAGATTGAGAATGCAGTCCTTCCACGAAGTCCATATCCTCTGCTCTGCATGGAATCGGAGGTCTGTATCGCATTCTCAAGTGCCCATGTCACGAGAATAGACAATATATTCAAACCGTGACGTGCTCTTTGCAGAATATTTCCATTCGCAGTATCTCTTCCCATGGATTTCTGTCCATTTCTTATAATATGAAGCTGGTTAATAAAGCGTGGAACAAACCGCAGTGCCATGGAAAGAATCAGTGACAAGGCAGGGATGATTCTGCCAAAAAGATAAATAAACTTGTCACTGGTCATAATTTTGTTGTAGCAGGAAAACCACTGGATCACGACAAACATAACTGCACCCAGCACAATACCGTAAACCAGTGCCTCAAGAGTTACCCAGTTCCCACTGCTTTCAATATAATAAAGCATCGTAACACCGTAGTGATTAAACATGGGATTTAGAAACGCTACTATTAAAAGTCCGGGCAGTGTCATAAGAAAGCTGTGTTTTAATGTTTTTCTCCATCCAAGCAGAAGGACAGAATATGCCAGCGCACCTGCATAAGACACCCCGAGAAACACAGGGTGCTGGTTAAACATTGTAAAAACCAGCACCACTCCGAAGTAAAAAAAATTTAAAATCGGATGACACCCTGAAAATGCATCCACCTGAGCCTTATCCTGCATATCCATTTCCTACATCTGAACCAAGATTACAGGTATATTTCCACTCGATATTATCGCCGTCCTCTACTTTATATTCCGAGCATCCATAATTAGGAAACCAGCCATTGACACTGTACATCCAGCCGGAATTTTGTCCACAGTCAAATTCATAAAGCTGATTGATTCCTTCTATATAATAGCTTCCATACAACGGTGTATATCTGGAAGACATCTGTATTCCAGCCTGACCACATGCATCTTTAAGCACATCAAACACTGTGTCGCCCGGTGTAAATGAAATTTCAGACGGATAAAGAATCCATCCGTCAGACGGAACAAACTCTGCCTTTGAAGATTTCAGATCATCCCAGTTATCAAGAATTGAGGAGCATTCAATAGAAATCGTACAGATATGGCTTTCTTCTTCTGAAGAGCTTCCTGCATTATTCTCTGCGTTGCGGCCTCCCTCCTGTGCCTCAGAGCCTGCATTCGTTTCGCTGTTTTCTCCGTCGTAGCTTTCGTCACCACTCTGCATTTCGTCTGAAGCTGTCTGCTCTTCTTCATCGGTTCCTTCCGTAGAACCGCCGAGAAGCACGTAGACATCCCCGTCTGCTTTATTTACCTGAAATGAAATTTTGGAAACTTCGTTTTCTTCAGACTCTTCACTTTCTTTTGCATTTTCGATCTTCGCATCGTCCAGCTGATACAGTGTCTCATCTTCATAAATACAGTAAAGTACTCTGTCTGCATCCCATTTCTCCGTAAGTGTCACTTCAAGAGTTGCCGGTGCTGCAAGCTCCATTTCCTGAAGCTTTACCTGCATTGCATATGGGGCATCATCAGCCGCTTTTTTGATTTCATCCAGATTTTCTTCGGAAAATTCCACTTTTAACTTCTGTTCAATAGGATTTTTTATCTTGCTGCCATCATAAATCCATGTATATTTGATTCCATCAGATGTTTCTCCGTGGAAGCGATATTCTCCCTTTTCTCCTGCAATACTTTCCATCTGTTCTTTCGTGATCACACCGTCTTCCGGAATCTGATTATCTTCTTTTAATGCAGACTTATCACTTTTTTTCTCTGACTTTTCTTCCTTTGTATCTGCTTTTTTATCTTCTTTTCCCGCGTCTTTAGAAGCTTCGTTTTTCACCGGCTCTGCTGCTTTTTCCCCGCCACACCCGGTCAGAGATGCTGCTCCCAATGCCAGACACAGAAGCAATCCGGTAAATTTATTTTTTATCTTCATCTTTTTTCTTTTTCCTCCGTTTTATGATCTGCGGTATTCCACCTGCGAGAGCTACTCCTGTAATAAGTCCGACAAGGCCCCATAACGCAGCCGGTATTTCCTTTTTGGTTGTTGCCGCTGTCTGATCTTCTGTGCTCTCATTTTCTTCTTCCACAGCAGCTTCTGCCTTCTGACTATTTGCTTTTTTGCTGTCAAGCTTCTTTCCTGTTGTTTTGGAATCTTCTTTTTCTACGTATTTTTCTGCCTTAAATCCCCATCCTTTTGAAGATTTTTTATCTTTTTCTTTTGAATCGGATTCCTTTTTATCTGTACTTTTTTTACTGCTGCCTCCCCCGGAAAGCGATTTACCGGAGCCACCCGGTGCAGTCTTGTTTGTCTTTTCTTCGCCTGAATTATTTAATTTATTCGACTTATTGCTTTTATTTGAGGAAGCTGGTTTCTTCGTCGGTTTCTTTGTTGGCTTTGGAGTCGGTACTTCAATGCCTGTTCCTTTTCCATCTCCGGCCCCGCCGGCAGTAAGCTTAACATCTGACATATTATATAAAGAAGTTTGTCCGTTCTTCAGTCTCTGGTAAGCAACCAATGCATAATAGCCCTGCTCTGTCGCCATTCCATTAACCTTTCCGGCTTCTCCGCCCCCATTGTTTCCACTTCCGGCTTTCACATGCATAAAGCCACTGCTGTCCAGATGATAGGAAATCAGATTTTCCACCATCCATTTGCCGCCCTTTATAAAGCGTGGATCCTTCTCAGGATCTATTCCAAGTGCACAAAGAGCAGTCAGTACCTGTGCACAGGATTCCACAGTTTCTACTGAATCATTTCCATTTATTGTAGAAAAGCCTCCTGTACTGTTCTGCATTTTTGACAGCACATCCAAAGCCTGATCAATCGCAGCCGTTACGTTTTCATAGCCGGATTTGTGATAATATGGGGCAAGTGCCTGTAATGCCATTCCGGTAAGATCTGAATCTGCCTTTGTGCCACTCATTGCCCAGCCGCCGCCCGGCATCTGTACACTCAGTAGATGATTGATCAACTTTTCTCTGGAATTTTGATTTCCACCCTTTTTTACCTTCGGGAAGGAATATGCCGGATTACAGTCCACTGCAAGAAGTGCCCATATTGCACCATTTGGTCCCTGCTCAACGGTCTTATCAAAGTCTGCGATCGGCTCAAATAAATTGTAGCCGTCAATATTTCTTGCATCCTTTCCAATCGCAGTCAGGCTTAAAATTGCCTTGGAATACTCTGTGTATTTAATCGTATTGGTCAGGACACCCTTTTTTTCTTTCAGATAATTTGCGAAATGATTATAATATGTAGAAAAATAGGAGAGATTCAGACTGGTACCGTTTCTTGCCTGTGCAAGAACGAACCACTCGCTCCCGATTGTTGGATTTTTATCTAAATTTTTTATATATGTACTCGTCTCATTTATAACCTGTGATGCCGTTTTTGTAAGAGCATTTGCTCCCTGTACGACTTGAAGGGTACAGGACGCATTTATTTTTTCGTCGTATTTTACCGAAACACTGATCGTCACTTTTCCCTGTTTTTTTCCGGTTACCGTCCCGTCCTGTTTCACAGTTGCAACAGACTCGTTGCTGCTTTTCCACACAAGTTCATATGGTTCTGTGATTTTTTCCGGCTCTGTACCCACTTTTAACACGGTACTCTGTCCTATATTGACACTTGCATTTTTGTCCAGTGTGATCTTCTGTATCGTTGTACTGACATCTGCAATGTAAATATTTTGAATATCCTTTGCATTTTCTATATAAAATCTTCCATCTCCATTATCAACCGGCTTCAGCAGGGTAATCGTGCTTTCTTTACCTTCTTCTGCCGGCTTTACGGTAAAGACCTGCATATTTTTCAGATTTTTATAATTTTCGGGTACAGGAAAAAGAAGTGATGTATTATCTGCAGAACCACATGCTTCACCACTTCGTATATCTGTATAGGAAATATCGATGGCATATTTCAATTCTGCCTGACTTCCCGGATTAAGTTTTTCATACAATTGGACAGTCTGATCCTGTATCTGCTGCTCTGGTTTTTCAACATGAAGCGCCATATACCAGATCCATGTATCTGCCGTCACATCCTGGTCTGTACTTATCACACTCATAATGCGGTTTCGGATCGTTGTCAGATTTTTCTCTACATCAGGATAATTTTCATGAATGGCGCTGTAAACATCATAATTCTGTTCGTATAAATTAGATGCACTGATAAAAGCAGTCATAATCTCAGAAGACATATCTGGAGTTTCCTGATCTATTGCTGACGCAACTGCATTCACAACATACTGAACTGCCTCCTCAGTATTCGAAGCAGTCACCTGAGTATTTCCCTCCTGCTGCCCATTTTCCTGCGTCTGTTCATTCTGGGATTCCTGATTCTGTGACTCCTGTTCCGATTCTGATTCATTTTTTTCTGCCGGCTCAGCTTTGGGCTGCGCCGTATTCTCCTGTGTATCCTGTACCTCCTCCGGCTTTGGAGTCTGCTCCTTCTGGGCTGCATCTGCCCCCGGGGCTTCAGACGGTGTTACCGCTTCCTGCGTATTTCCTGAATTACTTTCTGAATTATTTTCTGTGTTTTGATTTTCTCCCGGCTGCTCTGCCGCTGCTTCTGCTACATGCACTGATATATCAGGATATATATTTGTTGCCAGTACCGACGCACAAAGTAACGCAATTATCTTTTTTTTATTCATAAATGATCGCTTTCTGTTCTCTCCACTTAACCTTCTTTTCTCTCCATCATTTCTTCCACATACTCACATTTGAAGCCATATTTCCTTGCATAATGATCTACCTTACTGCCTTTTCGACAGACAAGTGTACAGCTTTTATTAATAATCCACGGTCCGATTTCTTCCGGATCATGAAGGATCTCCACCCGCTCCAGCCTGCTGCATCCGTGAAATGCCCAACGCCCGATTATTTTTACGCTTTCCGGAATATAAACCTCTCTGAGCTGTTTGCAGCGGAAAAAAGCACTGTCTCCGATTACATTTAAATTCGGTGGAAGTTCCAGTTCTTCCATTGCACAAAAATAAAAGGCTTCTTCACCTATCTCTCTTACAGTCGCCGGTAAGTTGATTTCTTTAAGCTCTTTACATCTGTAAAATGCTCTGCGCTCAATGACCTGTGTGCGACAGGGAAGTTTTACGGATATAAGATTTACGCACGAATCAAATGCTGCCTCTGAAATAACAGTACAGCGGCTATTATTTGGAAACTCTACACGATGAAGCTTATTACATTCCTGATATGCCTGTGCTCCAAGCTTTTCTAATGATTTTGGAAAAACAACCTTCCTGAGTCTGTGATTTACTGCAAAAGCTCTTTTCTTTATCTCGAGTAAACCCTCCGGAAATGCTACTACCTTCTGAAACTGGCAGCCTTCAAATGCCTGTTTTCCGATAATACGGCATTCTTCCGGCAAAACCACCTCATGCACTTTGCCATTGTTCAAAAAACATCTGTCACCTATATATTTATATCCATCAGGGACCTTTCCGGCCTCTCCGCCTCTTCTGTTTCGCTCATTCTGTGCTGTATATGTACGGATATCATACCTTAACTGATTCCAGCCTATTTCATCATTCAGTCGTTCCATATTGAACGTTTCCCCCCTAAGACAACAAAAACAGAGTCCCATTTGCAATGGGCCTCTGTCCTCTGTACAACGTGTTAAATCTGACTTATTATGCAAAAAGCATATTCACAGCAGCTATTTGAACTGTTCCGGATTCTCACCGGATTACGTTAAACTGCCTTTTACGACAGACCACGTCTGGTTATCTAATTTTTTTAAAGTATATCATTTTGATAAATTTATGTCAATAAAGATTGTATACATATCTGTACATCTTCTATATTCATACATTCAATCGTCCATGTACGTGTCTCCGTCCGCGGCAAATATGAAAGAACTTCTCTCCACGGCAGATTTCCTCTGCCAAGTCCAAGATGAGAATCTCTTTCTCCGGCATTGTCATGAATGTGAACATGACGGACATAAGGTGCCAGTTCCTCTGCCCACTCAATAGCCGGAATATCGGAGTAACAATGTGCATGCCCGATATCAAAGCAGAGTCCGAAGTCCGGATGCTCCACCTGCTCGTATACATCACGCAAAAGCCGCCAGTCCTCATCGAGAACATTTTCCATATCAATTTCGAGTCCATCTTTATCCCGCAGGAAATCGTTAAAGAACCGACTCACCTGATTCGCCCAGCCCTGACGGTAATATACTGCAGGGATCATTCCTGAATGATATACGATTTTTTTTGCGCCAAGTAACTTACCAACCTGATAACACTGCTCAAACCGCTCCATCGTCACACGGCGTATCATACTGTCAAATGTTGCCGGGATGAGGTCCAGAAACGGGCCATGCAGTGTCAGTGGCGGGTTTCCCATCTTCGCAAGTCGTTCTCTGTATGTTTCTATTGTTCTGTCAAGATTATCCAGATTTTCTGAAATGGAAAACTCAATGCTTTCCACTCCAAGTTCACTGTTTTTTAAAAGTTCCTGCATTTCTTCATCCGGAAGCAGATGACTGATATAGATCACGTTATTTGTTTGCTCCTTTGACAACAGATTATTCCTGCGTTTTTTTCTTTAAGTTTCTGGTGTTTTTTTCTACCATTTTGCGTGGCACCATGATCATATGTCCGCATCCCATACATTTCAGACGGAAATCAGCTCCCACACGCAGGATCTCCCACTCTTTACTTCCACATGGATGTCCCTTTTTGAGTGTCACAATATCTCCAACATCATAGATAAGTCCCATGCTCTGTCATTCTCCTTATT
>OGYG01000658.1_pt1 | contig 31749 bp, 42 predicted proteins | sample 1576481 | NCBI WGS metagenome assembly OGYG01 (sample SAMEA3541497, study PRJEB24748) | human gut metagenome | biome: human gut; feature: human-associated habitat; material: faeces | place: China | collected 2012 | reverse complement strand
GCTTATCTGGCGAATCTGGTCATTCAGAAGCTGGGAATCAAGGCCAGAAGCGAAAAGCCCGGTCTTTGCGGAAGAGCGTCCATTGCCTGGCAGTCTCCTGTGGACCGGGACGAGGCAGTTTTGGCCGGCCGGCAGGCGTTGCGCACAGCGCAAAAAACGGCAGCGGCATGGCGGAGCTGATCCATGAGCTGGTTCACAACACGCACAGCTCGGTACTGGACTATGACCCGGCGACGGAAACCATTTTAAAACAGATCAGTGTGATCCGTGAAGCCTGCCAGCACGATCATGTGCACGACAAGTTCTACGCGATGAAAATGCTGGAAAACGATGAGGCAATCGTCCGCGATCTGCGGATGTCCGACGCCCAGTTAGACGAGCTGCACGCCCTGCAGAAGCAGTTCTGCGATCAGCGCGGTCAACAGGAAATCGACATGGCGGTCGCGGATATGCGTTATTCGTTAATTGAAGCGATGATGAAGCAGTGCGTAAAAAAACGCGAAAGCGAAACCTCGGTTTCCGACCGGATCGACATGATCGTCACGAATAAATATCTCGGGATTCCGGTTTTCTTTCTGATCTTATTTTTAATGTTCATCGTGACCTTTGGCCCGATCGGCGAAGGGCTGAAGGGCTGGGTTGAAATGTTGATCAACGACGTGCTGGCGGAAAATCTGTTAGCGGCGCTGGCTTCGATGGCCGTGGCGCCGTGGGCGCTGGATCTGGTCAACACGGTAATCGGCGGGGTAGGCAGTGTGCTGTCGTTCATGCCCCAGATCATGCTTCTGTTTTTGTTCCTATCGGTGCTGGAAGACAGCGGATATATGTCCCGGGCAGCGTTTCTGATGGATGGAATGCTGCGCAAGATCGGGCTGAACGGCAAGGCGTTCATTCCGATGCTGATGGGCTTTGGCTGTACAGTGCCGGCGGTCATGGCCTCGCGGGTGCTGGAACATGAACAAGACCGCAAGATGACGATTCTGTTGATTCCCTTTATGTCCTGCGGCGCGAAGCTGCCGGTCTACGCCTTGTTTGCCGGGATTTTCTTCCCGGAGCATTCCGGCATTGCGATCTTCAGCATGTATGTATTGGGCATTCTGGTCGCTGTCGGCTGCGGTTTCCTGTTGCGCCACACGGTGTTTAAAGACAATGAATCCACATTTATTTTAGAACTGCCGCCGTATCGGATTCCGTCGTTTCAGGTCACGATGATCCACATGTGGCAGAAAGCCAAAGGATTTTTGATCAAGGCGGGAACGATCATCTTCTCGATGACGGTGTTGTTGTGGGTGCTGACGAATTTCAGCTTCACCTTGCAGCCGGTAACGGATCCCACTTCCAGTATTCTGGGCACTGTCGGCCGCCTGATCGCGCCGCTGCTGATTCCGCTTGGCTTTGGCCACTGGCAGTCGGCAATTGCGCTGATTTCCGGACTGATCGCGAAGGAAAGCGTCGTCTCATCGATGGCGGTCATGTACAACGTCGGCAATGTTTCGCAGCTTTCCGGCGTACTGACCCGTGTCTTCACGCCGGCCTCGGCGATCGCGTTTATGACGTTCGTGCTGCTTTATGCACCGTGCGTCGCGGCGATTTCCGCGATTCACTCAGAAGCGGGCAGCTGGAAATACACGCTCAAGTCGATGGGCTTTCAGATCAGCGTGGCGTATTGCGTTTCGTTTGTCGTGTACCATGTCGTTTCCTTATTTATATAGGAAAGTAAATGATATTAAAGAATGAAAAGCTGCCGGAGAAGATTCAAAGTTGCGGTGAAGGATTTTGCCAGCCGAATTTGCGGAGAAAGAAAGCGGTTTAGTTGTCCAAGCTTAAAGGATTTGTTATAATTAACTTCAGAAAGCGAGGACCGGATCATTATGGAACGCATTAATGAATCATCAGAAAATTATCTGGAAAGCATATTGATTCTGGAACAGCGCAACCCGAGCGTCAGAATGAGCGATATCGCCGCCATGCTTCATGTCAGCAAGCCCAGTGTCAATAAGGCGATGGGCGTCCTGAAGGATGCCGGATATATTCATCAGGAAGTTTATGGTACGATCCATTTAACCGAGGCCGGCCGGCAATATGCGGAAAAGGTTTACAGCCGGCATGTCTTGTTCAAGCGGTTTTTGACGGAAGTGCTTGAGATCGACGAGGCGACGGCAGAGGAAGACGCTTGTCACATGGAACACTGCGTCAGCGATGAAACCATGGACAAACTGCGGATTTTCTTAACCGAAGCTCTGGAACGCAGCGAACAGAAATCAAGTCAATAACGGAAGAAAGCGGCTCAGCGCCGCTTTTCTGTTGCTTATAACAAAGAGTTCGCATAAAAAAACGCCGTGATTTTTCTGCGGCGTTTTTGAATAAAGTATTTCTTGTGATCGCGATCCTTGATTTTACCTATGCCCTCTTCACTTTCTGATAACAGATCGGATCGTGAGGACGGCTTGGAAGTTTATTTCGTCGCTTGAATGGAAGCCGCGACGTGCTGCGCCGCGATTCTTCCAAAGGTCATCGCGTTGGAAATGGTATAGCCGTTGGAATTGGTAACGGTTGTGACTTCGCCCGCGGCATACAAGCCGTCGATGACGCTGCCGTCAATCCGCGTAACCTGAGCGTTTTGGTTTTTGGTGATACCGCCATGACAAACGCTCGAGAAGAACGTTGTCTTTAACGCGTAGTAAGGACCTGTCGAGATCGGGAACCAGAACTGCGCCGTGCGGCCGTAGTCTTCGTCTTCCATCTTCGCCGCGAAAGAATTCCAGCGATCCACTGTTGCTTTTAAGGTTTCCGCGTCGATTCCGGTTTTCTGCGCCAGCTCGTCCAGCGTATCTGCAACGACAACCCCTTCATGATCCTTGGCCGCATCCGCGATCTGCATCATTTCCAGCGACGCCTCATCGGCCAGACTCCAGAAATAATCAACGCCGGTTCTTCCATAAAGATCGACGACGTCATCTTTGATTTCCTGATTCCAGGTCTGCGCTGTTCTTTTCTCATCCATAAAGCGGCGGCCATCCTGACCGACAAAAATGGTAAACATATACGGGAACTGGCTCGTGCGGTTTTCCACTTCGCGCAGATAGACCTGAACCTGATCAAGATTCTGAACGCCGGCGCCCACCGCGGTCGCCATGACCAGGCCATCGCCGGTTTGGTAAGCTAAATTCGACGTCTGAAAATAGCGGTTTTGTTCGGCAACCGCTGCCATTAAATCTCCGTTGGCGCTGTATCCGCCGGTCGCCATGAGCGTCGCCTTGGCTTTAATCCGGATTGGTTCGCCATTCTCATTCACACATTCCGCACCGATGACGCGGCCGTCTTCCATAATTAAAGCAGTGGCTTCCGTATTCAGCCGCACGTCGATGGCGCGGTCCGCAATGGCTTTTTCAAACGGTTCGCGTAAGCCGGAGCCTTCGCCTTCCACCAGATGAATGGTCTGGAGCGTTCCGTAACCGTCTTTGACGATGACTTCCGGCTGGAATTGAACGCCCAGAGTGTCGATCATCCAGTCGATCGTTTTGCCTGCGCTTTCAATCGTTAAACGTGTTAATTCTTCGTCCAGAATGTAGTGCTTTTCCCGCTGCTGCTCCGCAATGACGTCCTCGACGTCAACGTGCAGATCCAGCGCTTGGGTGACTTGGGTTTCCACACCGCCGAAAATGCCCCCGGAGTAAACGGCGGCGCCGCCCAACATTCCTGTTTTTTCAACGGTCATGATGTTTTCAATCCCTTGATCCGCGGCTTCAACCGCACTGGCGATGCCGGCTGCCCCGCCGCCTACGATCAGGTAGTCGACTTCCGCGTCAAATTTGTCAGCCGGGGCCGGTGCTTCCGGCGCGGCGCTGCATCCGGCGAAAAGGAGCGCTGCCAGAAGGGGTAAGAAGATCTTTTTCAGTTTCATCTCTTTTTCCTCTTTTAACTCATCATTGATGAGTCTTTCTTTCTGATTTCAGAATACAACATCCGTTACCGGGACAGTCAAGCCGGATTTTTCTTCCCTTTTTCCGCCTTCATGATCTTGTTTTTTCGCATTTCTGAACATTTAATTATTATTTTCACATTCTTTCTTGAAAAATCTGTCCTGTACGGGTATGCTTTGGCTGGGGTGATTTTCCATGCGCGTTCAGGAAGTCTGCAAGAAAACAGGATTAAGCCGCAAAGCCGTTCATTTCTATATTCAGGAAGGATTGGTCAGACCTGTCAAGAATCAGAATGGTTATTATGATTTAAGCGAGGCGGACGTGAAGACTTTGGAAATTATTCAGCGGCTGCGGCAGCTGGATCTTCCCATCGAAGTCATCCACGAGGCGTTTCGCTATCCGATCTCATTGAATTTCTTCCTTCATCGCCACGTCTACCAGCGCAAACAGAAAATCAATGAAATGGCGGCGCAGCTGGAAGTGATCCGGTATATTCTGGAACGCATTCCCTGCAACGCGACGCCGGATCTGCTTTTGAAGCTGCCGCGCCAGCATTTTGATCCGCTGCCTCCCAACCATCTGGCAGATTCGCTGGGGGTAGTTTCGGATGCGCGGATGATCGCGATTTTGTTGTTAGCGCCCTTTTTGGATATCGAGGTGGATCCGTACCGGCAATTTCTGTGGGATCGGATTTCGTCTGAGCTGAGACTGCAGTTTAAAGAGAATCTGACCGTTCTGCAGCAGCTGATTTATCATCTGAGCGCGCAGCAGATCCAGCGGTCGACGGAGGCGCAGTATGCACTGTTTCTGAGGCTGTCGCAGGGTGATTCGCTGGAGCCTTTTGAAGCGGAGCTTTTAAATCAATGCCGGCTTCTGAATGAAGACGAGCAGCTTCAGGCGGTCTGGGTGCTGCTGTATGAGCTGATCCTGCGTCCAACTCTGGAATTTTATCAGAGTGCGCTGCTGGGCCTGATGATGGAGTTCAGCGATCGTTTCACGCTGTGCATGCGCCGGCTGGAAGCGATATTGAAGAACATTCAGGAAGATCCCGCGCCGCTTCCGCTAATCGAACGATTGAAGACAACGCTGCACGGGAAATTTGAGTTAGGGCAAGGTCTGAATTCTGATCTGTTTCTGGTTTATACCTTTAGCTGCAGTTTGTTTTCCAGCTGCACTGTTGAGCAGCTGCAGGAGTGGCTGAGGCCGTCATCTTATTAAAAGACCTGTTTCCAGAGGAGGAAGAACCGGCCGTCGATGTTGAATTAGATAAAGGAAGGATTGGGACAGGAAGCTTTTCCGTTATTTTTTTGCCGGCTGAGGAATAAACACGGTAGTGCGGGGTATATAAAAAAGAGCTGGAAAATGAAAAAAATCAACAAATGCAACGCCTGAGTCAGTGGATTGCGGAGAAAATGGAAAAGAAATGCGTAATTTCTAAAAAGGTTGTTCTTTTCTCGTTGACAATTTACCGATTATCCGCTAGAATTAACCTCGCTTAGCTACGAATAAGGGTTTCCTATGCGGAAACTTATATTTATGCCAAGGAATGGCACGCTTGGAAGTGTGTGCTTGAAAAGATCGAAAGGAGAAAAACCATGCCAACGATTAATCAGTTAGTCCGCAAGGGCCGTGAGAACAAGGTTTGGAAATCGAAGTCCCCGGCTTTAAACAGAGGTTACAACAGCCTGCAGCGTCAGGCCACCACCATCGCATCTCCACAGAAGAGAGGCGTCTGCACCCGTGTCGGTACCATGACACCGAAAAAGCCGAACTCGGCGCTGCGTAAATACGCGCGTGTTCGTCTTAGCAACGGAATGGAAGTTACAGCTTATATCCCAGGAATCGGTCACAACCTGCAGGAGCACAGTGTTGTTCTGATCCGCGGCGGCCGTGTTAAGGACCTCCCAGGTGTCCGTTACCACATCATCCGCGGAACTCTGGACTGCGCCGGCGTTGCCAACCGGAATCAGAGCCGTTCTCTGTACGGGGCAAAGAAGCCGAAAGCTAAGAAATAAGGAGGGAATAACACATGCCAAGAAAAGGTTATATTGCGAAGAGAGATGTATTGGTTGATCCAATTTACAATTCGAAACTGGTCACTCGCTTAATCAACAAGCTGATGCTGGACGGCAAGAAGAACGTCGCTCAGGATATCCTGTACAACGCTTTCGATATCGTCGAAGCGAAGACGGGACGTCAGCCGATGGAAGTCTTTGAACAGGCTCTGTCCAACATCATGCCGCTGCTGGAACTGAAGGTTCGTCGTGTCGGCGGCGCCAACTATCAGGTACCAATCGAAGTTTCTTCTGAAAGAAGACTGACGCTGGGTCTGCGCTGGCTGGTTAACTACAGCCGTCTGCGCCATGAAAAGACCATGGAACAGCGCCTGGCTGCGGAAATCATGGATGCGGCCAACGGCACTGGGGCTTCCGTCAAGAAGAAGGAAGATACCCACAAGATGGCCGAAGCCAACAAGGCCTTCGCTCATTACCGCTGGTAAGCGGCTGCAGAATCTGCAGAGTTACGAAAGGAGAAATTTATGGCTCGTGAATTTTCGCTAGAAAATACCCGTAATATCGGAATCATGGCTCACATTGATGCTGGCAAGACCACCACAACGGAACGTATCCTTTATTACACCGGAAAAACTCATAAACTGGGAGAAACCCATGACGGCGCTTCTCAGATGGACTGGATGGCGCAGGAACAGGAACGTGGCATCACGATCACTTCCGCCGCCACCACCGCTTTCTGGAAAGGTCACCGCATCAACATCATCGATACTCCGGGTCACGTCGACTTCACGGTTGAAGTTGAACGTTCCCTGCGTGTCTTAGACGGCGCGGTTACGGTTCTGGATGCGAAAGCAGGCGTCGAGCCGCAGACGGAAACCGTTTGGCGTCAGGCGTCGAACTACAAGGTCCCGCGGATCGTCTTCTGTAATAAAATGGATGCGACCGGCGCAGACTTCATGATGTCGGTTCGCAGCATCAGCGATCGTTTAGGCGCGAAAGCGGCGGCGATCCAATTGCCAATCGGTGCGGAGAATACATTCCGCGGCATCATCGACCTGCTGGAAATGAACGCGATCTTCTATGCGGATGATCTGGGAACCAAGATGGAAGTCAAGGAAATCCCGGCGGATATGCTGGAACAGGCGCAGCAGCTGCGGGCTGAACTGATCGAAAAAGCAGCGGATTACGATGATGAACTGATGATGAAGGTATTGGTAGGCGAAGAGCCGACGATTCCTGAAATCAAAGCGGCGATCCGTAAGGGCGTCTGCTCCTCGGAATTCTTCCCGGTTCTGTGCGGTTCCGCTTATAAGAACAAGGGCGTACAGCTGATGCTGGATGCGGTTATCGATTACCTGCCTTCCCCGCTGGATATCCCGGCGATCCAGGGTCACCTGGAAGACGGCACGCAGGAAGCTCGTCACGCAGACGATAAAGAACCGTTCTCGGCGCTGGCCTTCAAGGTCGCGACGGACCCGTTCGTTGGCCGTCTGACTTACTTCCGCGTTTACTCGGGTATGGCAACGGCGGGTTCCTATGTCCTCAACGCGACGAAGGATACCCGTGAACGTTTCGGCCGTATCGTTCAGATGCACGCGAACCACCGTGCGGAAATCACGGAAGTTTACGCGGGCGATATCGCGGCGGCGGTCGGCTTAAAGGCCACGACGACCGGCGATACGCTGTGCGATGAAAAAGCGCCGATCGTTCTGGAATCCATGGTGTTCCCGGAACCAGTTATCCAGATGTCTGTCGAACCGAAGACCAAAGCGGACTCCGATAAGATGGGCCTGGCGTTAGCGAAGCTGGCGGAAGAAGATCCGACGTTCAAGACGTATACGGATGAAGAAACCGGCCAGACGATCATCGCCGGTATGGGCGAGCTGCACCTCGACATCATCGTCGACCGGATGCGCCGTGAATTCAAGGTGGACTGCAACGTCGGTGCGCCGCAGGTTGCTTACCGTGAAACCATCCGTCAGGAAGCTGAATGTGAAGGTAAGTTTGTTCGTCAGTCCGGCGGCCGCGGCCAGTATGGTCACGTCTGGATCCGGTTTGCCCCGAACGAAGAAGGCAAGGGCTTTGAGTTTGTCGACGGCATCGTCGGCGGCACCGTTCCGCGCGAATACATTAAGCCGACTCAGGAAGGCTTGGAAGCTGCCCTGAACAACGGTTTAGTCGCCGGTTACCCGGTTGTCGATATCAAGGCTACGCTGTTCGACGGTTCTTACCATGAAGTCGACTCGTCTGAAATGGCGTTTAAGATCGCGGCTTCAATGGCCTTGAAAGAAGCGGCTAAGAAATGTAAGCCGGTTCTGCTGGAACCGATCATGTCGGTTGAAGTTACAGCACCAAACGAATACCTCGGCAGCGTGATGGGCGACATCACCAAGCGCCGCGGTCAGATCCGCGATCAGGAAGAACGTGCCAACGCGATCGTTGTCCGCGCTTTCGTACCGCTGTCTGAAATGTTCGGCTATTCCACGGACCTGCGTTCGTTTACCCAGGGCCGCGGCAACTATGTAATGCAGATGGACCACTATTCAGAAGTCCCGAAGAGCATTGCTGAAAAAATCGCCAAGAAAAACGCTTCCGCTGAGTAATCTGACCTTGATTTCTTCGGACGTTTATCTTAAAATAGACTTGGCTAATTGAATGGAAAATTAGGAGGAATTTGCAAAATGGCAAAAGCAAAATTTGACAGATCTAAAGAGCATGTCAATATCGGCACCATCGGTCACGTTGACCATGGTAAAACTACACTGACAGCCGCTATTACAAACCACCTGGCAAAGAACGGTATGGCGGAAGCGAAAGCTTACGACCAGATCGACGGCGCACCGGAAGAGAAGCAGCGCGGTATTACAATCAACACAGCTCACGTTGAATACCAGACTGAAACTCGCCACTACGCTCACGTTGACTGCCCGGGCCACGCTGACTACGTCAAGAACATGATCACAGGTGCGGCTCAGATGGACGGCGCGATCCTGGTTGTTGCGGCAACTGACGGACCGATGCCTCAGACACGTGAACACATCCTGCTGGCTCGCCAGGTAGGCGTTCCTGCAATCGTTGTATTCCTGAACAAGTGCGACATGGTCGACGATGAAGAACTGATCGACCTGGTTGAAATGGAAGTTCGCGAACTGCTGAGCGAATATGGCTTTGACGGCGAAAACGCTCCGGTTATCCGCGGTTCCGCTTTAAAGGCTCTGGAAGGCGATCCGGCTTGGGAAGGCAAGATCGACGAACTGATGGCTGCAGTTGACAGCTACGTACCGACTCCGGAACGTGACGCTGACAAGCCGTTCCTGATGGCTGTCGAAGACGTCTTCACGATCACAGGCCGTGGTACTGTTGCGACAGGCCGTGTTGAACGTGGTATCCTGAAGCTGGGCGAAGAAGTTGAAATCGTTGGTATCCATGATTCCAAGAAGACGGTTGTTACCGGTATCGAAATGTTCCGTAAACTGCTGGACTTCGCTGAAGCGGGCGATAACATCGGCGCACTGCTGCGTGGCGTTAACCGTGATGAAGTACAGCGTGGACAGGTCCTGGCGAAGCCGGGAAGCGTTCATCCGCACACGGAATTCAAGGCTCAGGTTTACGTTCTGACGAAGGAAGAAGGCGGACGTCATACACCGTTCGTTTCCAACTACCGTCCTCAGTTCTACTTCCGTACAACGGACGTTACAGGCGTCATCAAACTGCCGGAAGGCGTTGAAATGTGCATGCCGGGCGACAACGTTGAAATGACGGTTGAACTGATCGCTCCGATCGCCGTTGAACAGGGAACAAAGTTCTCTATCCGTGAAGGCGGCCGTACCGTTGGTTCCGGAAACGTTATCGAAATCATTAAATAAGTTTCGGTCATCGTTAAAAAATTCCTGAAAAGAGATCCCTTGCGGATCTCTTTTTGCGTTTGGGAAACGGCGATGGTATAATAAAAAACAGGAGAAAACCCGTATGAAACCATTCCGACATGATTACATTACTTCTCAAGTTCTGCGTTTTCATCAGACGGCGCTGCGGTATTCCGCTTCTGCCTTGAGCGTTGTCGCGATTTTGGAAGGCTGTGCCCAGGTGAAGCGGTTCAGCCGTCTGAGTGAAATGAGCGCCGGGGATGTTTTTTTTGTGAATGCCGGGGAAGTATGGGCCATGACATCGCGCGAAGGCTGTACGGCCTTGTGTGTAGAGATTGAAACCGCACTGCTGCCGCAGGTCAGCTATCCCTATGCCGACCGTGTTCAGCTGGTGGATTCGTTAGTCGATCCCGATCAGACCCGCGAGGTATCGCTGGTTTACCGCGACTGTATTTTCTTGAAGGACATTTTGGAAACCTATGCTTTGTTCAATCAGAAAGAAAAAGCAAGTCAGCGGCCGTTAATGGAAGAAAAGCTCGGTCTGACGCTGGTTATGGAATATAATGTTCAAAATGAAGTCAACCGGCAGTTTCGGGCGGTCAGCGAAGATAAATTTGTGCGGTATTACCGGATACTGGATTATATTGTAACGCATCTGGAGGAGAAGCTATCGCTGCAGCAGGCCGCGGACGCCGAGAAAATGCAGAAAAGTTATTTTGCCCAGCTGTGGAAACAGAATGACAACATGACGTTTCTGGAATGCGTCAGCCGCTGCCGGCTGCGGGAAGCGGAGCGCCGCCTGTTGTTTACGGCAGAAAGCAACGCCGGGATCTGCAAGGCGTGCGGTTTTTCCGACTCCAAATACTTTTACCGCAATTTCCAGCAGGAATTCGAGATGACGCCGAGTCAGTGGAAAAGCCGGTGGACCCAAGGCCGCTGTCCGGACGAGGAAAGGCTGCCGTTAACGGAAGGCCTGCGCTGCGTCGCGGTTCAGCAGCGTCAGTTGGATTATGTGAAAACAGATACCCGCCTGTACCAGCAGTATCTGTGGCTACGTGAAGGTCCTGAAACAAAAGCGGCGGCGCTGGAGCTGAAGCTTGATCTGTATCATCCTGATAATGTCCTGATGCTCGGGCAGCAGCGGGTTCTGACGTGGTATGGTTTCGACTTGTTGATGAATATCGTCCGCCAGCGCCAGCTGAGCGTGACGCTGCAGCTGCGGATGGATTGTCTGCTTGAACCGCAGGATCAGCAAGAGTTTGAAGAACTGATCGCCCAGGTCTACGCCCGGCTGGGAACCCGGGTCACGAAAAACTGGAAATTTGAGCTGGCCTGCCGTTCTGAGCGGGAATTGGATCAGGCCGAAAAGCTCTGCGGCTGGCTGCAAAAGAAGCTGCCAACCTGTAAGGCGGTCTGCGTTTTAACGTGAATGGTCAATATATCAAAAAATAAAATCATAAAAATATAAATATTCGCTATACAAATTCCGGACGACTTGTTATAATAATCTCACAAAGGAGAAACGGGGTATGAAGATAGGAATTGCCGAGATCATCGTGATCTGCGTGATCGCGTTGGTGGCCTTAGGACCGGAGAAGCTTCCGATCTACGCGAAAAAGCTGGGGGCGTCGCTGAAAGAAGTCAAGAAAGTGACGGGCGATCTGTCCAAGGACATCCGCGAGAATATCGTCGAACCGCTTGACGAAGCGAGCGCGCCGTTAAAGGAAGCGATTGAACCGATCGTGTCGCTGAAAGAGGACGTCAACAAGTCGATTGACGACGTGACGAAATCGTTTAAGACGATTGGCAAGCCGGCGAAGAAAGAAGAAGCCAAGCCGGAGGTTATCGAAGCGGAAGTGACCGAAACCGCAGCCGCGGAAGTTGAAACACAGTCTGCTGCGGAAACGGCTGAAGAAACGCCGTCGTTAGCGGAAACGTATACCGGCCGCAAAGCACCGCGCCGTCAGCGTCCAGCTGCGAAAACTGCGGGCCGCCGCTCGCATAACGCGTAATTTATTAAAATCAGGAGGGAAAAATCATGCTTGGAAAATTGGGAACCACAGAATTATTAGTCATCTTAGTGATCGTCATTGTTATTTTTGGCCCGAAGCAGCTGCCGAAGTTGAGCAAAATGTTTGGCAAGACGATTAAGAACTTTAAGGAAGGCATGTCCGATAATAAGGATTCTGACAAGTCTGACGACGAAGAATAAGCAGTATGGCGAAGCATAAACAGAAACAGGAACAAGAGAATGAAGAAGCGGTCATGTCGCTGACCGGACATCTGAAGGAACTGCGCAACCGGATTCTGATCGTGATCGCGGTTCTGTTCGCTGGCTTACTGATCTGTTTCAACTACGCGGGGCCGATTGTCAACCTGTTGACGGAACAGGGAACGGAGCTGGGCTATCAGTTCGTTTACCTTTCGCCGCAGGCGCTGTTCATGCAGTATATTAAGGTTGCACTGATCGGTGCGGTCTGCCTCGGTTCGCCGGTGATCCTGTATGAAATCTGGGCGTTTATTCGTCCGGGCCTGGAACGCAAGGAAAACTTCGTGTTCTTCTTCGCAATGGTCGCCGGTTTGTTTTTCTTTGTTCTCGGCGCCGGGTTTGCTTACAAGATCGCGCTGCCGTTCATGTTGTATTTCTTCATTCATGTCAACGCCTCGACGTCGATCATCGCGTCGATCTCAATCGAGAGCTATCTCAGCTTCATCATGACGATTTTTATCACCTTCGGCGCGGTGTTTGAAATGCCGGTTGTGACGGTGATTCTGACCCAGCTGGGGCTGATGCGGCCGGAATGGATGATCAAGGGCCGCTCGGTAGTGATCGTCGTCATCTTCATTGTCGCTGCGATCATTACGCCGCCGGATGTCGTGTCGCAGATCATGATCGCCCTGCCGATGCTGCTGCTGTATCAGTTGAGCATCTGGCTGTGCCGGATTTTCCGCAAGCGTAAAATTGCCGGAAATGAAGACGAAGACGAGGATGAGGAAGAAACGAAGGCATCAAAGCAGGCATAAGCCGTCATTCTCAAACCGGATCAGGAGCAATCCTGATCTTTTTTTTCGAAAATACTCGAAATCTGCCGCAATCCTAGGATTTTTCTCAGTCTTCGTGTAAAATGAAATCAGAATGGGGGAGATTTATATGTTTGTACGCGCAGAATTGAAACGCCGGGCGAAAGAGGTATTGAGCCGGAAATATTTAAAACTGTTTGTCGCCTGTTTGCTTTTGTATTGGCTGGGGAATGGAATTGGAAATTTTAAGATCTTTCAGATCAACTTCAATTTCAGCGGACCGACGGCGCAGTGGCTGGACGCCATGACGATCACTTTGTTTGGCAAGACCTATTCCGGGTTGAGTTCCTTAATGACGCTGTTTGGTCCGCTGGTTCTGATGTATACGCTGCTTTCGGCGGCCGTTGCGGCGCTGATCCGGCTGATCGTGCTGAATCCGCTGAGCTTCGGTTTGATGAATTATATGAAAAAGGCGTCTACAGATGAGGAAAACGCCAACGACGTGTTCCGCTGCTTCAATCAATGGGAAGATTTGAAACGGGTGGCGCTGACCGGTTTCTGGCGGGATCTGATCGTGTTTCTGTACTCGCTGTTGTTTGTTATTCCAGGGATTGTTAAATCGTACAGCTATCGGTTTGTGCCGTATTTGACTGAGGATGAACCGGATCTTGATCCGCAGCAGATTCTGGCGCTTTCCCAGGAAATGACGCAGGGGATCAAACTGGATTTGTTTGTGCTGGATCTTTCCTTCTTTTTATGGTATTTATTAGGGGCGGTTACGTTTAATATCGGCACGTATTTCATCCGGCCTTATATCAACCAGACGGATGCGGAGTGCTATCTGGAAGTGCGTAATCAATATTATGGAGGAACGCATGAGAACTGGGATTAAAGGGATTTTATTTGATTTGGACAACACGCTGATCGACCGGCAGGCAGCCGCTGACGCCAAGGTCAGAAAATTAGTGGACGAGCTGTTTCCACAGCTGCAGGATGAACCGGTGGAGCGGGAGAATATCGTTCAGAAGCTGCTGACCTGGGATGAATATGGTTCAATTCCAAAGATTCACATGTATTCGATGCTGGCAAAGGAATACGGCCTCAGCCAGGAACAGGTCGACGCGCTGTGCCGGGATTGGTACGATACGTTTGGCGATTACACCGTCGTGTTTCCGCAGGCGCGCAGAGTCGTGGAACAGCTGAAGAAAAAATACAAGGTGGGCATCGTCACCAATGGCAATTCACACATGCAGCGGCGTAAGCTGGAATTGTGCGGCCTGGCGGATTTGTTTGAGGTGATCGTCATTTCCGGCGAATTCAAGGCCCATAAGCCGGATGTGGAAATCTTTCTGGAAGGGGCGCGCCAGCTGGAGCTGCCGCCGGAGGAAATCGCGTTTGTCGGCGATACGTTCTTTACCGATATCATCGGTGCCTATCGGGCCGGTATGCAGCCCATCTGGATTTTCGCGAATCCCGGCCAGCAATGCCAGGCAGATCTGCCGCGGATTTACCGGATTGAGGAATTGCTCGATCTGTTATAAGCCGAGGACTTGAATAAAACAGGCAGGAGAAAGCGGATTCGGATCGCAAGAATCAAGGCTGGAACCTGGCCTTTTTCTTTTTTTGGGGGAAATGCCGGAGAGCTGAATTTTAGTTCAGACCGTGAAGGAAAAAAAGATTTGTCAAGCTGAATGCTCAGAAAAAAGGAAAATCCTTCAAAAAAAGATTGACATAGTTGTTAGGCTAAGATAACATATAGATCGTAAGTTAGCTAAAGCTAATTAAACAGATCTTTTTACTTAAAGGAGGAGTGAGGTTGATGCCGTTAACCTTGGCACAGGCTGGTCAGATCAACACCGTAAAACGAATCGGCGGGAAGGAAGAAGTTCGGCGTTTCTTAAATTCACTCGGTTTTATCGAAGGCAGCGAGGTCATGCTCGTTTCGCAGAACCAGGGCAATGTCATCGTCAAGGTGAAGGAGTCCCGCGTGGCCATCAGTAAGGAAATGGCCAGCAAGATCATGATATAAAAAGGGGGGGAACAGAATGAAAACGTTAAAGGATATCCGGGTCGGAGACACCGTTTCCGTCAAGAAGCTTCATGGCGAAGGCGCAGTTAAGCGCCGGATCATGGACATGGGCATTACGAAGGGAGTCGAAGTCTATGTGCGCAAGGTCGCGCCGCTGGGCGATCCGGTGGAGATCAACGTCCGCGGTTATGAATTATCGCTGCGCAAAGCCGACGCCCAGATGATCGAAGTGGAATAAAGGCCGGAGGGCCTGTCTTTTTTAGACATACAGTTAGCTTAAGCTAATTTTTAGGAGGGATAGAACATGGCAGTTAAAATTGCGCTGGCCGGCAATCCGAACAGCGGAAAAACAACACTATTCAACGCTCTGACGGGTTCCAATCAATTTGTGGGCAACTGGCCGGGGGTTACGGTCGAAAAGAAGGAAGGCAGGCTGAAGGATCAGAAGGACGTCACGATCACCGATCTTCCGGGGATTTATTCCCTTTCCCCGTATACGCTGGAAGAAGTCGTCGCCCGGAATTATCTGATTCACGAACGTCCCGAAGCGATTCTGAACATCGTTGACGGCACGAATCTGGAACGCAATCTGTACTTAACCACGCAGCTGCTGGAGCTGGGCATTCCAGTCGTCGTTGCCGTTAATATGATCGACGTCGTCAACAAAAACGGTGATCAAATCAACACGCAGCAGCTCGCCAAGGCGCTGGGCTGCGAGGTCGTCACGATTTCGGCGCTGAAACAAACAGGAATTCAGGAAGCCGCGGGGCTGGCCGTTAAATGGGCGAAGCAAGGGCAAGCCTTGCCGCCGGTGCATCGCTTCAGCCCGAAAGTGGAAAAGGTGCTCGACGCGATCCTCTCCCAGCTGCCTGCAGAAATTCCTTCGGAAATGCAGCGGTTCTACGCGATCAAGCTGTTTGAGCGTGATGATAAGATCACGGCGATGATGAACACTGTTCCGGATGTCGGAGCGCTGATTCAAAAAGCGGAAGACGAGCTGGACGACGATGCGGAAAGCATCATTACCAATGAACGATATAATTATATCGGTTCGATCATTCATCAATGCTATACGAAGAAAAATCAATCCCGGATGTCGGTTTCCGATAAAATCGATTCCATCGTGACCAACCGCTGGCTGGCGCTGCCGATTTTCATTCTCGTCATGGCGCTGGTCTACGCGATTTCGATGGGCGGCTGGTCAATCTCAATCGGCACGCTGGGCACGGACTGGGCCAACGATGTGTTGTTCGGCGAGTGGGTGCCGGGCGCGGTTGACGCTTTCTTACGGACGATGGGCGTCGGCGGCTGGCTGGCCAGCCTGATTCAGGACGGAATGGTTGCGGGCGTCGGGGCGGTCTTAGGCTTCGTGCCGCAGATGCTTGTGCTGTTTTTCCTGCTCTGCATTCTTGAGGATATCGGCTACATGGCGCGGATCGCGTTCATTATGGACCGGATCTTCCGCCGGTTCGGCTTAAGCGGCAAGAGCTTTATTCCGATGCTGGTGGCGACCGGCTGCGGGGTGCCGGGAATTATGGCTTCGCGCACCATCGAACAGGACCGCGACCGGAAAATGACGATCATGACAACCGGTTTCATTCCCTGCGGGGCGAAAATGCCGATTATCGGTCTGTTCGCCGGGGCGCTGTTCAACAATTCCGCCTGGGTTGCGACATCAGCGTATTTCATCGGCGTGGCCGCGGTGATTGTAAGCGGAATTATCCTGAAAAAATTTAAGATGTTTGCGGGTGATCCGGCGCCATTTGTCATGGAGCTGCCGGCCTACCATATTCCTTCGGCATCCAATGTGCTGCGGGGAACGTGGGAACGCGGCTGGTCGTTTATCAAGCGGGCCGGTACGATCATTCTGTTAAGCTCGATTGTCTTGTGGTTCTTACAGGGCTATGGCTTTGTGGACGGCGTCTTCCAGGCGGTTGAGGATAACAACAGCTCGCTGCTGGCCCTGATCGGCAACGCGGTGTCCTGGATCTTCTATCCGCTGGGCTGGATCGGCGATATGGCGTGGAAAGCGACGGTAGCGACGGTAACCGGCCTGATCGCCAAGGAAGAAGTTGTCAATACCTTCGGTGTTCTTTACCATTACAGCGGGGAACTGAGCGAAGCGGGCAATGAGATTTGGACGCTGATCGCGGCGGATTTCACGGCTCTCTCGGCGTACAGCTTCATGATCTTCAACCTGCTGTGCGCGCCATGCTTCGCGGCGATGGGCGCGATCAAACGGGAGATGAACAATCCGAAATGGACACTCGGGGCGATCGGCTACATGTGCGGCTTCGCTTACGTCATCGCCATGATCGTCTACCAGATCGGCGGTCTGATCACGGGTGAAACACCGTTTACGATCTTCACGGTGATTGCGATTGTGCTGCTTGCGGCTTTAGTTTATCTGTTAATCCGGCCATATAAAGAAAGCCGGACATTGGAAGTCGACTTGAAAGAAACCGCGAAAATTTAAAAGCCGGAATCGGCGGAAAGGAGAACGAATGCTCGCTGCTATTCAAAGTTATTTTGGCGAAGTCGCTGTATTGTTGATGGTGATCGGCGCCTGCCTGTTGGCAATCCGCAGTCTGCGGCGGCAACATCGTCAAAAAGGCTCCGCCTGCGCCGGCGGCTGCGCGGGCTGCGGCATGAAGGGAATCTGTCACAGCGAGGGACCGCAGAACCCGCTGCTCAGCGCTTACCGGCACGATCATCCTCCGGGGCAATCGCCGCGTTATCCTGGCTGATTTTCCGGCGGCGATTCAGCGTCAGAGCGCGGCTGCGGAAATTGGAAAACGATCATGCAGCGTCCAACCTTCCGGTCATTTCCATTCATCCCCTGTTAAAATCCTGATATAATAAGAAAAAGAAAGGCGGGAAGGACGATGGCGACGTGGCTAGTCATTCTAATCATTGGCGGCTGGACGGCGTATTGCCTGATCCGGCTGCGCTCTAAAAAGAACCGCGGCTGCGCGGCGTGCGCCAGCTATCAAGCAGGCAGCTGCCAGGCAAAGCAGGCGTTGTGCGATTACCGCAAGGATCACCCGCGCTCTGTTCAATAAGAAAAAGATCCCGCTTGTCCTCTGCGACAGGCGGGATTCGTTTATCTGGCCGGCGTGTTGAACAACTTCATCTTGCGTTCCAGCACCGCCAGATTTTCCTGCAGCTGTTCAATCTGATGTTCGATTTGAGCTTTGTGATGCTCAAACAAAGCTGTCCGCTGTTCCAACGTCGCGTCGCCCTGACGGATCAGGCCGACGAACTCACGGATTTCTTCGACCGGCATGCCGGTTCGTTTTAAGCATTGGATGATCTGCAACAGTTTGAGATCCTCTTCAGAGAAGACGCGAACCTGGCCCGGGCTGCGCCGCAGCGGACCGATTAATCCGCGCTTTTCATAATACCGCAGCGTGGAGGCGGGGATGCGGAGCCGCTCAGAAATTTCTTTGATCGAATAATCCATACCATTTCTCCTTTTCGGCTTGACTTCAACCTGGGTTTAACTTGTATTATAGAGAAGTCATAAGGGGGATGCAAGTATGACAAAAAAGAAATCAGTGTTCAGGATGCTGGTGATCACGGTTTTGTTGGGAATCGGTATGAATTTCCATCATCCGGTAACGCCGACTTTATATACGGCGATGGGACTGCCGTCGCGGATTTTCGGAACGTCGATGGCGGTGATGTGCTTCTTTTCATTTCTGACGTCTGTATTCTGGGGCGAGTTCAGCAATCATATCGGCCGGGTGAAGGTCTTTACCATTTCCTGCGTTTGTTATGGGCTGGCGCAGCTGAGTCTGGGATTTTCATCGAGCGAGCTGATGGTGCTGATCTCGCGCGGGGCCGCGGGTGCTTTTGCGGGCGGCGCGGGCGTTGCGACGATGGCCTATGTGATCGATGTCAGCGAACCTTCAAAGCGAGCTGCGAATCTGGCGGTCTATACGGCGATGCAGTCGGTGTCGCTGGCGGCAGGGTATCTGCTGGGCGGCGTTCTGGGAACGATTCACTTTTAGCTGGCGTTCAACGTCCAGGCGGTCTGGATGATCGCACTGGGCATCGGCACGGCGTTCTTTGTCGAAGATTCGATTGTCGATCCGCAGACGGTTCGCCCGCGCGAGCTGTTGAAATCCGTCAATCCGTTTAATTCCTTCGCCAGCGCCCGCAGTCTGATGAGCACGGTCATGGTTCTGTTTCTGATCGTCGTCTTTCTGACCGGGTTCGCCAGCAACTGTCACGAAAACGCGTTCAATTATTTCTTAAAGGCCGAATTGGACTTTAAACCTGTCTATAACGGTTTGATCAAAGCGGTCATCGGTCTTGTCGGCCTGATTGCCAATTTCTCCATCAATCTGTGGATCATCCGCCGCACAGACGCGAAGAAATCACTGATCGTCGTGCTGGCGCTGTGCGCGCTGAGCGCGGCCGGAGCGCTGATTCCTGGCAATCTGACGCTGTTTATCGCAATGAATCTGGTGTTCTTTACCGCCAACGCCGTTTATCAGCCGATCACCCAGGCTTTGTCCGTGGAAGGCCGGAAAAACAGCGAGGTCGGCGTCATCACCGGGCTGTTCAACGCGATCAAGTCGATGGGCAACGTGCTCGGATCGCTGGCCGCGGGGATCGTCTACGATCTGAATATGTTGTTTCCGTTTATGCTGAGCGCCGGGGCGTTCGTTCTTTCGGCGGCTGCGGCATTCGCTTACTGGCGCAGCGCGAAGCGATAGTCAGGAAAGCGGAAAAAACAGGACATAAAGCAAAACATAAAAAGGCTGCGGCGCAAACGGATTTACTGCGCGGCAGCCCTTCGTATTTCAGATAGAATGAGAATTGCGGGATTAGAAATGAATCTGATCCTCGATGAACGCGGCGATCGTATTCAAGGCCAATGAAGCATAGACCGGATCGTCCAGAATCGCGTGGCCGACGCCTTCCAGCAGGATCAGTCCCTTTTGCGCGGCAGGGATTTTCTTGTAGATCCTGCGGCTGGAGGAAACGGCAATCGTATCGTCCTCCGTGCCGTGCAGAATCAGCACCGGACATTCCACCATCGCCGCGTCCTGCTTTAACAGATCGACAACGTTCATGAACACCGAAGTAAAATCAGCGGGCAGCGGCGGATAGGCTTCCGGCTGTTCTTTTTTATTCGGGCTGCTGAACCAGCCGGTGATGTAGTCCGCGGCGTTGCCGACATTGATATAATTGAACGCCGGGGCTAACAGGATCAGCTTCTTCACGGGTTTGACAGCGGCCAGGTGCGCGGCGATGACGCCGCCCATTGAGAAGCCGATCAGAATCACGTCCGCATTCTGAGCTGTCAGTTCGTCGACGACTTCCTCGGCCCGCTGAATCCATTTCTGCGGATCAACGTCCTGCGGATTGCGCGGATTAAATAATTCCGGCAGGATCAGCTCAATTTTCTTGGCGGCAAGGAAATTCTTCAGCGGCAGAAATTCGTCCGTCCGCCGCCGGCCGAACCCGTGCAGCGCCACGACGACACATCGGCGTTCCTGTTTTTTTGATTTTAGAAATTCAAACATGGGCTCACCTCCTGGAAATATCCTTATTATAATATAAAATAAGTCGTCCGGGGGAAGGTTTCCTGATTAAAAATAGAAAAGAACGGCGGATTTTGACGAATGTAAGCGGTAACAACCGATGAATATCGAGAAAATGATCAAAAAAACGCGAAAAACAGTGTGAAAAGCAAGGAGAAACTGAAGGAAAAAGGAGAGGAACACTCTTAATGACCCACTGATCTGCGTTGTTTTGGATCAAGCAAAATCATTGATTTTCAAAACTTGAAAAGAGCTTGATCTGAAGCCGTTTTTCGAAGTATTTAACTTTTTTGAAAAAAGTGTTGCATTGCCTGTTTTTGAGTGCTATAATAGCGAAGCATTCGCATGGACGTGGGAGGTTGCTGGCACGCTGATCGGCGTTGTCACGATAGCGCCAGCTAAGCGTGAAGACCGGGGAATTCACACCGAGCGAATCTGCCGAAAAGGCGGATGAAATGAAGGAGGAAGATTTCATGGCAAAAAACAGCGTAAGAATTCGTTTAAAAGCTTACGAACACAGAATCCTGGACACAGCCAGCGAAAAGATCGTTAAGGCTGCTCAGGAACACGGCGCAAAGAAAGTCGTCGGACCTGTACCCCTGCCGACAGAACGTCAGGTGGTAACCGTTTTAAGAGCTGTCCACAAGTACAAGGACTCGCGTGAACAGTTTGAAATCAGAACACATAAGCGTTTGATCGAGATCGTCGGACCGACCGCAGAAACCATTGACGCATTGAGCCGTCTGGAACTGCCGAGCGGCGTCGACATCGAGATCAAGCTGTAAGGACAGTGGAGGTGACATCATGAAAGGTATTTTAGGACGTAAACTTGGCATGACGCAGGTATTCACTACGGATGGCGTATTGATTCCTGTCACAGTCGTTGAAGCACTGCCGAACGTAGTGCTGCAGAAGAAAACCCTGGAAAACGATGGCTACGAAGCTGTTCAGCTGGGATTTGAAGATCTGAGCGAAAAGGGTTCCAATAAAGCTGAAAAGGGTCATGCTGCCAAGGCATCAACCGCAGCGAAGCGTTTCGTCCGCGAAATCCGCGGTACGGAAATGACAAACCTGGAAGTCGGCAACGAAGTCAAGGTTGATCTGTTCGCCGCCGGCGAAATCGTCGACGTAACCGGCACCAGCAAGGGTCGCGGCTACAACGGCACGATCGTCAGAAACAACGCGACGATGGGCCCGAAGACGCATGGCGGATCCAAGAACATGCGGCATATCGGTTCTCTGGCAACGACCGGACGTAACAACGGCCGGATCGAAAAGGGAACGGCTGGCGCTGGCCAGGAAGGTGGATATACCACAACGACACAGAATTTGGAAATCATCAAGGTTGATGTTGAAAACAACTATATGCTGATCAAGGGCAACGTTCCGGGACCGAAGCGCGGACTGGTTGTTGTTAAATCATCCGTCAAAGGAACAGCTGCTGTTTCGGCCAAGGATCTGATCAGCTATTCCGAAGAAGCAAAAGAGGAGGAATAACAGATGCCAAAGTTAAATGTATATAACCTGGAAGCTAAAGAGATTCGTGAAATCGAACTGGCTGAGGCTGTATTCGGCATTGAACCTAATCAGCAGGTCATGTTTGACGCGCTCATCATGCAGCGCGCGAATATGCGTCAGGGAACGCATGACACCAAGAGCCGTCATGAAGTCAGCGGCGGCGGCAAGAAGCCTTGGCGTCAGAAGGGCACAGGCCGTGCCCGTCAGGGTTCCATCCGCGCTCCGCAGTGGAGAGGCGGCGGCATCGCTTTCGGTCCGACGCCGCGCAGCTATGCTTACCGTCTGAACCGCAAGGTCCGCCGGCTGGCTCTGAGATCGCTGCTTTCTGAAAAGGTCATTGAAAACAATCTGGTTGTCGTCGATGCGCTGAAGTTCGACGCGATCAAGACAAAGGAATTTGTCAAGGTTATGGATGCGTTCAAGTTTGAAGGCAAGACGCTGTTTGTAGCGGATATCGCCGAGGACTTCGACAATGCCTTCATGTCCCTGCGCAACATTCCGAACGCTGCCTTATTGACAGTTGAAGAACTGAACGCCTTCGACATCGCCAACGCTCAGAAGCTGGTTATGACGGAAGCGGCTGCCAACAAAGCTGGGGAGGTATTCGCATAATGAGTAACGCAAGAGATATCATTATCCGCCCGATCATCACTGAAAAGACGATGAAGCTGATGGACACTGACAACAAGATCACTTTCGCGGTCGCTAAGGGCGCGAACAAAACGCAGGTCCGTCTGGCTGTTGAAGAAATTTTTGGCGTTAAGGTTGAACAGGTCAACATCCTGAACTGCAAGCCGAAGACGAAGAGAATGGGCAAATACGTCGGCAAGACGAGCGCTGTCCGCAAAGCAGTTGTCAAGCTGCCGGAAGGACAGGATATCAACTTATTCTCGGAATAAGCTGATCAACATATCGGAAGAACACGCTATTTCCGGAAAAATGCGTAAGGAGGACTAAATCCAATGGCGATTAAGAAATATAAACCAACGACTCCAGGTCGTCGCGGTATGTCAAGCCTGAGCTTCGAAGAAATCACATCGACTTCTCCAGAACGCTCGCTGCTTGAACCGCTGTCCAAAAAGGGCGGCCGCAACAACACCGGTCGGATCACAACCCGTCATCAGGGCGGCGGACACAAGCGTCAGTACCGCGTGATCGACTTCAAGCGTAATAAAGACAACATCCCGGCGAAGGTCGCGACGATCGAGTACGATCCGAACCGTTCCGCCAACATCGCGCTGCTGAATTATGCAGACGGTGAAAAGCGCTATATCCTGGCTCCGAAGGGAATGCAGGTCGGACAGACCATCGTTTCCGGCGAAGCGGTCGACATCAAGGTCGGCAACGCGATGGAGCTGCGCAACATCCCTGAAGGTACTTTCGTTCACAACGTTGAACTGAAGCCGGGCAAGGGCGGCCAGCTGGCACGTTCCGCTGGCGTTTCCGCACAGATCCTGGGTTCCGAAGGCCGCTACACGATTCTGCGTCTGGCGTCCGGCGAAGTCCGCAAGGTTCTGAGCAACTGCCGCGCCACCATCGGCACGGTCGGCAATGAAGATCACAGCCTGGTTAACTTAGGCAAAGCTGGACGTTCCCGCTGGATGGGCATTCGTCCGACAGTCCGCGGTTCTGTTATGAACCCGAACGATCACCCGCATGGCGGCGGTGAAGGCAGAACTCCGGTTGGCCGTAAATCACCAATGACGCCATGGGGCAAGAAGGCGATGGGCGTTAAGACCCGCAAAGCCAAGAAGGCCTCGACGAAATTGATCACACGCCGCCGCAACGGTAAGTAAACGAAAGGAAGGAAGCTAAAATGAGTCGTAGTTTGAAAAAAGGACCGTTCTGTGATGACCATTTAATGAAAAAAGTGGAAAAGCTGAACGCGTCAGGCAAGAAAGAAGTCATCAAAACATGGTCTCGCCGTTCCACTATTTTCCCGCAGTTCGTTGAACATACGTTCGCGGTTTACAACGGTAAGGAACATGTCCCTGTCTATGTCACAGAAGATATGGTCGGCCATAAACTTGGCGAATTCGTCCCAACCCGCAAATTCGGCGGTCATGGCGACGACAAGAAAGCGTAGGAGGTGCCACAATGGAAGTCAAAGCAACAGCGAAAACTGTCCGCATCGCCCCTCGCAAAGTCAGACTTGTTCTGGATTTAGTCAGAGGCAAAGATGCGAAGGAAGCAGAAGCGATCCTGAAGTTCACACCGAACCACGCTGCCGAAGCAGTTGGAAAAGTGCTGAAATCAGCGGTTGCCAATGCGGTCAACAATCATCAGCTGGATGAATCAAAATTGTATGTCAAAGCGTGCTATGCCAACGAGGGAATCACCATGAAGCGTTTCATGCCTCGGGCAAAGGGCAACGCCGCTCAGATTTTAAAGCGCACCAGCCACATTACTGTTGTGGTTGAAGAACGGTAGGAGGTACTCTCATGGGTCAGAAAGTTAGTCCAATTGGAATGCGTGTCGGCGTCATCCGCGACTGGGAATCCAGATGGTATGCTGAAAAAGATTACGGCACCCTGTTGATGGAAGACGTCAAAATCCGTGAATTCCTGTTGAAGGAACTGCATGCGGCTTACGTTTCCAGAATCGAAATCGAACGCTCTAAGAACCGTGTTGAGATCATCATCCGTGCCGCTCGCCCGGGCGTGATCATCGGAAGCAACGGTGAAAGCATTGAAATCTTAAAGAAGAAGCTGCAGAAAATGTGCGCTGGCAAGCAGATCCACATCAAAGTGGTCGAAGTTGCCAATCCGGATCTGGATGCACACCTGGTTGCCCGCGCTATCGCTGAGCAGCTGGAACAGCGTGCTTCGTTCAGAACCTGCCAGAAGCGTCAGATTCAGAAGACGATGCGGGCAGGTGCCAAGGGTATCCGTACCCTGGTTTCCGGCCGTTTAGGCGGTGCGGATATCGCGCGCAGCGAAGGCTATTCCGAGGGCGTCGTTCCTCTGCATACGCTGCGTTCGGACATCGACTTCGCGATTGTTGAAGCGATGACGACTTACGGCAAGCTGGGCGTTAAAGTCTGGATCTGCCGCGGTGAGGTTCTGCCGGGCCAGATGGTTCAGGAACCGGAAGCACCGAAGATGCCGCAGGGCCGCGATCGCCGGCGTGGCGGACGGAATGACCGCCGCGGCAACCGGAACAACAATAACAACAGCCGCAATGCCGAAGCTAAAGCAGCTGCGCCAAAGGCGGAAGGAACCGTTGAAGGAGGTAAGGAATCATGTTAATGCCTAATCGAACAAAATATAGAAGACCTCATCGTCAGAGTTACGAAGGTCGCTCTAAGGCCGGACGTGAGATCGTATTCGGTGAATACGGATTAATTGCTTACTCCGGTGCATACGTCAGCAACCGTCAGATCGAGGCGGCGCGTGTCGCCATGACTCGTTACATGAAGCGTGGCGGCCAGGTTTGGATCAAAATCTTCCCACATCTGGCAATTACGAAGAAACCGCTGGAAGTCCGAATGGGTTCCGGTAAAGGCGCACCTGAAGGATGGGTAGCCGTAGTTCAGCCAGGCCGCGTCCTGTTTGAAGTCGGCGGCGTCGATGAAGAAACCGCGCGTGAAGCCCTGCGCTTAGCAGCCCACAAGCTGCCGGTCAAGTGCAAATTCGTGCGCCGAGGCGAGGAGGAATAGGAAATGAACGTTAAGGAAATTCGTGATAAGAGCAATACTGAATTACTTCAGGAAATTGAATCTTTAAAAGAAGAGCTGTTCAACCTGCGTTTCCAGCAAGCTACCGGCCAGCTGGAGAATCCTTCCCGCATGAAGGAAATTCGCAAGACGATCGCTCGCATCAAAACTGTCATCACTGAGCGCGAACTCAGTGAGGCGAAATAAGGAGGATAACTGGTCATGGAAAGATCAAACCGTAAAGTATTACGCGGAAAAGTCGTTTCTGATAAGATGGACAAGACCATTACGGTTGAGGTAGCAACCAGCAAGAGTCATCCGCTTTATTCGAAGCGTATTAAATATTCAAAGAAATTCAAAGCACATGATGAGAACAATGAGGCGAAGCTCGGTGATATCGTAGAAATCATGGAAACTCGTCCGTTATCCGCGACCAAGCGTTTCCGCCTGGTTAAGATCGTCGAAAAGGCTGTAATTCTTTAATAGCACAAGGAGGAACTGACAATGATTACGAATGAAAGTAGATTAAATGTCGCGGACAACACCGGTGCTAAGGAATTATTAGTCATCCGTTGCCTGGGCGGCAGCAAGCGCAAAAGAGCGAACATCGGCGATATCATCGTCTGCTCGGTCAAGACAGCAGCTCCTGGCGGAACTGTAAAGAAGGGCGACGTCGTTAAGGCGGTCATCGTCCGGACTCGTTACGGCATCCGTCGTGAGAACGGCAGCTACATCAAGTTTGATGACAATGCAGCCGTTATCATCAAGGACGACAACACACCAAAGGGAACCCGTATTTTCGGGCCTGTTGCAAGAGAACTGCGTGACAAAGACTTCATGAAGATTGTTTCTTTGGCACCAGAAGTTTTATAGGAGGTGGCTTGAGATGAAAATTAAAAAAGGCGATAAAGTAAAAGTCATCACAGGACATTACAAGGGAACGATCGGCGAAGTTCTGGCCGTTATGCCGAAAGAGAACAAAGTCATCGTTGAGGGTGTCAATCTGATGAAGAAGCACCTGAAGCCGACTCAGGCTAACCCGGACGGAGGTATCATTGAAAAGGAAGCTCCGATTCATGTATCCAATGTCATGGCGTATGATTCCAAAGCCAAAACAGCCAGCCGGATCGGCTTTAAGGTCGAAAAGGGCGAAAAGGTCCGCGTATTTAAGAAATCCGGCAACGTCGTCAAGGGAGGTAAGAAATAATGAACCGTCTTGTTGAAAAATACCAGAAGACAGTCATTGAATCTCTGATGAAGCAGTTCAATTACAGCTCTGTCATGCAGTGCCCGAAGATCGAGAAAGTCGTCATCAACATGGGTGTCGGCGATGCGATCGCCAACCCGAAGGCGCTGGACGAAGCGGTTGCCGAACTGACTCAGCTGGCAGGCCAGAAGCCGGTCATCACGAAGGCGAAGAAGTCCATTGCGAACTTCAAACTGCGTGAAGGCATGCCGATCGGCTGCAAGGTCACCCTGCGCGGTGAACACATGTATGAATTCCTGGACAAGCTGTTCAACATTTCCCTGCCGCGTGTCCGCGACTTCCGCGGCGTCAGCACAACGGCGTTCGACGGTCGCGGCAACTACACGCTGGGCGTGAAGGAACAGATCATTTTCCCGGAAATCAACTTTGATAAAGTAAGCAAAGTACGCGGTATGGACATCGTTATCGTAACGACGGCCAATACTGATGAAGAAGCAAAGGCATTGCTGGCAGGTATGGGCATGCCGTTTGCGAAATAAGGAGGACAACAACCATGGCAAAGACATCAATGAAAATTAAGCAGCAGCGTCCTCAGAAGTACAAAGTCAGAGAGTATACGCGCTGCGAACGTTGTGGACGTCCGCACTCTGTCTTAAGCAAGTACAAAGTCTGCCGTATCTGCTTCCGCGAATTAGCCTATAAGGGCCAGATTCCGGGAGTCAAGAAGGCAAGCTGGTAAGGATACGGAAGGAGGAAAAAGCAATGATGAATATGACTGATCCTATCGCAGATATGCTGACCAGAATCCGTAACGGTGTTCAGGCACGCCACGAAGCCGTTGAAATTCCGGCAAGCAAGCAGAAGGTTGAAATTGCGAAGATCCTGAAGAACGAAGGATTTATCCTGAATTACGCAGTCACAGGTGAAACCGCTGCAGAAAAGAAGATCACAGTCACTTTGAAATACGGCCCGAATAACGAAAAGGTTATCAGCGGCATCAAGCGTATCTCGAAGCCAGGCTTACGGGTATACGCCAAGAGCGGCTCGATCCCACGTGTCCTGAACGGTTTAGGCATCGCGATCATCTCTACCTCTCAGGGATTGATGACCGACAAAGAAGCAAGAGCGAAGCATACAGGCGGCGAAGTTATCGCCTACGTATGGTAAGCGTGTTAGAGAAAGGAATAGAAAACAATGTCACGTATCGGTAATAAAACGATTACCATTCCAGCCGGTGTTGAAGTCACGGTTGCGGCTGGCAATGAGGTGACGGTCAAAGGACCTAAGGGTACTTTAACACGTCAGTTTAACGAAAACATGCAGATCGATGTCAACGGCAATGAAATCAAAGTCGTTCGTCCGAACGATGAGAAGCATATCAAACAGCTGCACGGCACAACCCGTGCGCTGCTGCACAACATGGTCGTCGGCGTTTCTGAGGGCTTCACCCGTGAACTGGAAGTTGTCGGTATCGGCTTCCGTGCCGCTGTCAGCGGCAACAAGCTGACACTGAACGTCGGCTTCTCTCACCCGGTTGAATTCGAGGTTGAGGAAGGCCTGAAAGTTGAGTGCCCGTCCGCAACTGAAATTAAAGTTTCCGGCATCGACAAGCAGCGCGTCGGCGAATTCGCTGCGGTCGTCCGGGCAACAAAGAAACCTGAACCTTACAAGGGTAAAGGTATTCGCTATAAAGGCGAACATGTCCGTCGTAAAGAAGGCAAGACGGCTGGTAAGAAATAGTGGGAAAGGAGAGAGTGAACAATGCTTAAGAAAGTATCTAAAAATGATGAAAGAATTCGTCGTCACATTCGTGTCCGTACAAAGATCAGCGGAACTCCGGAACGCCCACGCCTGAACGTCTTCCGTTCTAACAGCCACATCCACTGCCAGATCATCGACGATGTTAACGGCACGACGTTGGTTGCCTGCAGCAGCGTGGATCTGAAGCTGGAAAACGGCGGAAATATCGAAGCCGCAAAAACTGTCGGAACTGAACTGGCAAAGCGCGCTTTAGCTAAGAACATCACTAATGTTGTATTTGACCGTGGAGGTTATGTTTATCACGGACGTGTCCAGGCCCTGGCCGAAGCTGCCAGAGAGGCCGGACTGAAATTCTAGGAGGGCTCGCTGAATGGAACGTAAACCAAGAAGAGTTGAACGCGATAAAGAATTTGAAGAACGCGTTGTTGTCATCAACCGTGTAACCAAGGTTGTTAAAGGTGGACGTCGTTTCCGCTTTGCCGCCCTGGTTGTCATTGGTGACAAAAAAGGCCGCGTAGGCTACGGCACAGGAAAGGCTAACGAAGTTCCTGATGCAATTAAGAAGGCCAGTGAAAATGCCAAGAAGAATCTGTTCAGAGTTCCTCTGGTAAACAATGGCTCCACGATCCCACATGCTGTCACCGGCGTTTACGGCGCAGGTGAAGTGTTCCTGAAACCGGCTGCAGAAGGTACCGGCGTTATCGCCGGCGGCGCTGTCCGTGCGGTTCTGGAACTGGCAGGCGTCAGCGACGTTCTGTCCAAGTGCATCGGTTCCCGCACTCCGATCAACATGGTTCATGCCACAGTTGCCGGTCTGAAAGAACTGAAAACGATCGAAAGCGTTAGCAAACTGCGTGAGAAGAAGCCGCAGGAAATTCGCTAAGTTAGACGGGAGGCAGCTTAAATGAAATTAAACGAACTGAAATACACAGAAGGTGCACGTCGTAACTCCAAGAGAATCGGCCGCGGCCATGGCTCCGGATGGGGCAAAACTGCAGGTAAGGGTTCCAAGGGCCAGAACGCTCGTTCCGGCGGCGGAGTCGCACTGGGCTTTGAAGGCGGTCAGACACCGATCTGGCGTCGTCTGCCGAAGCGTGGATTCACCAACTTCACCCGTAAGGAATACTCGATCGTCAACGTCGAACTGCTGAACCGGTTCGAGGACGGCGCAGAGATTACTCCGGAACTGTTAAAGCAGGCGGGTTTAGTCCGCAAGGAACTGGACGGCGTGAAGATCCTGGGCGTCGGCGAACTCGAAAAGAAGCTGACGGTCAAAGCCAATAAATTTTCCAAATCAGCAGTAGAAGCAATTGAAAAAGCAGGCGGAAAAGTAGAGGTGATCTAACATGATCCAGACCTTTACCAGCCTGTTCAAGAATAAAGAAATCCGGTCTAAGATTATCTTTACTCTGGCCATGCTGTTCATCTACCGACTCGGATCCGGCATTCCGGTTCCGGGCGTAGATGCGACGGCGCTGACCGCCGGCATCGCTGATAATTCCATTCTGGGAATGATGAACCTGCTGGGCGGCGGCGCGTTACAGCGTCTGTCGGTCTTCGCCTTGGGCGTTACCCCGTACATCACCGCTTCGATCATCATCCAGCTGATGTCGATGGACGTCATTCCGGCACTGACGGAAATGGCGAAATCCGGTCAGCAGGGTCGCATGAAAATGGATAAGATCACACGATATATGGGTGTGGTCTTAGCGTTTATTCAGGCCTTTACGATGGTCTACGCGTTTGACAAGAGCTATGGAATCCTCTCCGGCGCCGGCGTTTCCACTTACTTGTATGTGGCGACGGTGCTGACGGCGGGCACCATGTTCCTGTTGTGGGTCGGCGACCAGATCTCAACGAAGGGCATTGGAAACGGCGTTTCCATCATCATCTTCGCGGGGATCGTCGCGAACATTCCGTTCCAGTTCATCCAGGTCTTCAACACCCTGGTTGACACGACGAACAACACGGCGATGTTCAACGGCATCCTGACGTTCATGCTGTATGTATTAATGTATCTCTTGATCATCGTGCTGGTTGTCTTCATGCAGCTGGCAACACGGAAGATCCCGGTACAGTACACATCCAGTTCCATGACCAAAGGCCGCAACGATATGACCTACTTACCGTTGAAAATCAACTCCGCCAGCGTTATCCCGGTTATCTTCGCTTCGGCGATCATGACGGCGCCGCTGACGATCATGAGCTTCTTTGAAGCCAACAGCTTCACAACCACTCTGAATAACATCCTTTCGCTGCAGAAGCCGTTAGGCCTTTGCATCTATGCGGTATTGATCGTTCTGTTTACCTTCTTCTACACCAATTTACAGGTGGATCCGGAGAAGATTGCAGAAAATCTCGGCAAGTCCGGAACGTATATTCCTGGCATCCGCCCGGGTACAGAAACCAAGGAGTACTTATCCAAGGTGCTGAACCGGATCACGGTGCTGGGCGCGATCTTCCTCGTGTTTATCGCGCTGCTTCCGTATGTGCTGCCGATGGTGACAAGCCTGCCGTCCTCGGTTTCAATGGGCGGAACCGGAATCATCATCGTCGTCGGCGTTGCCATGGAAACGATGAGCCAGCTGAAAGGTCAGCTGACCCAGAAATCGTACCGCGGTTTTATTCAAAAATAAGAGGTGAGTGAGAATGAACATTCTGATCATGGGACCTGCCGGAAGCGGCAAGGGGACAATGTCGGCAAAAATTCTTGAAAGCTTCAATATTCCGCATATCTCCACCGGAGATATGTTCCGCGCCAACATCAAAGAAGGCACAGAGCTGGGTAAAAAAGCGCAGGAATACATGAATGCCGGCAAGCTCGTACCGGATGAAATTACGGTCGCAATGGTCGCAGATCGGCTGAAACAGCCGGACTGTCAAGCTGGATATCTGTTGGATGGCTATCCAAGAACGCTGGTTCAGGCAAAATTTTTCGAAAATTTATCAAAAGAAATTGCCAAACCGGTGGAAGTTGTTATAAACTTAGTAGTGGAGTTTGAAGCTCTGGCCGATCGCATCACGGGCCGCCGCATGTGTAAGAACTGCGGTGCGATCTATCATGTCCGCAACCACCCAAGTCAGGTGGACGGTATTTGTGATGTCTGCGGTTCTCCGCTCATTCAGCGTGCTGATGATACAGAGGAACAACTTCGTGTTCGTCTTGACGAGCATGAAAAGAATACCAAGCCGGTTCTTG
>OGYG01000639.1_pt1 | contig 32390 bp, 28 predicted proteins | sample 1576481 | NCBI WGS metagenome assembly OGYG01 (sample SAMEA3541497, study PRJEB24748) | human gut metagenome | biome: human gut; feature: human-associated habitat; material: faeces | place: China | collected 2012 | reverse complement strand
ACGCGCACCTCGCAACAAGAATGCCGGAGCATTCTTGAATTTTGTAAGAAAAACATCCTTTATATAGAAAAAAGTATTTTATGGCATAGAACACGCCGGGCGAATGGGAAAGGTGACAGTATGATAAATAGAAATTGGAAACGCCGGGTGGCAATGGCGCTGTGTGTTGCCATGACCGGAATTTTAGTCGGCTGCGGTGCTACCGGAGAGGAAGAATCTTCCGTGGATATGTCCGAAGCTGGCGGAAAAGATACCATTGTGGTATTAAACTATGGAGAATATATTGATACTTCCATATTAAAACAGTTTCAGAAAGAGACCGGAATCAAAGTGCTTTATGAGGAAGCAACGACACCGGAGGAAATGTATTCCAAATATATGGCGAGTACGATTCCATATGATCTGGTCTGTTCTTCCGATTACATGGTAGAGCGTTTTATCGAAGAGGGTGAGGCGGAAGAAATCGATTACAGCAAAATGCAGTATATCGATAATATTGGTGATCTTTACTGGGAAATGTCCAAATCTTATGATCCGGAACTCAAATACAGCGTTCCGTATTTCTGGGGAACCGTAGGTATCTTGTACAACACAAATATGGTGGATGAGGAGATCACAAGCTGGGACAGTCTGTTTAACGGAAAATACGCCGGAGAGATTATTATGCAGAACAGTATCCGTGATGCGTATATGTGTGCATTGAAATATAAAGGATATTCTCTGAACACAACAGATCGTAAGGAACTGGACATTGCACAGAAGCTGCTGATCGAGCAGAAACCGGATGTGGAAGCATATTTCGTAGATGAAGTCCGCGAGGAGATGGTTGCCGGAAATGCGGCATTAGCTGTCTGCTATTCCGGTGAGGCATATTTAGCCAACGATTATGATGAAGATCTGGAATATGTCGTTCCGGAGGAGGGCTCCAATGTATGGTTTGATTCCTGGACAATGATGAAAAAAGGAGAAAACCATGAGGGTGCACTGAAGTTCCTGGATTTCCTCTGCAGAGAAGATATTGCGATGAAAAACTTTGAGGAAATCTATTATCCGACACCGAATACAGCAGTATACGATCAGCTGGATGAGGAGACAAAGAATGATCCGTTGATTTTCCCGAGTGAGGAGACACTGGAAAAATGTGAGGTATACAAAGCATTGGATGCGGATACCACAGCATATTACAGTCAGCTCTGGAAAGAACTTAAGACAAGCTGACGCTTGCAGGCAGGATACTGACAGGTATCCTGTTTTTTTCTCTTGTGGAAATATCCTGTTTGCGTTATAATAGGAACGCTTATGGAATGAAGAAAACGATTCAGAAAAATTTATCAGTTTGTGTGATTCAAAATCATGTGTAGATTTTACTAGCATATGAAGATAAACTGAAAAAGTTGGATGTTGAATCGAAATAAATATACAGAAAGAGGTAGAGTTATGGCTAAAGTCAGAACAAGATTTGCACCGAGCCCGACAGGCCGTATGCACGTTGGTAATCTGCGTACCGCTTTGTACACATATCTGATCGCAAAGCACGAGGGCGGAGATTTTGTATTAAGAATAGAAGATACTGACCAGGAGCGTTTCGTAGAAGAAGCACTGGGCATCATTTACCGTACACTGGAAAAAACAGGTCTGATCCACGATGAAGGACCGGACAAAGATGGCGGCTATGGTCCGTACATCCAGAGTGAGCGCTGCAAGAGCGGTCTTTATCTGGAATATGCAAAGAAACTGATCGAAAAAGGAGAGGCATATTACTGCTTCTGCGACAAAGAGCGTCTGGATTCTTTAAAACAGAACATCAACGGTAAAGAGATCAGCGTTTATGACAAACATTGTCTGCATCTTTCCAAAGAAGAAATCGAGGAAAATCTGGCAGCAGGAAAACCGTATGTTATCCGTGCCAATGTACCGAATGAAGGAGAGACAACTTTCCATGATGAGATTTACGGAGACATTACACAACCAAACTCTGAGCTGGATGACATGATCCTGATCAAATCCGACGGATATCCGACTTACAACTTTGCAAACGTTGTAGATGATCATCTGATGAACATCACACACGTAGTCCGTGGTAATGAGTATCTGTCTTCTGCACCGAAATATACAAGACTGTATCATGCCTTCGGATGGGAAGAGCCGAAATACATCCACTGCCCGCTGATCACAAACGAAGAACATCAGAAACTGAGCAAACGTAGCGGACATTCTTCTTATGAAGACCTGATCGAACAGGGATTTTTATCTGAGGCAGTTGTAAATTTTGTTGCACTGCTTGGATGGAGTCCGGTAGACAACCGTGAGATCTTCTCCTTAGAGGAGCTGGTGAAAGAATTTGATTATCATCACATCAGCAAATCTCCGGCCGTTTTTGATATGGTAAAACTGAAATGGATGAACGGAGAGTACATCAAAGCAATGGATTTTGATGCATTCTACGAGATGGCAGAGCCGTACATCAAAGAAGTGGTACATCGTGATTGTGATTACAAGAAGATCGCTCAGATGGTAAAAACACGTATCGAGATCTTCCCGGATATCAAAGAGCATATTGATTTCTTCGAGGCAGTTCCGGAGTACGATGTAGCAATGTATACACATAAAAAGATGAAAACAAATGCAGAGACATCTCTGGCAGTTTTAAAAGATGTGTTACCGTTACTGGAAGCACAGGAAGATTACAGCAACGATGCCCTGTATGCAATGCTTAGCGGTTATGTAAAAGAAAACGGATACAAGAACGGTTATGTAATGTGGCCGATCCGTACTGCACTTTCCGGAAAACAGATGACACCGGGTGGAGCAACTGAGCTGATGGAGGTACTTGGAAAAGAAGAGTCCATCGCACGTATCAAAGCTGCTATCGAAAAACTGACAGCAGAAGCATAAGAAAAATGAATATCATACCAGATGTTGTGTCATGGAAATATGACACAGACAGTTTGGTTATCAGATCTGACATCAGGGGAGGGGTAAGAGTACCTGATCACGACGGAACTCTTTCCCTCTCTTTTTGTGCGTAAAAACCTCTGTTTTTGAGGAATAGGTGTGTAAAAAAATGCACATACAAGATATAGTATTGATATTTGAAAAACATTTTTTGTCAATTGTGCAAAGTGCTATTTTTGCATTTTGAAATTTTTTGAATTAAATGGAAAAAGTTGCGAAAAAAAGGCAGTATTCTGAGTGATTTCAAAAAGTCAATACGTTAACTGAAATTTGTGGATATTGATAGAAAATCACTAGATGTAGGATTTGTAATTGAAAATCAACACTAGATATTGTACAATGGTCAAGAACGGTCCTCCAGAGAAGAAGACAGGGCTTCGAAAGGGATCAACAGGATCGTTATAATAGAAATTCAACTGTTTGGAGAGAAAAAAAGGGTTGGATGTTACTTGAGACAACTCTGAACAGCAGATGAACAAATAATAAAAGTAAGAGAAAAAGTGGTAAGAAAGGGCGAGTGGAATGAAGATTATTAAACGTAGCGGATCAGAATCGCAGTTTGATCTGGATAAGATTATTTCCGCAGTGATCAGGGCGAATGACAGTGTGGCAGAGACTGAGCGGATGAGCAAAGAGCAGATCGCAGTTATCGGAGCCAATATGCGTACGATTTGTGAAGGCATGAATCGTGCACTGAGTGTAGAGGAAATTCAGGATCTGGTAGAGAATCAGATCATGAACCAGAGAGCCTTTTCTGTAGCGCGTAACTATATCACCTACCGATATAAGAGAGCGCTGGTGCGTAAGTCCAACTCAACAGATGAGCAGATCTTAAGCCTGCTTGAGTTTGACAACGAAGAAGTAAAACAGGAAAACTCCAACAAAAACCCGGCAGTTAACAGCGTACAGCGTGACTATATGGCGGGTGAGGTAAGTAAAGATATTACAAAACGTTTCCTTCTGCCGGAAGATATCGTGGATGCACATGAGAAAGGTCTGATCCATTTCCACGATGCTGATTATTTTGCGCAGCATATGCACAACTGCTGTCTGGTAAATCTGGACGACATGCTGGAGAACGGAACCGTGATCAGCGAGACAATGATCGAAAAACCACACAGCTTTTCTACTGCATGTAACGTAGCAACACAGGCGGTTGCACAGATCGCAAGTTCTCAGTACGGCGGACAGAGTATTTCCCTGTCCCATCTGGTACCGTTTGTACAGGTAAGCCGTGAGAAATATCAGAAAGAAGTTGCTTACGAATTCGAGCAGAGTGGTATCGAAGCAGATGAAGAGACAATCAATAAAGTAGCAGAGCTTCGTGTACAGAAAGAAGTAAAACAGGGCGTTCAGATGATCCAGTATCAGGTAATCACACTCATGACTACCAACGGTCAGGCTCCGTTTATCACGATTTTTATGTATCTGAATGAAGTTCCGGAAGGACGCACCAGAGACGATCTTGCAATGGTTATTGAGGAAGTGTTAAAACAGCGTATTCAGGGTATCAAGAATGAGAAAGGTGTCTATATCACACCGGCATTCCCGAAACTGATCTACGTTTTGGAAGAGGACAACATTCATGAGGACAGCAAATACTGGTATCTGACAAAACTTGCTGCAGAGTGTACCGCAAAAAGAATGGTGCCGGATTACATCTCTGAGAAGATTATGTTTGAAAATAAAGTAGACAAAAACGGTGAGGGACATTGTTATCCGTGCATGGGATGCCGTTCCTTCCTGACACCGTATGTAGATCCGAAAACAAATCAGCCGAAATATTACGGACGTTTCAATCAGGGTGTTGTAACTGTCAACCTGGTTGATGTAGCGTGCTCTTCCGGCGGAAACATGGAAAAATTCTGGAAGATTTTCGATGAGCGTCTGGAACTTTGCCACCGCGCATTAGTTTGCCGTCATGAGCGTCTGGAAGGAACACCTTCTGATGTAGCTCCGATCCTGTGGCAGCATGGCGCACTGGCAAGACTGAAAAAAGGTGAGACCATTGATGAATTGCTTCACGGTGGATATTCCACAATCTCACTGGGATATGCAGGTCTGTGCGAATGTGTTCGTTATATGACAGGAAAATCCCACACAGATCCAAGTGCAACACCGTTTGCACTGGAAGTAATGCAGCATATGAACGATGTCTGCAACGAGTGGAAAGCAGAGCACAACGTAGACTTCAGTCTGTATGGCACACCGCTTGAGTCCACCACTTACAAATTTGCAAAATGTCTGCAGAAACGTTTTGGACTGATCCCGGGTGTAACAGACAAAAACTACATCACAAACAGCTATCATGTACACGTAACAGAGAATATAGATGCTTTTGAAAAACTGAAATTCGAAGCGCAGTTCCAGAAGCTGTCTCCGGGCGGTGCGATCAGTTACGTGGAAGTACCGAACATGCAGCAGAATCTGGATGCAGTACTTGCAGTAATGCAGTACATTTATGACAACATCATGTACGCAGAGCTGAATACAAAGAGTGATTTCTGTCAGGTGTGCGGTTACACTGGTGAGATCCAGATCGTAGAGGAAGATGGAAAACTGATCTGGGAGTGTCCGAACTGCGGAAACCATGATCAGGATAAGATGAATGTGGCACGTCGTACCTGTGGTTATATCGGAACACAGTTCTGGAATCAGGGAAGAACTCAGGAAATTAAGGAGAGAGTGCTTCATCTGTAAATTAGCAAAAAAGCCAAAAAATTTCGGCCGAGGAAAAAAAGCCTTAAAAACTCTGAGATTTGTAACAAAAATAATAAATTAAAAAAAGACTGCTATGTAATTGTTGAGAAAGACGTTATATAACGGTCTTTCTTAATATATGTTAAAGAAAATCGACGGCTGTTGACAGGAGAAAAAGTGGAATGGTATGATTATTTTATAAAAATAGTAGGAGACGGTATGGGAAAAAGGAGGGGAGTATGAACAGCAGAAAAAAGGCGATAAAGGCAGTTATTATTGTATTAATTGCAGCAGTTGCATTTGGATATGGAACTTATACAACGTTACGTTCGGGTGTTTATGTAGGAGATGACTTTTTCTATAAAAAAAGTGATTCGCGGTATGAAAAGAACATTTCTAATTATATAGAGCAGACATCGGATCATGAATTTACAATTGTTTCTCACGATAAAAAACAGGAAGTTTCCTATGAGATAGAAAAGGAACAAATTACATTTTATTTTCCAGATCAGACTATATCAGGAAGCTGGGATACAGAGCAGAAAGAGTTGTATGATAACGGAGTGCCAGTACTCCAGAATGGAAACTTTGAATTTTCTGAAGATGGCGTGAATATTACTCCAGACATGGGACAGGAGCGTTGCAGTTACGCACTGTGCAGGATCATCTATAATGATCAGGAAACAATTTCAAAATGGTATATGAATATATTTGGACTGGTTTGGTATATTCTTGGAATTATCTGGGTGATGTATCCGGAAGAATGTTATTTCTTTTTGCGGAAGTGGCAGTATAACAACGGAGAGTTATCTGCGATGGGGCGTTTGTGGCAGCAGATTGGTGGCGGCATTCTGGCAGTATTTGGACTTTTTATTATGAGTGGTATGGCAACGATTCTTGAAAAATAGAATACCAAAAAAGAGCATATAGTATTATAATAGGGAATGATACAGAGACATAGATGCTGGAGGAATAAAACAATGAAATTACCAAAAGATCCTGTGATGCTTTTAAGCGTTGTAAATACAGATCTGAGAGACCATTATCCATCATTGGCAGAACTGGCAAAAGCGTATGGTGTAACAGAACAGGAAATTATAGATCAGCTTGCACAGATCAATTATGAATATAAGCCGGAGACAAATCAGTTCCGATAAGCTGAAGATAGTATCTGGAGGGGATAGAACATGTATTATTGTAATATAAAAAAATCAGATATTGCGGACGGACCGGGAGTACGCGTAACCTTATTTGTGTCCGGATGTACGCATCATTGTGAGGAATGTTTTCAACCGGAGACATGGAATTTTTCCTATGGTCAGCCTTTTACAAAAGATGTAGAAGAAGAACTGATGGATGCATTGCAACCTGGATATGTGTCAGGTCTGACATTACTTGGCGGGGAACCATTTGAGCCGGAGCATCAGTACGTGTTGCTTCCGTTTTTACAGAGAGTGCGCCGTGAATTGCCGAAAAAAACAATCTGGGCTTACAGTGGCTATGTATACGAAGAACTGATCGGCAAAGAGAGCGGAACAGGGAGAGCACGCTGTGAGGTGACGGATGCGGTGCTTGCTTGTGTGGATGTGCTGGTAGACGGAGAATTTATGAAAGATAAGAAAAATATCAGTCTGCAGTTCCGAGGATCGGAAAATCAGCGTCTGATCGATCTGAGAAAAACCGAAGAAGCCGGTGAAATCGTATGGTGGGACGGAAAATAGAAGCTACATATATTCCGGTTGGAAGTTAGTTGCTGTCAAAATTGATGTCAAAACATAAAAAATAAGGGTTTTCGGGACTATGAAAAATGCCCGGAAACCCTTATTTTATGCGGATAACAGGACTTGAACCTGCACGGTCTCCCACCAGAACCTAAATCTGGCGCGTCTGCCAATTCCGCCATATCCGCAAAGTAATGAACGCGCTCTGGCGCGTCTGCCTACCATTGAACGTTAGTAGTTCAATGGTCATGAATTCCGCCATATCCGCAAAACTAAAAAATTTAGTCACAAATCGAATTATACAGAATACAAAACAAAAAATCAACCGTTACTTTCATTAAAATAATCATTAAAAATTGTGAAAAATTATGGTTCCGTAAATGGATAGTGATAAATTTGTTACTATTTATATATTTTACCTCTATTTTACGTTGAAATTTCTTATATTTTACCTATTTTCAATAAATTACGTTTAAGCTAAAGACAAATTTACAATTTACTGTTAAAATAGATTCGTATGTAAAAATCTATTTACAATTTTTTTACGAATATTACGGAGGATAAATATATGTCTATAGTAGAAGTGTTTTCACTATTGGGTGGCGTTGGATTGTTCCTTTTTGGTATGACGATCATGTCCGCTGGTCTGAAAAATGCCTGTGGTGATAAACTCCAGACAATTTTGGAACACGCAACAAAAAACAAATTGATTGCAATTGCTGTGGGACTTGGTATGACGATACTGGTTCAGAGTTCTTCGGCTACGGATGTTATGGTTATCGGATTTGTAAACTCAGGTCTGATGAACTTGGGACAGGCGATCGGTGTTATTATGGGTGCCAATATTGGTACAACAATCACTGCACAGATCACAGCGTTTAACATCAGTACATTTACGCCGCTGCTTCTTTTTGCAGGTGCGATCATGTATCTGTTTATGAAAAATGATTTTGTGAAGCATGTAGGATCTGTCATCATGGGCTTTGGTATGTTATTCCAGGGTATTACCATGATGAAAGTTGCGATTCAGCCGTTATCCCAGAGTGAAGGATTTGTTTCATTCTTATCCACATTGAACAATCCGGCACTTGCAATTCTCTTTGGTATTGCATTTACGGCATTGCTGCAGAGTTCTTCTTCTTCAACCGTTATTTTTCAGGCGTTTGCCATTCAGGGACTGCTTAGCTACAACGTAGCTGTTTACCTGGTAATTGGTGCGGCAATTGGTTCTGTTACACCAAACCTGCTTGCAAGTCTGACTGCAAACAGAAACGGAAAGAGAGCGGCAATTTTGAACCTGCTGTTTAACGTATTCCGTGCGGGAATTCTGGTTGCATTGATCAATATCTTCCCAATCATACTGACAGGAATCCAGAGTCTGTCACCGAGCGATGTTGGACGTCAGGTGGCAAATACACATACGATTTTTGCGATTATCGCGGTTTTGGTGGAATTACCGTTTACAAACAAACTGATTTGGCTGGCAGAGAAGATTGTTCCGGTGCTTCCGGAGGAAAACCAGCAGTTAGAAGACCGCTCTTTGATTTATATGACACAGATGACAAAAGTGCCGGCTCCGGTTGCTTTGCGTCAGACACAGCGTGAGATTACACGTATGGGACATATCGCAGCTGACAATCTGAAACGTGCACTGGATTGCTTCTTCAATTACAGTACGTCAAAGGCAGCTTCCGTACGGTCTCATGAGGAGAGTGTCAATATCCTGAATCATCTGATTGCAGATGCCATGGTAGACCTCAGATCCCTGGATCTGTCACCGGAAAATATGCGTCGTGTGTCTATGATGACCATTGCGGTTACTGATATTGAGCGCTTATCCGATCATGCGGAAAATATTGTAGAGTACATTGAACAGATGAATGCGAAAAAAGCAGAAATGTCAGAGGCAGCCAGAAAAGAACTTCTGGATATGTCTCAGGATGCGTTGGATGCCGTTTATCTGGCGTTGGATATTTTTGAAAAAGATGATTACAGCAAGCTGGATCAGATTGAAATTCTGGAGCAGCATGTAGATGATCATGAGAAAGATCTCATTAATAATCACATTGAGCGTATTATGAACTCTATGTGTAATCCACTTGGTGGAGTTATTTTCTCCGATCTGGTTACCGATCTGGAGCGATGTTCCGATCATGCCATTAATCTGGCATACGCATTAAAAGAACGTCCATCTGAATTGGACGCACCGAAATTAGTGTAAATTTTACGGGTAATTGTGTGGTTTAAATTCAAGAATGCTCCGGCATTCTTGTTGCGAGGTGCGCGTCATGCAATTGCATGACATACTTCAACTGCGCACCTCTGTAATCCTGCCTGTAGGCTGTGCAAAAACCACACTGCTTACTAATTGTTATATTTCCGGACAAGTTTCCGTATATCTTCATTTTTTCCCATCACCAGCAAATGTTCCTCTTCCTTAAACCGATAATTCACCGGCGGCATTGCCTGAATCCCATCTGCTGTCTGAATCGCCACAATATTCGTGTGGTATTTGTTACGAATATCCATCTCAATAATAGTTTTTCCAATCCACTTCGGCAACGGAGCCAGCTCATAGATGGAAAAATCTTCGCCCAGTTCAAAATAGTCGAAAACACTGTCGGAACTGTACTGCACCGCACATTTTTCTGCAATATCCCGATCCGGGTAGATGATCTTGTCGGCACCGTTGCGCAAAAGGAATTTTGCATGCACATCGCGGGTTGCTTTGCTGATGACATATTTTGCCCCAAGTTCTTTTAACAGACAGGTGATCTCCAGACTGCTCTGAAAATTTGTGCCGATGCAGACAAAACATTTGTCAAAGTTTCCGACGCCCAGGCTTTTTAACACTTCTTCTTTGGTGCAGTCACCGATTTTTGCATCTGTGACATAAGGGAGAAGCGGCTCTAATAATTCTTCGTTCTGATCAACGATCATAACTTCGTTTCCAAGTTTGGCAAGATTTCGGCATAAATGACTGCCGAAACGTCCCATTCCGATAATTAAAAATGATTTCATAATAAAATCCTTTCTGTGAAAATAAGTAGATTTGGTGTAATAAAATAAATAGTAACAAATATGCAATGGCAAGACGTTATCAGAAGTAATTTGCCGTATGTAATAACGAATATGCCGAAAAATCAAAGTATACCAACAGATTGCCGGGTCTTATGTTTAACCGATGCTGATATGCTCTTTTGGCTGGCGAACGTGTGCAAGTCGTTTTTTATCTGTAAAGGACATGGCGAAGGAAAGACTTCCCACACGTCCAAGATACATCAAAATGATCAGGATCACTTTGGCAGCCGGTACCAGAGAAGGTGTGACACCAGTGCTCATGCCAACAGTGCTGACCGCGGATACGACATCGAAAAGTATCGTGGTCAGGTCAAGATTCTGCAGCATTGAGATCAAAAACGTGGCAACCAGTGCCAGCAGCAGATGTGTCGTAAATACAGCAGCAGCTTTTGAAATTGCATCATCTTCCATCCGGCGTTTGAAAATGTTGACACCGTCTGTTCTGGTCAGGGTAGAGCGCAGATACAGGATCAGTACGGCAATCGTTGTCACTTTGATACCGCCCGCGGTAGAACCCGGACAACCGCCGATAAACATCAGGATAATGGTCAGAAACTGACTGCTCTGGCTCAAAGAGGCAATGTCGGTTGTGTTAAAACCGGCGGTTCGTGGTGTGACGGCACAAAACAGAGCATTTAAAAGTGCCTGGGAACCGCTCATGTCTGCAAACAATGCATGGCGCTCCAGAATCCAGAACAAAATCGTTGGAACAACAGCCAGGATTACGGAAGTGACCAGCACAATTTTGGTATGCAGTGCATATTTGCGAAAATGTAGTTTGTGTTCTTTTAAATCACTCCAGACGAAAAATCCAATGCCGCCAATCAGGATCAGAGCCATCAGAGTCAGGCAAACCACCCAGTTTGCGTTGTATCCGATGAAGGATGACATTCCAAATGCGCCCATCAGGTCAAAACCTGCATTACAAAAAGCGGAGATGGAATGGAAAATGCCATAATAAAGTGCCTGATGAAAAGGCATATCCCGCCAAAAACAGAGGGTCAGGATAATGGCACCGACACCTTCAAATAGTAAAGTTCCCCGTAAGATTAATCGTGCAAGCCGGACGATTCCGCCGGTATTCAGCACATTTACGCTCTCTTTTAATAAACCGCGCTGGCGTAACGTGATTTTTTTGCGAAGAAAAAGGGAAAAACCGAAACCAAAAGTGATAAATCCCAGTCCCCCAATCTGAATCAGGGTGATAATGATGATCTGCCCGAACAGTGACCAGTGCAGATACGTATTTGTGACTACCAGTCCCGTCACACAGGTGGCACTGGTGGATGTAAACAGAGCAGTGAGAAAATCAGTGGGTGTACCGCTCCGGCTTGCCGCAGGTGTCATAAGCAGCAGCGTACCGATCAGAATGATACAGAAAAATCCCAGTGCGATCATCTGCATCTGTGAAATATTATTTCTTGCTTTGGCAAACATAGTAACCTCCAAAATTCAATCAAGTCGAACTTCAAAACAGTATACCATGATTCTTGTAAATATGCTATACTGTACGAAAAGTTTGACAGGAAGGAGATGGCGTGATGGCAAGTCTGATTTTTTGGTTTATTGTATTGATTTTTATTATTTCCAGTGTAGTAAAAGGCAAAAAGAAGCCTGCAAACAGAAATAGAAATGCAGGAACGACACAAAGCTGTCCGGTACAGAAACCGCGGACACAGCCGACAGCGGCACAAACGGTGAAAAAACAGCAGACATCCTATGGATCTTATAAACAGTCGAAGGCAAAGCCAGCGGCTTCCACGACAAAATATTCCGATACAAAAAAGGCAAAAGCTTCCGAACAGCGCGCACAGCAACAGCAGCAGGCAGAGCAGATGAGCATTTTTGATCAGAACGAGATTGTGGCAGCAGCAAAAGCGAACACCAGAGAGGTGGAGCTGGATAATGACAGGGACGCTGAAAATCAGAATCTGATGGATGATGTCTATGAGGTAATGGTCAAAGGACCAAAAAACAACATAGAATTTCAGCGTGATTTTATTGCAGAAGGAATGGATATGTTAAATTCATTCAACGTATAAGTTTGGGATTAGCGAAAAACATAGAAAACAATGTTTACTAGTTTTGGCTTCGGATAATAAAGTAAAATAGAAGGATGCATGACAAAACATAGATTCAAGTCGAACGCACGTGAGACTTGGTGCGTGATTCTGGTCAGCGCAAGCTGACATCTTCTTTTCAGAATCACTGCACTCTACACTCCGTTCCGGTCGGCGCAAAACCATTGTCTCCCAGACAATGTGCGCCCTCGCGGAGCATTTATCTCAGTCGGAGATTGAACTCCCACTGAGAAATACTTGTTACTACTCACCACTTGCAGAAGTGGGAGTCTCAACTCAGACTGAGATGAAGCTGTAGACATGCAGATTTAAACAGATCAGGGGAGTGATCGAAGAAAGAATCAGGGGCAGAAAGAAGGAATCAAAATGGCACAGGGAAATCCGTTACCGGGAGAAAAATATTTACATTTTAAAAAGAAATTATATCAGATCATTGCAGTGGCAAAACATTCAGAAACCATGGAACCGTATGTTGTGTATCAGGCGTTGTATGGTGATTTTGGTGTATACATCCGCCCGTATGATATGTTTGTGAGTGAAGTCGATCATGAAAAATATCCGGAAGTGACACAGAAATACCGGTTTCAATATGTAGATCCAGAGACGATAAGCCAGAAAGAAGAAAATGTAAGTGCAGCAACGATGTGTCAGAAGGAAGAACCAGTAAGCACATCCGTGGAAAATGACAATAAAGAAATAGAAAAAACAGTAGTAGCTTCGCCAGAAGATGATACCATAGAGCAAATCAATCCATGGTTACTGCGTTTTCTGGATGCAGAAACCATGGAAGAAAAGTATCAGATTGTCTGCGACATCAAAAATGAAATTACAGATCGTCTGATCGATGATCTGGCAGTTGTTGTCGATGTGGTAATCCCGGAGGGAAAATTAAGTGATCGTTATGACCAGTTAAAATATTGTATCCGCACACGTCAGAAATACGAACAGACCTCTCTCTGGAGAAAATAGTATCTGATAAAATCAGATGCCAACCCTGCATGGGGTGACTAACAAATAGCGATGCACAGAAAGTTTGTCTGCTAAGTTAGTTTGCTTTAGGCATGTTCTATCTATGCTTCTGGATGATAACCGTGGCGGCTCATATAGCTGTTGTGATATTTGCCGGAATAGGTAACATCTTCGGTGAACCATTCCGGAGGTGTAAAGCTGTTCGCTTCATCTTCAGAAGGAAATTCCACTTCTGCAAGGATCAGCGGAGCAAGTTCTCCCTCAAAAATATCCAGTTCGATGGTATAGGTACCAAATGGAATACAATATCTCTTTTTTGTGATAAGCAGACCGTCTGCTTTCGGGCGGAGATGTTCGTAACCCTCTGCGGTCAGCGGAAGATTGTATTCTTCTCTTGCCATGAGACCACCGGATTTGTAGGTGAGAAAATAAGCATCATCCTGTTTGCGGATGCGCACAACTGGATTGGTACACAGATAGCCCTGTTCAATGTGGCGGCATGGATATTGTTCCAGATGTTCCGGTAACTGTCGGATTAAAAATTTGCGTTCGATTTCCATAATAAGGCTCCATTCTGATAGTTATTGTTCATGTCCTTTTAGTATAAGCTATTGTTGGAAAAATGCAATCAGAAGCAAATTTGTTTATGAATTTTATAATGAAACGGAGGAAATAATATGAGTAAAATAGCAGTATTATGTAACGATGGTGTAGAAGAGATTGAATGCCTGACCGTAGTTGATTTTTGCAGAAGAGCAGGTATCGAGGTTATAACAGTTTCAGTGACCGGAAAACGCCAGATCATGGGCGCACATCAGATCGTTTTTCATGCAGATGAAGTATATGCAGATATGAATTTTGATGAATTCGACGGAATCGTTTATCCGGGTGGACCGGGAACCGGCGCAATGGGTGAAAAACCGGGTGTCAAAGAGCTGGCGCAGAAATTTTTAAATAATGGAAAAATGCTGGCAGCAATCTGTGCGGCACCGGGAATGATTTCTGAAACCGGCATTTTAAAAGAAAAACACGCAACCGGCTATCCGGGATGCAAACCGGAAGGCGGCGCAATCTGGAGCGAAGATGCAGCAGTTGTTGACGGAAATCTGGTAACCGGAAAAGGACCGGGAGCAGCGGCTGAATTTGCGATTGAGATCATTCGTTACCTTGCAGGTGACATAAAAGCGGAGCAGATTCGTACGTCTACCATGATGTAAATTGCTTTGCGACAGTAAATTTAGATAATGAAGGCACCAGTCAGGCAATCTTACCTCTGCAGCTAACAATCGCTTGTCGAGGAAAGATTGCCTGACTGGTGCCATATACGTTTTGTTGATCTCAGTCGGAGATTGACCTCCCACTGAGAAATACTTGTTACTACTCACCACTTGCAGAAGTGGGAGTCTCAACTCAGACTGAGATAAAATACAGAAGGTCTTTTATTAGACTTTAAATAGTAAATTTTAAGCCACCCACCAATAAGCTATAGCCAAAATCTATAACTGGCTATTTTTTTTGTGTATTAGACAGCCTTTATTTGATGTGATAGTATCAATGACATGCAAAACCTATTAAGTAAGTATGAATAATAGGAAATATAAAAACGGGAGGAAAAACAAATGACAGATGTTCTGATCATCGGAAGTGGACCGGCAGGTATGACTGCAGCGATTTATGCAAAGCGTGCCAATCTGGACGTATTGGTAGTAGAAAAAGAATATGAAGGAACCGGTCAGATGGCAGAGAGCAGCCGCATTGACAACTATCCCGGTTTTTATGGAAGTAACGGTTATGAATTAGGCGAAAAAATCCGGGAACATGTGGAAGCACTTGGTGTTGCATTTTTCGAAGGCGAAGCAGTTTCCTTTGAAAAAACAGCTACAGGATTTAAAACCACACTGGAAAGTAGCGAGGTGCTGGAGAGCAAAACAGTGATCTACACCGCAGGAGCTGCACATCGAAAACTTACCGTTCTGGGAAGTGAGAAATTCGATAACAGAGGAATTTCCTACTGTGCATCCTGTGACGGAGCTTTTTACCAGAAAAGAGATGTAGCCGTAATCGGTGGAGGAAACAGTGCATTAGATGATGCCTTATTACTTTCCGAAATCTGTAACAAAGTTTATCTGATTCACCGCAGAGCAGAATTTCGAGGAGATGCATCCACACTTGAAAAACTGGAGCAAAAAGAAAATGTAGAAATCATTCGAAATGCGAAAGTACAGGAAATCGTCGGTGAAAAGAAAGCTGAAAAGCTTTTATTAGATACAGGAGTAACACTTGAGATTCAAGGCATTTTCGTAGCAATTGGCATGATCCCGCAGACAGAAGCCGTCAAAGATCTGGTGACGTTGGATGAGAGCGGATACATCAAAGCCGGAGAAGATGGCATAACTTCAGAATCTGGATTTTTTGTGGCAGGAGATGTCAGAACAAAAGAACTCAGACAGATTATCACCGCAGCCGCAGATGGAGCAAACGCTGCAAATTCAGCAATACAGTATATTATTAGAAAATAATCTGATTCAATAATAGAGAATATAAGACGACACAGATATAAAACTGAGATTGCCAGATAGAGAACCTGATTTTAAAAATATGAATATAATGCAGAAGCAATGATGTTTTTGCAATATATATGAGGATAGCGAATATCCTTTGCCTTTGATAAAACAAAAAACAACCCAGTCAGAATAAAGGGTGGAGAAATAGAAAGGAAACAACAGCATGGTAAACGAATTGACCAGAGAAAATTTTGACAAAACAATCAGAGAGCATAGCACTGTCGTTGTAGAATTCTATTCTGCAACCTGTAAGCACTGTAAGAAGCTGGAGGCGGGCATCACAGAACTTTCCGAGGAAGCAGGAAATGATGTTTATTTCGGAAAAGTACTGATTCCGGATGAACTGTCTCTGGCAGACGAATATGAAATCAGCTCCGTACCGACCTTGTTATATTTCAAGGACGGAGAAATCAGAGAGAAATCCGTAGGATTTACACACAAATTAATCATCGCAGAAAACATCAAAAAATTATAGACCGAACCACTTTTTTGGGAAAAAGGTCAAATTTACATAGCAGAATTTAGAAAAGACCGAATCGCTTTTTCGAGGGATACTTCTTGAATTGTGTTTAAGAAGGTAGAAAGGTCAGAATTTAGAACAGAACAGGAGACAACATCATGGGATATCCAAGTATTTTTCCAACAGGAACATTAATTTACAATAAAGACAAAACATTCAACGGTTACACCGTTTTTCCATCCGCAAAAGGAGCACTCTTAATTGACATGAACGGTCGTGAAGTTCAGCTCTGGGCAGGACTTGGCGGATTTCCGAACAAGATCCTTCCGGGCGGATATGTAATGGGAACTACAGGAACCAGACCTGGTAAAAAAGCGTATCAGGATCAGATCGATCTGGTTCAGGTAGACTGGGACGGCAACATCGTCTGGAAATTCGATAAAACAGAGCTAATCGCAGACGGTGACAAAGATCCGGTTTACATGGCAAGACAGCATCATGATTTCCAGAGAGAGGGATCTACCGTTGGATATTATTATCCGGGCGGAGAGCCAAAAACAGACAGTGGAAATACCTTACTTCTGACACATGAGAACTTATACAATCATGATATTTCCGACAAACGACTGATCGACGACAAGATTATCGAAGTTGACTGGGAAGGAAATATTTTATGGAGCTGGCGTGCAAGTGATCATTTTGATCAGCTTGGATTTGACGAGGCAGCAAAAAATGCACTGTTCCGTAATCCATGCCTGCAGGGGGAAGCCGGTGGCGACTGGATGCACATCAACAGCATGTCCGTATTAGGTGAGAACAAATGGTACGATCAGGGAGATGAGCGTTTCCATCCGGATAACATTATCATTGATGCACGAAATTCCAACATTCTTGCCATCATCAGCAAAGAGACAGGCGACATTGTATGGCGCGTAGGACCGGATTTTAACGAGAGTGAAGCAACCAAAAAACTTGGATGGATCATCGGACAGCATCATTTACATATGATTCCGAAAGGACTTCCGGGCGAAGGCGATCTGCTTGTATTTGATAATGGTGGCGAAGGCGGTTACGGTACTCCGAACCCTGGCGCATTAACTGGTGTCAATAACGCAAGAAGAGATTATTCCAGAGTATTACAGTTTAATCCGATCACACTGGAGATCACATGGCAGTATACACCGTTAGAAGCAGGAAACCTGTTATTCACAGATGCATCCAAATTTTACAGCTCCTATATCAGTGGCGCACAGAGACTTCCAAACGGAAATACACTGATCACAGAGGGATCTGACGGACGTCTGATCGAGGTAACACCGGACCATGAAATCGTATGGGAGTACATCAATCCGTATTTCAACACCATTCTTGGTCAGTTCACTAACAATATGGTATATCGTGCTTATCGTGTACCATATGAGTGGATTCCACAGGTGGAAAAACCAGAAGAAATTTCCGTAGAGCCGATTGATGTAGAAATCTTCCGCGTACCGGGCTCTTTAGTAGGAAACGGACTTGGAAAAGTGACAACCATCGATGGTGTAGATCCGAATGCACGTCTGATGACAGGTGGCGGTGCATCTGAGGATGAGGATGAAGAAGTAAACTTCTGTGTCGCAACTGTAAAGAAAAGTGATCTGGTCAAGAAATAGGAAAATTACCTGTTTCATGAAAAAAATAAATAATGTAGAAACAACAGATAAGTAACGCAAGCAGGTGTCGAAAGATATCTGCCTGCAAACCAAAGAAGAATTGAAAAAAGTAGAATTCCACAGGGAGTGAAGAAAAATGAAAAGCAAAAAAATTACTGCAGCAGTTTTAGGTATCGTTCTTACATTTGGTCTGGTGGTCAGCGGTTGTGGAAACAACAACGGGGCATCCTCTGATGGAAGTGCGAAAGCAGAGACAAATAAAGATGGTTATGAGGTTGTCAACATCGGTTTTCCAAGTGCCGGATATGAATGGGCAGAGGGAGCACTGGCAGTAGCAGAGGAAAAGGGATATCTGGATGAATATCTGAATCCATTAGGCTACGATGCAGACCTGATTCCGTTTACAGGAGCAGCACCGGCGATTCACGAAGCATTGGTATCCGGAGATCTGGACTATGCATATTATGCGGGTTTTGCGGGAATCATGGCAACATCAAACGGCATTGATACCAAATTACTGACCGTGACAAGTTTTGGTTCTGTATGGCAGCTTGCAGTCAGCGCTGATTCCGGTATCACTTCCTTACAGGATTTAAAAGGAAAAACCATTTCCTACCAGAGAGGTGCAACCCCTCAGATGTATGTGCTGAAAGTGTTAGAAGAAGCTGGCCTGACAGAGAATGACGTACAGCTTGTTAACAGCACAATCCCGGAAGGATTATCCAGTCTTTCCACCGGGGCTGTAGATGCAGCAGTTGTTACATACGGACAGGCAGATACTTTAGTTGAACAGGGAAAAGCGACTATTTTACATAAAGGTGTGGAAGCTGATCCGGATGTTTTCTATGAGCCAAACGTATTGATCGGAAGATCTGATTATATCAGTGCAAATTCTGATGTGAGTGTGGCAATCATTAAAGCAATGCTGAAGGCAAAAGATGATATCGTATCTGATCCGGAGGCATTCTATGAATTATCTGCTGAGAAGAGCGGAAGAACGTTAGAGCAGGTAAAATCGGTAGCTGTATCTGATCTGGAACTTGGATATCCGATCAGTCTGGATGACAGATATATTACTTCACTGAAAAATATTGAAGAATTTGAGCTGAACAACAACATCATCACCAATCAGGTAGATTTTGATTCCTGGATTGATTCCTCCTATCTGGAAAAAGCAGTGCAGGAGTATCAGGAAAGCGCACAGTAAGGAGGTCGCGTGAGCATGTACAAAGGAAATAACGTATTTATACAAAAACTGTTGATTTTTATCAACATGATCATATTGCCGGTCCTCATTGTACTGGCGTGGCATTTTGCCACCTCTACCGGTGCGATGTCTACACTGATCTTACCAAAGATCAGCACCGTGCTTGAAACCTTAAAAGAACAGATCGCAAACGGCACCCTGCCGGGAGATATCGGCATCAGTTTAAGCCGTATTGCCAAAGGTTATGCACTGGCAGTCGTTGTAGGAATTTTGCTTGGCGTGCTCATGGGAATGAACAAATTTGCAAACCGTTTCTTCATGCTGACATTTACCGCGATCCGTCAGATTCCAATGATCGCATGGGTTCCGATCCTGATCATCTGGTTTGGTATCGGTGAGGAGTCAAAAGTTGCCGTTATTTTTCTGGCAGCATATTTCCCGGTTCTGGTCAACACCGTCAGCGGTATTGAGCGTACCGATCCGAAGCTGATCGAAGTTGGAAAAATGTATCATCTGAATGGTTGGCAGCAGTTTACAAAAATCTATCTGCCATCTGCACTTCCGTCCATTTTTGTCGGATTAAAACTGGGACTCAGCGTATCCTGGATGGCAGTGGTAGGTGCAGAGATGATCGCAGCTACTTCCGGTATCGGTTTCCGTATCAACGATGCACGAAGCCTGATGCAGTATCCGGTTGTATTTGCAGGAATCATCGCCATCGCAGTAGTTGGTGTGATCATGGATCTGGCGATCTCACTGATCGGCAAATTATGCACACCATGGGAAAAAGGCAGGTAAGCACAAATGGGAAAGACATTATCAATTCAGAACGTAAATAAAAGCTTTACTGTCGATGGGCAGAAAGTAGATGTATTAAAAGATATCAACCTTGAGATTCAGGAAGGTGAGTTTATCGCCATCGTTGGACACAGTGGCTGCGGAAAAAGTACTCTGTTAAAAATCATTGCAGGACTTGAGAAAAACGACACTGGTCTGGTAACTGTGGACGGAAATGAAGTCAAAGGACCGGGCATGGACCGTGGCATGATTTTTCAGGAGCACCGCCTGTTTCCATGGATGAGCATTGAAAAAAATGTACAGCTGGGATTAAAGGGACTGAGTAAAGAGGAAAAAATAAAGCTTTCCGATCAGTATCTGGAACTTGTAAAATTAAGCGAGTTCAAAAAGGCATATCCGAGCCAGTTATCCGGTGGTATGTCACAGCGTGCAGCTATCGCAAGATCACTGGTGAGTCAGCCGGAAATTCTGCTGCTTGACGAGCCGTTTGGCGCATTGGATGCACTGACCAAGATCGAGTTACAGGAAGAGTTACTGAAGATCCGTGAGCGTTTTCATAATACAATGATCATGGTTACACATGATATCGAAGAAGCCGTATTTTTGGCAGATCGCATTGTGGTAATGTCCGCAAGACCGGGACGTATCAAAGATGTCATCGAAGTAGAACTTGGAAAATACCGTGATCGTGGTGGTAGCGATTTTGCACACTACAAAAAGAAAATTTTCGATTATTTCTTCGAAGAAAAGACCGTTGTACCGGAGTACAACATTTAAAAAGAAAATCCACACAAATGGATTTGCATATTTGTTTTCTATAGAAAAATCTCTCTGAATATGCTTGTCAAACAGACAGCAGAAGTCAGAGGGATTTTTTGTGTACAGATGCAGAGATTTTGAGAAGAATATGCCAGCTTACGCTGACCAGAATTACGCACCAAGGTTCACATATGATTGACTTGAATGTGAAGAAAAAGAATCGTCGGGTGAAACGTCTGATTTCCTTGCATATCGAAAAGAAAAAAGATAAAATGAATTCAAGAGAGCATCAGTATTCTTAATGCAAAATGTGCGTCATGCAAAGCGTGACATATTCTTCTACGCATTTTTGCAATACAGAAATTTTTTACGAAGACAAGTTTTACAAAGGACAAGAAAATGGAAGAATTATATTTGGGGATATCCGGTTTTTTATTGATGGTTTTGACACTTTTTCTGATAAAAATCGGCACGTCGATTGAAAGAAGTATCAGTAAGACATATGCAATTATTTTTACTACAGCAGTGGAGCTATATGTAGCGCTGGATGCCCTTTTTGTAAAATGCTTTTTTACAGAAGGAGGAAGTGTAAGGGCATTTCGGATCATTGCATTTGCATTTCTGTTGATGTACGTTATCATGCCGTATACCTGGCATTTGTTTATACAAAGCTATATGGGAGTGCAGCGCAGAATCTGCATAAGGACACTGGAAGCGGTTCCGATGATGCTTCTGGTTGTTCTTGTGATTGTGTCTGTGTTTAATGGGATGCTGTGGAGCATTGATGATCATAGTGTGTATACCCGTGGACCGTGGTTCAAGTCGTTTGCGGTTTTGAATCTGTTTTACTATGGATTTGCCTTTGTACAGAATTGCTATATTCTGATTACAAAAAATAAAAACGGAAAGAGGTATGCACTGATATCCGCCGTTTTTTCATCTATTCCGTTGATGGGGATTCTGATTAATATTTTTGTTTTCCCTTTGCATGATGCATATCCGCTCCAACCTTATTGCCTGACAGCAACGGTGCTGCTGGCATATCTTTTTATGGTGGAGCATCAGAAGAAAGAGCATGACAGGGAACAGCGGGAAAAATTACTGCTGGCATTGGAACATGAGAAAGAAGCTGCCAGAGATGCGAAGGAAGCCGGTGCAGTGAAAGCTACGTTTCTGGCAAACATGTCTCATGACATTCGTACACCGATGAATGCAATCCTTGGATTTGCTGATATCATTGCAAAACATCCGGATGATGAAGCTGTTGTCAGAAATGCAGTAACAAAAATACAGGCATCCGGAGAGGTTTTGATGAAGCTGATTAACGATGTGCTGGATCTATCCAGAATTGAAAGCGGAAAGCTGACGTTGGAGGAAACCGCCGTAGATCTGAAGCAGATATCAGAAAAACTGAATATGATAATGGAATACAGCATGGAAAAGAAACACATTCAGTTTCAGATTATCAGTGAATTGCAAAACCCCTGTGTCTGGTGTGATGAGACAAAGTTACAGCAGATTCTGGTCAATATACTGAATAATGCAGTGAAATTTACACCTGAGGGTGGAAAGATTACACTAGAGTATGAAGAAACACCGGTGAATGAAGAATTCTCAGAATATCGGATTTCCGTGCAGGATACCGGTATCGGCATGGATGAGGAATTTCAAAAACATGCCTTTGAAGCGTTTGAGCGTGAGCGGACTTCCACGGAAAGTAAGACGGAAGGAACCGGTCTGGGACTTGCAATTGTAAAGAAACTGGTTGAACTGATGGGCGGACAGGTGAGCATTCAAAGCAAAGTAGGGCAGGGTACAAAAATCACTGTTTGTCTGCGTTTGAAGATTGCGGGACAGGGCGATATTATCGATAAGCAAAAAGAACCGGCAATTGCCGCAAATGCGGAACTGGCGGGAGTGCGTGTCCTTTTGACAGAAGATAATGAGCTGAATGCGGAAATAGCAAAAGAAATTCTGACCAGTGCAGGAATGATGGTGGACTGGGTAGAAGACGGAAGTGCATGTTTAAATCGTCTGAGACAGGTGGAGGTCGGATATTATCAGGTCATATTAATGGATATTCAGATGCCGAAAATGAACGGATATGAAGCCACAAAACGTATTCGTGAGCTTCCGGTTTCAGGAATGGCTCATATTCCGATCATAGCAATGACAGCGAATGCATTTTCGGATGATCAGAAACGGGCATTGGATGTTGGAATGAATGGATTTATTACAAAGCCGATTGATGTGGACCGGATGCTGAGGACGATTCAGCAGACGCTGCAAAGATAAGGATGGAAAAATTTGATATTTCAGAGAAACAGAATAAAAATCATGGTAACTTTGAGTGGATTCAGAGTTACCATGATTTTTTAGTGATTTTTTTCAAATGATGTAGATTAATTAGTTTATATCAATGTAAACTGCTAAAACGGACGGAATTGTTAATTGTGCACCAAGTACTGTTGTATAAGAATATAAGCCAGTAGAGGTACCATAAAAACTAATGATATCATCTTCTAATACACGGTTCGAAGGATCTGGTACATACATTTCATACAATAAATGATGGAGATATCGTGATGATAGATTATTCACCTTTTTGGAAAACGCTTGAAAATTCAACTGAAAATTGGTATACATTAACGAATAAGCATAATTTATCTCATAGTACACTTCATCGTTTAAAAAGGAAAAATATGGAGGGGTAAAATGGAACAGAACAGAAACCGAATAGACAATATTATAAAAAAACTGATAGAAACTCATACGACCATTTCAACAATGGAAAGTTGTACTTCCGGCATGATTGCATCTATGATCACTGATACGGAAGGAGCATCAGCAATCTTTCCGGGAGGATTTGTTACTTATTTGAATGAGACAAAGATTCTGATCGGTGTGGATGCAAAAGTAATTGAGAAATACGGTGTATATTCCAGAGAATGTGCAGAGGCAATGGCACAAACTGCACAGGAAAAGTTGAACACGGATGTTGCCATTGGTATCACTGGCACAACCGGAAATGTAGATCCGAATAATGCTGACAGTGTGCAGGGGCAGGTGTATTTTTGTATTCGGATTGGAAATCAGGCGCATACTTTTGAATTACAAGCAGAGGTGGCGGATATGAGCAGACATGAGATCAAGCAGATGTATGCGGATGAGGTGTTTGGAAAATTAGGGGAATTGATCTCAGTCTGAGTTGAGACTCCCACTTTTGCAAGTGGTGAGTAGTAACAAGTATTTCTCAGTGGGAGTTCAATCTCCGACTGAGATAAATGCTCCGCGCGGATGTGCAGTGATTCTGAAAAGAAGATGTCAGCTTGCGCTGACCAGAATCACGCACCAAGTCTCACGTGCGTTCGACTTGAAAAAATATAATGCGTAACGAATACTGAGTATGAAATGTTTTACAGAATAAAATACAAATGTATGTGTTTGAAAACGGCTAATGGTTGTACATTTCATAATCCTTGCGAAGGAAAGAAAAAGCAGTTATACTGATAGATATTAAAAAAGTGGAGGAAACCCATATGCCAAAAAAATTTTGTGTTACTGGAATATGTATTCCAGAAAAAAATTATATGGTAGATATCAGTAAGCGAATCGATACGATTATGCATGATTATATTGAAAACGGACAGTATTTTACTATCAATCGGGCAAGACAGTATGGGAAAACAACGACACTTTATTTGTTGGAACGACGTCTGCAAAAAGAATATCTGGTACTCAGTCTGAGTTTTGAGGCGGTAGATGAGTATTTTGAATCGTTAGAAAATCTGGCAGAAGGACTGGTAATGGATATTGGTACATGTTTGCAGGAACAGAATGTAGCAAAAGAAATTTTGGAAGAATGGAATCGCCCTTTGTCGGATAAATTTCCAATGCGTTCTTTGGGAATGAAAATCAGTAATTTGTGTAAAGTATCACAGAAAAAAGTGGTTTTAATGATTGATGAAGTGGACAAAAGTTCGGACAATCAAATTTTCCTTTCTTTTCATGACAGGGATATCAACGCAGCAAAAAATATACTGGAAGAAGGATTAAGACAAATAGCATAAAAATAACAATATAGGGCAGGGACTGCCCGAATTAACGCCTGTGGAGATAGTAGGTTACGAGGTCTGCGAAGCAGGAAGCCCATTGGCTTTAGACAATGGGTAGTTCACACACAATTGTATGATATGTTTTTGGCAGAGTTGGCAGTTAATAATAAGCTGTATATGGAAATAATGATCAGAAATTTGTGGAAGAGAATGGACGAAAATTATTTTTACTATTTTAACAAGAAAAAGAGAACAGGTATTCAAGAGCTGAACTATAACGGTAAAAAAATATTAGAAGTTGTAGTGTGATTTTCTGCGCTTGATTTTTAAAAACTGGTGTTAAAATATATTTCGCTGAAAAAAGGAATAAAACAGAATACAGAAATAACAGCGACGTTAAATAGTGTCGCGGCTCCTGTCTGATGGCTGCGATGTATTTGATGTCGCTTTTTTGTTATGAAGTGTAAAAAAAGTATAAATTGCATCAAAGCAGTTGAGCTGCCAACCAGTTTACGGTAAAATACTTCGATAGTATGAGAAAAATCTGCATTCGACAGGAATGTCAGATTGCTGAGAGAGAAATTTGAAAAATTTATAGTAGCAGAAAGAAGGAAAGAAATGTCAAGATTTAGCGTTAAGAAACCCTATACCGTATTTGTGGCGGTGGTGGTCTGTCTGATCCTTGGCGTGGTAAGTTTTACCAGAATGTCCACGGATCTGTTACCGGAGTTTTCGCTGCCCTATGTTGTGGTAGTGACGACCTATCCGGGCGCTTCGCCAGACAAAATCGAGAGTACGGTGACGGAACCGTTGGAATCCGGGCTTGGAACGGTCAACGGTGTGGAAAATGTCACAAGTACGTCCAATGAAAATTATTGTACGGTTATGCTGGAGTTCGCAGAGGATACAAACATGGACAGCGCCATGGTAAAACTGTCCAATGCATTAGATCTGATTACACTGCCGGATGGCGCCGGAAAGCCGATGATCATGGAAGTGTCCATGGATATGCTTCCGGTCATTTATGCCAGCGTGGATTATGATGGAAAAGATATTTATGAACTCAGTGATTTCGTGGAAAATACCGTTGTTCCGACTATGGAGCGTCAGAACGGTGTAGCCAGTGTCAATACAACCGGAGCCATTGAAAAAACAGTGGAAATCCGTTTGAATCAGGAAAAAATCGATACGCTGAATGATAAACTGGCAGCTTATGTGGACGATCAGCTTGCGGATGCAAAGTCTCAGATTGACGATGCAAAAAGCCAGATGAACAGTGCAAAGGCGCAGTTAGAAAGCTCCAAAAAGGCACTGGAAGACAAGCAAAATTCTACATCCAGTGAACTGGCGCAGAGCAGCAAAGCAGTGGATGCGGCAGTGGCGACACAGTCTGCCTACAATGCGCAGCTTGCAGGTCTGCAGGCGTCAAAAATGGCATTGGAGACAGAGAAAAAAGCATATGATGATGCCGGAATTGAAGCACAGTATCAGCAGGTAAATGAAAGTTTTGCTTCCATGCAGAAAATGGCAGCAGGATATGGCATGGATGTTTCCGCTTATCCGGCGGATATTTCTGATGCGTTGAAAAATCCGGAAAAATTAGAAGCATTAACAGCTTTTATGAAACAGATCGGTCAGTCAGATGCAGCGGCATCACTGACAGCAGACAATCTGAAACAGATGGATCAGATCGTAAATACCCGTCTGCCGCAGATTGACACAGAATTAGCAAACTTAGAAGTTGAGATTCAGGCAGCACAGGCGATCGTGGATCAGGTTAACGAGCAGGTAAAAGCAGCGACAGACAATTACGAAGCTCTGGAATCCGGAAAAATTTCCGCCGCAGTTGGCTTCAGTACCGGTGCGGCACAGATCGCAGATGGTGAAGCTGCACTGGAGTCTAATCAGGAAAAATTAGATGATGCACAGACTTCTTATGAACAGGGCAGAGATACCGCATTAAAAAATGCAAATCTGGATTCTTTATTAAGCCTTGATACCTTATCTCAATTACTGTCTGCACAGAATTTCGCAATGCCGGCAGGCTATATTTATCAGGGCGATGATCAGTACCTGCTGAAAGTCGGTGACGAATATGCTTCTGATGGAGAACTGGAATCTTCCGTACTTTGCAACATTGACGGACTGGGAGATGTGCATGTATCTGACGTGGCAGATGTCACATGGATCGACAATTCCGGAGATGCCTATGCAAAAGTAAACGGACATGACGGAATCGTTCTTTCTATTTCAAAATCAAGTACAGCGGGAACGGCAGATGTGTCTGATACCTGTGGTGCAGCCATCAGCCAGCTGGAAAAAGACTATGACGGACTTCATATTACAAGTCTGATGGATCAGGGTGATTACATAGATCTGATTGTACAGAACGTATTGTCAAACCTGATCGTGGGCGCAATTCTTGCGATCATCGTGCTTGCAATTTTCCTGCGTTCCATCAAACCAACCATCGTAGTAGCATTCAGTATTCCACTGAGTGTCCTGGTGGCAATTGTGCTGATGTATTTCAGCGGTGTAACATTAAATCTGATTTCCCTGTCGGGACTGGCGTTGGGAATCGGTATGCTGGTGGATAACTCCATCGTTGTAATCGAAAATATTTACCGTCTGCGTGGACTTGGTGTACCATCTGCCAGAGCGGCGGTTATGGGTGCAAAACAGGTGGCAGGTGCCATTGCATCTTCTACATTGACAACCATCTGCGTATTCTTACCGATCATTTTTGTCAATGGTCTGGTGCGTGAACTGTTCGTAGATCTGGCGCTGACCATTGCATACAGCTTAGTTGCGAGTCTGCTGATCGCATTGACAGTTGTTCCGGCGATGAGTTCTACTATGTTGCGTAATACAGAGCCGAAGCCACAGAAATTATTAAATAAAGTACTGAATGTATATGAAAAGGTATTGCGTTTCTGTCTGAGAAGAAAATTTGTACCGTTAATTATTGCAATCGGACTTCTGGCAGGATGTGCATACAAGGCAGTGAATACCGGTATGATCCTGTTCCCGAGTATGGGCGGTAATCAGATGTCCGTAACGTTGGAGGCAGATGAGGATCTGACCGATGAGGAAACTTTTGCACTGGCAGATCAGGCAATGGAAAAAATGACTGCCATTGACGGTGTTACTTACGTTGGTATGATCTCTGGTTCTTCCAGTGCTTCCGGAAGTGCTTCTTCCATGCTGACAAGCAGCGGCGGCACACATAATCTGAACGTATTTCTGTTATTGGATGAAGAAATCGCAAAGGACAACAGTCCGGTGGCAAAAGAGCTGGAAAAAATCTGCAAAGATCTGAAGTTTAAAGATTACAGCGTATCTACTTCTAACATGGATATGTCCTCTTATATGGCAAGTGGACTGACCGTGAATATTTATGGAAGTGATACGGACAAATTGCTGGAGATCAGCAATGACGTGATGGATATTGTGGCTGACGTAAAAGGATTTACCAAAGTTTCCAATGGTCAGGAGAGCGGCGATAAGACGATTCAGTTGACCATTGACAAGGACAAAGCTATGGCTCAGGGACTGACGGTGGCACAGATTTATCAGGAACTTGCCGGAAATCTGACAACGGAAAAAACAGCGACAACCCTGACTATGGACGGCAAACAGTACGATGTAGAAATCGTCAATGAAAATGATGCCGTAGATGTGGATTCCCTGATGGACTATGAGTTTTCTGTAGATAAACAGAAATCCGACGGAACCACAGAGACCGAAACACACAAACTCAGTGAGTTTGCAACTATGAGCGAAGGCGTAAGTCTTGCTTCTATTCAAAGAGATAATCAGAAAACATACATCAGTGTGACAGCGGAGACAGAAGATGGTTATAATACTACAGTATTGTCACGTACGTTGCAGGACAAACTGGATCAGTATGAACTGCCGGACGGTTACAGCCTTGAGATTGCCGGTGAAAGTACGGAAGTCATGGATGCCATGAGTGATATTTTCCTGATGATCGGTCTGGCGATTGCCTTTATTTACCTGATCATGGTGGCACAGTTCCAGAGCCTGTTATCACCGTTTATCGTCATCTTTACGATTCCGCTGGCATTTACCGGTGGTCTGCTGGGACTCTTTATCGGAAGACAGGAAATCTCACTGACAGCAATGATGGGATTCCTGATGCTGGCAGGTGTTGTTGTAAATAACGGTATCGTGTTTGTTGACTATGCAAACCAGTTACGAATGGAAGGGATGGAAAAACGGGAGGCTTTGGTAGAAACTGGAAGAACCCGTATGCGTCCGATCCTGATGACCATGTTGACAACCGTACTGGCAATGTGTACGATGGTATTTAGTACTGATGCGGCAGCAGAAATGAGCCGTGGTATGGCGATCGTCGTAATCGGCGGACTGCTGTATGCAACACTCATGACACTATTCGTAGTTCCGGTACTGTACGATATCTTGTTCCGCAGAGAAGTGAAGAAAGTAGATATCGGCGATGAAGAACTGTTAGACGAGAAATTATAAATAAAGCAGATGTCTCTCCGCGAATGAAAGCGTGAAATGACGAGATTTTGTGAGAGGAGAGACAAATCACTTCCGAGTAATTGAAAGTGATAGAAATAAAAAGTAAGCTTATTTCTCTGAACATTTTGTAGAAAGAAGGAATCAATTTGGGAAAAGAAGCAAAAACCAATGCTATGCGTATGCTGGATAAAAAGAAGATTCCATACGAGGCACTGACTTACGAAGTAGACGAATTTATTGATGGAATGCACTGCGCCGAGATTACCGGTGCACCGGTGGATGCATCTTACAAGACATTAGTCATGCAGGGCAAAAGCAAACAATACTATGTGTTTGTGATTCCAATCGCATGCGAAGTAGATCTGAAAAAAGCAGCCCGTTCCGTTGGTGAAAAATCCGTGGAAATGATCCATGTGAAAGATATAACAAAAATCACCGGTTACGTGCGTGGCGGATGCTCCCCACTGGGAATGAAAAAACTGTTTCCGACAGTCATTGACGAGAGCGCAAAAAACTTTGCTGAAATTTATGTCAGCGGCGGACGGATCGGACTTACTCTGAAAATGAATCCGCAGGACTTAGTCGACGTGACAAATGCACAGCTTGCTGATATTCAGGCAGAGTAAATAGTAAGCGGTAAAAAATAGTTATTCATCAGACGGAACTACTTGAAGAAAGTTTCTATATTTTAGAAATATTTGTGTATTACTATGTTAAGTAGTCTGCTTTTTGACAGACTGAGAGGAGGACAAAATGTCTGAATTATTTCAAAAAATCAAAAAAGAATCTATGATTACATCCATCATTTGCATCGTATTTGGTGTGATGTTTTGTATCTGGCCGGGGACCATCCTTGTAACTCTGTGCCGCATTGCAGGTTTTGTATTATTAGTGGCAGGTATTGTACTGCTGATCCAGGGAATCCGTATTCAGGAAATGCTGGGACGTTCCGTGCGGTTACTTCCGGCAGGGGTCTGCGTAGTTATCGGTATCTGGATTTTGGCAAAACCGGGCGTTTTTGTATCACTGATCCCGATTTTGATCGGTGTTATGCTGGCTTACCATGGCGTGAAAGATCTGATTTTTTCTCTGGAAGTAAAAAAAGGTGACAGCCCGCGCTGGTGGCTTGGACTTCTGGTAGCGATCGCAACTATCATTATTGGTGTGGTCCTGATGCTTCACACATGGTTGGCGCTGGAAATCGGTATGATGGCAGTTGGTATCATCCTGATCTATGACGGCGTCAGCGGACTGTGGTTGAACGGTCGTGCAGGCAGTGCATACAAACGTTATCACAATCCGGAAGATGATATCATAGACGTAGATTACAAGGAAGAAGACTAGACATTATGCGAAGAATGGAATTTAAAATGGAGCGGACAGGACTGCTGGAAGTGGGCGATGTCCTTCCGGTGACAGAAAGCAAACTGCCAAACTCCTGGTATTATACACTGGGCAAGGCCTACGCCATGTCCGCAAACTATGAATTTCGTGAACGATTAAAATCCCGGGAAGGAACTGTCGTTGAAGTAAAAGAAACGCCGAAAGGTTACTACGTGATAGTAGAGTTCGATGAGTAAATACTACTTCAGTATGAAAAAATGTTCTGGAAAGATGTAAGTGTTCAGGTGTACAATGGTTTAGTTCGAATGAAATAAAGTAGAGACCGTTGTGATAACGTGGATTTATACATTTTTCACAGCGTAAATAGTCAGGGGATCAGAAAATAATACAAGCGTGCGTCTTAGCGCGCGGTATTCTTTTCTGATCCTCTGGCTCATAAAGCTAAAATATATAACCACCACACAAGAAAAGAGGAGAACCACATGTCTGTCGTAGCCACCAGCGTATTTTTACTATTCGCCCTGATCGTCCTGGGCTTTATATTAGGAAAACGAAATATCATCCACAAAGAAAGCATCCCAGATTTTTCCACCCTGGTCTTAAAAGTAACCATGCCGGTAACTGTATTCTGCTCCATCATCGATCAGGACAGATCGCAGCTATTCGCCTACGGAATCCAGACCTTTGTCACGATCATCCTGTTACACGTATGCGCTTTCCTGATTGGATTGTTACTGGTAAAAGTCATGAAAGTAGCAGATCTGGATCAGGGCGTATGGATCTACTGCATGCTATTTTCAAACAACGGTTTCATGGGAATTCCTCTTGCATTATCCATCTTCGGTGGAAAAGGAATGTTCCTGATGGCGCTTGGAAATGTGGTCAGCAATTTTCTGATCTTTTCCGTGGGAATCAAACTGCTCACATGGAAATATCCGATCAAAGAAAAATTAAGTATCCGAAAAATGGTACTCAACAATATTAATATCGCAGTAATCCTTGGATTTATCGTATGTATCCTTCAGATTCCAATGCCGGATGTGCTTGGAAAATTACTGTCATATCTGTCCAATATTACAAGTGGAATGTCCATGCTTGTAGTCGGACTGTCTCTTTCCAGACTTCCGGTCAAAGCTGTTTTCCAGGATCGCAGGATGATCCTTTTGACATTGATCAAGCAGATAGCATTTCCGTTGCTGATTCTGGGACTGTTACGGATCGTTCCGGTTGCACTGGATGATACATTAAAAAATGTCATGATCCTGACAGCAGCCCTTCCGGCATCTTCGGCACAGTCCATGATCACGGAACAGTACGGGACAAATACAACGGGCGCCGGTCGTTCTGTATTTATGACAACACTATTTAGTGTAATCACGGTTCCGCTGATCATGATGATTGCTTTTGCGTGAGTATATATCAGATGAGAGATGACTCCCACCTCTATAGGTGGTGAGAAACAAGCTAGTATCAGTGGTGAGAGCCAATCCCCCATCTGATATAGCCTCCGGCAGGATTACAGAGGTGCGCAGTTG
>OGYG01000604.1_pt1 | contig 34252 bp, 30 predicted proteins | sample 1576481 | NCBI WGS metagenome assembly OGYG01 (sample SAMEA3541497, study PRJEB24748) | human gut metagenome | biome: human gut; feature: human-associated habitat; material: faeces | place: China | collected 2012 | reverse complement strand
CGAAGGCGGTGCCAACAGATTTACAGTCTGCCCCCTTTGGCCACTCGGGAATCCATCCATATATGTCAGTCTTTATTAAGCCTGACAATATATATTTATATCATATTTTTTTCAGAAACGCAATACTTTTTTAAGATTTATAAGTCATAACTACCGCAGAATATTTCCCCATGTTCAGAACGACTTCTCCATCTTCCACAAGGTACTGCTCACTGTCCATCTTATATCCATGTTCATAGCTATATATATTACTCTGCATTTTACATTTCATCGGAACTTCCGCTCTCCATACCGGCACGGTCACTTCACTTAATTCACTCCGGTTGTGGATAATGATGATTACCTTTTCTGTTTCTGTAAAACGCCCATACGCCAAAAGATTTTCTTCTCCGAGCAGAATCTCCAGCGAACCATAACGAAGCGCTTCACTCTCTTTGTGAATCCGTATAATATCTTTGTGAAATGCGATCAGTTTATGATTTTCATGCCCCCACGGATAGGTTCTCCGATTATCCGGATCGGTAAAACCACACACACCTGCCTCATCTCCGTAGTAAACCGTCGGAGCGCCGACCCATGTCATCTGCATAATGACTGCCTCACGCATAACCGCCTCATTTGTATATTCGCTTGCCGACCCATGTCCCAGCTTATCAACTCTTCCAACCATATGATTGGTACGCGTCAGGAAACGTGAATGATCGTGGTTAGACAATTCGTTCATCGCCACATACAAAGATGGGGTGAGCATGTTTGCCATATGATATTTCATCGCCTGAATGAAATAATCGGCATTGCCGCGAAGTTCCACTCGATCTTCATCACTGTGTTTTTCCATTCCCGTCAGGAACCATGTGACCGGCTCCATAAACGCATCATAGTTCATCACAGTATCCCACTCATCTCCCTGAAGCCATTCACTCGGATCACCATAATGCTCCGCCAAAATAATGGCATCTGGATTTGCCGATTTTACGGTCTCTCTGAACTTTTTCCAAAATTCATGATTGTATTCATTGCTATGTCCCAAATCTGCTGCAACATCAAGTCTCCAGCCATCAATATTATATGGAGGCGACACCCATTTTTTCCCAATGGAAAGAATATAATTTTCCAGTTTAACAGATTCCTCATAGTTCAATTTCGGCAGTGTATCGTGCCCCCACCAGCCATCATAATTTCCATTGTAAGGCCATTCTTCTCCAAAGAACTGGAAGAACTTCCGATATGGACTTTCCTCAGATATATATGCTCCTGGCTCATAGCCATCTGCTCCTTCATAAATCCGCTCACGGTCGAGCCACTTATTAAAAGAGCCACAGTGGTTGAACACACCGTCCAAAATCACCTTCATTCCGCGGCGATGCATCTCCTCCACCAGACGGATAAACAGGCGATTACTCGCTTCTAAATTCTCTTTATCCGTCACCCGGCATTTATATTTTTCAGCATAGCGGTTTTCTCTCTGATCTTCTGTCAGCACATCACCACCGTCATTCACGATCACACCAAAATGCGGATCGATATAATCATAATCCTGAATGTCATATTTGTGATTCGACGGAGAAACAAACAGGGGATTGAAATAAATTACTTCGATCCCCAGCTCTTGCAGATAGTCCAGCTTTTCCAGTACCCCCTTAAGATCACCGCCATAAAATTCCCGCACTCCCATCAGCGCCGGATATTTATCCCAGTCATCCACCTTTGTACACGGCTCTCCAATATACATATACTCACCGGACTCTACATCATTATTTGTATCTCCATTATAAAAACGATCCACAAAAATCTGATACATTACTGCGCCTTTTGCCCAGTCCGGCGTTGCAAACCCCGGAGCGATGGAAAATGCGTAATATCCGATTATCTCGTTTGTGACACCGTATCTGTTGTAATAACAGATCTCCTCTCCTTTTTGTATCTCAAAGCAATATCGGAATGTATCCTCTCCCATTCTCCAGTTCACTTCATAAAAGTCAAATTCACCCTTTGTATATACTTTTTGCAAATCATATTTCGCGTCTCTGGTCAAAAGGCGAACGGCATCTACATCATCTTTCGCAGTACGAAAACGCAGCGTGATTGCCTCATTTGCATCGGGCTGCGGGGGAATGACATACGCCCCCGTCCCGTCACAAAACAGTGCCTGCTCATTCATATTTCTTATCCTCTTTCCTAAGACTCAGCTATTTCTTCATCAAACAATGCACTAAATTCTTCTCTCGTGATCTTCTCTTTTTCAAGAAGCAAGTCTGCACAGGACTCTAATACATGATTATATTTTTGAATGATCTCTTTCGCATTCGCATAGCATTCGTCTATAATCTTCTTCACTTCACGGTCAATCTTTCCTGCGACTTCCTCTCCATATCCTCTTGAAGCGTGGCCGAAATCCCTTCCCACAAACACTTCTTCACTGTCGCTGTCATAGTTGACAAGTCCAAGTTCTTCAGACATACCAAACTTCATGACCATAGATTTTGCAAGCGCTGTAGCCTGCTTGATATCCTGTGAAGCCCCTGTTGTAATATCGTCAAACACAAGTTCCTCTGCAATACGTCCGCCAAGCGCTACCGTAATCTCCTGTAACATCTTTCCACGTGTATTGAACATCTCATCATTTTCCGGAAGCGGCATCGTATATCCGGCAGCACCCACTCCGGTAGGAATGATAGACACGCTGTAGACAGGTCCCACATCCGGAAGCACATGAAATAAAATCGCATGCCCCGCTTCATGGTAAGCCGTAATTTTCTTTTCTTTTTCAGATACCACTTTACTTTTCTTTTCTGCTCCGATTCCAACCTTCACAAACGCATGGCGGATATCAGACTGTTGAATGTATACCCGATTCTCTTTCGCCGCCAAAATCGCAGCCTCATTTAACAGATTCTCAAGATCTGCCCCCGTAAATCCAGAAGTTGTCTGTGCAATCTGCGCCAAATCCACATCATCACCGAGCGGTTTCCCTTTCGCGTGAACTTCCAAAATCTCTTTTCTTCCTTTCACGTCCGGTCTTCCGACCATCACTTTTCGGTCAAAACGCCCCGGTCTTAAAATTGCCGGATCCAAAATATCCACACGGTTCGTCGCTGACATTACGATAATTCCTTCATTTACACCAAAACCATCCATCTCAACAAGAAGCTGATTCAATGTCTGCTCTCGTTCGTCATGTCCGCCGCCCATTCCGGTACCGCGACGTCTTGCAACCGCATCAATCTCATCAATGAAAATAATACATGGCGCATGTTTCTTCGCATCCTCAAACAAATCACGCACACGAGAAGCTCCCACACCGACAAACATCTCTACAAAATCAGAACCGGAAATCGTGAAGAACGGAACACCCGCTTCTCCTGCCACGGCTTTGGCAAGTAATGTCTTTCCTGTTCCCGGAGGTCCCACCAAAAGAACACCCTTCGGGATTCTGGCTCCCACCTGAATGTATTTCTTCGGACTTTTCAAGAAATCTACGATCTCTTCCAATTCTTCTTTTTCCTCTTGAAGCCCTGCAACCTGTGCAAATTTCACCTGCTTATCCGAACCACTTGTCATACGCGCACGGCTCTTTCCAAAGTTCATCGCTTTTACATTGGCACCGCCGCCCTGTCTGTTCATCATCATAAACAAGAAAATCACAACCCCGACCATCAAAAGCGTCGGAAACATCGTGGTCATAAACCATGACTCTTTCGGCACATCATCAAGTGTGCACTTTACATCTGCTTTACTCAACAACTCCTGTATCTCATTTACATCAGAAACATTCAGGTATTTTACATCTTCGCTCTGATCCTTCATCTGAATCTCAAGCCGTCCAGTCGGCACCTCTTTATTCTGCCGGATGATGACTGAATCCACCTCTCCGTCCTGAACTGCCTGCGTAAATTCCTGATACGTATATTCACGCTGCTTCATGTTCATCTGGCCAATAAACCAGTACACTAATAAGGCAAGCGCCACAACCATAAAGATTGAAGCACCTCCCATTCCTCTGCTTTTCTTACTATTCAATTCTTAGCTCCTTCCTACTCCACACCTTCTACAACACCGATGTATGGCAGATTTCTATATTTTTGTGCATAGTCAAGTCCGTATCCCACAACGAATTCATCCGGAATATTGAACCCTACATAATCTACTTTTACATCGCGCACACGTCTCTCCGGCTTGTCAAGCAGTGTGCAAAGTCTCATACTCTTTGGTCCTCTCTTTGCCAAAATTTCAAGCAGGTAAGACAGCGTTCTTCCGGAATCAATAATATCTTCCACAACAATTACGTCTTTTCCTTCCAATGTCTCATCTAAGTCTTTGGCAATCTTTACAACGCCGCTGGATGTCGTTCCGTCCCCATAACTGCTCACACTCATAAAATCCATGGATACCGGAACTGTAATTCTTTTTGCAAGTTCACACATAAAAAATACGCCACCTTTCAGCACACAGATAAGGTGTACCTGTTTTCCCGCATAATCCTCACTGATCTGCTTTCCAAGCGCCTCAATTCTTGCATCTACCTCTTCTTCTGATACTAATACTTTAATTGTCTCTGCCATGATTCTTCTCCTTCGTTTATTTGTATTTCTAATATTGTTTTTGTATTCTTAGTTACCCGGTAAGCGCTGCTCGTACGATAACCGACAACCCACAATATATGACTGCCTTCTGCGATCAAGGGAATCTTTCCTCTTTCCTCCGCCGAAATCTTCTCATTGATAAAATAAGACTTCAGTTTCTGCGTCTTGCCATCGCTATGAATCGCCAAGTAATCTCCGGGCTTTCTTGTTCTAATACTCACCGCGTCCCTTATTATATCATAATCAAACCATTTCGTGTAAACTTTTTCAGAAGCCTCCTGTGGCACTTGGTCTGCCACGAATACGCGGCTTTTGATCTGCCAGCCACACCATTCACACAAATGTGTTTCCTGCCCTTCACAGTCCAATATTTTTTCTTCTGCTTTTTGCGGTCCAGGCTCTGTTTTTTTCCTGCACACAACACCGTCATACGTCCGCCAGGCTTCCATATCATACGGCAAATCCACCCTTCTTCCGACTTGCTTTTCAAACAACTCCTGAAGCATCTGCAGATGAACAGCTTCAATATCTTTCTCTCGCCTGCAGACTTCCCAAAGTACCTTTTTCAAAACAAATGACTGTATCACATGCGGAATCTGTTGAAATTCAGCCTGCAGGATAACAGTTCCTGTTTCTTCGGTTCTAGTACACTGCCTCCACGAAATCTCAGTCTGCTCTTCCAAAAATCCTTCAATCTCCCTCAGCCGCTCCATTGTCTCATTAATGTGAGTAACTGTCCTTTTATTCACCTGCTCCTCAAAATACGGCAAAATGTGATTCCGGATACGGTTTCTCATGTACGCATCACTTTTATTGGTCTCATCTACACAAAAGGCAATCCCCTCTTCTTCCAGATATTTCTCAACCTCACCACGCTCCACTGCAAGAAGCGGACGAATCACATTCCCATTTACCGGACGTATGCCGCCAAGCCCTTTCAGACCTGCTCCGCGAGCCACATTCATCAGAAATGTCTCTGCATTGTCATTTTGATGATGCGCAAGCGCAATTTTAGTTCCTCCATATCGCTTCAAGGTTTTCACAAAGGCTTCCCGGCGCACTTCACGCCCCGCCTCCTCCAAAGATTGTTTCCTTTTTTTTGCAATTAATGCAACATCTTCCCGATAAATTTCACATGGGACACAATGCTTCTCGCACATTTTTTTTACATACATTTCGTCCGCATCCGCATCTATCCCTCTCAATCCATGGTTCACATGAACACAGACCAACTCAAACGGAATCTCTTTTTGCAGCTGTATCAATACAAAAAGAAGGCATATAGAATCTGCACCTCCTGATACGCCTACAATTATCTTATCGCCATTCTCGATCATATGCCATTTTTCCACATACCTTCTTATTTTTTCTAACATTATCCACATTTTCCTTTGTAATTATTCACCCGCACTAATTTTATCTTATTCCTTTTTATTTTGCAAGACTCCACATGCCCACGACCATAATCGTCATATCATCCAAAGGGATCTCCCCGGAACATTCCAAAACCTGCTCTAAAATGTGATGCGCCATCTCTTTTGGGTTGGTTATGCTTGTCCCCTCGATGATCATTTTCATGATCAGCTCCTGCTCTCCAACCGGAAGCGCATCAAGCACCCCATCTGTCACCATCACAACAAAATTCCCATCGCACAAGCTTCGCACAACACAATCCACCTCCAATTTAGGCAAAACTCCTATCGGAAGACTGGTTGATTTGATTGTCTCTACCTTATCCTCATATTTTACAAACGTAGTGGATGCCCCCGCCTTCACAAACTCACATTTCCCACTATACAGGTCAAATACACTCATATCAATTGTAGAAAACCGCACCTCTTCGCGCCCCATCACCAGCGCTGTATTCAACATCTGAATTGCTGTCTCTTTCGGGAATCCAGCTGCCAGAAGTTCCTCTAACATTTCCACCACCATGGCGCTTTCCTTAAATGCTGCTTCCCCTGCCCCCATTCCGTCGGAGAGTATGATGCCCTTCCTGCCGCCCGGCATCTCCATCATCGAAAAGCTGTCCCCCGATATCTTACGGCATCCCTTTCCGATTTTCGCAATTCCCTGAAGCGTATGAAAACGTGGCCCTTCCACACAGGTGACTGTACAATACTCTTCTCCAAGCACCGGCCTTTCATCGCGGTCCGCCACCATCTTTCTTCCGACACACTCCGATATGATCTGCACAAGCTCTTTCGTGGATACACACTGCCCTTTGATAGATTTTGCCGTAACATGAACCTCATATTTCCCATCTTCTGTCACAAAAAATACCGTACTTAAAAGCCGTACCCCAATTTTGGAAAATCTCCCCCGTATTTTCTTTTCCAAATGCTCGTCCGCAAAAATACTGGCGTCCAGTTCTCTTGTGGCATGCTGAATCATCTGGGCAAATGTGTCAAGCTGCACCGCACATCCTTCCCTGTTCTGTGCCATTTTATTATTCCACATCAGATTCTGTCTCGCGCCTTTAAACACCTCAAGCGCCGTCCGCAAAAAGCGCGGCGCCTGCACACATCTTTTCTGTATCTTACGTTTCACCTCAGTGTTCAGTTCCACACCATATTCTTCTATGGTACAAAAAATCTCATGTACCATCTGGTAGGTCAGAAACGCCTCTTGTCCAAGACACACTTCTTTATTCGCACAATTGCCGCACACTTTCTCATTTACTTTTTCGTACATTTCTTCCATTTCCGCTTTTGTAAATAAATCATGTTTTCTCTCCAGCTGCAAAAATACCTTGGTCAATTTTTCCAAAGACTGCACAAACCGATCCATCTGTATCACATATGGGTTCGCCTGCACAGCTCGTCCTATTTTTAACTCCTCCATCATGAATAACCCCTTTTCCAGAAATTCCGTCTAAACAAAAAGAATGTGCTCAAACACATTCTATCTTTTGTATGGTATTATGAAATTTTTCCATTATGGTTCCGGCTCAAACAATATCTCATTCTTGTGGATGAGCCCCAGCTTATCTTTTGCAACATCTTCTATGTACGCATCTGTTCCTGCATACTTTTCAAATTCTTTAATCTCTTCTGTACGCTCTTTTTCTTCTTTCAACTGTGCCGTAAGTTCCGCTTCCTGCTGCTTATAACGCTTGTTCTTTGCCTGAAGTGACATACTTCCCACCGACAATATGATTGTCAATAATAAAATCACACCACATATCGAAAGAATACTCGCTTTGTGACGGCGCATTCTTGTCCGCTGACGTTTATCACGGTTCCGCTGCTTTACACTTCTCATCATTGATACACCCTTATAAATCTATTTTTTGTCCCCATATAGTTATATTACCTTTTTTCCTTTGATTTATCAATAGATTTTTCGTCTTTTTCACGAATCCTGGCAAACAGTTTTTTCCCCATCTCAGACAAAAAATGCAGCACAAAAAATGAACAAACTCCCCCAACCACAACACCTATGGTAAAGAACCAACGTATACTACCATCACTAGTGTCATAGATCTTGACAAACAGATACAAACCTGCCCATACCCAAAAGAAAAAATCTTCTAAAGAAACGAAAAACAGATCGTGTTTTATAAGTCTTCTAAAAACTCTAATGCACGTATAAACCAAAAGTACAATATTGCCCGCCAATAACGCCTGCAAAAAAATGGATATTTCATCACCGATTCCAAGCATAACTCACCTACTTAAATAATTTCATAAAGAAATTCTCGCTTTGACCGGCATTTTGATGGACATCCGAGTACGCAATGCTGTCGATATGTCCGGATAAATCCACTTCCCCTTTTTCTACACTCAGACGATTTACATGCAGATCCTTCCCCTTGACCATGAGCATACCCTGTTCCGTCTCCAGCAATATCTCATTCAAATCAAACGACAGTACATCAAGCACACCTGTAACCATACTTGTCTTTCTATTGTTCACTACCAGCTTATGTGGTTTTTGTACCTGTTTTTCTTCCAAGATTCCACAACCTTTCTCCTTATTTCAAACTGCCGCCGGTATTTTTACCGGAAGTAATATCAATTTTGATATATCCTAATTATATGAAAGGTCTTGCTGTATTATGACTGTTTTATAAATATTTAAACAAATCTTTTGCTTCTTCTTTTTTTGTTGTGTCCTGAATATCCAGCACTTCTACTTTTACATTCTTCGTTCCGAATTGAATCTCAATAACATCTCCCGGCTTTACTTTCACGGATGCTTTGGCAACATTTCCATTCACAAGCACTCTCCCCGCATCACACGCCTCATTTGCCACTGTTCTTCTTTTAATCAATCTTGATACTTTTAAAAATTTATCCAGTCTCATCTTTTCTCCTCCACCTTTATTTTTCTTTTTTTATAACTTTACACATGACTAAACTGTTTATAGAAAAAAAGAATGTGCCAAGCACATTCTTTTTATCATGAACATTTATTATGCATTTACAGCGTCTTTTAATGCTTTTCCAGCTTTGAATTTTGGAGCTTTGCAAGCTTCAATCTTCATTGTCTCACCAGTCTGAGGATTTCTTCCTTCTCTTGCTGCTCTTTCACTTACTTCGAATGTTCCAAATCCAACTAACTGGATCTTTTCACCTTTCTTCAGTTCTTCTTCCACTACGTCTGTGAAAGCTTTTAAAGCTTTTTCTGCATCTTTCTTTGATAACTCTGCTTTCTCAGCGATTGCTGAGATAAATTCTGTTTTGTTCATGGATTATGTTCCTCCTCTTATTTCAAACATAGAATGTATTCATCAATAAATTCTATCGGTTTTTTCGCATGTCTCACACGCTTTTTCTGTATGAATATGCCTTTAAATACTGTTATACCGTTTCACCCGTCTTTTGTCAAGTGTATTTGCCCACTTTTCCTTGTTTTTTCGGGGTTTTTGGGCACTTTTGACACCCTTTTACAGCATTTTATCAATCATCGCAAGAACTTCTTTTCCCAGCGCTTCTGATTTGGCATCCGCATCCTCTAAAGAAGTACCTTTTACACCATAATAGAATTTTACTTTCGGCTCTGTTCCGGATGGACGTACACACAGCCATGCGTCATCTGTCAGGTCGTAATATAAGACATTAGAGTTCGGAAGTCCCGTTCCTGTCACCTCGCCTGTAGCGAGATCCTTGATTGTATCAGCCTGATAATCTCTTGCTTTCAGCACTTCGTAAGCACCGATTTTTACCGGCGGCTCTTTGCGCAGCGTCTCAAGGATTTCCTGAATCTTTGCCAACCCTTCAATTCCTTTTAATGTAATCGCCTGAATATCATCCTTATAATATCCAAATCTCTCATACATATCAACCATGGCATCCCAAAGTGTCATACCTTTTGTCTTATAGTATGCGGCCGCCTCACACAGTGCCATCGTCGCAACAATTGCATCTTTATCTCTTGCATGAGTTCCAATCAGACAACCATAACTCTCCTCAAATCCGAATAAATATGTGCCTTTTTTACTCTGCTCAAAACCGAGAATCTGCTGTCCGATAAACTTAAATCCTGTCAGAACTTCGATCAATCCTGTACCATAACCTTTTGCAATCGCATCTGCCATATTTGATGTCACGATTGTCTTGATCAGATAACCGTCTTCCGGCAATCCTACGGTCGCTTTTCTTTGTCCAATCTCATAGTCTGCAAGCAGACATCCTGACATATTCCCTGTCAGCACTTTATATTCTCCGGATTTACTGTCTTTCACATATACACCGAGACGGTCTGCATCCGGGTCTGTCGCCAGAACAAGATCCGCATCTACTTCTTTTGCCAGTTTTAATCCCAGCTCAAATGCTTCCTCAGCCTCCGGGTTCGGGTAAGAGACTGTCGGAAATTCTCCATCCGGTAATTCCTGCTCTTTTACAACATATACATTTTCAAATCCAAGCTCTTTCAAAATACGTCTTGCCGGAATATTTCCTGTTCCATGAAGAGGACTGTAAACAATCTTTAATTCTTTCCCCATCTCTTTGATCGCATCCCAATGGATTACCTGCTTTTTCAATTCTTCCATATAAGCATCGTCAATCTCACTGCCGATCACCACATAAAGTCCTGCCGCCTTAGCCGCCTCCAGCGTCATCGTCTTCACGGTATTGAAATCAGTCACTTTTTTCACTTCATCCATGATTCCTTTATCATGAGGAGGAGTGATCTGAGCTCCGTCTTCCCAATACACTTTATATCCGTTATATTCCGGCGGGTTGTGACTTGCCGTGATATTGATTCCCGCAACACAATTCAACTTTCTTACGGCATAGGAAAGTTCCGGTGTAGGACGGAGTGATTCAAATACATACGCTTTGATTCCATTTGCATTCAGACACAAAGCCGCCTCATCCGCAAACTCCGGCGACATCCTTCTTGAGTCATATGCGATTGTCACACCTTTTTCCTGAAGTCCTTTTTGCAAAATATAATTCGCAAGTCCCTGTGTTGCTTTTCTCACTGTATAGATATTCAAACGGTTTGTTCCTGCACCGATCACACCGCGCAGCCCCGCTGTTCCAAATTCTAAGTCTTTATAAAATCTTTCTTTTATCTCATTTTCATTATCTGCAATTGCTTTTAATTCCTGTTTTGTCTCTTCATCAAAATATGGATTTGTGAGCCATTCTTGATACTGTTCCTGATAATTCATACCATTTGTTCCTCCTTTGCATTTTCCCTACTATTATACACCAGCATTTTACAAATGAAAAGAAAATATCGCCTCTAAAAAATGTTTCTTTTCTTCCGTCTGATGAATTGCAACCTCCAATTTCTCAACACTCTTCATCGGAATCCACGCTTTGCTGGACCGATAATAAGAGTTTGCCGCCTTCCAAAACTTTTCTGGATAAGACAGGCTGATTGCAAGATATTCCATCTCCCGCTCCCCAAGCGGCAAAATTTCACTGTAAGCCTCAAGCATCTTGTCACCAAGCATCACATTCCAATGATTCTTTTCCATCGTCTTCCTAAGGAAATAGTACAGATCCGCCAACTGAACATCTTGGTGAAAATGCTCGAAATTTGTTGTTGCAATTCCATCCTGCATCATCAGAACATTGTGATAATTGTATTCACCATGCGTAATCGTTGTTTTCTCTCTGCTTTGCTGCATCAACAACTCATATTCCGATTGTTCCAATCGGGCGCTCGCACTCTGCGCCCAGTCATACATCGCATCAAAATATTTCAAAAACATCAGCTCAAACTCACCTTTTCCTACTTTCCCGCGGATAAACGCCCGTACCTTTTTCATCTCACGGTTATGCCGGCAGTACTCCTTTCGCAAATCCTCGCCTTCCATAACAAAGGTCTCTGATTCCTCTCCAAAATCAATGGGTCCTCGCAAGACTTTATGCAGTTTTGCAAGATTTTTTGTCGCCCCCACAATTTCCTGTTCTTTTCGGATATCGCATTCTTTTCCGTCATACCAACGTTTGACCACATACTTAATCCCATCTTCTGATGTGCTGAATAATTCATGCTCTTTATTTTCTATGACCGCATCTACCCTGTCACATCCATTTTCCATCATGTGCACATATAATTTGTGCAGCATTGGAATTCTCTTTTCTGAAATCATAAGCTCCCTGAGTACAAAGAGCCCCTGATTTGTAGCACATAAAATAGCACCCCTGATTCTGCGGGTGCTTTTTATATCTATATCATATTGATCCAACACACTTACTTCGTTCTCTTTCATCGCTGCCCCCTACATTCATTATTTCCTATTCTCTCTAAATGTATGACGGACATCTTGTAAGTATGTGTATTTCTACAAAAGAGTTTCCTTGCGCAGTTTCCTGCTTTGCTCCAATAAAATCTCCTTTGTATTGTATTCCGGCTGCTCAATCACAAGCTCCAACAACGCCTGCAAGACGGCGCCAATCTGTTTTCCAGGCTGCATACCGTCCGCGATCAGATCGCTCCCCGAAACTGCTAACATCTTCAGAGAAACACACTCTTTTTTCTTCAGAATCTCTTTGTAGCACCGCTCGATTCCGGCAATATTTGAAAGCTTCTCCTCCCGCATATATTCACTCTGCGCCATTGTATCCGCTTTTCTGATCTCCAAATAATACGGAAACAATTCTTCACCGATCTTATTCATGGCTCTTCTGACGTTCTTCGGCTGTGCTGGCATGCGATAATCATGATACTGCACAAGTTTTGTCACTTTTCCAAGTGTATCATTATCAAACTTCAGTCTCTTCAAAATTCTTTTTGCAACTTCCGCTCCTTTTACATCATGCATCTTAAAATGTGCAACACCGTCTGCATCCACCGTCTTCATCTGAGGTTTTGCAACATCATGGAGCAGCATCGTAAGTCTCAAGACCTTATCAGCTCTGACCTGTTCGACCGCCTTCAACGTGTGCATTCCTACTGAATACATATGATGCGGCGTCTCCTGACCTGTCCGCATCATCTCATCAAATTCCGGAAGAACCACTTTTGTAATTCCAAGTTCATATGAAAGCGCCAGCAAACCCGGATTCGGCGATACGAGCATCTTGACCAGTTCCACCTGAATCCGCTCTGCACTGATATTTGCAAGTGTCGGCGCAAGCTTTCGAATCCCTTCCATCGTCTCGTCTTCAATCCGAAATCCAAGCTGTGCCGCAAATCGCACTGCGCGCAAAATCCGAAGCGCATCTTCCCCAAAACGCTCCCTCGCATTGCCCACACAACGGATCATCTTTCGCTGCAGATCTTCGATTCCGCCGAAAATATCCACCAGACCTTCTTCTTCATTATATGCCATCGCATTGATCGTAAAGTCTCTTCTTAAAAGGTCTTCTTTCAGACTTCGTGTAAACACAACCTCCCTCGGATGTCTGCTGTCCTCATATTCCCCATCCACACGGTATGTTGTCACCTCGAACGCCTCTTTGTCGACCAGCACCGTAATTGTCCCGTGCTCAATCCCTGTATCAAATGTTCTCCTAAACAGTGCTTTTGTCTCATTCGGAGTCGCCGACGTCGTAATATCCCAGTCATCAGGCACTCGTCCCAAAACAGAATCTCTCACGCAGCCACCAACCGCATACGCCTCGTAGCCGTTCTCCTTCAATTTGTTGATAATAAAATTTACTTTCTCAGGCAAAAAAATTTTCATATGCACTCCTTCGAGTTCCTTTGACTTCACAAAACTCACTGCAATTCGTCTCATTTTCCATATAAATGGATAGCAAAAAAGCGGGTGATGGGAATCGAACCCACGTATCTAGCTTGGAAGGCTAGTGTTCTACCATTGAACTACACCCGCATGTGATGTACTGTCTCACAACGAAATTTATTTTAACACAGGAGTTTTGAAAATGCAAGAGTTTTTTGAAAAAAATTTGATTTATCAAGCAAGACAGATGCCTGCAGAAAGAATTTTTGTATATTACAAAGGATAAGGGGCGTCAGTTTAGCCATTTAAACAACATTCCCCTATTAAAAACGCTCATCTCATGTTATACTGAAAAGGTTCGAATTAAAAGCAACCTGCGGAGTACATTTCCGTAGGTTTTTTATTCAAACAGAGCTGGGAAGTTCTGTTTGAATCCCGTATTGAATAAAAGAACCTGCCTGGCAGGATTTATTTTTGTTGGAAGGAGTATGTAATGCGCTTTTTATTATGCGGAATTAATGCGAAATATATCCACTCAAATCTAGCGATTTTCAGCCTGAAAGCTTATGCTGACAGGAAGAAGATTCCAGGAGCGGAGATTATTTTAAAAGAATATACAATTAATAATTATGTAGAGGATATTTTACAGGATTTATATGAGGAAAAGGCTGATGTTGTTATTTTTTCCTGCTATATATGGAATATTTCTTTTGTGCGCGAACTGGCGGCGGAGCTTAAAAAAGTGAGTCCTGATGTGAAAATCTGGGCTGGTGGTCCGGAAGTTTCTTATGCAGCGAATAAATTTTTGATGGAGAATCCAGCATTTGACCTGATTATGCAGGGAGAGGGAGAGGAAGTTTTCTCTGAACTGATTCGCTTAACAGTGGAGGAAAAATGTCGGATTAAAGATGTATACAAACAATCAGAAAGTAAAAAAGTCTTATCAGGAATTGTGGAAAAGAGATATTCCATAGAAGGGAAACAAGCTGTAAAAGAGGAAAAAGATATAGAAGATAAACATTTCGCAGGAGAAGATAATGTCTATCCAACGAATTATATAGATATGTCAAAACTCCAAAAGTTACAGGGAATTGCAGTCTGGGATTTTTCAGGAGAAGCAGCTTTAGGAAATGCTGAGAGCAATATAGGAAATAAAACGAAAATCATCAATACAGGTTTTGCCACATTGATGGATATGGATACGATTCCATTTGTGTACGAGGATTTTCATCTTTTTGAACATAAGATTTTATATTATGAGACGAGCAGAGGATGTCCGTTCTGCTGTAGTTACTGCCTTTCTTCTGTGGATAAGACGGTAAGATTCCGTTCTTTGCCGATTGTGAAAAAAGAGCTGGATACTTTTCTTGAAGCAAAAGTTCCACAGGTTAAGTTTGTTGACAGGACATTTAACTGCAACAGACAGAGGGCAATTGATATCTGGAGTTATCTGGTGGAGCATGATAATGGAATTACGAATTTTCATTTTGAGATTTCATCGGATTTGCTTGGTGAGGAGGAGTTAGAGCTTTTTGCAAAGATGCGTCCGGGTCTGATTCAGCTTGAAATTGGAGTGCAGTCCACAAATGGGGAGACGGTTGATGCGATTCATCGGCATATGGATTTAAATAAGCTTTTTCATTATGTGGACAGAGTACATGAACTGGGAAATATTCATCAGCATTTGGATTTGATTGCCGGGCTGCCATATGAGAATTATGAGAGATTTGGATGCTCATTTGATGATTTATATGCACATGAGCCAGACCAGCTTCAGCTTGGATTCCTTAAAGTGTTAAAGGGAACGATGATGGAGGAAGAAGTCAAAAAGTACAGCATTCTATATCGTAATCAGCCGCCATACGAAGTACTTGGAACAAAATGGCTCTCTTATGACGAGATTATTTTATTAAAAGGTGTGGAGGAGCTTGTAGAACTCTATTACAACAGTGGCCAGTATACATTAACTTTAAAATATGCTGTTCCATTTTTTGAGAGTCCATTCCGCTTCTATGAAATGTTTTCAGCATGGTACCGGGGAAAAGGCTATCATAAGCTGAATCACAACCGACTCGAAAAGTATAATATTCTTCGGGAGTTTTTAAGAGAACATATAGATGAAAATGAATGGGATACTTTAGATGAGATTATGCTATATGATATGTATCTTCGAGAAAATGTAAAAGGAAGACCTGCATGGGCAAAAGATACCGCACAATACAAGAAAGAGTGGAAAGCATTATACAGAGAACAGGGAGAAAAACTTTTTCCAGAAGATGTGCAGGCAGGAATTTATGATTCAAAGAGGGCAGCCAACCAAAGTCATATCGAAGTATTTGAAATTAATATAAAGAAGTTTGAGCAGAGTGGGCAGGTGGAGAAAAAACAGGTGTTTTGCTTATTTGATTATAGCAGAAGGAATCCGCTAAATCGGGCGGCTAGAACTGTAGAGTGGGAAATATTATAATAAGTGAACAGCAGGTTACGATGTTGTTGATAATGATATAGGATAGTAAATCCTGATAAAATAGAGACTTGAATGTACGACAGAAATGACTTAAAATAAAAAAGAATGTTCAGGAGAACAAAAAAAGTCTGTATGTTTATAACAATAAAAGTATTTTTCAAGTAAGCGCCATAGCAAGGTCAGAGTGAGAGATATAGTGATTTCTGTTCTGAAGTGCTGTATCTTTGAAAGATGCGAAATCACTATATGAAGTTAGAAATGAAGACGGACGCATTTTATATAGTTTATTTTAGAAAGGAAGTTTTAGTATGAAGTCAGATGGCACAAAGAAAAGACAGAGAATTGCTACAGTTGTAGTTGTATTAGTAGTTATCGCGATGGTTATCACAACAGTCGTTCCAGCAATGATGATGTAGGATTCAAAAACACATCAGAGTTTTTGAATATGAATGAGAGAAATGAATTAAATAAATCATGATCTATAGGGTAGAATGATGTTTTATTTAATGGAATTTTAAGAAAGAAAGTAAAAGGGTGCAATATGAAAAAAAGAGTAGGGATTATCATACTTGTATTGCTTCTTCTTATTTTAGCAGGCGGCGGGGCGGCGTTTTATTATTATTATTCCAAGTATATTAATATTGACGCGATCTATCCGGGAATGACAATTCAGGGGATGTCTGTCGGCGGAATGACACGGGAAGAGGCAAAGGCAAAAGTACAGGAATATGTAGATAAGGTATCGCAGGAAACGGTTACATTGCAGGTGAAAAAGAAAGAGAGTACATTTGCTCTTTCCGATATTGGCCTGAAATGTACAAATATGGATGTGGTAGAGAAAGCATATGATTTTGGAAAGACAGGGAATGTCTTTAAGCGTGTCATTGAAGTAAGAAAGCTTGAAAAGGAAGGGATGGATTTTCCACTTACCTTTTCTGTAGATAAGGCAGAGACGAGGAAGATTGTTAAGAAGAAGGCGAAGAAGTTCCTTGCAAAGAAAAAGGATGCCACTATTACAAGAAAAGATGGAAAGTTTGTTATCACAAAGCAGGTAGATGGTGTAGATATCGACTTTGAGGCAAATGCAGACAAGCTTGCAGAAGTCTTTAGCAAAAAAGACTGGAATCACAAGTCTGTTGTATTTCCGATGGATTATACGTTAGATAAAGCAAAGCATACGAAGAAGGAGCTTTCAACAATTAAAGATGTGCTTGGAACATTTACAACATCTTATGCAGGCTCTGCTTCTGGAAGATGCGCTAATGTAGAGAATGGAGCAAGCCTGATTAACGGAACTTTACTGTATCCGGGAGATTCTTTCTCTGTTTATTCAAAAGTAGCACCATTTACAGCGGATAATGGATACCATCTTGCAGGTTCTTATTCGAATGGACAGACAGTGCAGACTTATGGTGGAGGAGTCTGCCAGGTATCTACAACACTTTACAATGCGGTTTTAAGAGCAGAATTAAATGTAACAGAGCGATCGAATCATTCAATGACGGTACATTATGTTCCATTATCTGCGGATGCGGCGATTTCCGGAACAGATAAGGATCTGAAGTTTACCAATAATCTTGATCATCCAGTATATATTCAGGGAGTAGCTGGAGGAAGCAGTATTACATTTACTATTTACGGTAAGGAATATCGTGCTTCAAACCGAAAGGTAGAGTATGTATCCGAGACTGTTTCTACAAGAGGTCCTTCCGAAAAAGTAATCAAGGATAACACGATGGAAGAGGGCAAGCGAGTTGTAGAATCCAATGGACGTACTGGTTACACAGCAAGACTGTGGAAGGTTGTATACATAGATGGAAAAGAGACGAAGAGAACGCAGGTGAATTCCAGTTCTTATATGTCCACTCCATCCGTTGTCCGTGTCGGAACAAAGAAAAAGGAAGTGCCAAAGCCAACGACGCAGAAGAAAGATGAGACAGCAAAAGCTGGTGAGAAGGCAGAAGGCAGCAAAGGTACGACAGGAAATAATAATCAGGGAGCAAATAAGGCGGAGTAGGCGGTGAGCCTGCTTCCGCTGTGGGAGTGTATATTATGCGGATAGGAAAGGTAAAAGAGAGTATTTTAAAACGCTCGGTACTAAGACAGTTGCATAACCACAGTGAAAAAGGCTCTCCGGCACCCGGTGAGGATGCCGGAGTTCTTTTTATGCCGGAATTTATGCCAGAGTTTACACAGGGATTTTCGGGAAAAAACGGTGTGGCAATGGCAGTAAATCCGGTGGAAGGCTGGACATTTGCAGCAAAAAGAGCAGTCTACGGTGCAGTAAATAGTATGCTGGCAGCGGGAGCAGCTTCAAAAGCGATTTCGCTCAGTATTCTTATGCCGGAAGAAGCAGAGGAAAAACAGTTAAAGGCATTGATAAAAGAAATCGACAGCCTTTGTATGCAGGAAAATATTTTAGTGCTTTCCGGGCATACAGCGGTGTCACCGTATGTCAGCACACTTATTTTATCGGTTACTGCAATGGGAAGTATTACGAGAAATAAGGAAAACATTGTAGTAAGCAAGGAGAGCATAGCGGATAGTAAGGGAAACACAAAGCAGGTAGCTGTAGTGAATGCGGATTTAGATTTAGTTGTTGCAGGAACGGTCGGCAGAGAAGGTGCGGCTATGCTTGCGGCCGAGTATGCGAAACGATTAGAAGAAAGATACGCACCGTCCTATGTTGAGGCGGCAAAGCATTTATTTGATGATGGCTCTATGACGGCAGTAGCGGACATTTTACAGGAAAAAGAAGTTGTTTCTGTACATGATGTGCGGGAAGGCGGTATTTTTGCCGCACTCTGGGAAATGGCAGCGGCAGCCAATGTCGGACTGTCTATTGATCTTAAAAATATACCGATCAAGCAGCATACGATAGAAGTATGCGAATATTTTAATTTAAATCCATATATGCTTCGGTCCGGCGGAACATTGCTTCTTGCCTGTGCAAATGGAGCCAGAATTGTCGAGCAGTTGAAAAATGCCGGAGTGCAGGCGGCAGTGATCGGACAGACGACCGCAGGAAATGACAGACTGATTCGCTATGATGATGAGGCTCGTTTCTTAGAGCCGCCGAAGATGGATGAGTATTATAAAGTAAATTAGATAAAGGAGAAAAATTATGCGTCATGAAATTTTACGAATGCTGGAAAATAACAGCAGAATAGATTTACACGACCTGGCAATTATGCTTGGAACCGATGAGAGTGTTGTATTAGAAGAAATCGAAAAAATGGAGAATGAGGGAATCATCTGCGGATATCCTACCCTTATTAACTGGGATAAAACAGACACAGAGAAAGTAACAGCATTTATCGAAGTGCGTGTTACCCCACAGAGAGGACAGGGATTTGAAAAGCTGGCAGAGAGAATCACAAACTACCCGGAAGTAAAGTCCATTTATCTGATGTCTGGAGCTTTTGATTTTGCTATCTTTTTAGAGGGTAAAACTTTAAAAGAAGTCTCCATGTTTGTCTCCACAAAGCTTTCTACATTAGAAGCAGTTGCCGGTACAGCAACACATTTCGTCCTGAAAAAATATAAAGATCACGGAATGATTCTTATAGATAAAGAGCCGGCAAACAGAATGAAGGTGACACCATGAGAAACCCTTTATCCGATAAAGTAGTACAGATGAAACCTTCAGGAATCCGTAAATTTTTTGATTTAGTACAGGAAATGCCAGATGCTATTTCCCTTGGTGTAGGTGAGCCGGACTTTGATACTCCGTGGCATATCCGTGAGGAAGGTATCTATTCCTTAGAAAAAGGCCGTACTTTCTATACATCCAATGCCGGATTATTAGAACTTCGAAAAGCAATCGCACACTACATGTATCGTAAATATGAACTTACTTACAATCCTGCCCACGAAATCGTTGTGACTGTCGGTGGAAGTGAGGGAATTGATCTTGCTCTTCGTGCGATGCTGAATCCGGGAGACGAAGTTATTTTGCCAGAGCCAGCTTTCGTCTCTTATCTCCCATGCGTGAAGTTAGCGGACGGTGTGCCTGTAACAATTGACTTAAAAGAAGAGAATCACTTTAAGTTAAAGCCAGAAGAATTACTTGCAGCAATTACCGATAAGACAAAGATTCTGATTTTATCCTATCCAAACAATCCGACAGGTGCGATTATGACCCGTGAAGACTTAGAGCCGATCGCCGAAATCGTAAAAGAAAAAGATCTGTATGTCATTTCTGATGAAATTTATGCAGAACTTACTTATGGACAGAATCACTGTTCTATCGCTTCTCTTCCAGGAATGAGAGACAGAACGATTATCATCAATGGATTCAGTAAATCCTTTGCCATGACCGGATGGAGAATGGGATTTGCCACGGGTCCGGAACTTATCATGCAGCAAATATTAAAGATTCATCAGTTTGCGATTATGGCAGCACCGACAACAAGCCAGTACGCAGCAATCGAAGCAATGACAAACGGGGAGGAAGACGTTCAGATTATGCGAAATGCATATAATCAGCGCCGTCGATTTGTCTTAGAACTCTTCTCCGAAATGGGATTGAAATGTTTCGAGCCAGAAGGCGCATTTTACATGTTCCCATGCATCAAAGAATTTGGTATGACCTCCGATGAATTTGCAAACCGCTTCTTACGCGAAGAAAAAGTAGCCATCATTCCGGGAACAGCATTTGGAGACTGCGGAGAAGGATTCCTTCGAGTATCCTATGCTTATTCTATCGAAGAATTAAAAGAGGCATTAGGTCGTCTGGCTAACTTTGTGGAAAGATTACGTAAAGAGAAAAATCTGTAATAGTAGTAAATAAGAAATATCGAGGAATAAATTATGGTAAACATCGTATTACATGAGCCGGAAATGCCGGCCAACACTGGAAATATCGGAAGAACCTGCGTAGCAACAGGAAGCGTTCTTCATTTAATCGAGCCACTCGGCTTCAAAATCAACGACAAAATGCTCAAACGTGCCGGACTTGACTACTGGGATAAATTAGATGTCCGCACATATGTGAACTTCGAGGACTTCCTTGCAAAGAATCCAGGAGCAAAAATCTATATGGCAACCACAAAGTCAAAACAAACTTACACAGATGTAGAATACGAAGACGGCTGCTACATCATGTTCGGAAAAGAAAGCGCCGGAATCCCGGAAGAAATTCTTCTTGAACATAAAGAGACAGCAGTCCGTATCCCGATGCTCGAGCATATCCGTTCACTGAATCTTGGAAATTCTGTAGCAATTGTTTTGTATGAAGCACTGAGACAGCAGGGGTTCAAAGAATTAGAGCTTGAAGGACAACTCCACAAATACGAATGGTAAATCTGAGTTGCCGCAGGCAAGGGAGACGCTCCCCCCCCAAGAGCCCATAGCCTATATTTGTGACTCTATCGCTGTGGTTTAAATATTCCTTAAAGGTTCGCATTCAATCTTCGCTAAGACCACAAATATAGGCTATGGGCTTTTTTGGGGAGCTGTCTTTCAACTGACTAGTAGGACTTGAAGTAGCCAGCCGCTACATATATATCCTTTATCGGATTGCTCAAAAGAAAGCAAAGAGAAGGAGTATTCTAAGATTGAATTTTGTGACTTTGCGCTGTGGAATCCTGACTGTAACCTTGCGAGCTCGTTTTCGAGCAAGGTTGTTTTATCAGGCAGGATGGAACGTTTAGCGCAACGGAACAAAATCAAGCTTAGAATACTCCTTCTCTTTGTTTTTTTGAGCAACTGCCTGCAATTTTCTTTGTAGCGGCGTCTGTTTAGTTCTAAAAACTAGTATTTACTTAAAAGTTACGATTGTTACCCCGGCATCCCCTTCGCCGAATTCTGCAAGCTTATAGGTCTTCACAAACTTCAGTTTACGGAGATACTCGTGGATACCTTTTCGTAAGGCGCCAGTTCCTTTTCCGTGAACAACTCGGACAGAAGTAAGTCCGGCGATCATAGCATCATCGAGGGATTTTTCAAGGCGGGCGATTGCCTCATCCACAGTATTTCCGAGAAGGTTGATTTCCGGATTGATTGTTGCAGCCTTATTGATACTGTAGCGGTCTTTTGGCTGATGCTGTGGTTTCGGTGCTTTTTCTGGAGCGAGAAGTTCTAAGTTTTTGTAGTTTACTACAGAACTTAAGAAGCCCATCTGGATTACAAGGTCTCCATCCTTGTTGGCAGCTTCTTTTACAGTTCCGTTTAGAGAAAGTGTAGTTACAAATACAGAATCGCCTACTTTGAAGTCAGAAGGATCGGAGATAGTGGAAGACTTCTTTGCCTTATAGGCGAGCTTTTTGTCAAGCTTACTCATGCGGCCTCGGAGATCACTTCTCTGTGCTTCCATTTTTTTCATGTTGTTCTGCTTTGGATGCTGTCCCCATGCGTGATATTTACGAATGGATTCATCAGCAACTTCCTTGGCTTCTTCGAGAATGTTTCGTGCTTCCTCGCGGGCATCACGGAGCATCTTGTCTCGTTTTTCTTTAATGTCATCCTGTTTTTCTTTCAGGCTGTTCTTTAAGTTCTCGATTTCCTGTTTTGTCTTGTAAAGTTCAGACTGTTCTTTTTCAATTTCAGCTTTGTTTTTCTCTAATTCAGAGAGCATGTTTTCAAAGTCAATGGCAGTCGCATCAATCTGGGAGCGTGCCTGTTCGATAATGTAGTCTGGCAGGCCAAGACGTTCACTGATGGAGAAGGCATTACTTTTTCCAGGAATACCGATTAAAAGGCGGTAAGTTGGAGAAAGAGTCTCAAGGTCGAATTCACAGCAGGCATTCTCTACGCCAGGTGTGTCCATTGCGTACATTTTTAGCTCAGCGTAATGTGTTGTTGCAACTGTACGAATCTTTCCTGTATGCAGGTCATCTAAGATGGCAATGGCAAGTGCCGCACCTTCTGTCGGGTCAGTTCCTCCACATAACTCATCGAGTAAAACGAGAGAATTGGGGTCAGCTTCGTCTAAAATGTGGACAAGGTTCGTCATATGAGATGAAAATGTGGATAAGTTCATCTCAATACTCTGCTCATCTCCGATATCTGCAAAAATATCAGAAAATACAGCAAGGCGGGAACCCTGAAATGCAGGAATGTGGAGTCCTGCCTGTCCCATAAGCTGGAAGAGACCGACTGTTTTTAAGGAAACGGTCTTACCACCAGTATTTGGTCCGGTGAGCAGAAGCATATTAAAGTCCTCGCCAATATAAATATGGATTGGAACGACTTTTTTCGGGTCAAGTAATGGATGACGGCCCTGCTTGATATCTACAATTCCGTCTGTATTGAAAATCGGTTCGGTTCCCTGATATTCTTTTGCATATTTTGCCTTTGCGAAAATGAAATCAAGCTTTGTCAGAATCTTCTGATTTTCCTCTAATTCACGGCTGCAGGAAGCGGCCTGTGCGCTTAAAGACTGGAGAATCTTTTCGATTTCCATTTTTTCTTTAATATCTAATTCTTTCAAATGGTTGTTTAACTGGACAACGGCCATCGGCTCGATGAAAAGTGTAGAACCGGAAGAAGACTGATCGTGAATCATACCCGGAAAGGCGTTACGATATTCTGTTTTTACAGGAACACAGTAACGGCCATTACGGACGGTAATCAGCGCATCCTGAAGCATTGTCTTGTTATTTTGTGAGTTGATAACAGAAGTCAGCTTATTGTGGATGGAAATATTTGTCTGTTTGATTTCGCGGCGAATGTCTTTTAATGCGGAAGAGGCATCATCACTGATCTCATCCTCAGATAAAATACACTGTGTAATTCTCTGGTAAAGGAATTCTAATGAATCAAGTTCTCCAAAATAGCTGTTTAAGGAGTCATATGCCATTATGTCATCTTCCGTATCGCCGTATTCTACAGCCTGTGCTGTAATAGAAAGAAGACGGGCAATATCGAGAAGCTCCTTTGTATTTAATGTGGAATCAATTTCTAATAATCTTAAATGTGGACGGATATCAGAAAGTCCCTGAAAAGAAAGATAACCCGTCTTATAAAGCCGGGTCAGTGCATCTTTTGTTTCTGTCTGTGCTGACAAGATTTCTTCGTAATCAGAGGAGGGAAGCAGGTCTTTACAGAGTGCCTTTCCCATGGTCGAAGAAGCAAAAGTCTCCAGCTTTTTAATGATTTTATCATATTCTAATGTGATTAGTGCCTTTGTATTCATAAATAAAATCCTCTCAAAAATTTAAGTTCAATCTTGATATGCATCTTAATTTGTGATGGATGCAGTATGCAGGAAAACGTATTGCAGAGCTATGTAAAGAGAAATAATCCAGATAGTATATAGTTTGTACATAGTTTTACTGCGTAAGTTATGATTGAATAAGATTTTCATATATTGATAATATTAGATTAACTTGTTAGTAGCGAGCCCGAAAGCCCTTTTCATCTGCTACATTTACAGAAGGAATATTTGTAATGTCCAATTTGTCAATGCGGATGAAGCGATTCCCACCTGGCCGATCAGAGGATAACTCCTGTAAAAAGAGTTCCACACGGTGGTCTAGTCCCTGGACTTCCATCTCTACCGTACCATCATAGAGATTGCGGACCCAACCCGTCACATTGTACTTTTTTGCAAAACCGGTTACTGTAAAGCGAAGACCAACGCCCTGTACGCGGCCGTGTGCAATAATGTGTTTTCTAATCATAATGCTTACCTACAGTCCGATACTGTGCCGGACTATTCCTTTCCTTAATTTAATGCAAAAGTAATTGTGACATGAAATACTTCATTTGTCAATGAAGACGGGGCGTAAAGCCTTTAAAAATGCGGAAAAATCTGCGAAATAGAGCATTTTCTTGGTTGTCAGCCTATTAAATTTAAGCTATAATATGTGAAGTAATTAAAGAGATGGATTAGAAAGGAAACGTATATGCGTTATATTAATGAACTCAGAGAAGGAGATAATGTCTCTGAAGTGTACCTTTGTAAAGTAAAAAATATTGCGAAGACAAAAGCGGGAAAGACTTATTATTCCATGATTTTGCAGGATAAGACTGGTGTCATTGACACAAAAATCTGGGATTTGAATAATGGAATCGAGAATTTTGAACAGATGGATTACATCCGTGTAGAGGGTAATGTCACAAGCTTTCAGGGCAGTCCGCAGCTCAATGTCAGAAGACTGCGTAAAGCCAGAGAGGGCGAATTTGCAATGGAGGATTATATCCCATGTTCCAGCAAGAGTATTGACGGAATGTTTAAGGAATTATCTTCTTATGTGAATCATGTACAGAACATTTATTTAAGACAGCTATTAGTTGCTTTCTTTGGAGATAAGGAATTTGCAGCCAAGTTCAAGGCACATTCCGCAGCGAAAAGAGTACATCATGGATTTATGGGCGGTCTTTTAGAGCATACATTAAGCGTAACGAAACTGTGTGATTTTTATTGTACGCAGTATCCGGTTTTGAATAAAGATTTACTTATTACAGCAGCAATCTGTCATGATATCGGAAAGATTGATGAGCTTTCTGATTTCCCGGAGAACGATTATACAGATGTCGGACAGCTGGTCGGCCATATCGTAATGGGAACGATGATGATTGATGAGAAGATTAGAAATATTAATGGTTTCCCAGCGAAGCTGGCGAATGAATTAAAGCACTGTATCTTAGCACATCACGGTGAGTTAGAATACGGTTCCCCTAAGAAGCCGGCATTAATTGAGGCATTAGCTCTTAATTTTGCAGATAATACTGATGCAAAGATGGAGACGTTTATTGAAGCACTTGCAGAAGAGAGTCGTCAGAGCGGTGAGTGGAAAGGTTACAATAAATTATTTGAAAGCAATATCAGAGCGACAAGTCATTTAGGAGAAAAGGATTGAATAATAAAGTGAAATCAGAACAGAAGTTGAATTTGAAAAAGAATCAGGAAATTTCACTTACAATCGAAGATTTTACAAAGGAAGGGGAAGGTCTTGGCAAGTACCAGGGCTTCCCTTTCTTTGTTAAAGACACGGTAATCGGTGATGAAGTGAGAGTTTCCATAACAAAATTAAAAAAGAATTACGGTTATGCCCGTCTGGTAGAAATTGTAACACCATCAAAAGACAGAGTAACCCCGCCATGTCCGGTCGCAAGACAGTGTGGAGGTTGTAAGTTACAGCAGATTTCTTATGAGAAACAGCTTTCTTTTAAAAAGAGTCTTGTGGAAGGCTGCCTGATGCGTATCGGCGGTTTTGGAAAAGAAGATATTGAGCAGAAGATAGAGCCAGTATACGGAATGGAAGAACCGTGGCATTACCGCAATAAGGCACAGTTTCCTGTTGGTTATGACAAAGAGGGGAACCTTGTTGCCGGATTTTATGCGGGCCGTACCCACTCCATCGTGGCCAATACAAATTGTGCGATTCAGGCAGAAGTAACCCACCCGATTGTTGAAAAAGTTCTTACTTATATGAAAGAAAATAAGATTTCTGCATATGATGAGAAAAATCACAGTGGTTTGGTGCGCCATATTTTAACCCGCATAGGATTTACTACTGGCGAGATTATGGTATGTCTTATTGTAAATGGTACGAAAAAGCAGTTGAAACATATTGATAAACTTGTAGATGACTTAAAAACAATCGAGGGAATGACAAGTATTATCGTAAACACGAATACTGATAAGACAAATAAAATTTTGGGACTTCGCTGTGAGACTGTATGGGGCCAGGATTATATTGAAGATTATATCGGTAATATTAAATACCAGATTGGGCCGCTTTCTTTCTATCAGGTAAACCCACAGCAGACAAAGGTTCTTTATTCTAAAGCATTAGAGTACGCTGAGCTGAAAGGGCAGGAACTTGTGTGGGATTTATACTGCGGAATCGGAACTATTTCCCTCTTTTTGGCGCAGAAAGCAAAGCAGGTTTACGGTGTAGAAATCATTAAAGAAGCCATTGATGATGCAAGGAGAAATGCCGCATTAAATCATATGGATAATGTTGAATTTTTCGTTGGAAAGGCAGAAGAAGTCGTACCTGCACAGTATGAAAAGACTGGGATTCATCCAGATGTCATCGTTGTTGATCCACCAAGAAAGGGCTGTGATGCGATACTCTTAAACACAATGCTCGATATGGCACCGAAGCGCATTGTCTATGTAAGCTGCGACCCGGCAACATTAGCAAGAGATTTAAAGATACTGTGTGAGGAAAAATATACCTTGGAGAAGGTATCCGTGGTAGATCAGTTCAGCCACTCGGTTCATGTGGAGAGTGTTTGTGCTTTGAAAAGAGTAGATGAATAATTTTGCTATATTTGCTATAATATAGAGAGTGTCTGCATTAAAAAAGACTGGAAAGCATTTTTTAAATATACTTTAGGTAAATAGTTTTTTATACTATATTATTAGGACCTTTATAGAGAAAATAAGATAAGAATGAAAAATTATCCAGAAACTATGATAGGATATATTGTTTTTTGTCTTTTTAATTATAGTAGTATTTTTAATTGCTATAGACACATCTTATGATAAAACAGAGGAATTGAACAAGAATATTCTTAAAAGATTTTCTGGCAGGCGTACCTAAGAAAAGATATATGTAGATCAAGAAAAAATATTTACAAAAGTATCATGGGAGGGGCGGAATATATGAAGTCAATCAAGAAATACGAAACAATTATTAATGAGGCACTGCGTTCAGCACTTGAATACGATACTCCCGAGGGACAAATTAATGAATTTATCAGTTTTTTTGGAAAACATATCGGGTCTGACAGAATTTATATTTTTGAGGATGACGAGGAGCATCATGTAACAAATAATACTTATGAATGGTGTGCAGAAGGAATTACTCCGCAGATTGAGCATTTGCAGGGTGTGAATATGGAAGTAATTGATTGGTGGTATGATACTTTTGATGAGGGAAAAAGTGTTATTATTTCTGATGTTGAAGAATTAAAAGGAGTACATCAGGTATCTTACAATATGCTTAAGTACCAGAATGTTTGTAAAGTAGTTGTCAGCCCATTACGCCATAAAGGGCAGATAAAGGGATTTTTCGGTGTAGATAATCCACCGGCTGTAGATTACAATGCATTAACAATGTTTTTAGATATGATCGGAACCATGCTGATTTCTCTTTTAAAAATAAGAAATACATTTCAAAAAGAGCAATATAACGCAAGTATGAGCAGCTACTCAGCACTTTCTGAGATTTATTTATGTATGCATTTAATTGATATAAAAACAGGAAAGTATGAGCAGATAAAAAATGTAAAACATGTAGAAAAAGAATGTGAAGAGCTTGATCAGGAGAATTTTTCAAAAAGAGTATATACAACTATGAAATACTTCTGTACAGAAATGTATTTATCAAGTGTACTGGAGTTTGTGGACTTATCAACATTAGACAGACGATTAATGGAAACAAACACAATCGTTCATGAATTTATAGGTACAGTTTCCGGATGGTGCCGCGAGCGCTTTATCAAAGTAGATAGCGATGAAAAAGGCCGTCTGTGGCATGTTCTTTACTGTGTGGAAGTGATTGACGAACAGAAACGCCGGGAGAAAAAGCTGCTGTATCTTTCTGAAACAGATTCCATGACCGGTATTAATAACTGTGGAAGCGGGGAGCGAAAGATTACAGAATTCCTCGAAAAAAAGAAAGGTGGCCTGTTCTGCCTTTTAGACTGTGATAAATTCAAAAAAATCAATGATACATATGGACATGCCGTTGGAGATACCGTTCTCATTAAGCTTGCAGCAGTCCTTCAGCGAGCCTGCCGTGAGAATGATATTGTCATGCGGCTTGGAGGTGATGAATTTGCGATGTATCTTCCAGGAATGCCAGATAAAGCACAAGCGGAATCATTTTTCAAACGTTTATTTACGCAAATAGATAAGATTTCCATACCGGAAATGCAGGGAGAGAAAATTAATGTGAGTCTGGGAGCTTCTTTATGTTCGGATAAAGATAGAGCAACTTTTGATACGCTATATCGTGAGGCGGATGCGGCAATGTATGAAAGTAAGAAAATTGTGGGGAATCATGCAATAATATATTCTGATTTGCCACAGGCAAGGCAGACGCCACTGTAGAAGAATTATTAAGAAAAACCCCTAAAAAATTTATTGATTTTGTTCCGTTGTGCTAAACGCTCCATTTTGCCCAATAAAACAGAAACTTCGCTATGTTTGTCGCTGATAAAAATATCATGTACCCATATTTCCTTCTTTTTATTGAAGTTGAAGCTGATCATATTTTAACGAAGCCAAACATACTGGCAATGTTAACGGCAGTTTCGTAATAATTATAAGTAATGGATTTTCCGGTAAAAAGCAGGGAGTGAAGCATATTATTAAGTGTAGGGTAAGTATAAAGCTTATCACTTAATGATTCAAAAAGAGTATTTTTTTCAGATAGAATCATTCGAAGTGTTTCGAAAAAACCAGCCTGTGTCCATGCAGCTTTTTTTGAATGAAAATTTTTTTGAATGCTTACATCTTCATCAATAAGCTGGCACAATCGTGATACTAAAAATGGATAGCCAGAAGTATGATCGTAAAGCAGTCCAGCCATCAATGAAATGGCAAGGAAAATAGAAACTCTATTATAATTCAGCTGACGCAGCCCTTATTCAGGCAAAATCTCCTACAAATTGTAACGTACATCTTGCAGAAAGAATTTTCAAACACACTCTAATAAGAAAATGATGATTTTACATGGGCAGCCCAAAACAGCTCTCAAAGAGTCAATATATTTCAGTAATAAGACAGCAATTTTCATATATCCTCTCTTTAGATTAGTGCTATAATAAAATAAATATGACTATTCAGAAATAATTCATGGAATCGCATTTGCGATGCTTATTTTTTGCTTTGAATAGCCGCAGTTTATATAACATAACACAACCGTGAGACAACACGGGGGTAGCTCGCTTATGCTTAGCACAACGGTGCTATCGAACGAGAACCGACCTCTATAGGTGGGGAGGATGTCACCATAACCAGAAAACCAAAGTATACATATTGGGAAAGGGGTAGAAAGACATGATAGATAACAAGAGACAGGAGCTGATTCATAGCCAGGTAATGGAGATTCTCAAAGAGAACCAGTTAGCATTTTCTAATGTTGCACGTCCAAAGCCAACAAAAGCTTCTACAGCAACTTCAGCATCCTGGTCAAAAGACATGGCTCCGAAAGCATCTGCAGCAACACAGGGAGCATGGGACAGCACAAATACACCGGGCGGTGTTTCTTCTTTAGCAAAGGAGAAATGGAATGTACAGGAAATCGCAGCACTTGTAACAAAGGCATTAGAAGCCAGCAACGTAAAAGTTGCATTTTCTAATAAGCCAATTCCTGCACCAACAACAATTTCCAGTTCTACACAGCCAGCATGGAAGAAAGACGAAGACGAAGCTCCTCGTAAACCGGCAGCAGGTACACAGGGCGCATGGGATGTGACAGATACACCAGGTGGACTTTCTGCTGAGACAAAGAAAGTATGGAATCTTGATGCAATCACAGCTCTGGTAAAGAAAGAATTAACAGAGAACCTTGAGTTCTATAACAAACCACTGCCAAAGCCAACAACAGTATCCAGTTCCACACAGCCAGCATGGAAAGATGACAGCGAAGAGTATAAACCAAAAGAATCTGCATCTGCTCAGGGAATCTGGGAGAGAGGCAATAAGATTTCTGCATCTACACAGCCAGCGTGGAAGGTGGATGAAATCGCTGCTTTGGTAACAAAGGCTCTGCAGAATAAATAATATTTACTACAGGCAAGGGGAGATGTCCTCTGAAAGATAAATAAAGCATATTTGTGACTTTAGTCGCTGTGGTTTGAATGTTCGCTTGGACGCGCGAATGTTCAAACCTTGTTCCGAGGCCACAAATATGCTTTATTTATCTTTCAGAAGACTGTCTTTGGCTGCGGCAAATTACTATTTAGAAAGGAATTATTATGCAAAGTAAAATGACACTTAAAGAATGGCTGCCACTGCTTGGTATCACAGTCTCAGCATTCATATTTAACACATCAGAGTTTATGCCGATTGGTTTGTTGACAGATATTGCCGACAGCTTTCATATTACAGAGGCACATGCGGGGGTACTGATTACAGTATATTCATGGATCGTTATGTTACTGTCTCTGCCGTTGATGCTTCTATTGAATAAGATTGATTTTAAAAGACTTTTGTTAGGAACGATTGCACTTTTTGGAATCTTCCAGATGCTGTCCGCTTTTTCTGCTTCATATGGAATGTTAATGATATCACGTATTGGCGTAGCGTGTACACATTCAGTATTCTGGTCGATCGCATCACCGGCAGCAGTCAGTGTTGTGTCAGAAAAGTTTCGTTCACTTGCACTTAGTATGGTAGTAACCGGAACCTCAATTGCGATGATTCTTGGACTTCCGCTAGGAAGAATTATCGGACTTCATATGGGCTGGAATATGGCATTTTTCTGTGTAGGAATCATTGCTTTTATCACAACCGCTTACCTGATTTTTGTATTCCCGAAAGTGCCGGGCGGAGAGTCTTTCTCCATAAAACAGATGCCGGAAATCTTTAAAAATAAAACGCTGATGGGAATTTTTCTTGTTACCTTTTTATTTGCCACATCGTATTATACGGGATATAGTTATATTGAACCATTCTTACAGAAGGTGGCTGGTCTTTCTGATAACTGGGTTACAACAACACTTACTATATTTGGTGCAGCAGGTCTTTTGGGAAGTTTTTTATTTTCCCATTATTATGACAAGAATAAATATCTTTTCGTAAAACTGGTAATGATCAGTGTGGCGGCAGCATTACTTTTATTATATCCGATATCAAAAGCACATATGGCGGTTGTTTTATTATGTGCATTCTGGGGTATGGCAGTTATGGCATTTAACGTGACATTTCAATCAGAAATTATTACTTATGCACCGGCAGCGGCTTCCTCTGTAGCAATGGCAATCTATTCCGGAATCTATAATCTTGGAATCGGAAGCGGGACATGGATTGGAGGAAGTATTTGTACCCATCTGTCCATTTCCTATATCGGAATTGCTGGTGGCATGATAGCAGTAGTGGCGGCATTGTTATGCATATTTGTTGTGATAAAGTATATGAAGGAATTTGATAGAGCAGCTTGATTTTAAAGCGGGTATTGATACTCGCTTTTTTTGCTTAAAATAGAAAAATTACGGGACGTAGAAGGATGTAATCTGAAATATGTAACAAAAATAAAAGATATACTTGCGAAAATGATGGTTTTATACGATAATAGGTACTGTTTGACCTGAAATAGAAAAATCAGGCAACATAGAGTAAAGAGAGATTGAAAATAGATAATTGGAAAATTAAATGGAGCTTCCGAGTAATTCAATTGCGGAATGCTTCAGGATAATAAAAGTTATCGTATAGGAGCATAAAAAACAAGGAGAGAAAAATGAGCAGAATAGATGAAATTAAAAAACGACGTACCTTTGCAATTATTTCGCACCCGGATGCCGGTAAGACTACATTAACAGAGAAGTTCCTTTTATATGGAGGTGCAATCAACCAGGCTGGTTCCGTTAAAGGAAAAGCAACCGCAAAACATGCGGTATCTGACTGGATGGATATTGAGAAGGAGAGAGGTATTTCCGTAACTTCTTCCGTATTACAGTTTGAGTACGGCGGATGCTGTATCAACATTCTGGATACTCCTGGACATCAGGACTTCTCAGAGGATACTTACCGTACATTAATGGCAGCGGATTCTGCCGTTATGGTAATTGATGCATCGAAAGGTGTAGAGGCACAGACAAGAAAGCTTTTTAAAGTTTGTGCCATGCGTCATATTCCAGTATTTACATTTATCAATAAAATGGACCGTGAGGCAAGGGATATTTTTGATCTCTTAGATGAAATCGAAAAAGAACTTGGAATCCCAACTTGTCCGGTAAACTGGCCAATCGGTTCCGGTAAACAGTTTGCAGGCGTTTACGACAGAAAAAGCCAGAAAATCGATTTATTTGAAGACACAATGAAGGGTACAAAGATGGGAACGATGAAAGAAATCGCCCTCGATGACCCGGAAATCAGCAACTATGTCACAGACGAAGCAAAAGAAGTATTAGAGGAAGAAATTGAGCTTTTAGATGGGGCCAGTGCAGAATTTGATCAGGAATTAGTTGATGCCGGAGAACTCTCTCCAGTATTCTTTGGTTCTGCCCTCATGAACTTTGGCGTAGAGAATTTCTTAAATTACTTCCTGAAAATGACTTCCTCCCCACTGCCAAGAACTTCTGATCAGGGAACAATCGACCCAATTGAGGAAAAAGATTTTTCTGCATTTGTATTTAAGATTCAGGCAAATATGAACAAAGCTCACCGTGACCGAATCGCCTTTATGAGAATCTGTTCCGGCGAATTTGAGGCGGGAATGGATGCTTTCCATGTACAGGGAGACAAAAAGGTACGTCTTTCTCAGCCACAGCAGATGATGGCAAGTGAGAGAAAGATGATTGATAAAGCCTACGCCGGAGACATTATCGGAATCTTTGACCCAGGCATTTTCTCTATCGGAGATACCATTACAACTTCACCAAAGAAATTTGCTTACGAAGGAATCCCTACCTTTGCGCCAGAACATTTCGCAAGAGTGCGTCAGGTAAATACGATGAAACGTAAACAGTTCATCAAGGGAATCAACGAAATCGCACAGGAAGGTGCTATCCAGATTTTCCAGGAATTTAATACTGGAATGGAAGAAGTAATCGTAGGTGTAGTAGGAACATTGCAGTTTGATGTATTAAATTACCGCCTGCAACATGAATACAATGTAGAAATCCGCCTTGAAAAACTTCCATATGAATATATCCGCTGGATTGAAAATACAGAGATTGACCTTGAAAATCTTCGTGGAACATCGGATATGAAGAAGATTAAGGATTTGAAAGGTCGTCCATTGTTACTGTTTATCAATAGCTGGAGTGTGGGAATGACTCTGGAGAGAAATGAAGGACTTGTACTCTCGGAATTCGGAAGAGCTTAAGAATTCTGATTTGTGGGACTGCGAAGCAGACGAACTCCTGAAGATAAATAAAGCATATTTGTGACTTTAGTCGCTGCGGTTTGAATGTTCGCTTACAGCGCTCACATCCAAACCTTGCTCCGAGGCCACAAATATGCTTTATTTAGCTTCA
>OGYG01000597.1_pt1 | contig 34508 bp, 30 predicted proteins | sample 1576481 | NCBI WGS metagenome assembly OGYG01 (sample SAMEA3541497, study PRJEB24748) | human gut metagenome | biome: human gut; feature: human-associated habitat; material: faeces | place: China | collected 2012 | reverse complement strand
AACAAGGGCTTATAGCCCTAGAGCAAACCACCCGTTGGACGGGTGGTCATGATTTAATGCAAAGAAAAAAATCACTTTTTATGTTTCCTGTTATCGGAAGGCGGGAGTGCGTCAACGAGTTTCTCAATCAACTGTTTCTTGACATATACATCAAAACTTAATGTACAGATAAAAGAAAACAGACGGAGAAATTCACGATTCTCCTCATCCGCATCAGAAAAGGTTTCAGAAGAAGTGCGGTAAATTTCTGTAATATCTTCTTTCAGATGATCGATGCGGGATTTCTCAAGGCTGCACACCTCCTCGTAGAGATCTGTGAACGACAGTTCCTTATCTGTGTGGAAGTAGTTCTCTGTGATCGGTTTGAGCAATGTCTCAATATCTTTGATTGATAAAATATTTTTAAAATAATAGATAAAAATGAGAACCATCACATGCTCTTTAGAATACTTTTTCTTCAGAGGAGGCGGGAGAAGTTCATTCTTTGCATAGTTGTTGATCATTGTTTTTGTGAGAATCTTATCGTCTTCATATCGCTTGGAGGATTTCATGTGGTCATTCATAAAAGTTGTGACCTGATCCATATATAGGTCGATATTTGGAATCTCATCTGCCTTTACATAGTCGATTCTTGAAATACTTTCTAAAATACTGTTTAGGATATCTTCTGTGTTAATTGTCATGTCATCACCTCATAGTCTTAGTATATAGTATTGAAAACGAGGAAGCAACATAAATATAGGTGGTTTTAAGAAAACTATTGGATCAAATCCGGATGATAGGTACGAAAAACTGTATTTCAGGCAGGAAGCTTGAAATACAGTTTGGGGAAAGCGTATAATGGCGATAGAAAGGAAAGGGAAGAAGAGATGCCAAAGATTGCAGTATGTGATGATGACAAAGAGAGCGTCATGCGGTTAAAAGAGATGATTTTATCAGCCGGTATCTCAAAAGAGATAGACTGCTATGAGAGCGGTGAGAAATTAGTGGAGTCCGATCAGAACTATGACATTCTTTTTCTTGACATTGATATGGGTGGGATGAATGGCATTGAGACGGCGAAGATTCTCAGGGAAAAGGACAAGAATGTAAAAATTATCTATGTGACAAGTTATGCGGAATATGTGCATTACGCTTTTGCGGTTCATGCATTTGCCTATCTCTTGAAACCGGTAAGCCAGGAGCAGGTAAAAGCGCAGCTGCAGGAGGCGATTTCCTATTATCAGAAGAGGAAAAAAGAAGATGAGATCAGTATTCGATTTGAGACAAAGGATGGGTCAGAACTTGTAAGGATCAATGATATTTACTATTTTGAATACCGGGAACGTCGGGTGTATGTAAAGACAAAAAAGGAAAATCTGATCATTCGCGGAGGGATCCGAGAGATTGCTGAGCGGATGAAAGGATACGATTTTGCAGTGCCTCATAAAAGTTTTGTGGTAAATCTTTTTTATGTCAAAGCGGTGAAAGGGTATGATATCCGGATGATGGATGGCAGTCTGCTCCCGCTTTCTCAGAAAAAATCAACAGAATTTCGGTCATTGCTGAATAAATTCCTTGCAGGGTGCATTTAAGATGCTCTGTTGTAAGAAATACAGGAAGAGAGGCGGGGATGGTTTTGGTCGTAAATGTATGGTTGAATTTCGTAGAATTAATCGTAATCCAGACGATGATCTATTATTTTTTAAGTTGCCTTCCGAGAAACATTCATAGACCGAAATGGTGTTATCTGGTAGTATTTTTTCTGCATAGCATGACATTTTGTTATGTGATCTATCGGTGGGGGAATACAGGGGCGGGAGCACTGGTAACAGTGGCTGGATGTATACTGGCCTGCTATTTTCTATTTACCACAGACCAGATACAGATGTTTTACAGCTGTGTATATGTGACAGTGTTGATCCTGTGTCAGGGGAGTGTTATATATGGTCTGGGAAGCATCTATGCACGCCTAGGTCTGTTTATTACTTACCGGGAGGCAAATGTGATGATTCTTTTGAAGATTGTGGCAGAAATTTTTGTGACAAAATGTTTCGTGTGGATTTCCCGAAAAAGAAGAGAGAGCAGTCTGACAAAGTTTCAGTATATAGTTTTTTTGATCGTTCCGGTATTCAGTATAGTGTATTTCTATTCCATCTGCGTGTTCTCGGGAATCTATGTTCAGCTTTACGGGATGGAGCTTGTAGTCTTTAATATTGTATTGCTGCTTGTGATGAATGGATGTATGACATATTTGCTTGCAAAAATTTTGAAGACCAATTCTCTTCAAAATGAACTGAATCTGGCAAATCAGAAAGAGGAGATGCAGTGCCGGTATTATGAGGAGATAGAGCAGAAGTATCAAGAATCCAGGAAGATCATTCACGATATGAGAAATCATCTTCTTGCAATCGAGCAGCTCCAAAGCTCAGGAGAAGAAGAGCGAGCAAGAGAATATATAGGAGATGTACATCAGATGTTAAATATGTTTGGTCACAAATACTACACCGATAACCGTCTGCTAAATATTATCTTAAACGATAAAGAAAAGGCGGCAAATAGAGCAAGTGTAACATTTGATGCGAGAATCGGTGCGATTGCTTTGGAGGGAATGAAAGACAGTGATCTTACAACTGTTTTTGCGAATCTTTTGGACAATGCAGTTGAGGCAGCGAAGGAATCAGAGCAAAAGCAAGTGGTGATACGGGCGGACAGCATTCATGAATTTAATGTGATTCGCATTGAAAATACGATGTCCTTCTGTCAGAAAAAGAAGGAAGGTCATATGGGAATCGGATTGGAGAATGTGACAAGAGTATTGAAAAAGTATGACGGCAGCTTTCAGCGAGAAAGGATGGATGGGAAATATGTCTGCATCGTGACGATGCCAAAATTCCCGGGAATGATTGAAAAAGCAGAGTTTAATGAAAAGAGGAAATGGATATGAAAAAATGTACAGAAAAATGGATGCACGTATTTGTATGTGCCGGATGTGCAGCAGCAATGATTTTTGCAGGCTGTTCCGGTCAAAAACCATTGTCAGACCGTTTTGAGGAAGAGACGGTCAAAAAGACGGCAGAAGAGATTATCGAACTTGTCCATGAAGGGGACTATGAAAAGATCATAGAGGAATATGAGAGTGCAAAGCTTGTGACGGTACTTACAGAGGAGGATTTAAGAAATGCAGTGCAGCCTGTGATGGAAGAATTGGGTGAGCCGGGGAAAATTGAGAGGACAGTTGTGACTGGAAATGAAAATCCAGACACGAAGGAAGAGTACGCAACTGCGGTCAGTATAGTATCTTATGAAAATGGGAAAGCACAGTATACGATCACGTTTAATCAAACGATGAAGATGGAAGGTTTTTACATTAAATAAGGGAAGGAGAGAAGGGTTATGTTGGGATGGATTATTTTCGCTGTTTTTGCGGTGATGGGAGTTCTTTTCTGGACGGGAAAAGGAGGATGGCTCATCGCAGGCTATAACACAGCGAGCGCAGAGGAAAAGAAAAAATATGATGAGAAAAAGCTGAATAGAACAATGGCGAAGGGATGGACGATCATCACAGCAAGCCTTCTGTTTCTTAATTTTGCAAAGGAAGATATGACTCCGGTTTTTCTGACAATATGTATGATCCTTATGTTTGTTGGAATCGGCTATATTCTGCTGATGACAAATAACTGTTATGTAGAAACAGAAGAAATGTCTGAGACAGAGAAAGAAAAAATTACAAAAGAAAGAAGGAATGGAAGACGGTATTCTTTGATCATCCTGATAATCTTAGCAGTTTTGACGGGGGTACCAATGTTTGCAGGTTCTGTTAACATAGAATTTGAAGAGGATAAAATTCGTCTGTCAGGATTTCTTGTTCCTGGATATACGTTGGAGCAGGAGGAAATTCTCTCTGTGGATTACGAAAAAGAACTGGATCTTGGAAGGCGGACGAATGGAAATGGTTCTGTGAGGATTCAGGCAGGGCAGTTCCGAAATAAGCGATTTGGAAATTATCGTCTGTACAGTTACAACGCATGCAGAGAATATGTTGTGATCGATACAGAAGACAAAACAATCGTTGTCAATGACAAGACACCGGAGAGGACAAAAGAACTATATGAAAAATTAAAAATATTTTCAGAGAGGTGATCACATATGGCAGAATTTTGGTTTTTATTTATCTGTAACATGCTTATACCTGTGACAATGCTTGTTTTAGGATATTTGTTCAAAGGAATTCATTTTCCAAAGGATGTGAACGCACTTTGCGGCTATCGTACATCGATGTCAATGAAAAATGAAAAGACCTGGAAATTCGCCAATGCCTACTGGGGAAAAATCTGCTGGCAGATTGGATGGGGTGTGACTCTGGTCACAGCCTTTGCGACTATACTCTCTTATCTCGCAGGAGAAGAGATATTTAATACGACATCGATCGTACTTTGTATGGGACAGTGTGCAGTTCTGCTTGTGACGATCATTCCGGTAGAGAGAGCGCTGAAGAAGAAATTTGATCGGAACGGGGAGGAGCGATAAGAGATTTCCGGCATTGCGTTTCGCGGAGAGTTTGGTATAATAGGATAAGCAGTAAGGGATAAGGAGTCAAAAAAACTATGAGTATATATGATACATTAAATGCAGAGCAGCGGGAGGCGGTCTTTCACACGGAGGGACCGCTTCTTATACTGGCAGGAGCCGGCTCTGGGAAAACAAGGGTGCTGACGCACCGTATTGCATACCTGATTGAGGAGAAAGGAATCAATCCGTGGAATATTCTTGCGATCACGTTCACAAACAAGGCGGCAGGCGAGATGCGGGAGCGTGTAGATGATATCGTAGGATTTGGCTCAGAAAGTATCTGGGTAAGTACGTTTCATTCTACTTGCGTGCGGATTCTGCGCAGGCATATTGACCGGCTTGGATACGACAATAACTTTACGATCTATGACAGCGATGATCAGAAGACTTTGATGAAAGATGTATGCAAACTGCTTCAGATTGATACAAAAACATATCGGGAACGTACGATCTTAAGTGCGATTTCCTCGGCAAAGGATGAGATGGTCACGCCGGAAGAATATGAATTGAATGCATATGGAGATTTCAGCAAGAAGAAGATTGCTGAGGCTTACAAAGAGTATGAGAGGCAGTTGAAGGCAAACAATGCACTGGATTTTGATGATCTTTTAGTAAAGACCGTACAGCTGTTCCAGACACAGCCGGAGATATTGGAATATTATCAGGACCGCTTCCGCTACATTATGGTAGATGAGTATCAGGATACCAATACCGTGCAGTTTAAGTTGATCAGTCTTCTTGCGGCAAAATATAAAAATCTGTGTGTAGTCGGAGATGATGATCAGTCGATCTATAAATTCCGCGGGGCAAACATCCAGAATATTTTAAGCTTTGAAAAAGAATTTGAACATACAAAAGTGATCAAACTTGAGCAGAATTACCGTTCGACGAGCACAATCCTCGATGCGGCAAATGCGGTGATCAAAAACAATGTAGGAAGAAAGGCGAAATCACTTTGGACGGAAAATGGAGAAGGAGAAAAAATCCAGTTTCGCCAATTTGACACCGCCTACGATGAAGCTGAATATATTGTAGGAGATATCAGAGAACGCGTAGATAATGGAAAAGCAGCTTACTGTGATCATGCAGTTTTGTACCGTACAAATGCACAATCCCGTCTGTTTGAGGAGAAAATGATCACAGCCAATATTCCATACAAGATTGTCGGCGGAGTCAATTTCTATGCGAGAAAGGAAATCAAAGATCTGCTTGCATATTTAAAAACGATTGATAATGGAAAAGACGATCTTGCAGTGAGGAGGATCATCAATGTTCCGAAGAGAGGAATTGGTCTTACAACAGTCAATCGCATTACGGAGGCGGCGCAGCAGAGAGGAATCAGTTTCTACGAAGCACTGTGTTCTGCCGATCTTGTTCCGGGATTGGGAAGAAGTATTTCCAAACTAGAATCTTTTGCGGCGATGATCGAATATTTCCGGAAAGAAGCAGAACATCTTTCGATTACAGAACTGATGAAAGAAATCCTTACGGAAACCGGGTATGTGGAAGAACTGAAGGCAGAAGGAGAAGAGGAGGCAGAAGTACGTCTCCAGAATATCGATGAATTTCTGAATAAAATCGCTGCATATGAAGAATCCTGTGAGGAGGAGCTTCCGACACTTTCCGGATTTTTAGAGGAAGTGGCGCTGGTGGCAGATATTGACAGCTTGGATGAAGAAAGCGATTATGTTGTGCTGATGACCTTGCACAGTGCAAAAGGATTGGAATTCCCTTATGTTTATCTGGCAGGGATGGAAGATGGGATTTTCCCAAGCTACATGACCATTACAGCAGATGATCCGACAGAACTCGAGGAGGAGAGAAGACTCTGTTATGTCGGAATCACCCGGGCAAAAAAAGAACTTGCGATGACTTGTGCCAGAAGACGTATGATTCGCGGGGAGACACAATATAATAAAATGTCAAGATTTTTAAAAGAAGTTCCGCCGCAGCTCTTGTCTACCGGGAAAATTGTGGAGAAAGAAGAGCTGGAACTACCGAAGCAGAATGCTTATGTTCAAGCAAAACAGTCTTTTCAAGCAAAACCGTTTATGATCTCAAAACCGGTACAGCAGTTTGGAGTCAAAAGCGGGGAAGGACTTTCCTATGGTGTCGGTGACCGTGTCCGTCATATGAAATTCGGAGAAGGTACGGTGACTGCGATCACGGAAGGTGGAAGAGATTACGAGGTGAGTGTCGATTTTGACAGCGCAGGGACAAAAAAGATGTTTGCATCTTTTGCAAAATTACAAAAAGTATAGAAAAAATAAAATTGGGAAAAATATATGAAATGTTATAGCAATCTTCCCTTGTTAGTGTTATAATAATGGAAGCGAAATCCATTTGAAAAGTAAGGAAATCGGAAAGGACGTGGCAAGTATGAACAGAGTAGAAGATATTATTGCAGCATCAAAATTAAATGACATTTTAAAGAAGAAAGATGACAATGACAAAACAAAGAATACAGTTCTTTGGGTACTTGCAATTGTAGGTGCAGTTGCAGCAATCGCAGGAATCGCTTACGCAGTATATTGTTTCTTCACACCAGATTATCTGGAAGATTTTGAAGAAGATTTCGATGATGAATTTGATGACGATTTCTTTAGTGAAGAAGACGAGATCTAGAAAGTGCAATAAGGCGGGACAAAAAGTCCCGCCTTTTTCTTGCAGAGGAAGTTTTTGGAGAACTTGTAAGGAAAACAATGTGCAAATGGGAATATAGAGTGGAACAATTGATTGTTCAATAGAACGGTAAGAGAAAGGAATACAGATAGATGAAAAAAGGACAAGTTTATGAGGGGATGATTCAAAAAGTAGAATTCCCAAATAAAGGAATCGTACAAGTAGATGGGGAAGAGAAGCCTGTCATTGTAAAAAATGGGATTCCGGGGCAGAAGATCCGGTTTTGTGTCAATAAGCTGAGAAAAGGGAAAGCGGAAGGACGTCTGTTGGAAGTAATGGAAAAGTCTGCATTAGAGACAAGAGAGCCGGTGTGCAGTATTTTTCCGGCCTGTGGTGGCTGCATGTATCAGACCATGGATTATCAGGCACAGGTGAAGATGAAAGCGGAACAGATCCAATCGATCATGGATGCGGCTGTGGATGGGTATTCCTATACCTTTGAGGGAGTAAAAGAAAGCCCGAAGGAATTTGCTTACCGCAATAAAATGGAGTTCTCCTTTGGGGATGAATACAAGGACGGGCCGCTTTCTCTCGGACTTCACAAGAAAGGAAGCACTTACGATGTACTGACCGCTTCTGACTGTAAATTAGTTCACGAAGACATGACACAGATTTTAAGTTGTGTGCTGGACTATTTCAAGGAGAGAGGTGTCAGCTACTACAAAAAAATGCAGCATATCGGATATTTGCGCCATCTTCTTTTAAGGAGAGGAGATACGACCGGAGAAATTCTTGTAAATCTTGTCACAACAACACAGGAAGAGCATGACTTGGCTCCGCTTGTGGAAAAACTTCTGGCGCTTCCGGTAGAAGGCAAGATTGTCGGGATTCTGCATATTTTGAATGATTCCTTATCCGATGTGGTGCAGAGTGATGAGACAAAGATTCTCTATGGACAAGACTATTTCTATGAGAAAATCATGGGGTTGGAATTTAAAATCACACCATTTTCCTTCTTTCAGCCAAATTCAAGAGGAGCTGAGGTGCTTTACAGCACTGTGCGGGAGTATATCGGAGATATCCACGATATGACCGTGTATGATTTGTTCAGCGGAACCGGGACAATCGCGCAAGTATTGGCGCCGGTGGCAAAGCAAGTGATCGGAGTCGAGATCATCGAGGAAGCTGTGGAAGCAGCAAAAGAAAATGCAGAGCGGAATGGACTGCATAATTGCAGATTTATTGCGGGAGATGTTTTTAAGGTATTAGATGAAATAGAAGAGAAGCCGGATGTGATTGTGTTAGACCCGCCTAGGGATGGGATTCATCCGAAAGCATTGCCGAAGATCCTTGATTATGGAGTAGAAAATATCGTGTATATTTCCTGCAAGGCTACGAGCTTGGCAAGAGATTTAGAAATGATACAGGCGAGAGGATACCGGGTGGTGAAATGCACGGCGGTGGATCAATTTTGTCAGACAGTCCATGTGGAGACGGTAGTTTTGATGTCAAAAGTGAACCCTAAGAAGTAAAAATAATGTAGTAAATAAAAAGCTTTTCAGATAGCTATCGTTATTGAGTACGATTGGCTGCTGGAAAGCCTTTCTTTTTATGCTTGAAAATGGCTTTATGGGAATTGGTCCATAATGCAGGGTTGACACTAGGGGATAGATAACAAGAGAAAATGAACCCTGGGGTTCACCTTATAACGATAAGAAAAGTGAGAAAAACAGCGGCTGGAGAAGTTTCCGACCGCTGCACGTTATTAACGATAATTCTTATTGTAGAGCTCTTTTGCGTATGACTGCATTTTCTTAACATAGTCGTATGCCTGGCTCTTTCCCTTTTTCAAATCGACCTGTTTCAGCGCATTGCTGATTTGTGGATCTTCCATCAGAAGGGAGAAGATAGCTTTTGCCTCTGGGTACTTAAGAGAGACTTCGTTGATGAGGTCATCAATCATCATCAGACTGAGAACTGAGTTTTCAGTTGAAGTGTTATCTGCTGGCTCCCAACCGCTGCGATTAGTATCGTCGTCGCTGTTATCATCCATAAATTTATCCAGTGAAATATAGCGCGAGAGGTACTGATCCTTTTCAGGACGTTCACATCCTTCACATTCATTGCACTTAGGGCAGCGGATGTATTCGCCCTTGGAATTAAGAATTAAGCATCTCTTTTTACGAGTCGATTCAAGATACGCATCTTTTTCTTTCCAGAATCCTTGCATGTAGGATTCGACCTGATCCTTATGGATAGCTGTGAAACCTACAAGAATCTTTCTACCGCGAATATTCCAGGTTTCGAAGTTATCTTCGATAATTCCTTCATTACGCTTGCGAAAACCGTCCCTTACATCCTGATGGTAATTCTTTAAAACTTCATGTGCTAAGAATGGAACTAATGCCTCATTCCCCTTTGGTGCTACGCCATTGTAGCTATGTTTGTTACTGTAATCGTACTTTGTCTCTGCCATGTGGCTTTCCTCCTTGGGTTGACTTAGATTTGTGAGTCACCACAGGAGGAGAAGCCCAAACGTTTACACCCAGTTCATTGAAAAAATAACGATAGAGTGTTATAATGTTTTAGTGGGGTTTGTTAGGTGTTGCTATGATTTGAAACACATCAAACAAACATATAGAAGTCTAATTCTCCTGTGATTTCCTTTTCACAAGAGAAGAAAATAGTAAGTTGAGTAGACCTGCCATTCACAGTTGAGTAAGTTGAGTAGGTAAATTTGATTAGAGGGACAATCTATGACAAAAAATGAAAATTTAAGACTGTGTGGCGGTACGTTTTTCACCTTACTTTTAGAGGCAAGAAAGCAACTACTGAGTGCAAATGAACACTACGCAGGGAAAAAAGATGGATTAACTGAATATGAAACTTTGATTGGTTTGGCAAGAGTGATACGTTCTGATTTAGCGACACCAATGCCGACTGAAATTAAAACTATTCAAGGTAATGCTTCGGAATATAAAAAATGCAAAAATGCAGGTGGAGGCTACTTCCCGTTCGGTGATAAAATGGCATTGAGAGTTTTTGACGAACGAGTGAAGAACGAGTATGCCGATACATTGAGAAAGATGTGTTGTTTTGTGGATGGCTTCATTGATGCTGGAGGAGATATAAAAAAAGACGAGTTGCTCGTGAAAGCACTCGTCGAACTAATATCGTTGGACAATCACATTGATGATAGCCAATCGTTTTATATTAAGGAAGATGGAACAACAGCGCAGAAGACGGAACTCGTAAATATGAGAGAGATTCCTTTGGAGCCATTTCTGTTAGGCGTATTTCATTATGCTGTATGTAATGTTGATAATACGGCTGGGGCAGAAACGTTTAAGATTTGGTGTCCATCCACGGGTGGAGGCAAAAGGGCTTACACAGGAGATATTGGTGTTAATTGGCCTGTTAATATTAAACTGAGTTACATTGAACCTAAAGATGAAGATGTTGCCGATAATAAAGCAGATAAATCGCCAGATGATATTATCGTTGAAGAAGTCTATGAAGAACCGCGTCAGGAGGAAACAAAGTCAAAACAGCAAATGGTTTTCAATTTTAATGTGACCGGAAATAATAATAGCTTCATTCAGCATGTCGATAGCATTACGAACAATTATTATGGAGGGCAGAAAAAAGATGGAGAATAAATTACAGCCATCACAACTGGGAGCTTTGCAAACGCAAACACCGAATACAACATTTAATTTGCCCGGTAACAATAATACATTAGTAGCTCATACGGATGCAGTGAATAATACCTATAGTGTAATGATGGTGGGTGGAGCACCACCCATGCCGGGAAGTCCTAGCGCAGCGCATACCATTACATTAAATACAGATTTTTATAATCTTCTGGTTGTCGGGGATGATGAATTAAATCCTCAGTACTGTCATTGCCTTGTTCGCAAGGATAGAGCAATAACGGAAAGTACGTCAAAAGAATTGAAAGCAGCTTATGCGACTTTGTCGGATGATGCAATTTCGGTGTTGAAAACCTATCCAGCAATTATTGCGACTGAGAACCACGCTTATGGAAAAACGGACGCAGACCACTATGCAGCTTATGGGTTGATTGTTGATGTGAAAATTCAGGACAACGGTATCAAAGTATATTATCAAATACTCAACTGGATACCACAGCAGAAAATAAATGAACTTCGGTTTGAACTCGGAATCGAAGGCTGCAGCGGAACGAATGAATTGAATCGTATGCACTGGGCAATAAAAAAGATAAATGCAGTAGAGGTATTAAGGGAAGCTGGGATACAAGTCTTTTCTTTATAAATACGCAACCACTCATCTGGAATCGAACATGGAGGAATAATATGAGTGCAGAATATGAAAACATGCAAGTTGAAAAATGGGTAAACCTTGAAGATGTAGCAGAACATCTCAGTTTGAGTCAGGATACAGTCCGTACTTGGATAAAAGAGGGAAAATTACCTGTATATAAAGCTGGAAAACGATATAAATTCAAAATTTCTGAAGTTGATGAATGGGTCAGAGAAGGAAAAATTAAAGAATAGAAGCAGGAGGTAGATTTGGATATGAACCCTAAAATGAAATCAGCAATAGAAAAAATAACGTTAAACGATGCCACATTTTCCAATGAGGTTATAGAGCCGACGTATGTAAATTTCTTCTATGGGAAGAATGGTGCAGGCAAATCTACCATTGCACGAGCATTCAAGGTAAATGATGAGCATTTACAGTGGCAGGTTGGACGGGCATCAGCAGATTATGATGTTCTTGTGTATGATACAGATTTTATAAATGCTAACTTGCGCAACTATGGAAATCTTGCTGGTGTATTCACCGTGAATGAAACTAATATTGCTATTCAAGAGCAGGTCGATACACTCAATGTAGAACGCAAGAAAATGGGTGAGGAATATAATGGACATAAGGCCGCTATAGACCAGAAAACAGCGGATAAGAATATCGCCTTATCGACATTTCAGTCAGACTGTTGGAGCAAGAGTGCGGAAGCCAGAACGCTATTTGATGAAGCTATTAAGGGTAAGAAAAAGGCTGCATTATTCGCTCAAGAAATTTTAGCAATTACACCGGTTGCTCATGATGTTGAAGATTTAAAAGCTCTGTATGGGACCGTTTTTTCTGGCGATGCACAGCAGTACAATATGCTGTCTAAGGCAGGCAAAGTTACTTATGCATCTCTGCCGGGATATGAATTGATAGGCAAGCCAATCTCCAGTAGTAGCGATACGGATTTTGCAAAATTTATTAAAGCGTTAAAAGCTACTGATTGGGTACGAAGTGGTCATACTCATTTCGCTGGACAGACAGATGGAAAATGTCCGTATTGCCAGCAGAAACTTCCATCCAATTTTGATAAAGAAATAGCTGCGTGTTTTGATGCGCAGTATCAGGATGATGTTGCTGCGATTAATGCTTTCCAGAGCGCTTATGAATCAGAGATGGATTCCGTTGTAGCAACACTGGAAGGTAATGTGTCTGTAGCTATGCTGGGATTGGACTTGTCAGAATATGAGGTCAAGGTACAGCTTCTCGTAGATGCGATAACCATTAATAAACAGAGAATTGCAGCAAAGATTAAGGAGCCGACATCTATTGCTTCGCTGGAAGATACCGATAGTTTGCTGATTGAGATTGGTACACTGATTGATGGTTTTAATAAGAAAATCAGAGAAAACAATGAAATCGTAAGTGATATCAAAACAAAGAAGGTTCTGTGCAAAAAACAGGTGTGGGAATATCTTGCAGAGCTCTTGAAAGCTGATGTGGCTGCATACAACAAAGCGTTGACTGATTTGGATGCTGAAATCAAAGCATTAAAAGGTAAAATGGAGCAGCTAAGAAAGGATGCCACTGCTAAGAAAGAAGAGGCAAACGAACTAAACAAGCAGATTGTGAATACTGAGGCTACGATTGATAGCATCAATGTGCTGCTTGATAATTCAGGCTTTGAAGGTTTCCACCTTCGTGCGAAGGACGGAGTAGCAAATACATATGAGGTTATTCGTCCGGATGGAACTGTTGCAGAAAAGCTGAGCGAAGGTGAAAGAAACTTTATTGCATTCCTGTATTACTATCACCTTGTGAAAGGAAGCCTTAGCAGCGAAGCTGTAAAAGATAAAATTGTTGTTATCGATGACCCGGTATCCAGTATGGATAGTGGAGCGTTGTTCATTGTTAGTGCTCTGGTCAGAGAAATGATTGAGGTTTGTTACAACAATACGGATTACCGAAGCAATAAGGTCGACGGCGACTATATTAAGCAGGTTTTTATTCTGACTCACAATGTTTATTTCCATAAGGAAATTACTCATCACCAAGCAAAGAGATACCACAGCGTTTCGTTTTATATGATTCGAAAGGTAGAAAACATTTCTTCTGTAAAACTTTGTGTGCGTCAGAGCCAGAGAGTGCCTACTGAGAAAGAAAATTATAATCCAATTCAGAACTCGTATGCAGCTCTTTGGGATGAATACAAGGAGCTGAAAACGGCAAATACCGTGAAGAATGTAATCCGCCATATTCTTGAATACTACTTTATTCAGATATGTGGCTACGAAGGAAACGACCTTCACAAGATTGTTCTGGAACAGAATAAGCCGTTGTTTGTGGATGAAGTTGAAGGACAGAAACCGAATTATGACCGATACAACCTTGCTTCAAGTATGCTCACATACATGAATGATGGCCCAGCCGTTATCAGTGATGGCTTCAACTATATTGATGATGGCAGCGATGTGGAACAGTGCAAAAAGGTGTTTGAGCTGATATTCACAGCTATGCATCAGGAACAGCACTATAAAATGATGATGGGAATCGAGGACTAAGTTCCGATTTTTGGACACCTAAATATATAAAATTAACAATGACTAGGGCTAGGAAGCTCTTAGCCTGATTGGAGGAAAATATAATGGCACAAAAGCAGACTATCGATGCAATGTGGGATGATTCCCCTATTGATGTATCAACAGAGGTCAATTTTATCTGGTCCATTGCAAATAAACTGCGTGGTACATACCAGAGTGATAAATACAAGGATGTAATCATTCCTATGGTTATCATCAGACGTTTTGAATGTGCACTGGAACCGACCAAGGACAAGGTGGTAGCACAGTTCAAAGCAAATCCAAACTATCCGGCAAAGGCAATGTATCGTATTTCTGGATTCCAGTTTTACAATACCAGTGAGTTTACACTGGCAGAGTTGATTAACGATGCCGATAACTTGGCTGCAAATTTTAAAGCATATTTGCAGAGCTTTTCTCCGAATGTTCAGGAGATCATTGTGTCTGCTGAGAAAGGACTAGACTTTTACAAGCAGATTGACAAAATGGATAAAAATGATCGTCTGTTAAGTGTCGTTAAGGCATTTTCAGAATTGGATTTGAATCCTCGCACAATTGATAACGTAAAGATGGGGTATATTTTCGAGGATTTAATTCGTAGATTCTCTGAAAACGCTGAGGCTGGTGATCATTACACCGGACGTGACATCATCAAATTGATGGTAAATATTTTGCTAGCTGAAGGCTGTGACGATATCTTTGACGACGGAAAGGTTATTACAGTTTTGGATCAAGCATGTGGTACAGGTGGTATGCTCTCTACAAGCTATAACTTCATTAAGAGATATAATCCTACTGCAGATGTTCGTCTTTTTGGGCAGGAAATCAATCCGGAATCTTATGCTATTTGTCTGGCAGAGATGCTTATCAAGGGACAGAACGCAGAAAATATCTGTTATCAGGACACTATGAAAAAAGACAGGTTTGCGGGAACAAAGATGCGTTTCGTGATAGAAAATCCGCCATTTGGTACCCCTTGGGGTGGCAAAGATGCTGCAGAAGGCGTAGAAAAGGCGGTTAATGACGAATATGCAAAGGGTTTTGATGGACGTTGGGGGGCTGGCCTTCCGGGTTCCGGCGATATGCAGATGTTGTTCTTGCAGTCAGCTATTGATAAATTGGATGATAATTTTGGTCGTGCTGCAATTATTGAAAATGGTTCACCGCTATTTACAGGTGGCACAACCTCTGGTGAAAGTCAGATTAGACGTTGGTTGTTGGAAAATGATTTGATAGAGGCGATTATTTCCCTTTCTTCGGATTTATTTTATAACACAGGAATTATAACTTATATTTGGGTATTGTCGAAAAATAAAAGGGCAGAACGTAAAGGTAAAATCCAGCTTATTGATGCGACATCTTTTTGCCATAAGTTGAGAAGAGTCTTAGGAAATAAGAGAAATGAAATTACTCCAGACGACAGAAAAGTTATTACAAAACTATACGCTGAATTTGAAAATAATGAGTACTCAAAAATTTATAATAACGAGGAGTTTATCTATAGAGAATACACAGTAATGCAACCTATGCAGCGAAGCTATGGAATCAGTACTGTGCGAATCGAGTCTATGATTTCTAAGGGAAGCTTAGCTACATTATATGATGCTGCGAAAGTTGAAGAACTGGAAAAGAGCGAGAACTTAACAGGCAAAGAACAGAAAAAACTATGTTCTATGAAAGAGAACTATGGTGTATATGAATATATTTTAAGCAGATTGCGAGCCGAATCGTCAGAACAAATTTATTATTCGCCGAACGAGTTTATTCCTGTTCTTACGGAAATTCTTCTGCAAAACAATTTGCCGGTAGTGCAAAGTAATGAAGTTGTGAAAACAATTAATAAAAAATTGATTGAGCGAATCGCCGATGGGTTATCCCAGATGGATAAAGCCGCAGAAATTCAACGAGATAAAAAGGGAAATATTATTTTTGATAAGGAAACAAAAGACACTGAAGTTGTAAAGATAGAAGAATCAATTGATGAGTACATGGAAAGGGAGGTTCTGCCATTTGTACCTGATGCGGTTGCTTTTTTTGAGGAACGAATGGATTTGAAAAAGCCAATTATTAAAACCGGAGCAGAAATACCATTTACAAGATATTTTTATAAATATCAAACGCCGTTATCTAGCACTGTATTAGAAGATAGATTCATAGAATTAGAAAAAGCTATCTCGGACCAAGTGAGAAGTATTTTCGGATAAGGTGGGGGTATGATGCAGATAAAGAAAGACAGTGGAATTAAATGGGTTGGAGAAATTCCATCTGATTGGAAAGCATTAAAGCTAAGGTATATTTGTGACAAGATAACTGATTATACTGCAAGCGGGAGTTTTGCAAGTTTAGCTGAAAATGTTATTTATAGGGATTATGAGGACTACGCAATGCTTGTTAGAACAGCAGATTTATCTAACAAGAGAGAGACAAGTAAAGTTTATGTAGATGAACATGCTTATAATTATTTATCTAATTCGAATCTATTTGGAGGAGAGGTAATACTCCCTAATATAGGTTCAGTAGGCGAAGTGTATCTTTATCAACCTATTTATGAGAGAGCAACATTAGCGCCAAATGCAATTATGATTCAAGCGCCTGAAGAAGTTGAAAAATTTTTGTATTATTATTTTTCTACATACGGAGCTTTTGATGATTTGAAAAATTTAGGGAATGCTACTACTCAAATTAAATTTAACAAGACGCAATTAAGAAATCTAAAAGTAGTCATTCCACCTAAAGAGAAAATGCTAAAAATCAATTGCTTCTTAGATAGAAGATGTGAAAAGATAGAATCTTTTGTCACTGTTGTTCAGCAGCAAATTGATACATTGGAAGAATTAAAACGTTCCGTAGTCTATGAGGCGGTTTCTAAAGGTATAAAAAAAGCTGAACTAAAAGATACAGATTCAGATGTATGGGCTAAGATTCCTAAGGATTGGCAGTTAGTTGATGTCAAGTATCTTTTTGAAATTGTAAAGCGGATTGCTGGAAAAGAAGGAATAGATATTTTATCAGTTACTCAGCAAGGATTGAAGGTTAAAGATATATCTTCTAATGAAGGTCAAATAGCTGATAATTATAGCGGATATCAGATAGTGTATCCAACAGATTATGTAATGAATCATATGGACTTATTAACTGGTTGGGTGGATTGCAGTACCATGTTTGGAGTCACAAGTCCGGATTATCGAGTTTTTAGATTGATGGACAAAGCAAATAATAGTTTAAGGTATTACAAGTATGTTATGCAGTGTTGCTATATGTGTAGGATTTTTTATTCTCTCGGTCAAGGAGTATCAACATTAGGAAGATGGAGATTACAGACATCCTCTTTTCTGAATTTTAAAGTTCCGGCACCGCCTTTAAAAGAGCAAGAAATAATAGCCGATTACATTGAAGAGAAAGTAAGTGGGATAGAAAGACTTATTAATTTGAAAATAGAACAGCAAAGAGTACTTGAGGATTATAAAAAAACACTGATAGCAGACTATGTAACAGGGAAAAAGGAGGTGTCAGAATCGTGAAAATAGAATATGTCACTTCCAGTCTTGGCATAGGAACAGAGTTGCACATATCTGCCGCTGAATATAAACGGGTCAACAGTGAGACTGGATTTAGCGACCATTCTAATATGCTGTTTGCTGTAAAAGCATATGCGATTGCAAACGAAAGTACAAAAATATATCGAAGTAGAGATTTGGAAGAAGCATACCGTCATATTAAAAAAACTGGAACAATTGTATTAGCTACAAAAACGGATGGAACAGTAAATTGGTGTGAACTGTATGTTATAACCGAAGGTGAAATTATTCCTGTCATTACAAGTAATGATGGAAGAGATTTTTCAATAAATTATTCGACTAAAACAACTCGTGAAATGAACCGAGTCAGGAAGGAGGGATAATCAATGGATAATAAAATGACTGTTGAAATTACTGGACTTGATGAGGAAAAGCATGCAGAAGATATGATCAAGCGAGCCAAGGTATATAGTGATATGCTTATTCATCAAGCATCCATTGTGTCAGAAAAAGAATATCAGAAATTCCTCCTTGAAAGATTGGAAAAGGACAATGGTTACATCATTCGTAAGGCTAGTAACTTTGATCGCTATTTTGCAGTTGACCGAGAGATGCTTTTCAAGTTTCTTGAAGAGACACAGCACGAGACGATGGATTACTTGAGAAAAATATATAAAGTTGATTTAGAGGATACCATTGTCAGCTTTATCAATGCAGAAGCAACAAAGGCCCGTGGCAGCCTTTTGGATGTGCTGAAGCACGGAATCGAGATTTCCAATCAGAAGCTGGAACTGATGTATACAAAACCAGCAACTACATTCAATCCTGACTTGACCAGAAAGTATGGACAGAATATTTTCTCAGTAATGGAGGAAGTGTGGGCCAGCGATAAGGAGCGAATCGATGTTGTTATTTTCCTGAATGGATTAGCTATCATTGCATTCGAGCTGAAGTGTAACGCTGCAGGTCAGTCTTATCAGGATGCGATTTATCAGTTCAGAACTGACCGTAGTCCTAAGACTCGTCTTTTTATGTTCAAAGCAGGTACTTTGGTAAACTTTGCAATGGACTTGGAAGAAGTATATATGACGACGAAACTTGCAGGTGATGCAACATTCTTCCTCCCATTCAATATGGGTAACGGAGAGGGCGTAACTGCAGGTGCTGGTAATCCGACATTTGAAGACAAGTATAGTGTGTCCTATATGTGGGAAGATATCCTGACAAAGGATACGATTCTGGATTTAATCAGTAAGTTTATCTTTGTTGAAACAAAAGAGAAGGTTGATGATAAGACTGGAAAAATCAAACGCTCTGAGAATTTGATTTTCCCTCGTTACCACCAGCTTGATGTGATTCGAAAATTACTTGCAGATGTTAGAGAAAATCGTACTGCCCAGAATTATCTGATTCAGCATAGTGCTGGTTCCGGTAAAACAAATTCAATCGCATGGCTGGCACACCGTTTGACTTCTCTTCATGACGCAGAGAACAAGATTATTTTTGATAATATTATCATTGTAACTGACCGAGTTGTTGTTGACCGCCAGCTCCAGAAAGCAATTATGGGAATGGAACATAAGGCTGGACTGATTCGTGTTATGGATGATAAGTGCAACTCTGCTGACCTTGCGATTGCATTGAACGGTAATACAAAGATAATTGCAACGACAATACAAAAGTTCCCTTATATCGTGAATAGTGTAAAGGGACTTGAAAATAAGAGCTTTGCTGTAATCATCGATGAGGCGCATTCGTCTACCGCTGGTAAAGATATGGCAGCAGTTACAATGTCTCTTGGTTCTGGTGACCAGACTGAGGCAGATGTTGAAGACATGATTTCCAGTGAAATTAAGAGAAACGGTAAGCAGGCCAATGTATCGATTTTTGCATTCACAGCAACACCTAAACCGACGACAATTCAGTTGTTTGGACGCTTGAATAAGCATGGACAGAGAGAAGCATTCCATGTTTACTCAATGAAGCAGGCTATCGAAGAAGGATTTATCCTTGATGTTCTCCAGAACTATACAGAGTATTCGACCTTCTATCAGCTTAACAAGGAAATCGAAGATGACCCTCGTTGTAAAACAAATGCTGCTAAGAGACAGATTGCTCGTTTCATAGAACTACACGAAACCAATATCGCACAGCGTGTTGAGGTAATTGTTGAGCATTTCCGTACAACAGTAATGCAGGAACTCGGCGGACAGGCTAAGGCAATGGTTATCACAGCCTCAAGACAGGGAGCTGTGAAATATCGTCAGGCTTTTGAGGAGTACATCACTAAGAAAGGTTATGATGGAATTCATGCGCTTGTTGCGTTTTCTGGAAAAGTAAAACTTCCGGATGACGATAAAGAGTATACCGAAGCATCTATCAATGGATTCCCAGAGGATAGACTAACAAAAGAATTCGATACAGATAACTATCAGGTGCTTTTGGTAGCAAACAAATATCAGACCGGTTTTGACCAGCCAAAGCTGTGTGCGATGTATGTGCTGAAAAAGTTAAAGGGTGTAAATGCTGTTCAGACTCTTTCCAGACTGAATCGCATCTGTGCTCCGTATGATAAGAAGACCTTTGTACTGGACTTCGTAAATACATATGAAGATATCAAAGCAGCGTTTGCTCCGTACTACACAACTACACTGTTGGCAAATTCGGTAACGCCAAATGCCATTTATGATTTGGAAGCGACTATCGATGCCTATACTCTGTTTGACCCGGCAGATATTGAAGCCGCGAATGATATTCTCTATTCACAGAAAGTGACAGGAAAGCAGAAGCAGAGATTAACATTCTTCCTTCAGAAAAGTAAGAAGCTGCTGGAACATTATGAATATGAAACCCAGCGTCAGGCTGTGGCGGATATGCGTGGATTTGTTCGTTATTATGAATTTTTGCTTCAAGTTTCTAGTTTTGAAGATACTGATTTGCATAAGAAGTATAACTTCATCTCGTACCTGTTGGCTTATATCAATATCAAACATCCGGGCGGCGGATTCAATCTGGATGGTAAGATTAAGGCATCACGGTTCGTTCAGAAAAAGGGAGAAGAACATGTTTCTTCTGACCTCGTTGCAAAGCCCGTAATGAAGCTGCCGACAGCAGAGCATTTTGGACTTACTGAGGATAAGGAAAAGAGACTATCTGAAATTATTGATGAAATAAACAGCAGAACTGGCAAAAACTATGATAACGATGTAGTGGTGAAGGCTATGCTTCAGATTCGTGATATCTTGATGAAATCAGATAAGCTCAAAACCAGTGCAAAGAATAATACACAGAAAGATTTTGAATTCTCCTATTTTGATGATATCGATGATGCATTGATTGAAGGATTGTCTCAGAATCAAGATTTCTTCTCATTGTTATTATCAAATGATGAGATGAAGCACCAGGTTCTTGGTATTTTCTCTGATGAAATATATAAGAGCCTGCGTGATGCGCAGTAGGAGGTGGATTTGAGTGTTTGATGTATTTCGCTTAAAGGAGGCACTTGTTGAGTACAAGAAGAGATTTGTACAAAAACAGTGGCCGGATGAAAAATATAAATGGGAAGCAGTGAAGTGCTTTCAATTAAACTGGAACGTAAATGCTGAGGACTTTGCGCAGATGTTAGCTAAGTCCTTGGCGCAAACAGGTAATCTATTAGCATCGGTAAATAATTTTCCTGCAAGAATGATTACAAAGTTTGCTGAAATTGCTCCAGAAGAAGTTCGCTCTATGTATATTGAATTGTTCGATGAAACAAAAGATGTGTGCGATAGAGTAGCAAGTTTTAAGGATAAGTCAAATTCATTTTTGGAGAGATATGGAAACGGGGCAGCACAGCATTATCAATATGAAAATGCAATCATGACTTATTTGTGGCTGCGTTATCCGGATAAGTACTATATTTATAAGCTTAGTGAAGTTAAAGCAGTGGCATCAGAATTGGAGAGTGATTACCGCATCAAGAAGGGTGCATATTCTGATAATATTAGAAACTTCCTAGCGCTTTATAATGAAATTCGCGCCGAACTTCAAAAGGATGATGAACTAAAAAATCTCTTAAAGTCACAGCTTACGAATACGTGTTATGAAGATCCTGAATTGTGTACATTAACAATTGATGTTGGATTCTTCATCAGCCGTTATTGGAATAAGGAGGACGAAGGTCCGAAGGCAAGTGAGTGGTGGCCTTCTGACTATTCTCCTGCGTTGACAGTGGAAGATTGGTTAGAACTACTTGCTGACAATGAGGTATTTAATGAGAGCAGCCTAGAAATCATGAAACGAATGAAGGATTATGGCGGAAAGGCTACGTGTACTCAGCTTGCTGTAAAATATGGAGAAACCAAGAATTTCTATAACAGCGGTTCTGTTGCATTGGCAAGACGCGTTGTTCAAAAAACTAACTGTCCGGTAATTGCTAGAGATGAAGAGAACTCTCGTTTCTGGCCGGTGTTATATGTTGGAAAGAATGCTGCAAAAGATGAAGAAGGTTCTTATGTTTGGAAACTGCGTGATGAATTAGCTGAAGCATTAGATCAGGTTGATCTATCAAATGTTCTTTTGTATGCAAAAACGGAGGATGGAGAAGAAGATCACAGATATTGGTTCTTAAACGCCAATCCGAAAATGTGGAGCATGGCTAGTGTGCCAGTTGGCGAAGTGCAAGATTATACTTTGTATAACGACAATGGCAATAAACGTCGTATCTTCCAGAATTTCTTAGATGCAAAGGCTGGAGATATGATTATCGGATATGAGTCCACTCCGGTAAAGCAGGTTGTTGCTATCCTCAAAATCAGCGCTGAACAAGATGGGGAGTCTATCTATTTTGAAAAAGTAGAAGGCTTATCTTCGCCGATTGATTATGCCACATTGAAGGAATGTCCAGAATTAGAAAAGATGGAATACTTCGCCAATCCTCAAGGTAGTCTGTTCAAGCTAACAAAGGGTGAGTATGATTTTATCTACGATATGATTCGTGAGGAGAATCCAGCACCAGCTGCAGCGGATAGCATTGAAAAATATGATAAAGAAGAATTCTTAAATGATGTCTATATGACTGAAGCAAAGTATGATCGCCTAGTTGCAGTTTTGAAAAAGAAGAAAAATATTATTCTTCAGGGGGCACCAGGTGTTGGTAAGACATTTGCTGCTAAGAGACTTGCATATTCAATCATGGGAGAGAAGGATGATGATCGAATTGAGTTTGTACAGTTCCATCAGAATTATTCTTATGAAGATTTTATGATGGGGTACAAGCCTGTCGAAGACGGATTTGAGCTGAAATATGGAATTTTCTATAGATTCTGTCAGAAGGCAGCAAACCATCCTGACAAAGATTACTTCTTTATCATTGATGAAATCAACCGTGGAAATATGAGTAAAATTTTTGGTGAATTGCTCATGTTAATTGAAGCAGATTACAGAGATACTAAAGCTACACTGGCATATAACGGCCTCAGCTTCTCTGTACCTAAGAGGCTGCATATAATTGGAATGATGAATACAGCAGATAGAAGCTTAGCGATGATCGATTATGCGTTACGTCGTCGTTTTAGTTTTTTTGACATGGAACCGGGTTTTGATTCCAAAGGATTCATCAAATACCAGGAAGGATTCGCAAACGAAACTTTCAATACTTTGATTGAGCGTATCAAAGAGCTTAATAGAGATATCGCAAAAGATAAATCTCTGGGAAAAGGATTCTGCATAGGACATAGCTATTTCTGCAACACATCGGAGTGTACAGATGAATGGATGCAGGACGTCGTAGATTTTGACGTGCTTCCTATGTTAGCGGAATACTGGTTTGACGATGCGAATAAACTTCAGCGTTGGGAGAATGTTCTGCACGGTGTATTTCAATGACAAAGGATAAAAGCATATTAATAAATAATATATACCATATGCTTGCGTATGCATTTCAGACACTGAATCAGGAAACGTACGAGGATGTGGCAGTAGAGTCATTTGATGAAATGTATAATCTGTTTGCAGCCATTCTTTCTAAAGGAATTGGTTTACAGCTGAAGCAAGGTTTATACAGGGAATACATTAATCGTCAAGAAGAGCTTCCTGTCATGCGTGGAAAGATAAATATGCCAGGAACTATAAAGAACCTGCTTGCACATGAGAAAATTTTGACTTGTGATTTTGATGAGCTTTCAGAAAACAATTTACTGAATCAGATATTAAAAACAACAGTTATGCTCTTACTTCGAAATGCGAAGGTAGATTCGAAATATAAGGATGATCTCAAAAAGAAGATGTTGTTTTTTTCAAACGTAGATACGTTAGAGCCAACGGGAATCAGGTGGTCTTCCATCCGTTTTCAGAGAAATAATCAAACATATCGTATGCTGCTAAGTATTTGTCAGCTGATTATAGAAGGTATGCTGATTACAACGGACGCAGGAGATTATCGCTTGGCATCTTTTGTAGACGAACAGCGAATGTGCAGGTTGTATGAGAAGTTTATTCTAGAATATTACAGTAGGCATTATCCAAAGCTGTCTGTAAATGCATCTCAGATTCCATGGTCTTTAGACGATGGAGTTGGAACAATGCTTCCGGTAATGCAGAGTGATATTCATCTGCAAAAGGGAAATACGGTTCTAATTATTGATGCAAAATACTATGGGCATACTACGCAGAAACAGTTTGATAAGCACACGTTGCATTCTAATAATTTGTATCAGATTTTTACCTATGTCAAGAACTGTCATTATGAATTTGGTGATGCAGATCATGTGGTTTCAGGCATGCTTCTGTATGCAAAAACTGAGGAAGAGATCCAGCCGGATAATGTTTTCCAAATGCATGGTAATCAGATTAGCGTTAAAACGTTGGACCTGAATAAACCATTTGACGAGATTGCCAAACAGTTAGATGATATTGCAGCAGCACATTTTGATGGCATTGAGAAAGCGGTATAGTGGAGGAACAATGACAAATAAAGAAAAAGCACAGATGATTCAGTCTGTCATTGATCATCCAGGAAGAGAAAGAACTTATTATAGTTTGCTTAAAGATCTGGGTGACCTTAAGGGTAACTATGCGGATTACATGACAACGGAACCGATCAATTGTAATAAAGAATTGCAGCGTGTGGCAAATGCAGATTATGAATTATGTACTGCACTGCTGACTGCGATTCTAAGAGAAGATCATTTTAGTAATGGCTCCTTCGAGCGCAGACAACGCGCCGGCCAGGTTGATGAAATCCTTAAAAGAATGGTAGCAGAATTGAATAAATAAAGCATAATGGCAGTACCGGTCGCTATGATCTGTACTGCCATTTTCGTTATTCTTTTTTATAAAATTCTGTAACATAGCCATCAGCACGAAGAAGGATATCAGGCATCCAGTCCGGGGTTCTCGCCATCTGCTGGCAGAGCACTTCCAGAGATACTTTCTCGGAACATTCAATGATTAGTTCATCGTGGACATGACCGCAGATGAAGCAATGGGATAATGTTTTCATTGCATTCATCAGAAGGTCTCTGGAGATGGCTTGTACCACATTCTCGACGAACTTAGGACCATAGCTTTCCAGGCGTTCCCACTTTTTAGTGGCTCCGATACCTTCATAGGTTACAGATTCACCACCGAATTTGTTCTCGCCAATACGAGGCTTGACGTAGGTGAGCTTTCTGCCGGATGGAAGAGTAATGAGTAACATGCCACTGCGCCAGGTGAACTTGATGCCGTGTGAGGCAGTGCTGCAATGCATTTTGATTGCATTTTTGATAGCTGTATCGAAGTCCCACCAGAGAGCTACGATATTTGGATTGGACTGCCTCCAGGCGTCTACCAGCGGTTGGAGCTCATCTTCGGTAAGCCCCATTTCCAGGGCACCCATTGCCTTCAGCGCACCAACACTGCCGCCGTAGCCAAGGGCCAGCTCCGCAATCTTACCTTTTTGACGGAGGTGACCGTTGATGCCATGTTTCTCAACCGTCACATGGAACATCTGACTGGCACTCGCACAGTAAATGTCACCACCATTTTTGAATACATCTGCACGCCATGATTCTCCGGCCAGATGAGCAATGACACGAGCTTCGATTGCACTGAAGTCGGCTACATAGAATTTGTATCCGGGTTTTGCAATAAAAGCAGTACGGATAAGCTGAGAGAGGGTATCTGGGATATCATCATATAACATAGACAGAGAGTCATAATCTCCAATGCGGACAAGCTCTCTTGCTGCATCCAGATCATCCATATGGTTTTGAGGTAGGTTTTGTAACTGGATCAGGCGGCCAGCCCAGCGACCGGTACGATTGGCACCGTAGAACTGGAACATTCCTCTGGTGCGGTGATCGGTGCAGGCTGCATTTTGCATTGCCTGATATTTTTTGACAGAGCTTTTTGCAAGTTGCTGACGAAGGGAGAGAACCTGTGCTAAATCTTCTGGTGCATCTTTGATCATCTCTGCAACAACCTTCTTACCAAGTGATTCTACTTCAATCCCCTGATCAGATAACCAGGATTTCATCTGTGACACACTGTTTGGATTATCGATATCCGTAAGACCGCGCATCTCATCTGTAATAGTGGCTTTGGAACGTTCGTCAAAGGCGATAGCATTTTCAACCATCTGAAGATCCACAAGAATCCCGCGATCATTGATTTCCTGGTCCAGGTGATACTCTTCCCATACGAAGTCTGGCACAGGAAACTTATGGAGTTTGTTTTTGATGCCCGTTTCGACTTCAACGTCACGCTTGTTGTATGACTTAAAAACAGTCCATTTCTCTGGCGCATGCATTGGAAGGTTTCTGGTCCTTCCACCATTGGATTTGGTAGGTTTACATGGAGCACAGAAGTAGCGGATGAGATCTTTGCCTTCCTTCATTTTCTGATCTTTAAGGCCAAGCACAGCACCGACACCTTCAAGTGAAAGTGGAAGCCCCATATAGGCACTCCAAATCATTGTGCAACGCCATGAAGCAGGATCGAGGTAATTGCTAACGGTGTCCTCAGGAATGCTGTAACTGCAGAAGCGGGCAGGGTAGTTACGCTTCATCCAGTAGGAGAGACAGATGCGCTCGAAGGAAGCATTGAAGGCCCATTTGATTATGTCATTGCTGACAATAGCATCCAGAATCTCATCAGGAAAAACATCGCCACAGGTTAAGTCATATACGATGACATCGCCGCCATTGATGGAGACCGCAAATAATAGTATTTCAAAATTCTCAGATTCGGCATATTTGTATACGCCGGATTTTTTTATATCAATATCGCTGTAAGTTTCTAAGTCGATGGACATTTCTTTTATCTTTTCCATGTGTTAACTCCTTTATAAAAATAGGCAGCAGCACGATATGTACTGCCGCCCACATGTTAAATTTTGCTATCTGAAGAATTGTTTTTCATTTTCCTTACTAGCCCTGGGCAAAGCCAATGTACGAAGCGAATCGATACTCCGATCAGCCACTTCCAGATTGCAGCTAGTGCAAAAAGTGTTAATGCAAGTACGATAGCAGTAAACGTGAAATTTACAGCATCGTTTATGAATTGATTAAGCAATTCCATACTCATTGATTGTCACCTGTCCTTTCATTGTCATTAGCGTTCTGCTGATTTTTCTTTTCCTTATGTGCTTTGACTTTCTTTTTGATAAAGCAAATACCTTCATAGATAATCATTCCAAGACCAGCGAGAAGGTATCCCATTGTGGCGCCAAAGCAAACCGATAACATTAATTCTTGATAAGTTGTCATTATATTTCACCTCGTTTTTTCTAAGATGACTGGCAGCAGTTATTCCACTGCCAGCCGGGTTTATTTGTTGCAGATTAGCTTAAGAAATCGTCATCCTCTTCTGTAGCGAAATCATCCTCAGCTCTAGACTTACCGCCAAGAGGCTCACCATCACGAATCTTCTGAAGGTTGTTAAGTCCACAGGCGATTCCACGGTTACCGTTGGAATTGAAAGCGTACAGGTTAATGGAAGCACGGCCGTACACGCCGCTGTAAACTTCGGAACGATCAATGATCTGCTGACGATCTGCATCTACAATGCCAGGTGCAGTAGCAGAGTTGGCGTTGATGAAGTAGCTGTCCTTATAAGCTTCATCGCCAGGACGCTCCTTGTCTCCGTCACGAAGAGGAGTCTTGATAATATCAAGTGCAGGACAAACCTTAGCGGTTCCCTTAAGCTTGGATTCACCTTCCTCGTAGGCTGCCTGGATTGCGGCTTTGATCTTGTTTACGGTTACGGTATCTGATTTTGGAATGATAAGAGAAACGCTGTACTTTGGTACGCCTCCATTGATTGACTTAGGGTCCCACACGTTAGCGTATGACCATCTTGTGTTTACTCCTGTGATAACTTTTGTAGGGTTTGCGATCTTAGACATAATATTTTCCTCCTGTTAATTGTCATTAAAATCATCTGCAGCAGTGTTCATTGCTGGTCTTTTATCAGACTCAGGAACAAGTGCAGGTTTGCCTGGTGGCTTATAAACAAGTCCACCTAATAACTGTTCAAACTGCTTCTTTCCAAGCAGTGAGCTCATGGCAGTAATACCAAGAAGCTTCTTTTCATATGGATCGTATCCAGCAGCGGTTACCGCTTCTGCGACAGCGTCGTCGTCAGTGTATTTACGGTTGCTTCTGCCTTCAACGATTTTGAAACCATCATAGTGGGTTCCAGATTGTGCTTGTGTCAGTGCGTAATCTTTGATGTCATTTCCCCAGGAAATCAACTGGTCGATTCTTGGAAGAATTGCTGCAATCTCGAAATCATCAAGGGTAGCAGGCATCTTGAAATCGTACTTTGCAAGTTCCAAGTTGGTTTCTGCGCGCTTTCTACAAGTAGCTTTTACTTTGCAGAACTGGCAGTGGTCACCAGCCTTAAATTCACCTTTGCCTTCATAAGCGAGGGCAGCGGTAGGTTTCAATACATCCTCAGCCCATTTAAGAAGATCCTCTTTGCTGATGGAGCTGGTAGATACGTTTTCTCTTCGTGGCTGGAAGATTGTCAGTTCGATAGTGCTGATATCATACAAGTCATCGAATGCTTCCAGAGCACCAAGCGCATAGCACATCATCTGACTGTTACCTTCGGATTCCACAAGGACTCCAAGACCATGCTTGTAATCAATAATGTGGAGAACTTCGTCAGCAATAATGACACAGTCACCGGTTCCGAATCCGTTTTCAACCCAGCGAGAGAAGTCGAGTCTCTGTTCAATGAATACCATTGGATCACTACAGAATTTCTTGGAACGTTCGAATTGCTCCAGAACATAATCTCTGTATTCTTCCGCACAGTTTTGCATCTCAACACTGTAATAGGTAAGGTTCTCGGTTGGATCTTCTACATCACGTCCCAGTGCCTTTTCTACTAAGTAGGCACAAAGCTCATGACAGTCGGTACCTTCCAGCGCATAGGGTGAGGACTCATCTTTGATTCCTTCGCAGAGCTTTGCAGAAGGTGGACAGTTGATCCAACGGTGCGAAGCTGATGCGGAGAGGAATGCGTGTTTAGCCATTGGCAAGTACCTCGGCCTCAGCCACTAAAGCAGGATAATTTTCCTCTTTCACATCACTCAGGCGACTAGCACCATACTTTGTTAAGAGGGCTTTTGCTTCAGCTTTCTTACCTTTACCAGCAAGAGAAGCCATGATTCCGCGTACTTCCTGGAAGGAGTATTTCTTTACTTCAACTTCCGGTGCAGGAGCTTCTTTCTTTTCTGGCTTCGTCTCAGCATTGCTCATTTCAGGAGCAGTTTCTGAGAACATTTCTTTTAATGCAGTAGCTGCATCAATCATTTTCTGTCCAGCGGTGATCATCTCATCAAGGACAAGATCTAAATTCGACATCTTACTCATTTTCAGGTTCCTCACTTTCTCTTTGATTTTCAGTAGATTGTCTTAGTTTGGCTGCCAGTCTTTTTGCTACGACGCTGATGGCAATGAGCGTATCAATAAGCTCTTCATCAACTGCATCAATAGGACTGGCAGAATCTCTTGTGTTTGTCATCTTCTTAACCTCGCTTTCCGATTGGCTTTCTGCCTTTCTAACTTCCTAAGGGGATTCGAAGGAGTGGATTCCGGTTTTTTTTGAAAACTTTTTAAATTTTCTTTTTGACCGGTGCCTCATGCCCTTCTAACTACCTAAGGGAAAGTGCGAGATGAAATTCCGGGTTTTGTGAAAATAAAAATGTCAGGCTGTTTCGCTTATATAAGGAAGCGATTCGTGCCTGACATATTTTTTTATAAATTTTTGAAAAGCGCCGGAATCTGGGTGGCTAATTCCCCTTAGGAAGTTGAAGAAGGTAAAACTTCTATCTTTTAACGAAAGGAGAGTGAGAGCCATGAGCGTATTTGGACGTAATCAGGAAGGCTATCCTGATCCAACTGCAGCTGAAGCAATCGCGAAAGCGAGTAAGAAGAAGTATCTGCCGCTTGTCTATATCTGCTCCAAGTATTCCGGTGACGTTGTTACCAATACAGAAGCAGCGAAGCGTTACAGCAGATTTGCAGTGGACCAGGATGTCATACCTCTTGCGCCGCATTTACTGCTTCCTCTTTATATGAAGGAAGAGTCGGAACGAGAGTTGGCCATGTTTATGGATATGGTGCTGCTTGGAAAGTGTGACGAGCTGTGGGTATTTGGCGAAGAGGCTAGTGCAGGCATGAAAGCTGAGATAGCAAAAGCCAAGAGACACGGAAAGAAAATCAGATATTTCGATAGTTCGTGTAACGAAACAAACAGAGCTCTGAAGATAGGTCCAGAGAGATTGCAGGAGGAACGTTAAGTATGAATTTTGTTATTTACACAGCCGACTGCACCGGGAACAAGGCCAACTGCGACTACCCACATAGAGTAGAAGTTGATGGGCCAGAGGTTCTCCAGGAAGCAGTCAAAAAAGATCATGTCTGCGCTGAGTATAAAGGTAACTACAGAAGCAAGGACAATTTCGTGACTTCGAATGCCATCGTCATGGATGTGGATAACGATCACACGGATGAACCATCGGAGTTCATTACAGAAGCCAAGATGGATGAGATGTTTCCAGACATCGATTATTGTCTGGTACCGAGCCGCCATCATATGTTGCCAAAGGGATCGCACCCGGCAGCACCTAGATTCCATGTGATTTTTCCAGTGGAAGCAATCAATAACGCAGATGAGTATGCAAATGTAAAGGAAGTTCTTTATAAGAAGTACCCATTCTTTGATGGAAATGCACTGGACGCTGCCAGATTCTTATTTGGTTGTGATGTGTCAGAAGTTACCTGGCATGAAGGTTGGATGAGCATTATGGACGATTTGTCTGACGGAGACTTGGTGACGGGTGCTCCGGAGGAAGACGAGGAGTTCGATGCTCCAGCGCATTCAGGTCCGATTTTAGAAGGAAGTCGTAATAAGACGCTGAGCCATTATGCAGGTAGAATCTTGAAAAAGTATGGATTATCTGATGATCGTTCCTTCCAGGTATTTATGGAATACGTGAATAAGTGTGATCCGCCACTTCCAAAGGATGAGGTCGCTACCATTTGGAATAGTGCCACTCATTTTTACACAACGAAAGTTATGACTTCCGATGGCTATGTGCCACCAGAAGAGTACAACGATGAATTTGGATCTGCAGGCATGAAGCCGGAGGATTACTCTGATATCGGTGAAGCTAAGATGCTGACTCGTGAATATGGCAATGAGCTCAAGTTCACAACAGCGACAGATTACCTGCGTTACGACGGTGATTGCTGGCGTGAAGATAAGCAGTTAGCGGTTGGTGCCACAGAGGAGTTCTTGGATTTGCAGCTTGCAGATGCACAGGATGCGGTGGAATCAGCAGTGAAGGCTTTAATTGCAGCAGGCGTCGATGAAGTGACAGCAAGGGCAGGGGGTAAAGCACTGGAAAAGGCATGCGACACTCCGAAGCTGATGAAGTTGTATTTCATGCTTCTAGGAGCCCAAACGTATCTCAAGTTTGTGCAGAAGCGAAGAGATTACAAGTACATCGTCTCTACATTAAATGCTGCAAAGCCTATGCTCGCCATCAATGTATCGGAACTCGATAAGAATCCGTTCTTAATCAATACACCGCAGTCAACCATCAATATGGAAAAAGGTATGGCCGGAGCAAGGGAGCATAATCCAGAGGATCTGATTACAAAGATCACAGCTTGTGCGCCATCAGAAGTTGGAAAGACCATCTGGGAAGATGCGCTGAATACCTTCTTTGTTGGAGATCAGGAACTCATCGAATATGTGCAGCAGACCGTTGGCGTGGCAGCAGTAGGAAAGGTGTTCCAGGAGCACATGATCATTGCTTATGGCGGCGGTGCAAATGGTAAGTCTACCTTCTGGAATACAATCTTCCGCGTGCTTGGTAATTATGCAGGAAAGATTTCTGCAGAAGCACTCACCATGAACTGCAAGAGAAATGTAAAGCCGGAAATGGCAGAGCTTAAAGGTAAGCGTCTCATCATTGCATCCGAGATGGAAGAGGGCATGCGCCTGAATACCGCAACGGTAAAGCAGCTGTGTTCCACAGATGAAATCCAGGCGGAAAAGAAATACAAAGATCCGTTCTCCTTTGTGCCATCGCATACGTTGGTTCTTTATACCAATCATCTGCCAAAGGTAGGTGCAAACGATGATGGTATCTGGCGTCAACTTGTCGTCATTCCCTTCAATGCGAAGATTACCGGAGCATCTGATATCAAGAACTATGCTGACTACCTTTATGACAATGCTAGTGGTTACATCATGAGCTGGATCATCGAAGGTGCACGTAAGGCAATCGCCACGGACTTCAAAACCAAGCATCCCAAGGTGGTGGAAGATGCTATCGAAAGCTACCGCGAGGATAACGATTGGCTGGGCCAGTTCATTGAGGAATGTTGCGATGTTGATAAGACGTTCACTGCCAAATCAGGAGAACTCTACCAGGCGTATCGAGCGCATTGCACTTTGAATGGTGAGTACATCCGAAGCACATCCGACTTCTATAGTTCGATGGAGAAGGCAGGATTTAATAAGCGCAAGACCAATAAAGGCATTCTGGTTATGGGTATCGGTTTGAAAGATGGACAGGACTTCCCAGGATAAGTGTGCAGGTCGTGACACTCATTTCAGAAAGTATTTTTGTTTTTTAATGAGTGCAGCTTGTGCAGGTCAATTCATAGAACTTTTTATAGAAAACAGTAAGAGTGCAGGTCGTGAAGGCCTAATCTAAACTTTTTCTATTTTGAAATTATGAAAAGTGCAGGTCGTGTAGGTCTATATATAAAAGTCCCTATAGAGAGATTTTTATATAAAAAAGCCCTATAGGAGAGTTTGTGAAACGACTATCACGACCTGCACCTATCAATTTTTGATGGAGGAAGCCGTGAGAGAACGTGAAGTAGAAAAGCAGTTAATTGATGAAGTAAAAAAGTGTGGCGGTTTATGTGAGAAGTGGATTTCTGGCACCGTAGGGTGGCCCGACCGCATCGTCATTATACCTGACGGGAAGATTGGCTTTGTGGAAGTGAAGCGCCCAGGTGAGAAGCCACGTCCCATTCAAGTCCATCGCCACAACCAGCTAAGACAAATAGGTGTGAAGGTTTATGTGCTGGATCACCCGGACAAGATTGGAGGAATTTTGAATGATTTACAATCCACATGATTATCAAAGATATGCAACCGAGTTTATTCTGTCCCATCCGATTGCAGCAGTTATCTTACAAATGGGACTTGGTAAAACAGTTTGTACCTTAGATGCTATCAACCGGCTTATGTACGATTCCTTTGAGGTATCGAAGGTTTTAGTAATCGCACCGCTTCGAGTGGCAAAGGTTACCTGGTCTGATGAAATTGAGAAATGGGATAATTTATCCCACCTCAGATACAGCGTAGCGGTTGGAACTGAGAAAGAGAGAATCGAAGCTTTGAAGAAGGATGCGGACATTTACATCATCAATCGTGAAAATGTGCAGTGGCTTGTAGAAAAGAGCAAGGTGCCATTTGAATTCGATATGGTTGTTATCGATGAACTAAGTTCTTTTAAGAATTGGAACTCGAAGCGTTTTAAGGCATTTATGCAGGTGAGACCTCGTGTGAAAAGAATCGTAGGACTTACCGGTACGCCTTCTCCGAATGGAATGATGGATTTGTTCGCACAGTTCAAGTGCCTGGATATGGGTGCAAGACTTGGAAGATTCATCACCCAGTATAGAAACCAGTATTTTGTACCGGATCGTATGAATGGACAGATTGTTTATTCTTATCGCCTGCGTCCAGGAGCTGAGAAGCAGATCTATGACAAGATTGACGATATCACTATTTCTATGAAAGCAATGGACCACTTGAAAATGCCAGAGCTGATTGAAACAAGATATCCGGTCTATATGGATGAAGTTGAGCAGGCACAGTACGATGAAATGAGAGAAGATTATCTGCTTCCGTATAAGGAAGAAGCAATTACAGCAGCAAATGCAGCAGCACTTTCAGGAAAGTTATGTCAGATGGCAAATGGTGCTATTTATTCAGATTCCGGAGAAGCAGTTCATATTCATGATAGAAAGCTGGAAGCATTGGAGGATATTATCGAAGCAGCACAAGGCCCAATTCTTTTATGTTACTGGTTCAAGCATGATCTGGAACGTATCACAGAAAAGCTGGAACAATTGAAAGTTTCTTATTCCAGAATTGTTACTGAGGAGAATATCCGCAAGTGGAATGAAGGAAAATACGATGTTGGCTTGATCCATCCAGCTTCTGCCGGACATGGTTTGAACCTGCAGCATTCTTCCAACCATATCGTGTGGTTTGGACTCACCTGGTCTTTGGAACTTTACCAGCAGACCAATGCCCGTCTTTGGAGACAGGGCCAGAAGCAAGACACAGTTGTGGTGGTGTTAGAATATAAATAGTACAAAATAAACATGACCATTTTCAATAAATAGTATATGATAGTCATAGATCAAGGAGGAGAATGGTTATGGCAAAAGGT